>OLHJ01000244.1_pt1 | contig 19608 bp, 17 predicted proteins | sample 1609491 | NCBI WGS metagenome assembly OLHJ01 (sample SAMN05416861, study PRJEB24817) | seawater metagenome | isolation source: Sea water | place: Canada:Atlantic | collected 2013-11
ACACAGAGTAGATCGTCGGCAGCGTCAGATGTGTATAAGAGACAGCAATAAGACGGTGATGTGCAGTGCCACTCAAATTGTCGTAAGTCCTGGTTTGCCTTTAGCCACTTCAGAAATTCAAGCGGCCATTAAAGCGGGTGTAAAAGTGGTGGGTGATATTCAGATCTTTGCCGACTACGCGCAAGCGCCGGTTATTGCCATTACGGGCTCTAATGCTAAAAGCACCGTGACTACCTTGGTGGGTGAAATGGCCAAAGAATCTGGTTTGAAAGTTGCCATAGGAGGAAATTTAGGGACGCCCGCTTTAGAGTTGATTGATGACGAGATCGAACTTTATGTTATGGAGTTAAGCAGTTTTCAATTAGAAACAACGCCTTCCTTGATGGCTGATGTGGCGACGGTTTTGAATATCAGTCCTGACCATCTAGATCGATATGAAAGCTATCTTGAATATCATCAAGCGAAACATAAAATATTTAATGGGTGTCAAGCTGTGGTGGTCAACCGAGATGATCCTTTATCAGCTCCAATGATTAAAGCAGGAATTCCCCATGTTTCATTTGGGTTGGATAAACCGGATTTGAATCAATTTGGTATTGTAGAGCAAGATTCCAAACTGTATTTGGCTAAATTTAACGAGCCTCTTTTAGATGCTAACGAATTGAAAGTTAAAGGCTCTCACAATAGAAGTAATGCTTTATCTGCCTTAGCATTAGGTGAAGCGGTTGGTCTCGACATGGAAGCGATGTTGAGAGCCTTGAAAAATTTCGCTGGGTTAGATCACAGGTGCCAATGGGTTGGAAATTTGCAAGGGGTTAACTACTTCAATGATTCAAAAGGAACAAATGTAGGGGCTAGCATCGCGGCACTTGAAGGCTTAGGTCCAGAGACAGAGGGTCAAATAATACTGATGGCAGGTGGCGTGGGTAAGGACGCTGACTTTTCTTTAATGAAGCAGGCTGTGAAGCAGTTTGTAAAAGTTTTAGTGTTGTATGGAGAAGATAGCGAGCTTTTAGCAAGTGTATTGCAAGATTCTGTTCCAGTAAAAATGGCTGGCTCATTTGAAGATGCTTTCAACCTAGCCAAGCTCAATGCGAAAGATGGCGATGCAGTGCTATTGTCTCCAGCCTGTGCCAGCTTTGACATGTTTAAAAGTTTTGAGCACAGAGGGAATGCATTTAAAAAATTGGTGGAGGCGCAATGAGTTCAGCAACTCGTATTGCCAAGCCTGTGCCATTTTGGCAAAGCATCGATATTAAAGAGTCAATTATTATCGATCGTAGTTTACTTATGGCAGTGGTATTAGTCGCTTCTCTTGGCTGGCTCATGGTGACATCGGCTAGCATGGATTGGTCGCAACGAAATTTTGGTAATATTTTTTACATAAGCATACGTCATGGAATTTTTTTATGCTTAGGCGCGGCGGTTGCGTGGGTAGTGCTGCGTATTCCTCTATCGGTTTGGCGAACGTTTAGCGCTTTATTAATGGTTTTATCGCTGGCTTTATTGGTTTTAGTTTTGATTCCTGGAGTCGGCCGAGAAATAAATGGCAGTATTCGCTGGTTATCTTTAGGGTTTATGAACGCGCAGCCCAGTGAGTTTGCAAAATTAGCCACTATTTTGTATATGGCCAGTTACTTAGATCGGCGTCGGGACGAAGTACAATCAAAGTGGTCGGGATTTATAAAGCCATTATTTGTCCTGTCATTATTAGCTGTTTTGTTATTGTTAGAGCCTGATTTTGGTGCGGTGGTGGTATTGATGCTCGCCACCTTAGGGTTGTTGTTTTTAGGTGGCGTGAAGGCGGGGCAGTTTATTTTAACCACGGTGGTGGTGTTGAGTGCTTCAGTGATTATTTTATTAAGCTCGCCTTATCGATTAAAGCGCCTAACGGGTTACTGGCAGCCTTGGACAGAGGAAAATGTTTATGGAAGTGGCTACCAACTAACACAAAGCTTAATTGCATTTGGTCGTGGTGAGTTTTCAGGTGTGGGGCTGGGCAATAGTATTCAAAAATTATTTTATTTGCCTGAAGCTCATACCGATTTTGTATTTGCCATTTGGGCTGAGGAAATGGGGCTGTTTGGTAGTCTGGTAATTTTAGGGCTTTTTGTATTTATCTTTGTAAGAAGTATGAAGCTTGGCAGAAGAGCCTTTAAGGCCAATCAGTTCTTTTCAGCTTATATTGCTTATGGATTAGCCTTGCTGATTGGTTTTCAAGCCTTTATAAATTTAGGTGTGAACGTGGGGCTGTTGCCAACAAAAGGCTTAACATTACCTTTTGTCAGTTATGGTGGATCAAGTTTATTAATTTGTTTTATTGCGCTGGGGTTATTGTTAAGGGTGCACCATGAGATGGAGGCGAGTAATGCTAAAAAGTAATGCTTTCGTTTTTATTATTAACAGAGTTAAAGCTTATAGCAATGCGGGACTAAGCCATGAAAAATAATAATGTTTTGATCATGGCTGGTGGTACGGGTGGTCATGTTATCCCTGCGTTAAGTGTGGCTCGACAGCTTAAAAATAAAGGCTATCAAGTTCACTGGCTTGGTAGTGTTAAAGGCATTGAAAACGATTTGGTGGTTGATGCTGGCCATCAATTACATCGTATTTCAATTTCGGGTTTGAGAGGCAGTGGCGTTTTAAAATTGCTAGGTGCACCTTTTCAAATCCTAAAAGCACTATGGCAGACTTTTAAAGTTTATCGACACGTTAAGCCTGTAATGGCTTTGGGCATGGGCGGTTTCGCTTCAGGCCCTGGTGGGTTGATGGCGAAATTATTACGGGTGCCACTGGTGGTTCATGAACAGAATGCCATCGCTGGTATGACCAATAAAATTCTCAGTGGCAGAGCCAATATATTGTTACAGGCATTTGAAAATACGTTTGCTCCTCGCAAATGCCTTCATACAGTGGGAAATCCGGTTCGCAGCAGTATTGTCGAAATTAAGGAGCCTGAGCCAAGACTGCTAAACAGGAGTGGCCCGCTAAATGTTTTAGTAGTTGGCGGTAGTCTCGGTGCTGTGGGCATTAATGACGTTTTAATTGAAGGTATGGCTTCGAATGAACTTAATATTAACCTTTGGCATCAAACTGGGGCTCGTAATTTTGATGCGGTAAGGCAGGGCTATGATAATGCCGGTGTTGAGAGTGTAAAAGTTAGTGCATTTATTTCCAGCATGAGTGAGGCGTTTGCATGGGCAGATGTTCTTATTTGTCGCTCAGGAGCCTTAACCGTTTCAGAGTTAATGGCAGCTGGCGTGGCATCTATATTGGTGCCTTACCCCCATGCTGTGGATGATCATCAAACGGCTAATGGTCAAATTTTAGTGAATGCAGGGGCTGCCACATTAATTCCACAAACATTATTTTGCGTTGAAAGCTTAAAGCAAGAGCTTGATCGGTTAAATCAAGATCGAAATATTATTTTGAAAATGTCGAAGGCGGCGAGAACTTTAGCCAAGCCCGAGTCGGCAAAAGTAGTTGCCAATTATTGTATAGAGGTTATCCATGACGGATGAGAATGTAGCAGTACAGCGTTGGGATATTCCTGAAATGCGAAGGATTCACCGTATCCATTTTATTGGAATAGGCGGTGTGGGCATGTGTGGTATTGCAGAAGTGTTGCTGAACCAGGGCTATAACATTTCAGGTTCTGATTTGCGTCAATCAGCGGCAACGGATCGATTGAAATCTTTAGGGGCCGATATATTTTTGGGGCACGTGGAAGACAACGTTAAAACAGCAGATGTAATTGTCGTTTCAACCGCCATTAATAAAGCTAACCCTGAAATTCAATACGCTATGGAAAATCGCATTCCTATCGTGCGCCGTGCAGAAATGCTCGCCGAGCTTATGCGGTATCGCCACGGTATTGCCATTGCTGGTACCCATGGTAAAACCACCACAACCAGTCTAGTGGCTTCTATCTTAGCTGAGGGTGATAAAGATCCGACTTACGTTATAGGTGGTCGTCTAACCAGCGCTGGCACCAATGCAAAACTGGGTGGAAGTCGATATCTAGTGGCTGAAGCAGATGAATCGGATGCTTCTTTTTTACATTTGCAGCCAATGGTTTCTGTGATTACGAATATTGAAGCCGACCACATGGATACTTATGGTGGAGACTTCAATAAACTTAAACAAACATTTATAGAGTTTTTACACAATTTGCCATTTTATGGTCTGGCCGTACTGTGCATTGACGATGAAACCATTAAAGAAATATTGCCAGAAGTTAATCGACCAGTATTAACCTATGGGTTTAATAAAGAAGCGGATTTTCACGCGGTTGATGTAGTTCAAAATGGTTTGATCACGTCTTTCACTGCAAAGCGTCCGACAGGCCAAAAAGATTTACGTATAAAATTACGCATGCCAGGCAAGCACAATGTGCTCAATGCTCTGGCGGCTATTGCAGTTGCAAGTGATGAAAATATTTCTGATGAAGCGATTATTGAAGCACTAGAAAAGTTTCAAGGTGTAGGTCGACGCTTCCAAGTTTGTGGTGAGTTTCCTCATAAGGGAGACCAAGTTATGTTGGTAGATGATTATGGGCATCACCCAACAGAAGTGGATGTCACCATTCAAGCGATTCAAAAAGGGTGGCCTGAAAAGCGTTTGGTTATGTTATTTCAACCTCATCGATACAGCCGTACTCGTGATTTATATGAGGACTTTGTACGAGTATTAAGTGAAGTAGATGTGCTGGTGTTATTGGATGTCTATCCAGCAGGAGAGGCTGAAGTGCCTGGAGCGGATGGACGTTCGCTGTGTCGTAGTATTCGCCAGCGCGGGCGAGTTGACCCTATCTTTGTTGAGCGCGGAGCTGATGTTAAACCCATTCTAAAAGACATTCTTCAACCAGGAGACTTGTTGTTAACACAAGGGGCTGGTGATGTGGGTAGTCTTGCGATGCAATTAGCACAGGAATTGCCAGGCGTGCTGGAATCACAAAATGACTAATGTGCAAGAGCCTATGATTGGAAAAGTAGGTGTACTACTGGGTGGCAATAGTGCTGAACGTGAAGTTTCACTTAATAGTGGAGAAGCCGTTTACCAAGCATTAATAGCACAAGGTATTGATGCTGTTAAAATAGATCCGCAACATGATCTATTGGGGCAGTTAAATAAGCACTCCATTGATATTGCGTTTATTGCTTTACATGGGGTGGGTGGAGAAGACGGTACCATACAAGGGCTACTTGAATTCTATGGGGTGCCATATACCGGCAGTGGTGTTAAATCTAGCGCCATTTGCATGGATAAATGGCGTACTAAATTAATTTGGCAGGCATTAGGTTTACCAACACCAAATTACATTCAAGCTGAAAATGTAGATCACTTGCAAGCGTTTAGTAAAGAGGTTGGCTTTCCTTTGATGGTTAAACCTGCTTTAGAGGGATCGAGTATTGGTATCTCTAAAGTAGCAGCAGATTTTGAATTATCCAAGGCTTTTGAGTCGGCAAAAAGCACAGGTTCACCTGTATTGGCAGAACAATTTATTACAGGTAAAGAGTTTACTGTGGCCATTTTGAATGGTCATGCATTGCCTGCGATTCAGCTAAAGCCGGCCAATGATTTTTATGATTATGATGCTAAGTATGTTCAAGACGACACCGAGTATCTTTTGCCTTGTGGGTTAGTTGACCTTAAAGAGAAAGAACTTCAAGCGTTAGCTTTGCAGGCTTATGAAGCTTTAGACTGCAAAGGTTGGGGACGAGTCGATTTCATGCAGGATGAAAATGAAAATTTCTGGCTAATTGAAGTGAATACGGTTCCAGGGATGACGGATCATAGTTTAGTCCCTATGGCTGCCAATGCTGCGGGAATTAATTTTGAAAATCTAGTTTTAGACATTCTAAAAGCCAGATTAAGTGAGGTGGTAAGTTAGCCATGAAGGCAAAAGGAGCTGTTCGTAATAAAGTTAAAAAAGGTCGAATTAGCAATGTAAACTGGATGCGTTTATTAAAACCAGTTTCTATCGCCACGACACTTATTTGCATTGTTTTGTCAGTGACACTTTTGCTTGCGCAATTGATCAATAAAGATGTTGATCGTTTAGAGTTGGTTTCTTCATTAGAGCATGTAAGTGAAAAAGATATATTAACGCAGTTAGAAGGGGTATTTCCCGATGGGTTTGCCTATCTGGATGTGACTAAAATAAGTGAACGTTTGCTGATATTACCAATGGTTTCAAATGTTCAAGTTGAGAAAGTGTGGCCAAGCACGTTAAAAATATCAATACAGGAAGAAAAACCTGTGGCGATTTGGAATGATACCCGCATGGTAAGTCAACATGGCGAGATATTGCCTTTAGCGTTGACACAATTACAATTGCCGCGTCTTCGAGGGATAGAAGGTGGAAGTCGGCAGGTGATGCAGCACTTTCAATTGTTTAATCGTTGGGGGAAGCGTCATAAGTTGAACTTAGTTTCGCTAAATAGCACTGCATCTGGGTGGCAATTGTTATACGAGAATAAATTGCAAATATGGTTGGATAGCGCTCAAGCGATGCACGGTTTGCAACAATTAGAAAGCGTATTAAAACAATTTCAATTAGAACGTATTCAGCGCATCGATATGCGATATGAGCAAGGTTTTGCAGTTGCTTGGAAAGACCAGGTATTAGTGCAGGGAAAAGAGAAAATAATATGAACGCAGCTGCAGAAAATAAATTAATTGTAGGCTTAGATATCGGCACGTCTAAGGTGGTTGCCATTGTGGGTGAAGTGTCACCGAGTGGTAACATTAAAGTAGTGGGCTTAGGTCGTCACCCTTCACGTGGTTTGAAGAAGGGTGTTGTTGTGAATATTGAATCGACAGTGCAGTCGATTCAGCGAGCCATTGAAGAAGCTGAGCTAATGGCGGGCTGCCAAATTCATTCTGTTTATGCGGGCATCGCTGGTAACCATATTCGTTCTATGAATAGCCATGGCATTGTTGCGATAAAAGATCGTGAAGTGGCCCAGTCAGATATCGAACGAGTTTTAGATGCCGCTAAAGCAGTCGCGATTCCTGCTGATCAAAAAATCCTGCATGTATTGCCACAAGAATATGTTATTGACATGCAAGAGGGTATTAAAGAACCTATTGGCATGGCAGGGGTTCGTTTGGAAGCTAAAGTTCATATGGTTTCAGGGGCTTTGAATGCCGCTCAAAATATAGAAAAGTGTGTGCAGCGTTGTGGTCTTGCTTTAGACGATGTGATTTTAGAGCAATTAGCATCAAGTTATGCGGTGTTAACCGATGATGAAAAAGAACTTGGTGTCTGCATGGTCGACATAGGTGGTGGGACAACCGATATCGCAATCTTTACTGAGGGTTCTATTCGTCACACTGCTGTTATTCCTATAGCTGGTGATCAGGTTACCAATGATATTGCCATGGCGTTAAGGACCCCGACCCAGCATGCAGAAGAGATAAAAATTAAATATGCTTGCGCATTGACGCAACTTGCAGGACCTGACGAATTGATCAAGGTTCCTAGTGTGGGTGAGCGTCCACCGCGCAATCTTTCTCGTCAAGCGCTGGCTGAAGTAGTTGAACCTAGGTACGAAGAATTGTTCACACTTATTCAGGCAGAACTAAGACGCAGTGGTTTTGAAGATTTAATTGCAGCAGGCGTAGTGCTAACGGGTGGCACCTCCATGATGGAAGGTGCAGTTGAGCTGGCTGAAGAAATATTTCATGTACCTGTGAGGTTGGCAAAACCTCTGGGTGTGGAAGGGTTAGCAGATGTGGTGGCGCATCCAATATATGCTACGTCTGTAGGGTTATTAAATTATGGAGCGAAGCATCAATTGGGAGAATTGGTTTTTGCTCGTAAAGAAGAAGATCCCATAGGATTTGCGGCTCGTGTAAAAAATTGGATTAAAGGGAACTTTTAATATTTAATAGGCGCTAATAATAGGATTAGAGCGCCTGTCGAATAATAATAAGGAGAAGGCGATGAATCAAAGAGATGGCGATATGTTTGAACTGGTAGATGAGCCTCAGCACAATGCTGTAATTAAAGTCGTTGGCGTGGGCGGTGGTGGCGGTAACGCTGTGCAGCACATGGTGACAAACCAAATCGATGGTGTTGATTTTATTTGTGCTAATACAGATTCGCAGGCACTTAAGAACATGACAGCACGTTCGGTGTTGCAACTGGGCTCAACCGTAACAAAGGGGTTGGGAGCAGGTGCAAACCCAGAAGTGGGTCGTCAAGCCGCTATGGAAGACCGAGAGCGCATTGCTGAGGCACTAAGTGGTGCTGATATGGTTTTCATTACAGCTGGCATGGGGGGCGGTACAGGAACTGGTGCAGCTCCAGTTGTGGCTGAAGTAGCACAAGAGTTAGGCATTTTAACGGTTGCTGTTGTAACAAAGCCGTTTCCTTTTGAGGGCCGCAAAAGAATTAAGCTGGCTGAAGGCGGGTTAACCGAGCTGGCTAATCATGTGGACTCTTTAATTACGATTCCAAATGAGAAGCTGCTTGCGGTATTAGGGAAAAACACTTCCCTGTTAGATGCATTTTCTGCGGCTAATGATGTTCTATTAGGTGCGGTACAGGGCATTGCGGATTTAATTATTCGCCCTGGTATGATCAATGTGGATTTCGCCGATGTAAGAACCGTAATGTCTGAAATGGGTCAAGCCATGATGGGCACGGGTTCAGCTTCAGGTGAAGAGCGAGCAAGAGAAGCCGCTGAGGCAGCTATTCGTAGCCCATTACTAGAAGATGTAAATTTACAAGGTGCTCGCGGTATTTTGGTTAATATCACCGCAGGTACTAATCTGTCTTTAGGTGAATTTACAGAAGTGGGTGATGCAATCGAAGAGTTTTCTTCTGAGAATGCCACTATCGTTGTGGGAACAGTAATTGACGAAAGCATGACCGATGAATTACGTGTTACGGTCGTTGCAACTGGGTTAGGCCAAATAGAGGCTGCGCCAAAAAAGGTTGTGGATAACACGGTAGCCAAAGCCGATGGATCGGTGGATTATAAAAAATTAGATAGGCCAACTGTGATGCGTGGATCTAACACGCAGGCAGCGGAGCAGGCCAATCCTCGATCTGAGGGCAGTAAGGATTTGGACTATCTTGATATTCCAGCGTTCTTACGCCGTCAGGCAGATTAATCCAGAGGTTGGCCAAAGGCGCTTATGGCGCTATAATGGTCAATTGCTGTGCAGTTAAGTAAGCGAAATTAATGATTAAGCAACGTACACTAAAAAATATCATTAGAGCGACAGGTATTGGCTTGCACTCTGGTGAAAAGGTTTATTTAACCTTAAAACCGGCCCCTGTTGATGCTGGGATTACCTTCATTCGAACAGATCTCGAGCCTGCCGTTGAAATTAAGGCTCGTGCTGAAAATGTAGGAGACACCACACTTGCCACGACGTTAGCCAATGGTGATGTTCGTATTTCTACTGTTGAGCACCTGTTATCTGCCATGGCTGGCCTCGGTATCGATAACGCCATTGTGGAAGTGAGTGCCGCTGAAGTGCCTATTATGGATGGCAGCGCTGGGCCTTTTGTTTTCTTGCTGCAATCTGCAGGAATAGAAGAGCAAAACAAAGCCAAGCAATTCATTCGAATTGTTAAGCCTGTAACGGTGACTGATGGAGATAAATCTGCCAGTTTTCAGGTACACCAAGGCTTTAAAGTTAGCTTCACAATTGAATTTGATCACCCTCTGTTCGATGCTGAAAACCAAGTCGCTGGCCTGGATTTTTCAACTACTTCATTTGTTAAAGAGGTAAGCCGTGCACGTACATTCGCTTTCATGCGTGATGTTGAATACCTGCGCTCACAGAACTTAGCATTGGGTGGAAGTGTAAATAATGCCATTGTGGTCGATGACTACCGTGTTCTCAATGAAGATGGCTTACGATACGAAGATGAGTTTGTTAAGCATAAAATTTTGGATGCCGTAGGTGATCTTTACCTGTTAGGGCATAGTTTAATTGGTGAATATATTGGTGTTAAATCTGGCCATGGTCTAAATAACGAATTGCTTCGAGCATTGTTAGAGCAGAAAGATTGTTGGGAATTTGTCTCTTTCGAAGATGAAAAAACGGCTCCTATTACCTATGCTAAGCCGGTATCTGCGGTCTAATTACCCGATACTGTTTTTGTTTATAACAGGATGTAAACGTTAGTAATTTTGTGAAGTTGCTCTCACTATTGAGGCATATTCAGTCTAGGCTAGTAATTAGAATCATTTTTAGGATGCGCTGCCGTGAACATTATTATTGTTGGTCAGCGCCACGGTCGCTCTAAGACATTCTCCTTGGGGCCTGTGGCTCGTTGGTTTTTAACCTTTATATTGGCGGTTTTACCGTTTTCTATGGGAGTGGCTGGCTACTATTTGACCATGATGCTTTCAGATGAAGGCCTTTTTGGCCCTGAGACCACCAAGGCTTGGGAGCTTGATCTTACTCAACAGCGTCATCAATTAAACAAAATTCGTGAACATACTGATGTTCAGTTAGTAGGGTTAACCCGTAACATGGCTGAATTACAAGCCAGGCTAACGCGTTTAGATGCGCTGGGTGAGCGCCTAATTGTTCGTTCTAAGCTCGATAAAGGTGAGTTTAATTTCGGCGATACTCCCGCCATTGGTGGCCCTTCCTTACAAGATGTTGGTTCCATTTATCAGGCCCCAGATATAATCACTGTTCTAGATGAACTCAGTGAGCAAATCGATAACCGAGAACAACAGCTAGAAGTTCTAGATCGAATTCTCGGCGAAAAGAAAATTACCAGCGATACCTTTGTTGCTGGCTTACCGATCAAAAAAGGCTGGATGTCATCCCGATACGGTATGAGAACAGATCCCTTTACCGGTCGTTTAGCTTGGCATGCTGGAGTGGATTTTGCCGGTAAGTCAGGTTCTGATATTGTTTCAGTGGCCTCCGGTGTTGTCACTTGGGCTTCTAAACGTTCGGGTTATGGGTTACTTGTTGAAGTAAATCACGGCAATGGCTATAAAACACGATACGCACACTGTGATGAATCTATTGTAAAAGTGGGTGATGTTGTTCGCAAAAACCAAGTGCTGGCTCTAATGGGCAGCACAGGGCGATCAACTGGCCCCCATGTACATTTCGAAGTATATAAAAATGGTCGCACTGTAGACCCTGCCTCATACATTCATCGCACCCGTCGCTAAAAGCTGCTTTTCTTCCCTAACATCGCTAAGTCTTATTTCAATATTTAGCTATTTCATATAATAATTAAGTTATTAATAACAACTAAACATAAGAATTATCTCAATGTTCATGCAACTCTTAACCAAAGTTCTTGGTAGTAAAAACGAACGCGAATTAAAGCGCCTCCGCAAAACTGTCATTCTTATCAATGCGCTTGAATCCGAAATGGAAGCACTAAGCGATGATGCACTTAAGGCTAAAACTTTAGAGTTTAGGGGGCGTTTAGATAAGGGTGAAACTCTAGATCAAATATTGCCTGAAGCTTTTGCTGCGATTCGTGAAGGCAGTAAGCGTGTTATGAATATGCGTCATTTTGATGTTCAGCTAATTGGTGGCATGACACTGCATAACGGCAAAATTGCTGAAATGCGCACAGGTGAAGGTAAAACTTTAGTAGCTACATTGGCAGTTTACTTAAATGCTTTATCAGGATTAGGCGTTCACGTGATTACGGTGAATGATTACCTTGCTGAACGTGATGCAAATTGGATGCGCCCTTTATATGAATTTATGGGTTTAACAGTTGGCATCGTAGTCTCTGGTATGGAAGGTGAAAAGAAAAAATCAGCTTATCAAGCTGATATTACCTACGGAACAAACAACGAATTTGGCTTTGACTATTTAAGAGACAATATGGCGCTTTCGAAAGAAGAGCGTGTTCAACGTGGATTGTCTTTTTCGGTAATTGATGAAGTTGACTCCATACTGATTGATGAAGCTCGTACCCCTTTGATTATATCTGGTGCTGCTCAAGACAGTTCAGAAATGTACCGGGCCATTAACCTTTTGGTTCCTAAATTGATCGAGCATAAAGAATCTGAAGAAGAGGTGGTTGAGCAAGAAGGGCATTTTGTCATCGACTTAAAAAGTCGTACGGTTGAGTTAAATGAAGTAGGCCATGAACTCGTTGAGCAAATGCTGGTTGAAGCCAAAATGCTTGAGGAAGGCGATAGCTTATATGCTCCTAGCAACCTGCTTATGCTTCATCATGTTCATGCTGCTTTGAGAGCACACAACCTTTACCAAAAAAATGTTGATTATATTATTCAGAATGGACAAGTTGTCATTGTTGATGAGCACACTGGTCGTACTATGCCCGGTCGTCGCTGGGGTGAGGGTTTACATCAAGCCATTGAAGCGAAAGAAGGCGCCAATATACAGGCAGAAAGTCAAACCCTAGCTTCTACTACCTTTCAGAATTACTTCCGTTTGTACGACAAGTTGTCAGGCATGACTGGGACGGCCGATACAGAGGCGTTTGAATTTAATGAAATTTATGGCTTAGATGTTGTTGTTATTCCAACTAACGTAGAAGTGGCTCGTATTGATTTTAACGATTTGGTTTTTTTAACTGAGGGTGAAAAATTTCAAGCGGTAATTGAAGAAGTCCAAGAAGTCACGGCACAGGGTCGACCTGTATTGGTGGGTACTGCAAGTATTGAAAGCAGTGAGTTAATTTCAAAAGCGTTAAAGCAAGCCAAAATAAAGCACAGTGTTCTAAATGCTAAACACCACTCTAATGAAGCGCAAATAATTGCAGATGCAGGTCGCCCTGGCATTGTCACTATTGCAACCAACATGGCTGGTCGTGGTACCGATATAAAACTTGGTGGCAATTTAGAACTTGAACTAGATGCAATTAAAAACCCTAATGATGAAAAAATTACCAAGCATACAGCTGAATGGAAAGAACGCCATGATGCTGTAATAGCTGCGGGTGGATTACACATTATTGGTACTGAGCGTCATGAAAGTCGTCGAATTGACAATCAATTACGAGGTCGTGCTGGTCGTCAAGGGGATACTGGCTCCTCTCGTTTTTTCCTATCGTTAGAAGATAGCTTAATGCGAATTTTTGCCAGCGATCGTACTCGTCGCTTGATGCAGGCGCTGGGCATGAAAGATGGCGAGGCCATTGAACATCGTATGGTTTCCAATGCCATAGAAAAAGCTCAAAGAAAAGTTGAGGGCCGCAACTTTGATATTCGTAAACAGCTTCTTGAATACGATAATGTATCCAACGATCAACGTCGGGTTATTTATCAACAGCGTAATGAGTTGCTGGAAGCTGATAATATTGAGTCAACCATTACTTCTATTCGAGAAGCATTCATTAACGATATCTTAAGTGAGTATATTCCTCCGCAAAGCATGGCAGAGCAATGGGATATCGAAGGCTTAGAGAAGGCGCTTCATACAGATTTCTCGGTAGAGGTACCTGTTCAAAAATGGTTAGATGAAGATAAGTCATTATACGAAGAAACGTTACTTGAAAGAGTTCAAGTGATGTTAAATGAAGCGTATATTGAAAAAACTCAGCAAATTGGCGCTGACATGATGCGTGATTTTGAAAAGCGCATTATGTTGCAAATCATTGATCACCAATGGAAAGAACATTTAGCCACTATGGATCACCTTCGTCAGGGAATTCATTTACGAGGTTATGCTCAGAAGAATCCTAAACAAGAATATAAGCGTGAATCATTTGGGCTATTCAAAGACTTATTAGATGAGATTCAGCATGAAACCATTCGTTATTTATCGCATGTCCAGTTTGTTCGGGATGACGAAGTAAAGCGCATGGAAGAAAAAGCTCGAGCTCAAGCGGAATCGCAAAAGATGCAGTTCGAGCATGAATCAGCTTCAGCTTTGACTGATAATCGTGCTTCTCAAGAACCTGAAGAAGTCGCTCAGCCATTTGTACGTGATGGTAAAAAAGTTGGGCGGAATGATGAGTGTCCATGTGGTTCAGGGAAAAAATACAAGCAGTGTCACGGCAAGCTTGCTTAGCTAAAAGCGTTTAACTACTTAATGGGCAGGGCATAATGCTCTGCCTTTTTTATTTGTAAAATAGAGATTTGATCATGTCGGTAAACTTAACTGTGTTTGAAGCTTTTCATGTAATTGAAGGCCTTAAAATAGGCTACTGCAATGCAGGGATTAAGCAAACACAGCGACAAGATTTAGTAGTTATTGAGCTGGCTAATACAGCAACTACAGCCGGTATCTTTACCCAAAATGCATTTTGTGCCGCCCCTGTTCAAATTTGTAAAGAACATCTAGAGCAAGCTCATACACAATATCTTATCATTAATACAGGCAATGCAAACGCAGGTACCGGTAAAGCTGGGTTTGATGATGCTATGAATATTTGTCAAACATTAGCTGATTTTAAAGGTGTTGATGTTAAGAGTGTTTTACCTTTCTCAACAGGTGTTATTGGAGAAAGGCTGCCTCTTGAAAAAATTATATCGTCTATCCCTGATGCCCTAAGTAATTTGAGTGAAGGCCATTGGTTTGAAGGCAGTCGTGGCATTATGACTACTGATACGCAGCCGAAGGGAGTGTCTACTCAATTTAAATATAAAGGCGAAACCATTAGTATTTCTGGCATATCAAAAGGTGCTGGAATGATAAAGCCCAATATGGCCACCATGCTAGGTTTTATTGCAACGGATGCTTTGGTCAGTAAAGAAATTTTACAAGAGATATGTTCAGAGTTAGGAGAGAAATCTTTTAATCGAATCACGATAGATGGAGACACCTCAACTAACGACTCATGCATGCTTATGGCAACAGGTACTTGTAAACTTCCTGAGTTAAATAATCGTAGCGATGAATTTTATGAGGTTTTAAAGGCAGAGCTTGAAAAGGTATTTATTTATTTAGCGCAGGCCATTGTGAGAGACGGTGAAGGGGCTACAAAATTTGTCAGCATTGATGTTAACAAATGCGAAAATACTAATGAAGCCCTACGAGTAGCCTATACGGTTGCCCATAGTCCTTTAGTTAAAACAGCACTTTTTGCCTCAGATGCCAACTGGGGTCGAATTTTAGCAGCAGTGGGAAGAAGTGGTGTGAAGAATATAGTGCTTGAAGATATTCAAATATTTCTCGACGATGTATGCATTGTAGAAAATGGTGCTCGGGCTTCTAGCTATACTGAAGAAGCCGGGGCAAGTGTCATGTCACAGCAAGAGTTGAGTATTCGTATTGATATGGGTCGTGGTAATGCCAGCGAGACAGTATGGACAACAGATTTGTCACATGAATACGTAACCATTAACGCCGAGTATCGTACGTGAATAACTTGAAAGTAGTTGAAGTGGTTGCAGCAGCTATTTTTTCTGGCTGTGGTAAAAAAATATTGATTGCTAAGCGCCCTGATAAAGCTCACCAGGGCGGCTTGTGGGAATTTCCAGGTGGTAAGAAAGAGAAAGGTGAAACGGCCCGGCAAGCGCTGCACAGAGAGCTAAAAGAAGAGTTGGCAATTAGTATTAAAGACTCAGAGTCATTGATCAAGCTTCAGCATGAATACCCAGACAAACGCATTGAATTAGATGTATATAAAGTGATGTCATTCACTGGTGAGCCTTTTGGGGCTGAAGGGCAAGAAACTCAATGGATATATTTAACTGATATTAAAAACTATGAGTTTCCAGCAGCCAATCAAGCAATTATTGAAGCTCTGGTAGGGTAGCTTTTTTATTAATGTAGAGCATTTGGGTCGAGCTGTTTCAACTGCTCGCTCATGAGCTCTTCTTCAGCGCTTTTTCCCGGTATTGCATGGCCACCACTGGCCCACTCTCCAAGATCAATCAATTTACAGCGATCTGAGCAAAAGGGACGTTGAGGAGACAGCTCACTCCATTCAACATTTATTTGGCAGGTTGGGCATTTAACTTTCATTTTGAAGGCTCAGTTCTAAATAACGATTATGTAAAGTCTTCACCTGCTGTTGCAAATAGTCAAGGCCTTGATCATTCAAAATAACGTCATCAGCATGTTCTAGGCGAATATCTCTTGGCAATTGAGCGCTTATAATTGATTTAATTTGATCAGGGTTATTATTGTCTCGTTTAACTGTTCGAGAAATCTGCAGCTCTTCTGGTGTGTCTACCACGAGTGTTCGGTTAACTAGTTGTTGCTGCTTAGATTCAATCAGTAATGGAGATGCCAAAATCGCGTAGGGGCTTGTGGCTTGTTTTAGACCCGTTGTAATTTCTTGGCGTATTAAAGGGTGAGTTAATTGCTCTAACCAACTGCGTTGTTGCGGGTCGCTAAATACAATTTCTCTTAGAGCGGCTCGATTTAGCTCACCGCTTTCAAGTAATATGCTTTTGCCAAATCGTTGAGATATTTCTTGTAAAGCTGGCTGACCAGCTTCCACTACAGTGCGGGCTGCGATATCAGCATCGATAACGCAAATGCCCAATCTTGAAAATTCATCCGTTACAGCGGTTTTTCCACTTCCTATTCCCCCAGTTACACCAATGATTAGCATGATCAAATCCCTTTAACGAATACCTGCAAACTGGAAATAAGCGGCAGTAATGTCATTGCCCCATAGTGCCGCAATAAAACCAGCCGCAGCTAAATAAGGGCCAAAAGGAATGGCAATATTTTTATCACGGCCCAAAATAACAATACCAAGAACTCCCACAACCGCACCCACCACGCTTGATAATAAAATAACAACGGGTAATGCTTGCCAGCCTAAAAAGGCACCAATGGCTGCTAAAAGTTTGAAGTCACCGTATCCCATGCCTTCTTTGCCAGTGGCAAGTTTAAATAACCAGTAAATACTCCATAGAGATAAATAACCGGCCATAGCACCATAAACGGCATTTTCTAATGAAGTGAAGACAGAAAAGCTATTGGCAAATAATCCAACCCACATTAGCGGAAGCGTAAGGCTATCGGGCAACAGGTATTCATCCATATCAATGAGGGTTAGTGCCACTAGGAAATAACTGAAAATTAATAGCGCTGCACACTGCCATGTGGCACCAAACTGATAAGCCACCAATAAACCTAGTAAAGCAGTAGTGAGCTCAACCGCTGGGTAGCGAGCACTAATGGGATTTTGGCAGTTAGCGCATTTACCTTTCAGCCATAAATAGCTGATGACTGGAATGTTTTGCCAAGGCTTAATAGCACTTTTGCATTTAGGGCAGGCTGAATGGGGTGTAGATAAATTAAAAAGCGCACGCTCTTTAGGGTCTTGTTCGCTAAATTCTAAATAGTCATCTTCAGCTTGGTGGCGCATCATAATAGGTAGGCGATAAGCCACCACATTTAAAAAACTACCCACGAGTAAGCTAAAAATAAATACACAGACCATAAATAATATTGGATCTGCATTTAACAATTGAATTATTCCGTCAAACATAATCACTTCTTAATATATAAAATTTAAATATCTTCATGAAATTACATGGCGTCGCCCATGGCAAATATTGGTAGGTACATCGCAATTAGCATGCCGCCAACTACTACCCCTAAAAAAGCCATGACTAACGGCTCAATCATTGCTGTTAGTCCATCTACTAGGTTGTCAACTTCATCTTCGTAGTAGGTAGCAACTTTTTCAAGCATACTGTCTAGCGCTCCAGACTCCTCACCAATTGCCACCATTTGAGAGACCATGCTTGGGAAAACCCCTGTGGCCCTAATGGAGGCGTTCATTTGAACCCCAGTAGAAACATCATCGCGAATTCGCAATATGGCATCTCGATAGACAACGTTACCTGAAGCTGCAGCAACACTCTCTAAGGCATCAACTAAAGGTACACCAGCCGCAAAAGTAGTAGAAAGTACTCGGCCAAATCGTGCAATTGCTCCTTTTTGAAGGATGTTACCAACAACAGGGAGTTTTAATTTTATTTTGTCAACTTCGGCAGCTACCTTAGGACTTTTCTTAATGGCCTGTTTAAGCCCAATGACTACACCAGCAATACTTCCAAAAAGAATCAACCAATTAGCTTGTAACCATTTAGACATGGCCACGACTACCTGGGTTGCGTACGGCAATTCACTGCCAAAGCTAGAAAACATAGCTTCAAAGGTAGGTACTACTTTTACCAATAATATAACCGTAACTATGCTCGCTATTAACAGTATTACGATTGGATACTTAAGGGCTTTGGATATCTTTTGCTTTAAGGCCTCTGATTTCTCTTTATAGATAGCAACGCGATCAAGCATGTGTTCTAAGGCACCTGCTTGTTCACCCGATTCAATTAAAGCGCATGTTAGCTCATCGAATTGATCAGGGTATTTCTTAAGGCATGATGCGAAATCATTACCCGCTGCTACATCATCTTTAACTGCTATTACAATTTTTTGCATGGCTGGATTTTCTAGGCCATCAGCAACTATTTCAAGCCCTTGCATTAGTGGCACGCCAGCTTTAGCCATGGTTGCTAGTTGGCGTAGGAAAATACTTATATCAACAGTCTTTATCTTTTTAGAACCGCCTCCGCTACCCCCTATACCAAATAAACCTTCAGATTTACGGCGAAGCTTTTTAGGGGTGATGCCCTGTTTTCTTAATTGCGCTTTTACTATTGCGGAGTTTTCTCCCAGCATTTCCCCTTCAATTTTTTGACCACGCCTATTTGTGCCTTCCCATTCAAATGTGACTGTTTTAATTTTAGCCATATTAAGAATTCCGAAACTCAGTAAAATTTAAGTGTATTAACATATTTATTCCTAGTGCCCGCCAGATGTAACGCGGTTAGCTTCTTCAAGGCTAGTGATGCCTTGAGCGACTTTAATAAGTGCTGAAGTACGTAAGTCATTAAACCCAGCTTCTTTTGCGGCATCAGCAATTTCTATGGCATTACCACCATCCATAATGATACGCGATAAAGAATCTGTAATTTTCATTACTTCATAGATACAGACTCGGCCTTTGTATCCTCCAGAGCATGCTTCGCAGCCTACGGCTTTGTTAATAGTAGCTTCAGCTAACATTTCATCGGTGAATCCTGAATCCCTTAAAACTTCCGCAGGTAATTCTGCTGGCTTCTTGCAGAGGCTACACAGGCGGCGCCCTAAACGCTGGGCGATGATTAAGCTTACCGATGTCGCAATATTAAAAGCGGGTACTCCCATGTTAGCTAAGCGAGTGAGCGTTTCTGGGGCACTATTAGTGTGTAGTGTGGACAGAACTAAGTGGCCTGTTTGGGCTGCCTTAATGGCAATACTGGCGGTATCGATGTCTCGAATTTCCCCTACCATAACAATGTCAGGATCTTGTCGTAAAAAGGATCGCAGCGCTTCACCGAAGTCTAACCCAACCTTTGGGTTTACATTAACTTGATTTATACCTTCAAGGTTAATTTCAACAGGGTCTTCGGCGGTTGATATGTTTCTATCCTCAGTATTCAGGATGTTCAGGCCAGTATAAAGTGATACTGTTTTCCCTGACCCTGTTGGGCCGGTTACTAATATCATTCCCTGAGGCTGCTCTAGCGCCTCCATGTATAACTGCTTTTGGTCTGGCTCATAACCTAGATGATCAATCCCCATTTGCGCGCTGCTAGGGTCTAAGATTCGTAATACTATTTTTTCTGTCTCTTATACACATCTCCGAGCCCACGAGACTCCTGAGCATCT
>OLHJ01000246.1_pt1 | contig 19290 bp, 11 predicted proteins | sample 1609491 | NCBI WGS metagenome assembly OLHJ01 (sample SAMN05416861, study PRJEB24817) | seawater metagenome | isolation source: Sea water | place: Canada:Atlantic | collected 2013-11
GAGATGCTCAGGAGTCTCGTGGGCTCGGAGATGTGTATAAGAGACAGATAATATTGTAACCATTCAAATTGGTAATTCCCCAATTTTTTAATTCGTCCTCACTCCATAAGTCTGGGAAGAAAATTCTTCTTTGATATTTCGGGTGCATGTACTTGGTCCAATCGCTGCCTCCTGTAGCTTCACCACCTCCAATATATTTTTTTGCCGCATTTAAATGATGCATCACCCAATCCACATTTACCGTATGATCATAGTGGCGCATGGCATTTATTAATTTTTTATCAGCCTGAACTTCTTCTGATAATGATTTAAATTTCGTCCAAAGGTTTAGAGTATTGTAATCTTTCATGAAGGTAATAAACTCCTCAAAATACTTATCTTCAAAGTTGGTCAACAACTTACTTTTTTCTCCGCTATGATAATCCTTACCCGCTGCTTGCCAATACAAATGTTCATAAGCATGCTCAAATGGTGTATTTCTATCAATAGTGGCTCTAAAGCGGTTATCAATCAAATTAATCAGCTCAGTAGATGCGAATTCAATTTTACGATATTGCGCACTTTGAAAACCAGAAGCTGGAGTTAGTGTGTCCCTAAATTTCATGTATTGTTCCGGCTCCATTCCGTCTCTCATAATATCAAAGGAGTTTGACAACATATCAAAGTAGCGACTAATTCTACCCAAATGCATGGTAAACTTATCGGCCGTTACGGTTTCTGCCTCCGACACCTGCGAAATTTCCCATAAAATCATTTTAAACAACAACTCATTTATCTGATGATACATAATAAACACCATTTCATCGGGTAGTTGTGTTCTTTGAGTTTGCAACCCCAACAAGGCATCTACCTGAATAAAATCCCAGTACTTCATGGGTTCGGCATGCAATAATCCAGACAAATGTACATCTGGATCTTGCCCCATATCTTTGTATTTTTTATCAATTGCTTCGAGTAATTCTTCTCTAGTCATATCCATTTATTTGAGCATGCAATATAAAACGGTCAATTTAGATTACCACTTGTTAATAGAATGATTTATATCAGTTTTAAAAAGTAATCCACTCTCTTTTATTTTTTTATCTCATTCCAAACCGTTTTAATCTACTCTTTTTGTTATTGTTGCAGTTCCGTTTCCTTTAAAACAAGCTAAAATCTATCCAAAAATTTGAGAAATCCGAAATTTCATTTGCTTCTATGGACTATTATTAGTCTGTCTCTACTGGCCCAGAGTGGCTTTGCTCAGGGTATAAAAGAAAATGTGAACTACTTTAATTACTCCATTGAAAATGGATTACCTAGTTCAGAAACTTATGATATTCTTCAGGATTCAAGAGGATTTATTTGGATAGGAACAGATAACGGTGTGGTACGTTTTGATGGCGTCAATTTTAAAACTTTTACCACCCAAGATGGCTTAACAGATAATACTGTATTTAAAATTTACGAAGATTATCAAGGTAGAATTTGGTTTGGAACCTACAACCGTAAATTATGCATGTATTCAAGTGGAAAAATTTCAGCCTATGCCTATAACGATAAAATAAACGAAGAGTTGATCCAACTACCATTTGCAAACACCATAACGGAATTTTCAGTAAGCAAAGATGAGGAGGTTTACATGGATCTTACCCATAGAAATACGCGTACTACGCCTCCATTGGTAATAGATAAAAATGGCCAGGCTACTCGACCGGTTATAAAAGGAGGCAGTTTGCCATTTAAAGAAATACAATTTTCGAATAACCTTAAGGAACTGATTCAGGAGTGTATTATTTATGTGAATACCCACCCCAGACCATGGGACCGTATTATTCACACCCAAAAATTTGAAGCGATTCGAGTTCACAAAATTGACTCTCTTCTTTATGTAGGGACTCGACATGGTTTATACATCTGCTCCCTAAATAGTCAAAAGCTTATTAAACATGTATTACCTAACTATTACATTACTTCTATTAGTACCGATTTCGAAGGTGGAATCTGGTGCTCCTCATTATATAATGGAGTTTTTTATATACCCAGTCCTTCCATTTCTAGCTTTTCCCTTAACGCTGATAGTCGGTCGCAGATTAACGCAATTGTTCCCTACGCAAATTCTTTTTTGTTTTGCTTTAATAAAAGGACTGGAAATTTCCAATTTAGGGACTCTCAACGGGAACTGGAACGGCTATCTGAAAATGTGAAATTTAAAGATATCTCCATATGTGAATTACAACCAGATTTCAAAATGGAAAACACCCTATATGTTCATGAAATATACGCGGATATTAATGGCATATTAAGATTAAGTGAATCCAATTATTTATTGACTAGCTCTTCATATGGGCTAATGCATTTAACCATAGAAAATACTCCAAACCCAATTTTACCTACAAATTACAATAAAACCATTGGTCCTCTTGGGAATACTTTCTTTAACACCACAAAGGAACATTGTTATTTGGATGATAAAAACAATATATTTAAAATCAGAATGCTTGATAGTAGCGTTCCCAGAGTTTTTAGAATACTACAAATAGACAAAACAAGGGCATTATTAGGTACCATAAATGGAGTATTTACCATAGACCTAAAAACCTTTACAATTTCTAAAGCTCATTATTTAGGACTCCAAGATGAGACAAGAATTCAGGATATTGTTCAGCTAAAAACAGGACAACTACTATTTGCGACCAAGGGTAAAGGAATTATTGGGTATCAGAATGGAAAGAAGTTTAATATTAATATTACCCATAAAGAAAAGGTTAATACCATTAACCAAATTATTAATGACACCCTACATAACAAAATATATACTGCTACCAATTATGGTGTTTATGAAATCACACACAACAATAACCAATGGGACTATCATTCCATTATTTCTTCTCTAGATGGACCAAAGCTTTCGGATATTCGCCAAATAAGAGTGCACAAAGATCAATTACTTTTGGCAAATAATAATGGGGTAAGCATTTTACCCATTAGCTCCATAAAAAGTCAAACCATTCCACCTAAGCTATACATTAACTCCATTACTTTGCAAGGTCAAGAGGTTAAGCTAAAAAACAAGATCACCTTACCCTATGATTCCAATTTCTTTGACATTACCTATCAAGCCATTGGTTTCAAATCGCAAAACAACTACTCATATTTCTATCGGCTATCCTCTTCTTCACCCTGGCGTACCACCAAAAACTCTGTTTTAACTTTTAACTCCTTAGACCCTGGGCTGTATCAATTTGAAATAAAGGCGGCAAATGCATATGGTGTAGAAAGCGCCATTGAGAAATTAGATTTTGAAATTCTCACACCGTATTGGCTTACCTGGTGGTTTATTTCTTTGTTGATTTTAGTCATAGTTACAATCATTGGGTTAGTTATTTATCAGATCATCTCTTTTTATAAAAACCAAACGGCTATTCAAAGAAAATTAAACGAGTTACAGGTTCTTTCTTTGCAGTCAAAAATGAGTCCACATTTTATTTTCAACTCATTAAACTCTATCCAAAACTATATTCTTACCAATAATAAAATGGCAGCGAACGAGTACCTAATTGAGTTTAGTCGTTTAATACGAACCATTTTAAAAAATTCGGAAGAGAGCACTATTTTGCTTTCAAAAGAATTAAAAATCCTAAATCTATATGTAGAATTAGAGAAGAAAAGGCTTAGAAAACCATTCACATATAATGTGGAAATTAAAGGAAATATAAACCTTCAAAATTGTGTTATTCCATCACTTCTTATACAGCCTTATGTTGAAAACGCCATATGGCACGGGCAAGTTTACAACAATCCTAACGGAGAAATAAAAATTAGCATAGTTCATAGCAATAACAGTTTGTTTATTTCCATTTCTGACAACGGAATAGGAATGAGGAATTCGATGAAGCTCAAGAAGAAAAATACAACAGATCATACCTCAATTGGCACAAAAAACACCAAAAACAGAATTGAATTAATTTCTGAACTAAATGCTCAAATGTCGAAAGTTGTGATTTCGGATACCAATCCTTCTAATCAAAACCCAGAGTTTACTGGAACAACTATCCAATTTAGCATCCCCTATATTGTAAACAGCGTTAAAAAGTAAAACCCAAAACTTTTCCGTTTTTTTTCAAAATTATAACCATAACTGAAATTTTGGAATTTGGGATGATTATTGAAAATTAACGCGCACTTTTGCATCCATGCAAAAATTGAACACCTCATTTTCTGGAATCCTGAAGGTTACCACACCCTTGGTTGTGGCAGGTGTTGCTATGAATTTAGTGGGTGTGATTGATTTAATACTGGTCACCGTCTTGGGAGAAGCCCAAGTTGGTGGCACTGGCAATGGTCAGCTGCTTTACGGGTTACTCTATGTAGTTGGAATGGGTTTCACCTCTGGAATGCAAATCATCATTGGAAGAAGAAATGGAGCTCATGATTATCAAAAGATTGGGGGGCTCTTTTTTCAAGGATTGTATTTCGTACTCGCGTTTTCCCTATTCCTTTTCGGATTTATACAATGGGTTGTGCCAGAATTACTCACCACTTTATTTGATTCTGAAAACGTGATTCAGTATTCCTCCATTTATATGAAGACCAGAGGATGGGGAATTCTATTTACCATGTTAAACTTACTTTTCATTGGCTTTTTCGTAGGGATTACAAAAACCAAAATACTGGGGTACTTCACCCCTTTTATTTCGGCTTTAAATATTGGATTAGACTTGGCTTTAATAAACGGATATGGACCTTTTCCAGCAATGGGTGTGGAAGGAGCGGCTTTGGCCTCCGTTATATCTGAAGGTGCAGGTAGTTTACTATTTATTATCTACATGGTTAGATTCGTAGACCTTCCTAAATATGATTTAAGGAAAGTAATGCCTTTCAATTGGTCACAAACAAAATTAGTTTTTGAAGTTTCTTCTCCAATCATGGTTCAAAACATTGTAAGTATAGGAGCCTGGTTTACCTTTTTTGTATTTGTTGAAAATTTAGGAGAACGTGCGTTAGCCATTTCGCAAATGATACGTGGAATTTATATTTTCATTATGGTTCCCGTATTTTCATTAGCCGATGCAGCCAATACCTATGTAAGTAACCTTATGGGGGAAAAACGTTTTGATAGTGTTATTCCAGTAATAAACAAAACACTAATTCTTGGTTTATTGGTTAACCTTTTCTTTTTTGCCTTAATCAATCTTTTTCCTGAAACGGTAATGGGTTTATTTACTCCTGATGAAACCGTTTTTAGAGACGCCATTTCCACCGTTCGTTTAACCACTTTTTCCATGTTCTTATTCACCCTTGGATTTGTACCTTTTAGAGCCATTTCAGGCACTGGAAACACTAGAACCGCACTTGCTATTGAGTCTTTAAGTGTCATTATTTATTTAATCTATACTTTCTTTTCTACCCACTACTGGAACCTTCCTCTACACCTTGTGTGGGCAAGTGAATTCATTTACTTCGGATTTCTAATTATTCTATCCGTTACCTATTTAAAATGGGGGAATTGGAGATCTAAAGAAATTTAATTTCACTCTGTTCCACAATATATCTTCAACTATTTGGTTAACCTGCCATTAAACAATCAAACCAAAACTGCATGTAAATATTTTACTTAAATTTTTTATCAACCTAAAATCTAAGTATTATGCGAAAGCTATTTTTTTATCTAATTCTAATACCTCTATTTTTTTCCTCTTGCAAAAAAGAAGAAACCATAGCCTGTCCCCCAGCTCCTGAAATACCCAATTACCTCCCGATGAGTGTAGGCGATTATTGGGTATACGAAAACTTTTATGTAGACACCCTAGGGAACGATTCCAGTATAGGTGTGATTGACAGTGTTTACATTTCTACCGATACCGTAATAAACGGTAAAACATACTATGTCTTTAGAGGTACCAACTACCCGGTAAAAATGCAACCCAATATGTTATTGAATATTGTGGAAAAGGTAAACGGTGACCTGATCAATTTAGATGGAACTATTGTTTTCTCGAGCACCAATTTCTCAGACACCCTAAAATCTAGATACGAAACTCATAATGGTGATACGCTCTTTTTTGCCTATTCAAAGATGGATGGTGCAGTGCTACAATTTACGGTACCACTAGGAACCTACAATTCATTAATTCGAAATGACACCTATTTTTTTTACCGACAATTTAGTCCAATTAACCCAAGAATATATCCCTATGTATATGGGGAGAATATTGGACTTATTAGCTCCTCTATTTCATATTCAAGTACTCCATGGCATTATGAAAGAAGATTAATCAGAGCTTCAGTAAACAAATAATCTAAGCTAATCACCTACCAGAAACCAGCTATTTCTTGCTCAGTAGCTGGTTTCTTTATTCTCATTGATTTTTACACCCAACCTATTCAGAGAAAAAGCCGTAAAATTGAGCAAACCAACAATCTTTATGAAACGATTCACTCAGACTATACTTTTAGTAGCAATCACGTTTGCTCCTATTTTCAGCTATTCACAAAACACTTTCATTATATACCTAAAAAACAAAGGAAATCAAGAAGTTCACAATCAACTTATAAGTTCTAAAACCTTGCTAAAAAGAAAAATGCATGGTCTTGAGGTAGATGCATATGATCTCCCCGTGTATACCAATTACTTAGAAGTTTTAGCCACTAAAGGGAAAGTGCTTCAAACCTCCAAATGGCTCAATGCGGTTTTATGGGAAACTAGCTTAGGAGAGAATGAGGTAAGAAACCTGGCACTTCCTTTTCATAAAATAACTCCAGTTAGAAAGGGAAAACTTTCCACTTTTTCCAAGTTTGAGGTGGATGTTTCAAATAATGTAGCCACATCTCCTTTAGCAATTAATCAGAGATCCAGTATTGATTACGGACAAGCGCAGTTTCAAAACGAATATATGGGTATTGAATACTTACATGACCAAGGATACTTAGGTTCAGGAATAACCATGGCATTTCTGGATGTAGGATATACTGACATGGATATTATGCCTATGGTTTCTCACCTTTTCACGGGTAATAAAGTAATCGACACCTATGATTTCTGGGGGCAGTCGGTTAACGTATACCATAAAGGCGCACATGGCCGAGGAGTAAGCTTTATTGTAATTGGGAAAGACTCAAACAACTATATTGGGATGGCGCCTGAAGTAAATGTTCATTTTTATATTACGGATGATTTGTTCACCGAAACGAAACAGGATGAATTTTATTTTGTTGCGGCACTTGAACGCGCAGATAGTATTGGTGTAGATATTGTTAACGCATCTTTAGGATACAAGTTTTTTGACAACCCTGCAGACAACTACGCTTATTCAGATATGGATGGTAGCACAGCCATTTCTACTCTGGGATGTAATATCGCGGCACAAAAAGGCTTATTGCTGGTTAATGCAGGAGGAAATTCTGGAACCATAAACGTCCCAGCTGATGCCTTTGGTGTTTTATCTGTTGGCGGAGCAGACCAATTAAAAGACTTTGATTACATCTCTTCGGAAGGCCCTACTTTTGATCAACGAATTTGCCCATCCGTTGCTGCGTTGACCGAGTATACCATGAGCACTTATAACGACCCATATATTATCACAGGAAACGCATATATGGGCACTTCTTCAGCTACCCCGATGGTTTCTGGACTAGCCGCATGTTTGATGGAAAAGTATCCGATGCACAGCGCATCACAAATTATTGAGGCCATTCAACAAAGTGGTCATCAAGTTAACAATCCCGACAACCGATTAGGATATGGAGTACCCGATGCACAAAAGGCAGATTCCATATTAGGTGGAGTAACTAGTATTACAGAATTCAATTCAACTAATGAGGTTAATCTCTTCCCAAACCCAAGTAAAAACAGATTTAATGTAACAAGCGAAACCCCTATTGACCGTATTGAAATCTATTCCAGTACAGGCCAAATTATTAAAACGATTTTTGGAGCTGGGGAACTACATTTACCAGTAATCATTCAGCAAAAAGGAATGTACTTAGTTAAAATATTAAATCAAGAAAATATTTCATCTATACACCAAATGATCATTTACTAAAATAGAAAGCCAGTAATTCTATTTCTGGCCTTTTATAAAAACTAGAAGGGTAATATTCCTATTTATCAACCAACTTACGGGTTCTTGAACTCGTTATACAAGTAATCATAAAAACCTAATAATTATAGCAAAAAAAGAAATCTCATAGTAACCCGTCTTAACCATGTATTTGTTTTTATAATGTGTTTGCAGGTTTTGACGAGATTAGCCAATGTTGACGCATTGGCTTTTTTATTACCTCAATAGGGTTAAACTACCTACTTTAGAAACCTGATCTCCATTTTCAAAAACTGCTTCAATTTTCCAAACATAAACGTCTTGAGCCTGAATTTGATCACGGTAATAACCGTCCCAACCCACACTTACATCTTTAGATTCAAAGACCATTTCTCCCCAACGATTAAAGATGGTCATATTAAAACTTTGAACAGACCCCATTCTTGGATAGAACACATCATTTGACAATGACATGGCATCATAAGCACCTCCATTACCACCGTTTCCATCTGGAGTAAAGGCATTTGGCACCGTTATTTGACCTGTGTTTACCACCTGAATTTCAAACCTATAATTAGACTCACAACCAAACTGATTAGCAACTGACAATAGTACCGGATATGTTCCCGTATCTGGATAGGTGTAACTCGCATTCGCTGTGGTGGAAAAATCAATGGTACTAAAGTCCCAACGAAAAGAATTTGCTCCGGTAGACATATCGGTAAACTGAATTGTTGGTGAGGTGATATCCGTGACAAAAGTACTAGGCTCTCCGTACGCTACAGGGCTAGGAAACACCGTTACTACACTAGACCCAGAATTTTGCCCCGTACATCCCTGAGAGGATGTTTTGGATACTGAAATTGGATAAGTACCCGCTTGTGAAAAAATGTGAGTCGGATTCTCCAATGTTGAGGTAACCCCATCACCAAAATCCCAGAAATAATTATACGTTCCAGAGTCGTTAATTAGATCCTCAAATGTTACGGTTAATGGGCCACAACCATCTTCAATAATAGCCGGAATATTTACAATTGGAGTTTGCATAACGTTAACCAATACAAAATCTGTAACAGATGAATTACATTGATCTGTTACGGTAACTTGGTAAAGTGTAGGTTGTATTGGGCTAACAGGAATTGGCCCAGATCCCGTTCCCAATCCACTACTCCATTGATAGGTAAATGAACCAAAATTACTATTGTAATTAGCAAATAAATATGCCGTTTCTCCTTCACACACATCTCTATCTCGCCAGACCGATAAACTATCCGCTTGGATATTAAACACAGTAATTGTAATGTCGCCTGAGGCTCCTGGGCAACCAATACCGTCAGTAACAGACACCGTATATGTATTAGAGTTAATGGTATTGGTGGTGTGGAAATTAAAATTCCCTAATCCATTATTCCAGGTGTATACATAGTTTCCATTTCCCCCAAATACTTGTGCCTCTAAATTAAAATTACTTTGAGTACACACCGTATCATCAGGTGAAACTTGCAATGCAATGGGCTGGGGTTGTATCACTGTTAGTTGAATAGTGTCCTTACATCCATTATTATCTTCCACAAATCCATTGTACACTCCCGCCACTAAATTACTTGCCGACATACCTGTTTGACCACCTGTGGATACATCCCAATTATAAACGTAAGGGGAAGTTCCACCATTTACAGTCATACTGGCCGCACCATCTTGAAACCCAAAACAAGAAACATCCGTACTTGAACCCTGCATACTTATTGGTGTGTTGGGCTGATCAATTACTACGGTAATGTCTGCCATACAACCATTAGCATCTGTAACGGTAGTTGAATAGGAACCTGTTGTTAGTCCACTTGCACTATTAAGTGTGGTAAGTGTGGCGTTTGCACTCCAAACTGAAATATATGGCATTGTTCCTCCGGTAATGGTCAAACTTACAGTCCCATCGTTTCCATTAAAGCAATTTACATCATTTTGAATAGAAGAAATGGCAATGGAATCAGAAGGCTGCCCCACTAAAATTGTGCTATCTACCAAACAACCGTTGGCGTCTGTAATTTGAATACTATGAATTCCAGTAACTAAATTAATAGCTTGCGGAGTAGATTGACTTCCTGTAGTACTACCCCAACTATATTGGTATGGTAGGGTTCCTCCAGAAGCCGAAACTGCTGCAGATCCAGTATTTCCACCGTAACACAACACACTCTGGGCTGTTACGGATGAAAACAATAAGGCGTTGGGTTCTGCCAGTACTACCGTATCTTCTAAAACACATCCGTTGGTATCTGATATGGTAAGATAATAGGTTCCTGCCCCAATATTTTGAACACTTGAGCCCCCGCCTATTTGGCCGGTAGACCAAGTATAAACATATGGCATAGTTCCCCCTTGAGTCAACGAGTTTATAAACCCATTAGTGTCTCCATTACATAAAGGAGGTTGCGATGTAATTGTATTTGATATGGGTGCTTGGGGTTGAGTAATTGAAACCGTGGTTTGCGCTACGCAACCATTGGTGTCAGTAACGGTAACAACATATGCTCCCATTCCTAAATTTATAGCCGTAGTATCGGTTTGGTAATTTGCTGAAAAAGGCCATTGATACTGATAAGGTGCCACTCCGCCCGATCCAGTTACCGTGGCGCTTCCACTTAAATTACCGTAACATAATACCGGAATATTAGTCACTTTATTTAAAACTAATACGTTGGGTTCGGAAATTTGAACAATTGCAGTATCCAAACACCCGTTAGTATCTTTTACCATTACGGAATAACTACCCATAGTTAAATTAAATAGCGAATCCGAACCTTGATTTAATATGCCATTCCAAAAGAATGAATATGGTGAAGTACCTCCAGATGGAATGGCAATAGCTACCCCATCTGTGCCTCCATTACATGAAACCGGAATATGATTGGTATCTATATTCAAAGCCATTGAAGGTTCCGTAACAGCAATAATACTATCTGCCACACAACCATTTGAATCCGTAACAACAACATGGTGGGTTCCTGCTGTTAACCCAACCGCAGAATCACCTATTTGATTAAAAGCACTAGCTCCCCATTGGTAGGCATAAGGCATAACACCACCTTGTGAGGAAACCCCGATTGCAGCATCAGAACCATTAAAGCAATTTACATTAGAAACGATGACTCCATTTAAATCAAGAATGGCAGGCTCAAAAACTTCAACCAAGGTATCCGAGATACAACCTAAACTATCTGTTATGGTTACAAAGTAGATGCCCATGGACAAATTTGTAGCCTGTGCTGTAGTTTGGTTATTGGCATTATTATCCCAAAGAAAAGTATAGGGAGAGGTTCCTCCAAATCCAGAAGCCATGCCCTGCCCTGTACTCTCACCAAAACATAGTACGTCCGTACTCAAACCATTTACTACCAAAGGATTTAAGGGTTGTGTCACATTAGATATCAATGAATCTTGACATCCATTCGAATCCGTTACCCAAACTTGATAAGAACCAATGGACAATCCTGCTATAGTAGACGTATTTTGCATATTTGCTAAAGAATCCCACAAGTAGGTATACGGACTAGTTCCTCCAGTACCCAATGCAGTAATTTGCGCGGTACTATCACCAAAACACGCTACATTAACAATGGTAGAAGTTGTAGCTAGTGGCGCACTAGGCTGGGTGATTATTAAAGTGGTATCAAACTGACACCCATTGGTATCGGTAACCGTAACGGTATATGTACCCGCAGCCATTCCGAACACATTTCCCGACTCTTCTAGACTTGAAGACGTATTCCATTGGTAATAATAGGGTGTTGTACCTCCAGCTCCAATTATATCAGCACTTCCCGAAGAGTCTCCAAAACAAGCCACTGGGTTTAGTGTAATCATGCTCGTGCTCACGGGCGTAGGTTGGTTTAAAGTAAATACACTATCAAGGGTACATAAGTTACTGTCTGTAATAGTTACGGAATACATTCCATAACTCAAAGAAGTGGCCAATGAAACCACTTGGTTTGCGGCTGCCCCCCCCCAGGAATAAGTATAAGGTGAAATTCCACCGGAAGCAACAGCTTCTATACTTCCATCTGCACCACCAAAACATAAAGGAGGTATTGGAAGGCCTTGCAGGGCAAGTGCATTTGGCTCTAAAACGGTTAATAGAGAATCATATTGACATCCATTTCCATCCGTTATACTTACCACATAAGATCCTGCCGCTAAATTTAAAGCAAAGGAATCTGTTTGACTACCAGCATTCACGTCCCAGACATAGCTAAATGGACGAGTACCACCCGCACCTGTAACCGATGCGTAACCTGAATTATCACCATTGCAAATCACATCAGTGGTAAATCCATTACTTGAAATAGAGTCGGGTTGCGTAATTAATATTCCTGTTTGGACAATACAATCGCCACTATTGTCAGTGACCGTAACGGTATTATTGCTAACCGGCAAACCTGTAATAGTAGCCGTGGATTGATTACTAGGAGCCCAGTCATACACGTAAGGTGCGGTTCCTCCTGTGGGAAATGCAGTAGCTGTTCCATCTGTCAAACCATTACATGTAATACTAGTCACACTTAATGATACACTTAAAGCAGATACGGGTTCAGTTAATGTTACAGACTGTACAAATATACATCCATTTGCATCTGTAATGGTTACTGGATAAGTACCCGCAAAAAGACTATCTACGTTAGCAGTAGTTTGGTTCCCAGCCGTTGCGCCCCATAAGTACGTATACGGTGTAGATCCTCCTACACCAGAAACAGTAGCCTCTCCATTAAATCCACCGGTACAACTTACGTTACTGGAAGACACCAAAGTTCCAGATAACACCAGAGGCTCTGTAATAACTATTGCAGCCGTTTCCACACATCCATTACTATCTGTTACGGTGGCTGTAAAATTTCCTGGACTTAAACCAATGACGGTATTTCCTGTTTGTACTGGTGCTGTGCTCCAAGTAGAAACATAAGGAGCCACGCCACCACTTATTTGAACCGTTGAAGAGCCATCTCCCCCGCCATTACAAGAAACCATGGTATCTATTGTTGTAACTAATAAAGCGTTAGGTTCACCTACAAAAATGCTAGTATCAAATAAACAGTTATTGGCATCTGTTAAAGTTACAGAATAAGTTCCTGCGGAAAGGTTATTTACATTTGGGGTCACTGCATTACCGGCTCCGGGGCTCCATTGGAAGGAAAAAGGTGTTGTTCCGCCTGTTGGTGTAAAAGAAGCAATTCCAGTAGCATCTCCATTACATAAAACAGCGGATGAAGTATTGGCTCCGGAAATAGCGAATGGTTCATTGACCACAATACCCGTTTGAACCACGCATAGACCACTATTATCGGTAACCGTGACCGAATAAGTACCCCCACCAATATTAATTAAGGGGTTGTTTGTTTGTCCATTTGGCCCCCAATTAAATACGTACGGAGCTGTACCGCCAAAAGGAGTGGCAGTTGCACTTCCGTCTAAATCACCAAAACACGTTACGTCAGTAGTGTTAACCGTTACAGAAATGGGATAATTAGGCTGGGTTACATTAACTATTTGAATAGCTGTACAACCGTTTGCATCTGTTACAGTAACAGAATGAGATCCAGCAAATAAACTAGTCGCGGTTGTGGTGGTTTGATTTTGTGCAGAAGCGCTCCATAAATAAGAATAAGGAATAACCCCACCAGTAGTCTGAATAGTAGCTTGCCCATCATTTCCACCCGTACAAGCAACATCAACCTGTGAGGTAATTGAAGTTGCTAATGCAACTGGCTCAGCCACATTTACAGATAAAATCGTATCACAACCATTACTATCAATAAGTGTTACACTGTAGGTTCCTGCCGTTAAATTAGTTGCGGTATCTCCATTTTGTACTGGATTGGTATTCCAAACTACTTGAACGGGTTGTGCACCACCCACTAAGACAACACAAGCCTCTCCATCATTCCCACCATTACAGCTAACATCCTTACTAGTCAAAGTAATTCCTGCGACAAAACTTACTAATTGGATATTCAACGTATCCATTACTGGACTACAATTTAAATTACCTGTGGATGTTACTATTAACTGCGCATTTCCAGCTGCTAATTCAGCAGCGGTAGGTGTGTAGCTATTTACTAAATTAGCAACTCCAGAACCAAATGTGCCGTTTCCAGACCATGTTCCTCCTGTGGCAAACTGAACGGCTGCGCTGATATTGATAGGTACATCATCTTTACAAATAATTTGGTCTGCCCCAGCATCCACTATTGGTAAAGGTTGCACAATAATGTTATATCCTGCTGTTGCAGTAGCGGGAATAGGACAAGCGCCATCATTCGCATTCACAATAAAAGTATTAATAATGGGCATTGCCGCAGTTGCTACCCCACTAATAGTTACCGTTGCCGGATTTCCATTAGTAATAACCGCAGTGGCCCCAGGAATAACCTGAGTTACATTGGTAACAAGAACCACCGAATCTGCCGTATCAGCATCGGTAAATACAATGTCAAAACTGAAGGTATTTCCAATACAAACCAATACGGAATCGTTAGCGATCAAACTTCCCGTACCCGAGAAAGAAGAAATCCCATTGATTGGAGGCTGTGGTGCCTGATTGGAACATGGGATTACCACGAATTGAATATCTCTAATTATACATCCTAGCAAATCACCCGTTTGATAATCATATTCACACACTCTTACGGCAAGCACAAAATTTCCTTGAATAGTCGGGGTAAATTGAAGTTGACCTGTGGCGGTATTTAATGTAATCCCAGCAATGGGTTGCGTATAGGTGTACCCAGCAGCAAAAGGAACGGCTTGCGCAACACCACCCACCATTTGATCTAAAGGCTCTACAAATTCGTAAACAAAACTATCACCATCTGCTTCGGTTACCGCGAAATTGTAATCTACATTTTGGTTAAGACATACATATAAAATCGGCTGGGCATTAAATACCGGAGAATTGTTACATGAATCAGTTTGCGAATACATAGTAGCCTCCACCATCATTTCTGGCTGTCCCACTAGATTAACCGTAGTGTTTCTACAACATAGGCTCCATTGCATGGTCCAGAAATCACATTTTGGACTTAACACAACCAACCCTGCATAAATATGCTGTTGCATACCCGGCATTGGACCGCCATTACAAGTGGATTGATTTAAACTCCCTGGACACAATTGAGATATTTCGGTTCCGTTGGCTCCATTTTGCTTATTCAGCCTAACGGTAAAACTTTGCCCACAAGAACTAAAGAAATCAACTGTAGCCCTATTAGGCGCAGCAATTCCGGTGCAATCTCTAAATAGATTCAAGGTGACCCAAAAGGAATCTTGACCCACACATTGGTAATTAAAATCTGCCCCCGAAATATGGGTGGCTTGTGAAGTAAACGACACAATGCTCAGCGATAAAAGCATTACAGCGGATACTACTAAATTTGTAAACACTTTTCTCATAACAACTAACCCAATTTAACACCGCCTGTATAAGGCCGTAATTAATATTCTAGTTGCAATTACAAAATGGTCATTAGTTAGGCACTAATCCAAAGCTAGTTTTCTCACCTCTAACTTCGGGTTTAAATGTACATATCTGAAACAAGAAAATTTTTAAATGATGGGTTAATCATTTTCATTATTGAGGCATTCTAAATACCTGAGACACAATCCAAAATGGAATTTCTAACCTCTTTAACAATCTGATTCTTAAATCGCAACCTATACTGCATAACCCAACGAGGATGCGGGAGCGCTATGATTTCATCAAACCATTTATACTCCTTATTTAACTTTACTACAGCTTTATGATTTGTTCCTTTCCCGATAGTAAAAGCCACTTCTGTTCTTCCCCATTTTTCAACCTGATGATTCATCGTTTCTACGATAAAAGGTTTTAGTTCATTTTGCAAAGAAGCGATATCATAATAATTCAAGTTTTTACCATCTTTCATAAATCCCAACGGAGATACATTGGTAATAAAAAACTGGTTATAAAATTCCTTGGGTCCGCCCATAGCTTCAATTAACTCGTACACAAAAACGGCAGAAAGTTCTTTTCGTTTCTGAAAGGAGTTTGAAATTTGAAGCATATCTTCTAGAACTACCGGATCTGTAAATGGAATTCCAGTAACCCCAGCACCAAACCTTCCCGGATTGATCGCAATTAAAAAGAAGCGCCTTGTTTCATCATTAAAAAAACGATTGTAAAAAACCGAGTTAACCTCTTGCACTTCCTTAGAGAGAAAAGGATTCATGACGGTTACTCCCGGCTGTTTTACCGAATTTAATGAAAGGTGGTAATAAAAATCCAAAATTTGTTGTGCCGTTGTCATTCGCCAAAAATGAAAAATTAGCTCTTACCCCACAAGGCTTCGTTAATAAGCTTTAACACTCTTTACTTTTTATATGCCTACCAAATGGTAATTTTGCGCTCAAAGTCATTGAGCATGCAGTTTACCATTCCAATCATTAAAGCTTTTTCACGCCTTCCGTGGAGTGTCATGTATGCCATTAGTACTGGTATGTATTGGATAGTTTTCAGGCTTATTGGCTATCGAAAAGAGGTGGTTCAAGCCAATTTAAAAAACTCATTTCCAGAAAAATCAAATTCTGAAATAAATTCCATTGCTAATGCCTTTTTTAGATTTTTAGCAGATATGTTTATGGAATCTGTCAAAGCTATCACGATGCCCGAAAGGGATTGGCAACAAGGTTTTAAAACCTCAAATGTAGATCTACCTAACTCCTATTTTGACAAAGGTCAAAGTATTGTTACGGTTCTTGGTCATTACGGAAATTGGGAATACTTGGTTACTGCCTATTCAAGAGATACCAAACACACCGTTTTAGGAGTTTACAAACCTTTAAGCGATCCTCATTTTGAAAAACTACTAGCCAGTTACCGTACGCGATACGGTATGGTACTAGTACCACTTTATAAAGCGTACGATATCATTAAGGAATATACCGACAGAGATGAAAAAATAGCCATAATGCTAATTGGAGATCAGACTCCGGCTGCCAACAGAGGGTACTGGATGGACTTTTTAAACCAAGACACTCCTGTATTTAGAGGCGCTGAAAAGCTAGCTATTGAGTACAACTTTCCGGTTTTATTTGCCACCTTAGATCAAACTAAAAGAGGTCAATACACCATGAGCTTTGAAACAGTTTTTGAAAAACCAAGAGAAACTCAAGAAGGTGAAATCACAGAGTTTCATACCAAGAAATTAGAGAAACAGATTCGAGAAAAACCTCATTTATGGTTATGGAGTCATAAACGCTGGAAACATCAACGTCCGGCAGCTACGCCAGATCGTTTTATTTCGAAAAATTTCCCAGGAAAGAAATGAGAAATCACACCCTCATAACGGGTGCTAGTCATGGATTAGGACTAGAATTTGCGCATAAATGTGCAAGCTTAGGTCATTCTCTTTTGTTGACATCCCTACCTAAAGAAGATTTACCAAATATTGGAAAAAAACTAGCAAAAGAATACGGTGTTTCAGTTAAAGTATTGGAAACGGATTTAACCACAAATCTTAAAAGTCTAACCAACTGGATAATTGAAAACGATATTGCTATCAATTTTCTTATAAATAATGCGGGTTTCGGAGGTACTGTGGCTTTTTCAGACATGAGTAGTGAGCAACTAAATTTGATGTTAGACCTAAACATTAAATCAGTTACGCAACTTACGCACCATTTAATTCCGAATTTGAAGCAAAATCAACCTTCGTACATTTTAAATATATCTAGTATGGCTGGTGATTTTGCATTTCCGTATAAAGCGGTTTACTCTGCATCTAAGGTATATGTGCGTAACTTTAGCTTGGCTTTAAGTGAGGAACTAAAACCAGAAAGTATTTCTGTATCTGTTTTACAACCAGGAGCTATGCCTACCAACGATGTGGTAAAAGGCCAATTGGATAAAGGAGGCTTTTTTGCTAATTTATCTACCAAATCCACTAAAGAGGTAGCCAACTTAGCTATTACGCAAACTTTAAAGGGTAAAAGAATTATCATTCCGGGTTGGCAAAACAAAGTATCTTTACTTTTAATGAAGATCATTCCCGCTAAATGGGCAAGACCCCTACTGGCTAAACAAGGAAAAACAATAAACTCAACTAACTAATATGAATTTTGGAACCACAGGAATAGACTTAAGTTGGCAATCAGGCGACTTGAATAGCTTCTACCCCATACTTATTGCTACCATTGGATTTATTGTTTATTGGTTTATGGCTCAATCGCCAAAGATTAAAGCCAAATTTTACGAAAGTAACGATCTGGATAACGCATCCATTAAACACATTCTATTTACCAAGTATATGGGATTGTTATGGATGGGAATTATTCCGCTAATTCTGTCGTTGCTTATCTTACCTCAATATGGTTTGGCGGATTATGGATTAACCTTTATTCCGGAGACCACTTTGACTTCACTGGCTTGGATTATTGGCCTCGGTATTCTAATCGTTCCGATTGCTTCCATTAGTGCTAAGAAACCAAAGAACTTAGAAAACTATCCACAAATTAGAGCGAAAGCATGGGGCACCACTCTAAAGGTGAAAAATGCTTTAGGTTGGACGATCTATCTATTTGGATATGAGATACTATTCAGAGGTATCTTGCTTTTTCCATTAGTAACAGAATTTGGAGTTTGGCAAGCTATTGCCGTGAATGTAGCTCTCTATTCTGCTACCCATATTCCAAAGGGATTAGATGAAACTATTGGGGCTATTCCGTTAGGGATTGTTTTGAGTTTACTCACCTTGCAAACAGGGACCATTTGGATTGCCTTTTTAGTACATGTAACTATGGCTTTAACCAATAGTTTTACGGCTTTGAAACATCATCCGGAAATGAAGAGTATTTAATAAAGCCTACCAGAAATTCGAAGTCTTAGATAACAAATGATGTCTTTCAAAGCTTCCAATATTCCTTTGTTTTGAATATATACCCTCTTCCTCCGGTTGGAAGGGTTGTATAGAATAATGATGTTCTTGGATATTTATGGATTTCAGAATACCTAGTTTTAGCCATTATCTCCCCACTGGTATTTAATGCCCCATATAGATTAACTTTTTGGGAAATTAACAATCCGTCTTCACCCAACCCAGTAATTGATTTGACTTTTGAGGTAACAAAATATCCATTTCTCATCTCGATTTGTTCAAATATGAACGGTTGGATTATTGAGTCTTTGCTAGATACTAAAGCCCACATGCCTGTACCTGTCTCTTATACACATCTCCGAGCCCACGAGACTCCTGAGCATCTC
>OLHJ01000249.1_pt1 | contig 19227 bp, 17 predicted proteins | sample 1609491 | NCBI WGS metagenome assembly OLHJ01 (sample SAMN05416861, study PRJEB24817) | seawater metagenome | isolation source: Sea water | place: Canada:Atlantic | collected 2013-11
TCTGTTTACACACTTTCCAAGCGTGCTCCATCGGCCTCTCGGACATCTCACCGTTGTTCTTCTCGTTTCTAGCCAGTCACAAAAGCGGCGTAACCTTAGCTTACCGCTTCGCGAAATTCAAGCTCGTCCATTTACTGCCGGATTAGGCGACTATTTACTGAATCAGATGTTACCGGCGCGGTGCTTCGGTAAACGTTGATATCTAGGCCGCCACGGCGCAGGAAATTCATTCCTACCCTGAGCTCACTTGGCTGACAAGCTAGCATGAGATCACGAAAGATGCGTTCAGCACATTCTTCGTGATAGCCCTGATGCTCGCGAAAGGAAATCAAATATTGTAGCAAGCTTGCTTCGTCTATCTTCTTTCCCGTGTAACGCAGCTCAATACTTGCCCAGTCTGGCTGGCCAGTCACTGGGCAATTGGATCTAAATAGATCCGAATAAAGCACCTCATCGTCGGCATCCGCATCCATCATATTAAGCAAATTTGCATCGGGCTGCTGGGCAACGAGCTCGACATCGATGTGGTCGATGCTCCGCCCTGCTCTTGCGCCGAAAGCCTCATTCCCTATTTCGTCTAAAGGATATATTACTACCTTTACTTCTGAGCGACTAACCGATGAAAGGTCTTGCTCCATAAGAGACTTCACTGTCTCCATGTTTTTGTAACGCTCTTGATTCAGGGAATTGAGATAGAGCTTGAGTGACTTCGATTCGACGATATTTTCCGATTCCGAATTAAAATATAATTCAGCTATCGCAACCTGTGGCTTACCCGAAAGATTCAGCCAGGAAAGCTCATAGGCCTGCCAATGATCGAGGCCGTACATTAGAATTTTTTTATCTATATCCAGCAGCGAGCGACTAGCCCAACGCGGTATTGGATACAGCACATCAGGCTGATATTTTTTGGGGTGCTCAGTCTGACTACCGAGAGGATTGTCCGTCATAATTATTCGTGGATACTAGCTTCTTAGGCCAGTTCCCTTGCGTAGTAATAATAAGCAAGAAGTGAACAATATCACTATAAAGACGCAAAGAATAAAGAAGGCCCAAACAATATTCACATCCGAAGTCCCCAAAATTCCATATCTGAATGTATTGACCATATAGAATATTGGATTTAGTCCCGAGACAAACTTCCAGAACGGCGGCAATAACTCTACCGAATAGAACACACCGCCTAGATAGATAAGAGGTGTTAGGACAAACGTAGGAATTATAGAAATATCATCGAAAGTATTGGCAAACAAAGCATTAATAAATCCAGCGAGCGCGAATACTATAGATGTTAGCAGCACTACTGTAATGGTAATAAACAAATTCTGAATTTCGAGATCAGCAAAGAATAAAGACATCAACGTTACGATTGTCCCAACAGCCAATCCTCGCGCCATTCCTCCTACGATAAAACCAGAAAGAATTATGTAATTCGGCACCGGAGAAACTAACAATTCTTCTATGCTATGTTGAAATTTATGACTAAAGAAAGATGACACGACGTTAGAATACGAATTCTGTATCACCGACATCATTATCAATCCAGGCACGATAAACTCCATATACTGAAAGCCGCCCATCTCACCAATGCGCCGCCCCACCAAGTTTCCAAAGATCACAAAGTAGAGCCCAATGGTAATCGCCGGCGGCACTAGAGTCTGCAACCAGATTCGACCGAAACGGCGAATCTCTCTTATGACTATAGTTTCAAATGCTATGTATTTATGATTCGAGAACACAGTGTATTTTCCTAGTCGTTGCCTTCGAGCTTAGACAAAAATAGCTGCTCGAGCCTATTCGTCTTGTTTCTCATGCTATCAATCTTAATCCCGACCTCACTAAACACGGCGAACACTTCGTTGACACTAAGTCCGCCCGAAACAGTCACTTCCATACAGTGCTCGTCAATAATTTCGAGGCTCGCTTTTTCTAGCTTTAGATCAAGGTCTGGCGGTATCTGCGAAGTAGTTTCCAGAATATAGACTTGAGAATCTAGTTCATTAAGCAGCTTACGCATGCTGGTGTTCTCAACTATCCTGCCTTCGTCAATGATTGCGATATTACGGCACAGCTGCTCCGCCTCTTCGAGATAGTGCGTGGTCAATATTATCGTTGTGCCACTATTATTTATCTCAGTTAGAAACTCCCACATCGAACGACGCAATTCTATATCAACACCCGCTGTAGGCTCATCGAGTATCAACAGCCTTGGTTCATGAACGAGAGCTCTCGCGATCATCAGGCGTCGCTTCATGCCGCCGGAAAGCGACCTAGACCGCTCATCGCGCTTCTCCCATAAACCCAACTTACGCAGATACTTCTCGCAACGCTCTGCCGCGAGCTTGCGTGGCAGACCGTAATAGCCAGCCTGCGTCATGACGATATCGCGAACCTTCTCAAATTGGCTGAAATTAACTTCCTGCGGTACGACGCCGAAATCTAGCTTCGTCTCATAGACATGAGTATCGACGTTCTTGCCAAACACCTCTACTGAGCCGGATGTCTTATTGACCAGGGTTGAGATCACCCCGATGGTGGTAGATTTGCCAGCTCCATTGGGGCCGAGCAAAGCGAAAAAGTCACCCTGCTCAACTTCAAGAGAAATGCCCTTGAGGGCTTCGAAGCCGTTTGCGTAGGTTTTGGCCAAATTTTGAATGGAGATTGCTATAGTCATCAAAAGTAGTCTTTAAGTGTCTTATAAGTAGCAACTGCTGGTGCTGCGGAAGTATGTCGATTGTTATTACGATTGGCAACCAAGTGGTCGCAGCACAAACAAGAATAGTCGGCGCAAAAACAGATACTCCAGAAATAGAAAAGCCCGGCGTAAGCCGGGCTCTTTTATATGGCGTCCCCTAGGGGTTTCGAACCCCTGTTGCCGGGATGAAAACCCGGTGTCCTAGGCCTCTAGACGAAGGGGACTTAGACTTTCACTGCTGCTCTCTCAAGCAGCGGGGGATTCTAAGAAGCTTGGCCTTCTCAGTCAAGAGCTAAGCCTCATTATTCGGATTATTTATGCCTACTTCGCTCGAAAAGGGCAGCTTTCTCTGTTTGACGCCCATTAACTGCTCTATATATCAAAAAGCCGCTCCTTTTTCACTGGCCTTCTATCCAGTTTAATCAGGGAATACACGACTCGCACCTACTAAACTCAAATTCAGGTTTCTTGACCCTAAAATTGGACTATGCCATCCTCACATCAGGTCCTGTTCTCTCTAAAAGACTGTAATAACAGCATGAACGTACAGACCTGATTAAATCGGCCGATGCAATCAGGGTGCCTAAAAGAACAAGCCTCTCTAATAGAGGCCGTTGGGGATACTAGGAAACCAACTATGAACGATAAGCGTCAGAAACAAATTGATGATGCTGGTGTAAGCATTGATCAAAAATTGATCGAAGAAGGCACCGCTCAACTCAATAGTGAAATTCAGGTATTAGAAGCCTGGCTCACTGAGCTCGAATCTTCAGATAAAGAGAATTCCGAAGTGCTAGCCGCCAGAAAGTCCTATAACGACATGCTCAGCAGCCGCAAGGAAATGCTCAGCACACTGGCAAAGCAGGCAAAACTCCAATCAGTTGGCCAGAATTAGCCACATAGACAAAGATATCTGAAGGCCTCCAGAGTACAAGCCTCTAGATGTTTTGAGCTAAGCCAACACCCGCCCCTCTAACACAAGAACCCGTTCCCATGCTGTCAGATCAACAGGCTAGAACCATGCTGTCACTTCAGGCGGCTATGAATGCGAAGGTTGACCCGAATTGGGTCGCCGCTCGATACCCTTATATGCGCGCCGTAGTCATTGAGGCGGCCGAAGCCATCGAACACCATGGTTGGAAATGGTGGAAGAAACAGGATAAAGATCTCCCGCAACTACAGATGGAGTTGATAGATATTTGGCATTTCCTGTTATCGGAAATTTTGCTGAATGAGGAAGGGAGTGAAACTGTAGCCTTGCTTCGACTGACAGAGCAGCTCGAAACCATCGAGGCTTCACAGCTGGTGGATTTCGATGCCAAGCAGTACAACCTAGCATCCATGGACCTGCTCGCCCAGCTCGAGCTATTGATAGCGCTCTCTGCCGCGCGAAAAATCGAGCTATCTGTGTTCGCCGCGATAATGGGCAATTGCGAGATGGACTGGACCGAGCTGTATTGCCAGTACGTCGGTAAAAACGTGCTTAACTTCTTCCGCCAAGATCATGGCTATCAGGATGGCAGCTATCTGAAGATGTGGAACGGCCGCGAAGATAATGAGTATCTGGTAGACATAATGGCCGAACTGGACGCAAACGACGCCGAGTATAAAGACAAGCTCTACTCGGCGCTGCGCAGTAACTACCCAAACTAACTATCGATTTACGCCAAAATAGCGCCTCGAAGCTATTGGTAGTAAGCGTTTTCTTTAACTGTGTGATCCGTTACGTCGCGCACTTCCTTCAACTGAGGGATCTGCTCTAGGAGTGTCTTCTCTACGCCGTCTTTAAGCGTGACATCGACCATTCCGCAACCCTGGCAACCTCCGCCAAAACGCAGAACAGCCACATTCTCCTCAAACATTTCCTCTAGAGACACGTGGCCCCCATGAGCGGCCAATCCAGGATTGACCTCGTTATATAGAATATAGTTCACTCGGTCTTCGATTGGGCTATCGTCTGAAATCTTAGGTAAACGAGAGTTTGGCGCCTTAATTGTGAGCTGACCACCCATGGAGTCCTTGGCGAAGTCCACTACCGCATCCTCCAGGAAAGGGATACTATTCAACTCGATATAGGTCTTGAAGTTTTCATATTGCTTCACTTCGTCGTCTTCTTTTTCTTCTCCCGGCCGACAAAATGATATACAGGTTTCAGCTTTCGGCGTGCCTGCATCCAGAATGAAAATTCGCACTGATATACCCTCACAATCTTGCTTCTTGAGCAATTCCGTCAGGTATTCTTGTGCAGATTCGGTGATGGTAACCATATGTCTTTCTCGCGCTAATGTTTAGAACAGCTTGAATGATACTCCAATCCATCAGAAATTAGAATATCCGAGTGAAACACTTGGTTATTTTCACGGTGCCGTGAGCCTCCGTCTTTGCTAGAATTAGCAGCTTTTTCGGGCAGCTATCTTGTATCCAGCAGTAAACAGTCAATGAGCACACCAACATGAAAATTAATGAATCAGAAACACTTCTCCGCAGCCTACTAAAAAAGCGCATTCTGGTGCTCGATGGCGCCATGGGGACCATGATTCAGTCACACAAACTGTCAGATGCGGATTTTCGCAGCGATCGCTTTGCAGACTTCCCACATGAACTGGGAGGCAACAACGACCTACTTTCGCTGACCCAGCCAGAGGTGATCAAGCAAATTCACCTCGCTTACCTGCTCGCTGGCGCGGACATCGTCGAAACCAATACCTTTAATTCTACGCGTAGCTCTCAAGCTGACTACCACATGGAGGATTTGGCCTATGAGCTAAATTTCGAAGCTGCGAAGCTTGCAAGGGCTGCCTGCGATGAAATTACTGCGACCACACCTGATCGCCCCAGATTCGTAGCAGGCGTGATTGGCCCTACGAGTAAGACCGCCTCACTCTCACCTAAAGTCAGTGACCCCGGCTTCAGAAACATCAGCTTCGATGAACTGGTAGCAGATTACAGCAACTCTACCAATGCCCTGATTGAAGGTGGCGCAGACATCATCATGATAGAAACTGCATTCGATACGCTAAATGCGAAGGCAGCAATATTCGCTATCGGTGAATGCTTCGAGGCCCAAGGCCTCACTCTACCTATAATGATCTCCGGAACGATTACCGATGCCAGCGGCCGCACGCTTTCCGGGCAGACTGTCGCTGCATTCTGTAATTCAGTTGCCCATGCTAGACCGCTATCTATTGGTTTCAATTGTGCTTTAGGGGCCGAGCAATTGCGCCCTCACATTGAGGAGACAGCAGCATTGGTAAATTGCTACGTCGCCACTCACCCAAATGCTGGACTACCCAACGAGTTTGGCGAATACGACCAATCTCCTAGCGAGATGGCCGCGATCATTGGCGATTTTGCCGAAAGAGGTTTCGTGAATGTTGTCGGCGGTTGCTGTGGCACCACTCCCGCTCACATAGAGGCGATCTGCAAAGCGGTTGACGGTGTCACCCCACGCGCAATTCCTCAGCTTAAGCCTGCATGTCGACTCGCCGGCCTAGAGGCTTTTAATATAGATGCAGCGTCTTTGTTTGTTAACGTAGGCGAACGCACCAATGTAACCGGCTCGGCTAAATTCGCTCGATTGATTATCGATGAGAACTATGACGAGGCACTCGAGGTTGCCCTACAGCAAGTTGAGTCTGGCGCACAGATAATCGACATCAACATGGACGAAGGCATGCTCGACTCTGAGATGGCGATGGAGAAATTCCTGAAGCTCGTCGCCTCCGAACCGGACATTAGTCGCGTACCTATCATGATCGACTCATCCAAATGGGAGATCATAGAGACCGGACTCAAGTGCGTTCAGGGTAAGTCCATCGTTAATTCGATCAGCCTTAAAGAAGGCGAGGAAGATTTCCTCGCGAAAGCAAAGCTTTGCCTGAAATACGGCGCAGCGGTTATTGTCATGGCGTTCGATGAAAATGGTCAGGCAGACTCGCTAGAGAAAAAGAATACAATCTGCAAGCGTAGCTATGATCTGTTAACGCAGAAGCTAGACTTCCCTGCCGAAGACATTATCTTTGACCCTAATATCTTCGCGGTAGCGACTGGCATCGAAGAGCATAACAACTATGCTGTGGACTTCATCGAATCTTGTCGTTACATCAAGAAGAATCTGCCAGGGGCATTAATCTCTGGAGGCGTGAGCAATGTCTCGTTCTCCTTTAGAGGCAACAATACTGTTCGCGAAGCCATTCACTCAGTATTTCTTTATCACGCAATAAAAGCCGGCCTAACAATGGGCATCGTCAATGCCGGACAACTTACAGTCTATGACGATATTCCGGCCGACCTAAAGAAAGCCGTAGAAGACGTTATCCTCAACAAGACTGACAACGGCACCGAGAACTTGATGGATGTGGCAGCAAACTACTCTGGCGGCTCGCAGAAGAAATCCATTGAAGATCTTCAATGGCGCGAAGCTACAGTAGAGAAGCGGTTAGCCTACTCCCTCGTAAAGGGCGTCACGAAATTTATCGAGGAAGATACTGAAGAGGCAAGACAGCAGGCTGATAAGCCCATCCATGTTATTGAAGGGCCTCTGATGAAAGGCATGGATGAGGTCGGTGATCTTTTTGGTAGCGGCAAGATGTTTCTTCCGCAAGTCGTTAAGAGTGCTCGGGTAATGAAGCAGGCTGTTGCCTATCTACTCCCCTTTATAGAAGCGGAGAAAGGCGGCGTAGTACAAAGCAAGGGCAAGATTCTGATGGCAACTGTTAAAGGGGACGTACATGACATCGGCAAGAATATTGTCGGGGTTGTGCTTGGCTGCAATAATTATGATGTTATCGACCTTGGGGTCATGGTTCCCTGCGAGAAAATTCTTCAGGTAGCCAAGGATGAGAACGTCGATGTAATTGGCCTAAGCGGCCTTATCACACCATCGTTGGACGAGATGGTCCATGTCGCCGGAGAAATGCAGCGACTCGACTTCAACATTCCCCTTTTGATCGGCGGCGCCACAACGTCCAAGGCACACACCGCGGTCAAGATTGAACAGCATTACCTTAACGACAGCACGATCTATGTGCCAGACGCTTCTCGAAGCGTGTCCGTTGTTAGCACTTTGCTCAATGCCGAGAACAAGCCTGAGTATGCGAGCAAAATTCGTAGCGAATATGAAGTTATTCGAGAGCGTGTGGCCAACAGAGCCAAAAAAATCAAATTGCTACCCTATGAGAAGGCAAATGCCAATCCACTGAATATGGACTGGGAGAACTTTCAGGCTACCAAACCCGCATTTCTAGGAACCAAGGTATTCACTGACTACTCTCTAGAAGATCTGGTCAGTTATATTGATTGGACACCATTTTTTATTACCTGGAGCCTTGCGGGAAAATATCCAGCGATCCTTAGTGACGACAAAGTAGGCGCAGCTGCCACCGATCTTTTCGCTGACGCTCAGGCGCTCTTAAAAAGAATCGTCGATGAGAAGCTACTCACAGCTAAGTGTGTAATTGGTTTCTGGCCAGCAAATAAAATCGCTGACAACGACGTTCAATTATATGCCGCCGACGAATCCGGCACACCGCTCGAAAAACTGCACTTTCTACGCCAACAGATACCGAAAGAAGCGGAACTGGCAAACCTCTGTTTAGCTGATTACATTGCCCCAGAGTCGACAAGCGCCGGCACGGATTACATGGGCGGCTTTGCCGTCACTACCGGCATTGGCGCGGACGAACTCGCCGCAGAATTTGCGGCGAAGAACGACGACTACACGGCAATCATGGTGAAGGCGCTTGCCGACCGTCTAGCCGAGGCCTTTGCCGAACACATGCATGAACGGGTTCGTAAAGAGTTTTGGGGTTACGAGCCGACTGAAGAGCTCTCGACGACCGAACTGATAGGTGAGAAATATCGTGGCATTCGTCCTGCTCCAGGTTACCCCGCCTGCCCTGATCATTCCGAAAAGGAAACTCTATTTTCTCTGCTCAATGCGGCCGAGGAAACCCAGATCGAACTTAGCGAAAGTTTTGCTATGAGCCCTGCTGCTAGTGTCAGCGGTTTCTATTTTGGTCATCCCGAGTCAAAATATTTCTCAGTAGGCAAGATTACACAGGAACAGGTTGATGATCTGTCGAATAGAAATGGCAAACCAACAGCAGAAATGACAAAATTGCTCACCCCGAATTTAGAGTAAAGCCTGAATAGAAAATTCGAGAGCAAGTGATTCTAGGCTATAACTAGCCAGCAGTTAATAGAGAGCCCTGAAGGATATGTACAGATACGACGGATACGATCATCAGATGTTAGCGGATCGAGTCGCTCAATTTCGCGACCAGACCAATCGCTACATGGATGGCAAACTCAGTGAAACTGAGTTCCTACCCCTACGACTTCAAAACGGGCTATATGTTCAGCGCCTTGCTCCGATGCTTCGCATTGCCGTGCCCTATGGCATGGTGTCAGCGACGCAACTGCGCAAGCTTGCCTACATAGCTAATCACTACGACAAAGGCTATGCACATTTCACCACGCGCCAGAATATCCAATTTAACTGGCCAGCTTTGGCCGATGTGCCAGATCTGCTTGCCGATCTCGCGGAAGTGGAAATGCATGCCATACAAACCAGCGGAAATTGCATTCGCAATACAACAACCGATCAATTTGCAGGCTCCGCTGTAGATGAGCTGGAAGATAGCAGAGCGTATTGCGAGATCATCCGCCAGTGGTCTAGCTTTCACCCTGAATTTGCCTACCTACCACGAAAATTTAAAATTGCTGTATGCGGTACGGCCGATGATCAAGCTGCCACACAAGTCCACGACATTGGCATCTACATAGTTAAGGGTCCTAATGATGAAGTTGGCTTTCGCATACTTGTAGGCGGCGGCCTCGGTCGTACGCCAGTTATAGGCAAGGAGATATTCGATTTCGTTGAGAAGAAGCACCTGCTAACGACTCTCGAGGCAATACTACGCGTCTACAACCGTGAAGGTCGACGTGACAACAAATACAAAGCCAGAATTAAAATACTGGTCAAAGAAACCGGCGTCGACGAGTTCAGAAACAAGGTTTTGGAGGAGTGGGCACTCGTTAAAGACTCATCGCTTACGCTGACAGACGAAGAAATTGATCGTTGCCAGAAATTTTTCGATGCTCCTGACTATCAAGATCTCGGCAACAGCCCACAGGAACTCACCGATAAATTACAGAGCAACTTACTATTTGCTTCTTGGCACTCTCAGAATGTAAAGCCACATAAAGTCGCAGGCTACTCTATTGTAACAGTTTGCTTTAAAGAGACAGGCGTCGCTCCCGGCGATGTCACAGACCAGCAACTGAAGCAGATTGCCGACTTAGCCGATCATTATAGCTTCGGTGAGATACGCATAAGTCACAAGCAAAATATCGTAATGGCTGACGTCCGCCAGGACCAGCTTTTCGACTTGTGGAAGGCGCTGGAATCCGGCGCCATGGCTAGTCATAACCTTGGCTTATTAACCGACGTCATCTGCTGCCCTGGCGGAGACTTCTGCGCGTTAGCCAATGCGAAATCCATTCCTATCGCGGAATCGATTCAAAGAAAGTTCGATGATCATGAAGAGCTCACTAATATAGGTGAGATGAACCTTAATATTTCTGGATGCATGAATGCTTGCGGGCACCACCACGTTGGCAACATCGGCATCCTTGGCGTGGATAAGAAGGGTGAAGAATATTATCAAGTCTCCCTTGGAGGATCGTCGAAGAACAATGCGAGCCTCGGCAAGATTATAGGCCCCTCCTTCGCCCAGGAAGATATTCCTGATGTAGTCGAGACAATCGTCGGTGTATACAAAGACAAGCGCAGTGGCGACGAAAAGTTTATCGACACCTTCAACCGTATTGGTTTAGCCCCGTTCAAGGAGAAAGTCTATGCCAAAGCTGATTAGCAAAGACGCCGTCATGGATAACCCCTGGACAGTAATGACAACATCTACTGGGCCAGAGATATTACAATCTGTTCCCGGAAAAAATTTCATCGTGCCGCTGCAGTTTTGGAAACTTTATCAGGAAGAACTAAGCAATTACGATGGCGCTATTGCCGTATGGATAGATTCGAATGAACAGCCAGGGCAGATCGCAGACGATCTTCACTCTCTACCCCTAATCGCACTTAACTTCCCCGCATTTTCAGACGGACGCTCCTACACAAACGCACGGGAACTTAGGCAGAAGTATGGCTACAAAGGCGAGATTCGCGCCGTGGGTGATGTCTTGCGCGACCAGCTTTATTATATGGGGCAATGTGGTTTTGATACTTTTGAGATCCGCCACGATCAAGACGCAGAGCTTTGTCTAGACGCTTTTAAAGATTTTAAGACGGGTTATCAGTCCACTATTGCGGAACCCACTCCCTTGTTCAGGCGACGCTAACTCGCCATAGCCGAGAACCATCGGCCACACAGCCTAACTATGGAATCTGATTCCCTACTTTTTTCCTTCTTCCTCATCTTCAGTGGTGCGGCAGTACTCTCAACGATTGCCCTGTTTTTTCGTCAACCGCTATTAGTGGCTTACATTTGTGTGGGTGCCCTGCTCGGACCTTATGGTTTGGGGTATATTTCCGATGCCAGCCTGTTAACAGACATCGCTGAATTCGGCATTATTTTCTTACTGTTTCTTCTAGGCCTAGACATGCAGCCGAAGAAGCTTTTGTCGACATTACGCAAGACCTTTCTAGTAACACTCGCAAGCTCCATCCTCTTCGTGCTACTGGGCTACTCTACAGGCCTCTTATTTGGATTTAGCCAACTAGAGAGTCTTGTGATCGGGTTTAGTCTGATCTTTTCTAGCACCATCATTGGCATCAAACTACTTCCCACCACTGTTCTGCACCAGAAACACATGGGTGAGATCATGGTCGGCATCTTGTTACTGCAAGACTTTATCGCCATATTCCTAATCACCTTCTTGGACGCGGGGAACCTTGAGCAGTCCGCCGCATTGCGAGTGTTGATAGCCTTCCCATTACTACTGGTGTTTGCCTATTTCGCAACACAGTATGTGTTGATAAGACTGATCGCCAGGTTTGATCATTTTAAGGAATATATTTTCCTGCTCGCGATTGGTTGGTGCCTGGGATTGTCCGAGCTCGGAGTCGCGCTAGGACTCTCTGCAGAGATCGGCGCGTTTGTAGCCGGCGTCGCTCTAGCGACGAGCCCAATCTCTCTGTATATAGCAGACAGACTAAAACCGCTTCGTGATTTTTTCCTGATACTATTTTTCTTCACGCTAGGCGCACAGTTTAATTTGCTATTACTCCCAGATATTTTCGTTGCCTGCGTCGTACTGGCAATAGCCGTCCTGACAATTAAGCCAATAGTATTTAGATACTTGCTGAAGAGATTTAGCGAGAGAGACAGGCTTGCCTGGGATGCAGGCCTGAGGCTGGGACAGATTAGCGAATTTTCTCTACTAATAGCCTTCGTTGCCACACAGTCAGGAGTGATAGGAGAGATCGCCTCCCTTACGATACAAGGTGCGGCGATCCTGACCTTCCTAGTCTCTTCTTATATCGTAGTGCTGTTCTGCCCTACACCAATTGCGATCAACCCGAAGCTGCGCAGAGACTAGTTGCGTAATGAGTAATAGTTAACTATTAAGATCGAGCACGAAGCGACCGTTCGCACCGCCTTTTAGCACCTGTGCCAAGCTAGCATCTAGCTCATTGAAACCGATATCCTCACAGATATCTTCAAGCTGATCTAACTTCCATTCTGCACCAAGCTTATTCCACAGCCGTCGTTTAGTTTCGATAGGAAGCTGCACTGAATCCACGCCTAACAAATTCACCCCGCGCAAGATAAAGGGAAGAACCGTAGTAGAAAAACTGGGAGACTGCACCAAACCACAGGCAGCTACACTTCCACCATAACGCAGCGATTTGATTACATTACTGAGTGTATCCCCACCCACTACGTCGACTGCTGCAGCCCAATCCTCTTTCAACATAGGACGGGCATTCTCTTCGCCTAGCACATTTCGATCTACAACTTCAGATGCGCCCAATTTTGTTAGCCTTTCGTGGGCCTCCTGCTTGCCAGTGCTAGCAGCCACATCAAACCCTAGCTTACTTAAAAGCGCGACAGCAATCATGCCTACACCACCGCTCGCGCCAGTTACCAACACCTTGCCCTGACTGGGTTCAACCCCATTCAATAGCAGCTTCTCAACACACAATGCAGCAGTAAAGCCCGCAGTTCCCAGAACCATGCTTTCTTTCTGACTCAAACCAGATGGAAGCTTAACGACCCACTCTGACGGTACGCGAATCATCTGGCCGAAACCGCCGCTAGTATTCATACCGAGGTCGTAACCAATAACCAACACCTCGTCACCCGCATCTAAACCGGCATCGGTACTACTAACAACTGTTCCTGCCGCGTCGATACCGGGAGTATGAGGGTATTGCCGTGTAACGGCTTTATTGCCACTAAAAGACATGGCGTCTTTGAAGTTTAGCGAGGAATAATTAACCTGAATAAGAGTATCCCCCTCAGGCAGCTCATCAACATTACGATCGACAACTTCCGCGCTGTATTTTCCTTCGCTACCTTCCGAAACCTGCAATGCCTTGAATTGTTGCAATGTATTACCCACCCTTTTATGAATTCATTCTGCAAGGCGTGATGCCCCACTAAGCTATATTATTAAATTGTTACTGAAACGTATTGGTCGTCGATTTCCCGATCCAATTCGAGAACAATTTTTCAACCGTTCCCTGGAATGCCCCACCTATTTTATCTTGTAGGGATTTCGGTAATTCATACTCCACCTCAAAGACATCCGCTTCTTCGCACGCGCTTACTATACAGTCGTCACTGGTCTTTATCTCGTCTACCATATAACGCTCTTTAGCCTGCGTACCGACCCAAGTTTCACCGGTGGCGATCTTGTCGATTTCGACACTCGGTCGATGCTCTTTGATCCAGGCCTTAAAGATGTCGTGCATTGTTTCTACTTCTTCTTGCACCTTGTCTCGGCCCTTCTGCGTGATCTCTCCAAACTGCGTTAGCGTTCTCTTGAATTCACCGGCACTAATAATTTCATAGTCCACGTCGTTCTTCTTTAGCACACGATGAAAGTTTGGCAACTGGACCAACACACCGATTGAACCAATTATGGCGAAAGGCGCAGACACTAGCCGATCAGCCAAGCAAGCCATCATGTAACCGCCGCTAGCCGCAACTTTGTCTACACAAATAGTAAGTGGTATTTGCCTATTCTTTATTCTCAGTAACTGCGATGACGCAAGCCCATATGCATGCACCATGCCCCCAGGGCTTTCTAGGCGCAATAGAACCTCATCGAGAGGTTCCGCCAACGTTAATATAGCGGTGATTTCTTCACGCAGTGATGCCACCTCGTCTGCGGAAATATTCCCGGTGAAATTAATTACATACACGCGCTTCTTTCTTTCCTCAGCGCTAATAGCATCGCCGTTGACATCAGCAGACTTCTTCGCCGCTTCTTTGTCGGCCTTGGCCTGTTGTTTAGACTCGAGCTTAGCCTGCTTCTTCTCGTCTTTATGAACTTGCTTTAGCTGATCTTTCTCCAACACCGAATGACGCAATGTATCCTTCATATCATCGAAATGCTCATTAAGATGGGTGACCTTGATCTGACCCTTTCTACCGGTCTTGCGTTGACGATTGCCACTTGCTGCAATTGCACCCACCACAATGACAATCGCAACCACGATGGTTGCCGCCTTTGCTAAAAACATGCCGTACTGAATCAAATATTCCAAGCGAATTTCTCCTGTAGTGTTCGCTGCTTGCGCATTCTGCCTCTAATAGTTAAGGAATTCAAAATCTAGCCACCCTGTCCTTTCTTAACTTCTTCGATAAAGGTACGGATCAACTTGCCAGCAACACTTATCTTTGCCGATGGCACAGTAGGTAAGGAGTCGATGTCGAACCAATTCGCATCGGCTATTTCGGACGGCTCCGGGACAATTTCACCGCTTTCATATTCCGCCAAGAAACCCAGCATCAGCTGTGACGGAAACGGCCATGATTGACTGGAAATATATCGAACGTTTTTAATCTGCAGGCCCACTTCTTCCTTGACCTCTCGGTGTACGGTCTCTTCGGGCGTCTCACCTATCTCGATAAAACCAGCCAGACAGCTATAGAAATCCGACTTGAAGCGCGAACTTCTCGCAAGAAGCATCTTGTCACCCTTTGTCACCAGCATGATTGCACAGGGACTGATACGCGGGAAAAAATGCAAAGAACAATTGTCGCAGACTAAGGTTCGTTCATTCCCATGATGCACTGTCCGCGTGCCACAAGTCCCGCAAAAACGATGACTCTTATACCATTCAATTAACTGACTCGCTCTGCCCGCCAGCAGGAACTTCTCCTGGTCAGTATAGAACAAGAGGCTGCGCAGGGAATTCAGCTCTGCCTCAAGAATGGCGGATATATCCTGCTGCAGACTGACAGCTATTACGGACGTTTCTGGGTCGCGCTGCAGCAGGATTAAATCTGCAGATTCATTTAGATGGTCCTTAATCTGATCAAGACTCCACAGAATATTCTCATCGCGCACCAATATCTGCGATGAATAAAATAGTATGAAGCTATCGGATTCGCTTAACTGCTGTAAGCTGAGAAAATGCTCTTTTTGAGACATGGATACTCGATAGATAGGTGGTTGGGATTAGTATTGAGCTACGCCTCTCAACAAATCGCAACAGCCTGTATTTGTTGAGTTTTCGCAGAGATCTACTGCCAGCTGGCGCAAGATACTATAGTTTCTCTGTGTGCTGTTCAAGATGATTCGTGCCTATTTCTACTAGGCTTGTTTTTCGCCTTCCAACTCCAGCCATAGGCAGCCCTGCTCACTGCTCTCGGCAAGATCCTTTAAGCGTTGCCGATGCGCCTCCAGTTCCGCACCCGCAGCCATAATCACTGGAATTTTCTCTCGCTCAACATGGCTCCTCTTCGCTTTAGCCTTCGCCCTGCGCGTAGAGCCTTCTGACTCATCTTCGGCTAGAAGCAGGCTGGACTGTCCACTAGTCATCACTAGATAAACATCAGCTAGAATCTCTGCGTCCAGCAAGGCGCCGTGAAGTTGCCTCTGCGTATTGTCTACACCGTAACGCTTACACAGGGCATCTAGACTATTGCGCTGCCCAGGGTGCTTCTCACGAGCAAGCAGCAGACTGTCGAGGACGCCACAAAAGCTCGCTATATTAGTTGTAGCAGTTTTTGTAGCCCGTAGCTCGTGGTCTAAAAAACCGATATCGAATGGCGCATTATGAATAACCAATTCCGAACCGTCGATAAACTCAAGGAATTCAGCTTCGACCTGATGGAAACGCGGCTTGTCCCTAAGGAAATGAGAGCTCAGCCCGTGTACCTCTAGGGCTCCCGCATCGATCTCCCGATCTGGATTGAGATAGCAGTGAAAATGCCGGCCAGTAAGCTTACGATTATCTATCTCCACACAGCCGATCTCGATAACTCGATGACCCTGAGAAGGATCCAAGCCTGTGGTTTCGGTATCAAGCACTACCTGACGCATAACATTCTCTTTATGAATTGAATTCTTTATTTGAACTGCTTATCTGCACTATTTGCCTGTACTTTTTGCCTGTACTACCTATCGGTACTATTACTTTTGAATTAGCTAGCTAATCCAACTCATCTATTCCTTGATTCGCTAACTGATCAGCGATCTCATTTTCAGCATGACCGCTATGCCCTTTAACCCAGACCCATTCGATCGAATGGCCCCTAACGAGCTCATCCAACTCCTTCCAGAGATCTACATTGAGTACTGGCTTCCTGTTTGCCGTACGCCAATTACGCTTCTTCCAATTTTCCATCCACTCGGTAATCCCAGTGAGCACATATTTGGAGTCCGTAGTAATTACCACATCGCAGGTTTTATTTAGTGCTTGAAGGCCTCTGATAACGGCCGTGAGCTCCATTCTATTGTTGGTGCTCATAGCCTCACCACCAAATAGAGTCTTCTCTACACCACCGAAGCGCAACAATACTCCCCATCCTCCGGGACCAGGGTTTCCTCGGCAAGCTCCATCGGTATACATCTCAACTACTTGTGACATAAAAATATCGACGCCTTAATTGTTTCATAATGCAGTGCTATTAGTGGACCTTAATCTTAGCACGAACGTTTTCCGCTGCCGGCATTACTGAAGATCGCGCACGAAGCGGCCGCCACCTAGGCAGTATGGGAGTGATCGGCACAGCCTGATTAATACAGTGGATAAAATAGGCTCCACCGAGAGGGCTGCGTAGCTTATTCCCAAAATTCTCAAAACTCTCCGCTCGACTTAATAGTTTTGACATTTTTACTGGCATAAAATGCAGTCCGTAAGAAACCGAGTCGATATGTAGATCTAGCAATTTTAACCAGTCACTGACGCGCCCCTTAGAAATAAACCTACCCCGCCAGGGAATATTCTTCTTCCGATTGAACAACTTCCACAAACCCCAACTGCTATAGGGATTGAACCCGACAATCAACATATGTCCACCTGGACGTAGTACTCGCGTTGCCTCTCTCAATACTCGATGGCTATTCTCAGCAAAATCGAGAGCATGATGAATAACCACAACATCGACACTATCGGTGCTTAGCGGCAAGTCTTCGTTACTCGCTACAGCTCTTACAGAACCTTGCCTAAAACTAGAGGCGAAGATTATCTTATGCCCCACAGGACTTTGCTCAATAAGAGAGTGCTCTTCACTGAACCCGAGCTGCAGTATGTGATAGCCGAAAAGCTTCTCAAGGGCTGCATGAATAGCATTTTTCTCAGCCCGAAGAACGGCCTCCCCCTGTGGAGACTGAAACCAATGCGCCACCTGGCTTGAAAGCATATCTGCGTCTGGCATGCCACGTAGCAAGCGACGACGGGTCTCATGTTTAGAAAATAGGTTCATCTGCTCGATTCAATTAATTTAGCGCGTATCAATTCTACGACAACACAGTTTAAACACTATCAACTCAGAAATTAAGTGATATCCCTCCCGAACCGCACCCCAGCTAGGCATTATGGCTTGTATTAGCTGGGTTTCCTTATATCATGTCGTTTTCGGCGCAATTCCAACCCTATGATTAGCACTATCCACCCAATCCCTGCTTTTACAGACAACTACATATGGGCCGTCAGCGACGCTGATAGCCGTAAAGTCTGCGTCGTTGATCCTGGCGATGCACAACCGGTAATCGACTATCTACAAAGCAACGACCTACAGCTTTCCGAGATACTGATCACCCATCACCATCCCGATCACACTGGTGGCATTAAGGAGTTAACGAGCAGATATTCCTGCAGGGTTGTCGGGCCGGGTTCGAGCGGCATCAGGGGGATAAATGAATTCGTATCCGAAGGCGAAAGTATCAATCTGTTCGGACAGAAATTTTCAATTATAGAGGTGCCGGGTCACACTCTTGATCATATCGCCTATTATTGTGACGATCAGATTCAGATCGAGCCAATTCTTTTTTGTGGCGACACACTCTTTGCCGCTGGCTGCGGCCGTCTGTTTGAAGGCACACCCGAAATGATGCACGAGTCTCTTGGAAAACTGTCCGCCTTACCCGCAAGCACTAGAGTCTACTGCACCCATGAATACACGATGGCAAATCTTCAATTCGCGGCAGCAGCCGACTCAGACAACACGGCACTGCTAGAACGTATTGAATTAGAAAAAGCGAAAAGAGCTGCTAAGCAACCAACGCTCCCTTCGAGCATCGAACTAGAGTTAGCTACCAACCCATTTCTTCGCTGCAAAGAGCCTCGTCTCCAAGCGAGCGCGGAGGCACAATCGGGCCAAACTTCCAGCAACGAAGTTGAAGTATTCGCCGCACTGCGCGCCTGGAAAGACTCGTTCTAAAACCTCATTCGAAACACAGATTATTTACTAAAAATACTCTCTTATTAACCACACTTACTTCTCAGGCATTTGATTTGCGAATCCTACTTAGAAACACCGCAATAACGCTACTTCCACTGATCCTCGCAGCCTGTCAAACCTCGGAGCAAGTAAATTCGACCGTCACTGAGCCTGCAATAACAACAGCCATAGAAGTTGCTACGCGAGACTCCGATTCCGCGCCTGGTAATTCCACGATAGCGAATCCATCGACTACTGATACAGAGGAAGTAAGCTACGAGAATCTTTGGAATAGAATCCGAGACGGCTTTCAGCTCCATGCCCACTACTCTCACCCTAATGTAGCAAGGTATATACAAATCTATTCAACCCAACAACGCTATTTCGACTTGCTACAGACGAGAGCCTCACCTTTCCTATTCGAGATAGTTGAAGAAATTGAACGCCGCGGCTTACCTCTAGAGTTCGCCTTACTCCCCATGGTCGAAAGCACCTATAACCCCAATGCCTATTCAAGAGAGCACGCCGTAGGCCTTTGGCAATTCGTAGGCGCAACAGGATCGAGTTTTGGCTTACAGCAAGACTGGTGGTTCGATGGCCGCAGGGACCCCTTAGCCTCTACTGGAGCAGCTTTGGATTATATGGAACAACTCTACAAACAGTTCGACG
>OLHJ01000250.1_pt1 | contig 19056 bp, 18 predicted proteins | sample 1609491 | NCBI WGS metagenome assembly OLHJ01 (sample SAMN05416861, study PRJEB24817) | seawater metagenome | isolation source: Sea water | place: Canada:Atlantic | collected 2013-11
AGATGCTCAGGAGTCTCGTGGGCTCGGAGATGTGTATAAGAGACAGTTATAGAGGAGTTTTCAATGTTTGATGAATGGATGGACAAATACGAGAACATCATCGATTACGGAAAAGATCTAAAAGGTTTATCAGACAGTGATAAAACCGAAGAAAACATTGTTCGCGGTTGTCAGAGTAATGTATGGCTAACCGCTAAAGAGGTAGACGGGAAACTAATTTTCGATGCCGATTCAGACGCTATTATTACCAAAGGAATAATTGGTTTGTTACTAGAAATTTTTTCGGGACAAACCCCACAAGATATTGCTACCACAGAACTATATGCTTTGGAAAAAATTGGATTGAAAGAACACCTTTCCCCCAATAGAGCCAATGGATTAGTTTCTATGGTACAGAAAATAAAAATGACCGCATTAGCCTACCGAGCTAAACAAAATCAAGAGAAATAATCATGGCAGAACCAGTGATGAATAAAAAACTGTTAGGAAACGAGATTATTCGTGTGTTAAAGACCATTTATGATCCAGAAATTCCTGTGGATGTGTATGAGTTAGGGTTAATCTACGATGTAATTATCCATGATGATTATTCAGTGGACATCCTAATGACATTAACTACTCCAAATTGTCCGGTAGCAGAATCAATGCCTCAAGAAATTGAAGATAAAATTGCCGGTATACACGATGTAACTAAAGCATCTGTAGACTTAACCTTTGAGCCGCCATGGACCAAAGATATGTTGAGTGAAGAAGCGATGTTAGAATTGGGAATGCTTTAAGAAGACCGAAGTCAGGAATCCGAAGTCGGAAGTCGGAAGTATCCCAATCCAATAAGTTTGATTTTTTTGGGAAAGGAAGTCAATTGGGAGTTAATTTCTTTTCATTTTAACACCGACCTATGGTAGGTACTGCTTGATTTGAATACGAGGGTTATGGGTACGAACTTCAAGCCACTTCTGCATTATCTTGACCTGCTTATTTTTTGTACTGGTAGCTAACCTACGGTTCCAATTAATAAACAATACTGGAATCGTATCTATCGTGTTTTCTTTAAATTCAAATACCTCTCCGTAAGCCACTTTTTCTACCCCGGTATAAGTAGTTTCAATTTCTAAACAGATTTGCTTGAAATCCGCTTTCATGGTATCGTTTGGGATTTCAATTTCTTGAGCTTTACCCATCATTGAATCAATTCTATGTAACTCTAAACGGTTTTCAATAATCATAGCATTCAATCTATTTTTATTGACTTCATTCAACTCAATCGAGTTCTTTTCTAACTCTTTAATTTTATCCGAAAGGTGTTCATTATGCACATCCTGTTGAATAATTAATTCCGTACCACTTAAGCTATAATCATCCATGGTATTCTCCCATCGCATTACCGTACTATCCGGAACCAACTCACCTCCAAGCAAAATAATAATCTGAGAATTATCCCTTTTACTAAACTCTATTTCTTGAGAAATAATGAAACTATTGGCGTGTTTAATCTCATGCTTTACAAACTGAGCAGCATTGGCATCAAAATAAGATTTTCGAGTAGCTGAAACAAAAAACATCACACTGGGAACGATTAATACAACCAGAAACAAGGTGATTAAAACTTTGGCCCTTTTCTCTAACTTTTGATCTACAAAAGTGTGAAGGGGAAACTGCACTACTCTTACAAACACGGTGGTAGAAATACTAATAATCACCGAATTCAATAAAAACAAATACATGGCACCTATGGCAAATTCAGGTTGCCAGGTAGCTAAGCCATACCCTACCGTACATAACGGAGGCATTAATGCCGTGGCAATTGCAACACCGGGTACAACAGTTAATCCTTTATTCTTTTTCGTTACCGAAATGGCTCCTGCAAGCCCTCCGAATAATGCCACTAACACATCCAAAATGGTAGGTGAGGTTCTGGCTAAAATTTCAGTATCGGCTTTATCCAAAGGAGTTAAAAAGAAATACATCCAAGAGGTAATGAGTGCCACAATCATCATTATGACAAAATTCAAAACCGACCGTTTTAACAAGTTGAATCTATTGGTCCCTAGTGAAAATCCGATACCTACAATTGGTCCCATTAGGGGAGAGATCAACATGGCACCAATAATAATGGCGGTAGAATTTGAATTTAGTCCAATAGACGCAATAAAAATGGAACAAATTAAGACCCACACATTGAAGCCTTGAAACTTTATGTTGTCCTCCACCCGAAGATGAGTTTCGTGATAGTCAATTTCACTTTTTACACTAACCAACGAAATCAGGAATATCTTTAGAGAATCGTATAAGTTGGATACCTTTACTTTCACCTCATCTTTCGCACCTGATAAATCCTTGGAATTAGGGTCGCTGTTTTCAGTCATGAACCTTGATTTTCTGTGGCCAAGTTAATCATTGAAATTAAAAAGCTAAATATTTCCTATAATTTTATTTCAATCGCCACTATTTAGAGACATTCCAGTACTTTCGCTAAAAATAATAATCATGGAAGAAATAGTAAATAAAGTAGCCAATAGCAGTTTAGTGCAAATTGACCTGGCATCGTTTTACCCAAAAGGTAAACGGACTACTTTTGATTTAAGGACATGGTTATTTCAGGAATTAATTCTCAAAGAAAAAGATTTCAGAGATCATGTTGCAAATCATGATTGGTCGCAATATGAAGACCAATACGTTTCTATTATTTGCTCGGCTGATGTTATTATTCCCTCTTGGGCGTACCTATTAATTTCTATTGCATTGGAACCCTACGCTAAAAAAGCGGTGTACGGAAACCAAGAAGTATTGGAAACCGTTTTGTTTGAAGAAGTATTCTCTAATCACGATTTTTCACAATATCAAGATGCGTTAATAATAGTAAAAGGATGTGGCAACCTTCCTATTCCGCAACAAGCGTATAACAATTACATTTCACGTTTAAAACCATACGCTAAATCTATCATGTTTGGTGAGCCTTGTTCTTCGGTTCCTTTGTACAAAAAACCTCGAAAATAAAGTTATTTCTAAGCGCCCTATTTTATTAGATTTGCAATCTTAAAAATCCCTTTTTATGAAAAAGATTTTAGTTACCGGTGGAGCCGGATTTATTGGTAGTCATGTGGTTCGCTTATTTGTTACCAAATATCCTGACGCTCATATTTTCAATTTAGATAAATTGACGTATGCGGGTAATTTAGAGAATATTAAAGATGTAGAATCTGCTTCTAATTACACCTTTTTAAAAGGAGACATTGTTGACGGCAACTATATTCAATCCATTTTTGAAGAACACCAATTCGATTCGGTTATTCATTTAGCGGCTGAAAGTCACGTGGATCGTTCTATTTCAAATCCACTAGAGTTTGTAATGACCAATGTGGTGGGAACCGTAAATTTATTAAATGCAGCCAAACACACTTGGAAAGACAATTTTGATAATAAACTGTTTTACCATGTGAGTACAGATGAAGTTTATGGTTCACTAGGAGAAGAAGGCATGTTCTTAGAAACTACCCCTTACGATCCGCACAGTCCGTATTCAGCCTCAAAAGCAAGTTCTGATCATTTTGTGAGAGCTTATTCTGATACGTATGGTTTGCCTGTAGTTATTTCAAATTGTTCTAACAATTACGGACCCAATCAGTTTCCTGAGAAACTAATCCCGTTGTTCATTAATAACATTCGCAACAACAAGCCTCTTCCAGTATATGGAAAAGGAGAAAACATTCGTGATTGGTTATTTGTGGTAGATCATGCACGTGCTATTGATGTTATTTTCCATACTGGAAAATTGGGAGAAACATATAACATTGGTGGAGAAAACGAATGGACCAACATCAACCTCATCAAAGTAATTTGTAAGGCGATGGATAAAAAACTAGGTCGTGAAATTGGGGAATCTGAAAAACTGATTACTTATGTAACCGACAGAGCTGGTCACGATTTACGTTACGCTATTGACTCACATAAATTAATGTCTGAATTAGGTTGGGAACCAAGTCTGCAGTTTGAAGAAGGTATTGAAAAAACCATTAATTGGTATATGGATAACGAAGAGTGGATGAACAACATTACCTCCGGAGATTATCAAAAATATTATGACGATATGTATCAAGATCGTTAACTAAAAAGAGCCGCTTTAAGCGGCTCTTTTTGGTTATATAATAGCGTAGTCAAATCTTATCCTTACTGAATAACCATAGGGTCTTCGGCTATCATATCTATCAATTGGATTTACCTCATTCCAAAAGGGTTTATTGATAGACGAGAAATAATAATCCGTTCCAACTTCGTAAGACGCATCCAAACTCACCCTAAATCTTTGAGAAACATAATAATAACTTTTTAAACTTGCTCCTACCTGACCATTATATTCATCTGAAGAATTTTCTTGCATCATGTTAACATCAAAATTTACAAAGGGACGGAACCCAAGATAGGTCCTTGTATTTGGGTAATACCCTAAGTTCCAACTAAAATTAGTATTAGCTACCACCCCTTCCCCATTAACATCTCCATCCCTTAGATCAATAGATTTAGAATATCCTGCATTAATATCCCATCTTAAATCACTCTGCCATTTATAAGAAATTGGCGAAGCCTTTGTCCAGGCGAACATTCCGCTTAACCCATAATTTAAATTGCTTGAATTGTCTGTTTGATCTAAATTCTCAAATTCGTATTTCGAAAAATTTACAATGGCAGTTGGAATTAACCCATATTCTATTCTAGTACCTGCCCCTCTATTAAAATTCAGTGCAAAATTCCACACATCACTTAGGTTAGCCGCGTAAATCATATCAGGGTTATCCACCAGCTGCATACTTTGAATAGCTTTATCCAGTTCTTCTAATTGATAAATGCGCTTGTACCTACGATCAAAAAATCGTTTGTAGATTACTCTATTAGCAACCTTAGCCAAAGAATCTACCATTTCGGAAGATGGCTCTTTTGTCAAGCGATTATACTTTTCTAAAGAAATCAAAATATCCATAGCTCTTCGTGCGGGAGCAACCGGTTGAATTCGTCCCTTTCCAGCAGTCAAATACCCTTGGAAATAAAGTCTATTCTCCTCTCCTGTATAGTTTTCATTTAAAGTGTCCTGAAACTCTCTTTTGATTTTAAAAAATTCATCACGCACATTAAAATGAAAAGCCAAAAAATTATCATCCTGACCATAATACCTATTCTGATTTTCATGATCCAAATTGGCAAAAAATTGCACTTGTTTTGAAGTGTAACTTGCCGCCCAATTCTCGCTACCTGAAAAAGCAATTTGAGAGTTTGAAACGGTCTGTTTATCCACTAAATTTTGATATTGAAATAATCTAAAAAACAAATTGCCATTACTATTACCATAACTTTCACCTCCATTAAGAGATCCATTCATTCCAGCATCTAATTGACGGTACTTAATATCAGGAGCCTCATAATCTCGTAGCGAGAAATCTTTAATTTTAAATGTAGTAGAATCTTGGGCAAAAATTGGAAATGTAAATATTCCAATACGTAGGGTAATAATTAATCTTAGCATCGTAAAGTTTTAATTAGTTAATTCGAGCAACGATTAAGCAATATTCATTCCAAAAATAGCTGGAATTTGACAGGTGCAAATATTTATTTTTGAATTTTTCCAACCCTTTACCGTTTTCAACTTGTCTATATAAATGAAAGTCGACATCAAACTCATTTTTAAACAATACTAAAACGATTATTATGAAAAAATTTAACGCCATTTTAGTTCTGATTATGGCCCTACTGACTTCTCAGTGGGCTATGGCTCAGTGTACCGGAACAATAAGTTCTACCAACATTGGAGCAACTTACACCTTTACTTCTACCAATCCTACTTCTTCGCAACAATACCATAGCTGGGATTTTGGCGATGGAAACTTTGACACCGGACAAGTAGTTACCCATACCTATGCCACCTCGGGTACTTACACTATCTCCGCGTATTTTGGTGATAGCATCAACATGTGTAGTGATTTTGACACCTTATCTAGAAATGTTTCCGTTCCTGGGGGAACCACCTGTAGCGCAGCTTTTACTTCTACGAGTGTTCATATTGGCACCGCTGCTATTTATACCTTCACACCTTCCCACTATCCAACCACATGGCCTGGGAATGTTACATGGGAATGGGACTATGGAGACGGCTCTCCAATTGAAGGTGCTAGCCCCGCGGTCCATATTTATATGGCTAATGGCACGTATAACGTAACATGTACATTATACGACAGTAACTTTTGCGCAGATACAGTTACTAACACTATTGTTGTTTCAGGAGTTACAACCCCTACTTGTAATGCTAGTTTCACCTATAATGATAGTAATGGAGTTGTTTACTTTACACCTACCCATCCTTTTTCGGCTGCGAATTATTATTGGGATTTTGGAGATGGAACTACTTCCGGGTCATATTTACCTTTCCATACTTACGCATCACCAGGAGTCTATAATGTTACGTTTAGTATAAGTTATCCTAATCTCTGCTCCGACACCATAGTAACTCCTGTTTACATTGGAGTACCTATTCCAACTTGTGACGCTTCCTTCACATATGTAGATAGTAACGGGATTTATAATTTTAGCGCCTCTCATCCTACCCCGACATCAACCTATTCTTGGACTTTAAGTAACGGATCTACATATACCGGAGCAAATCCAACAGTAACACTTACGCAACCAGGGACCTATACCATGTGCATGGATATTTATGATGCCAGCACCATGTGTAGCGATTCTTCTTGTGTAACTTTTACTTACACAACAGGAGGCGGAGTTACTTGTGACGCTGAATTTACATATACCTATCAAGGAAACACCTACTCTTTTGTGCCTAACACACCAGATCCATCAGCTACTTATTCTTGGACATTTGGAGATGGAAACTCGTCTTCAGTTATGAGTCCAACACACACTTACGCATCAGCAGGTTCGTTTTTAGTGCAGTGTATTTTAACTACCTCTACTGGATGTACTGCCTTTTATGACACTCTAGTATACATTCCAGGTCCTTCGTTTGGAAGTATTTCTGGAATAGTAAACATGGGTAACTCATACGCTAATTATGGTGTAGTTTTCTTAGTAGCCAATGACACTTCGGGGAACTTAGCTTTAATTGATACCACTATCATTGATTCAATGGGCATGTACTTCTTTAGCAACGTAGCTTATGGAACTTATTTGGTAAAAGCAGCCTTAAGTCCAGCTTCCACCAACTTCGCAAGTTATTTGCCTACTTATCATGCTAGTACTCCTTCCGGAAACAATGGCGCTTTGTTATGGAGCAATGCGGACGATGTAATTTTAAACGCTCCTTATTTAAACAACATTGACATCGATTTAGTAGCGGGAACGAATACTGGAGGCCCTGGATTCATTGCAGGTTTAGTTAGTCAAGGAGCCAACAAAACGGGAGACCCAATATCAGACATCAATATCATGGTGTATGATCAAAATGGTGATGCGGTAGCCTACACTTATAGTGACAACCAAGGAACGTTCCAAATAAGCAATTTACCATTTGGCACCTACACCATTTACCCGGAAGTTCAAGGTAGAGTAACCACACCTATCACTAGCACTTTAACGGCTATGCATCCTGGAGAAGACGAAGTGAAAGTAACGGTAAATAGCACCACGGTTGAGGTAGGAATCACAACAAGTGTTCCATCGTTACCTGAATTTGCAGATATAAAATTATATCCAAATCCAGTACAGGAAGAACTTACAATTGAAATGAATGATTTGTTAGTAGGGAATTCAACGTTCACATTAACAGACCTTTCAGGAAAAACAATACAAACATTTACTGCCAACCAGGCCAACGTTTTAAGAATCAAAACGTCTGATTGGAGTGAAGGCATGTATTTCTTAACCATTGAAAATAATGGCCAACGTGCCAACTTCAAAATTGTAAAATAATTTGAGTTAATAGTTAGTAACACCGGGAGGCCTCCTAAGAGAGGTCTTCTGGTTTTTTCCATTCTATGCTAATAGACCAATCGCTTTTAAAAAAATGCATAAAAGGTGAAGAGAAAGCTTACTACGAATTGTATAAGCTTTGTTTTTCTTCTCTAATGGCTGTTTGCGTGCGGTATTTTAGAAACAAAGAAGAAGCTGCCCCAGTTTTAAATAAGGCATTCTTACGAATTACTCAGAATTTAGAAAAGTACAAAACAGAAGTGCCGTTTGACCGATGGATAAAACGAATAATGATCAACACGATCATTAACGAATATAAAAGTCAACAAACCAATAAAAGCATTTTTGTACCCACTGATTTTGATTCGTCAAACGCCACTTTTGATAGCTATTCTTTAAATGAAATCATGGAGCAGATTGATGTAGATCACATCAAATCGTTAATACATCAATTACCAGTATCGCATAAGGAAGTATTCAACCTATATGTTATTGACGGCTATACCCACAAGGAAATAGCTGAACTAATGGACATTCCGAGCGGAACCTCAAAATGGTTGCTAGCAGAGGCTAGAAAAAAATTAAAGGTGATGGTCACCAATTCGTTAAACATTAATAAAGCAATCGCCATATGAGTAGAGGTGATCAAAACTTAGACGAGCTGTTTAAGAATGCTTTTCAGCCGCAAGAGCATGAAATTGTTCCTGCATATTGGCAAGAAGCAAAGCAAATGATTAATGCCAGTAAAGTGGCTAAAACGCCATTTTATTTAAAACCATTTTTTATTACTGGAGCAGTACTCGTTACTGCTTCTATTTCTGCTATTCTGTTTTTTGGTTCTACTCCCGAAAAACCAACTTTAGAAAATAAAACCGTTGAAATTCAGCAAGAAAACACCTCTTTATTGGCATCAAATACAAAGCCTGAAAATCTAAAAACAAACACTAATTCCATTACCACAAAAGACCTTAACTCCAGTAAAAAAGAAAATACAAAGTCTATTTCCCCTAGTGCTGCAACAAATCTAGACAATAGCGTTTCCAAGTCTTCCAGTACGGAAAAAACAAAAACGCAAAACAAAACGAGTATACCCAACGCATTTGCAAAAGAATGGGCTTCCACCTCTATTATTGCTTCATCACACCCAACGCAAACACAGGCGAATAAAAACACTACGGAAGAAGTTCTTCCTAATCAAAAAGTTTCCGTTTCTTATTCAAAAAACCTTAACTCACCTACGCCAACAAATACAAGCAATAAATCTAGCTTAAAAGAGGAGTCATCACCAAGTTACACGCTAAAAACAGAAATAGCTTCCATTCCTTTTTTGGAGCCCAAACCCTGGAGTACATTAAGCTCTGAAGAAGATTTTGTAAATGGTCAAAACTTTAAAGAAACAAAACATAAAAAATTATTCAACCCCTTTAGTTTACGATTATCCGCGGGAGCGCTTTGGGAAGGTCAAAATTCTTCTACAAGTAATTTGAGAACCTCTAAATCACAGGAACAAAATATAGAACTTTCGTTAGAGTATCTTTTCCATAAAAGATGGGGAGTTCAATCGGGTATTTCGTGGAACCAACTTCAAACGTCTCAATCATTTAGCTATTTGGATGAAGTAGATAATAGTTACTGGACAACAGAAGAGTATATTAACCCCGTTACCAATCGTGTTTGGTGGTTAGGTGACTGGTACTATTACCCAACAACCTATGATACCACGTATGAAGATGTGTATGTTTTGCTCAAGGATTCCGTTGAACAAAATACGAAATTGGAAAGTAAAATGACACTTATTGAAGTACCTATTTTACTTACTTACAATTATGCATGGAACCGAGTAAACATTCAGCTAGCATCAGGTATATCACTGGGTACGGTGATAAATGCATCGGGTTCCTATTTCAGTTCTAATGATCCTTTTGCGCAAGAAATAAAATCACAAAAAGATTTTGCACCTATACAAACTAGTTTCCTATTTCATTCTGAATTTGGGTATGGATTAAACTCCAACTGGTGGCTAACGGCCCGTCCACAAATTAAATGGAACTTAAATTCTATTGCTCCTCAAAATGCAACCATATCCCCCAAAGTATTCTATTACGGAGTCAACGCAGGCTTGATGTACCGGTTTTAATTAGAATTCTAAAACAAATCAGAGCTGCTGTTATTACTTAATAAAAACAGGTTTACACAGCTCTGATTTGTTTCTTTTTCAGTTTGTTTTAGTAGATTTACAATTGGCTCAAATCTTGTATAACAACTGAAAAAACAAAATGATAAGAACCTTCCTCGTCTTAGGGTTATTTATTCTTTCTTCCTTAATTACCAAAGGGCAATCATACCTTGACCGATTAGAAACACAAGCTGAATTTAAAACATTAGCTGGTTTACCTATTTCAGGAAAATACGGACAATTGGATGCCGTAAAAGTGGTTTTTGATTTAGAGTCAGAAGTCGTTTATTTCTTAAACGCCAAAAACTTTGAATATCATCATGAATTTTGCTCAAGAGTATTAAAGAATTTCAGACCCTTAGGAACCTTTAACGACATTAACTACACCAACACAGATAAGCGAGAGTATTTGCTCGCTAACCTAAACTATGTTCCTAATAGAGACCTTTATTTCTTAGAGTTATCGCCAAGTGATTTAATGGACATTGATCATATTGAGCGCTTATATAATGAAGTGGTTGAACATAGCTTTTTGGGCAGGGACCTTTACTTTTTCATAAACAGTTACCGCCTGCAAAATCAAGTGTCCGATTTAAATCACTTAAGCCCCTTTTTTCCTTCTGAGTTATATAAAGATTTGGTGTACCAAAAAGTGAGCGAAGGAAAAGCAAAAGGGACCTTAAAGTACATCAAAAATCTAAAAAAAGAATTTGATAACATCCTACCTACAGACATCATTGTACTCCACAAAACACCTTTATTACTTCCTAAGGTAGCTGGTATTATTGTTACTGAATTTCAAACCCCATTGAGTCACTTATCCATTTTAGGCCAAAACAGAGAAATTCCGATTATGGTTTTAAAGAACGCTGAAACCAATAAGGATTTGATTTCGTACAAAAACCAAAACATACAACTTACTGTCACTAGTGACACATTTTTGATTAAACCCATTGAAAAACTTCCCACAATTCGGAAGCGAAAAAAAACACTTTCTCTTCGATATGATTTAAAACCTGACTCCTTGATTACCTTAGATAAGGCCATTAAAAAGGGAGGGAGGTTCATTGGAAATAAAGCCTCCAATTTTGCCGAATTAGTGCAATTGAGTACAAACGCCAATTTTCAGACTCCAGAAAGTGCTTTTGCCATTCCGTTTTACTTCTATCAAGAACATATTGAAGCATCTGGAGCGGATAAATTAATAAACCAACTACTTTTATACCAAGCCCATCAATCTTCTACCGACACCATTAAATACATCCTGAAAGAAATTCGTAATAAAATCCGATACCAAACTTTAGATGGTAATTTGATGAACCAGGTTCAAAACAGGGCTCTAGATTTAGGAGAATATAAAAAACTCCGATTTAGATCTTCTACCAACGCGGAAGATAGAGCTGGTTTTTCCGGAGCCGGTTTATACACTTCTAGTACTGGAATTATACACGACATGGACAAACCCATTGACGAAGCTATTAAAAAAGTTTGGGCAAGTTTATGGTCGTATGGAGCTTACATGGAAAGACAATACTTTGACATTAACCAACGAACGGTTTACATGGGCGTATTGGTCCACAGATCCTTTCCGAATGAACTAGTGAATGGTGTGGCTATTACCAAAAACTTGTATAGAGATAGCTACTTTGGATATGTGGTGAATGCCCAAGAGGGTAACGAATCGGTAGTAAAACCGTCTAAAGGAGTAATCTGCGACCAATTTGTTTGCTACCCTACAAATTTGAATAATATGTATGATGAAAATAACACCATTGAAATTATTGCAACCTCAAGTTTAGGTTCTGGACAATTATTAATGACCGAAAAGGAAATAAATAACTTGGCTAATCAACTCCAAAAAATCAAACAACACTTTTACGATAAAACTCCCCAAACCATCGAATTCAATCAATTTGCCATGGACGTAGAGTTCAAAATTGATCAAAATGGACAGTTGTATATCAAACAGGCTCGAGAGTTTAATCCATAAAAAAAGCGCAACACCAATGGGTATTGCGCTTTAAATTCGAAATTAATTTACTTACAGCTTAAACTTAATTGCTTGATCGTTTACCGTTAAAATGTAAACACCTTCATTCAAATCAGAAGCATCAATAGTTTGCGTAGTAGCCGAAACGTAAGCTTTCTTTACTACTGCACCTGTAATGCTATAAATAGTCACTAAACCTTCTGCGTTTTGCACCGTAATGTTGTTATCCATTACAAAAGCTTTTACTTTTTTAGAATCTACATCGTTGATGCTTGCAGGCCATGCTTGTTCTAATAGGTGCGATTGTGTTAACACACATACACTTCCATTCCACATAAATAAAGAGTCCGTTAAAGAAACTTGGTAATCTTTAGTTGGATCAACAAACACATGACCCGTATCTCTTGCTGAAAAAGTCCCACTTGCATCTTGAAAGTTCCAAGTTGAGGTTACTTCTTCTAAGAATCCTGAAATAGATAAAACCGGATGATCAGTAGCACTAGGACCCTCATAAGTAAAATCAACAGAGTCATTTGGACCACCCAATTTATTAACACTCATAGTGAAGTCATTGGTTTGGTTAAATGTTATGTATGGATAAAAATGAGGCAAACGTGCTCCAATTTGAGTGCCTTCTAGTCTTGTATAAACCCCTCCATTAAAATCAATTGCCTTAAATACCACTGGAAAATTATCAGCAACTCCCGAACCTGTAAATCCTCTTAAAAGTGAAATAGAATCACCAATCGCAGTTGAGTTTTCAATAGACAGAATAAAAGCACCTGAATGAGTAATAGCAGAAGGAAATGAAACTTCCTGTAACATTGGCTCAATAAAATTAGTAGTAGATGTATCTACGGAAACTGCTATCGTAGCTAATGCAGCTCCCATAGGTAATGAATCTGCACTTGCGGCATACAATACTGCATTTACCGAAACAGAAGCGCCATCGGGACGTAAAGAAGATGCGTAAAATGAAAAGCCAGAAATATCCACCGACTGTCCAGTTGGAACTGGCACATACGTTCCGTATGCATTAGTAATACCCGTATCTGCATGCATAAAGTTTGAAAAATATGATGCTCCGGTAGATTGGAATGAACGACCCCAAGCCCAACGTGATGTGTCCGTACATGTTCCAGTTCCTCTAGATGCATCATTAACAGCTTCTGACGAAAGGATTGACTTCCCTACGTATTGTAATGGTTTTCCATCGTTCTGAACCTTAAGCTCAGTTTGTGCAAAAGATGCCGCAGAAGCCACAACACCTAATGTTAATAGATAAATTTTTTTCATAGTGTGAATATTGTTTTTGTAAAACAGGCCCCACGTTTAAAAACCCTAGTGGGTTGGTAGATTACCCCACAAAAACTCCATTTTAACAGGAGCGGTTTATCTGAAGGACGAATGGTTGCAACTCACATTTTATGGCAATAAAAAAGCCAGAACAAATGTTCTGGCTTTTACAATTTCTATTTGAGTTTAGTAATTAGTCAATCACTATTTCAATAATTTTATCTCCTGGTTGAATAGCATCAATTACCTCTAAACCTTCGGTTACTTTTCCAAAACACGTATGCTGACGATCTAAATGAGATGTGTTGTTTCTACTGTGGCAAATAAAGAATTGTGATCCACCGGTGTTTCTACCTGCGTGAGCCATTGATAATACTCCTCTATCATGAAATTGGTTATCTCCTTTTAATTCACAGTCAATTTCATAACCAGGACCACCTGCACCAGAACCATCTGGACATCCACCTTGAATTACGAAATCTGGAATTACACGGTGAAAGTTTAATCCGTTGTAAAAACCATCGTTAGCTAATTTCACAAAGTTAGCTACTGTGTTTGGAGCATCGTTATCATAAAATGATACCTTCATGTCTCCCTTTGCTGTTTTTATTGTTCCTGTTGTCATGCTTTCTTAAATTTAAGGCTGCAAAATTAATAAACTTCCGCAGCTCCATTTCAATTTCTTTAATCTGCCTTTTTCTTGCTTTTTATCAGGCTAATCCCTCCAAGTATTAATCCCGCAAAAACCAGCTGAATCATATTAAATTCTTCACCATCAATTACGCCCCAAACAATGGCTACTATAGGTATCAAGTACGTAACAGATGAGGCAAAAAGTGCAGTAGTTTCTTTAATTAGCATATTAAATATCAAAACCGCCATGGCCGTTCCAACTACAGCAAGAATAGATATATATCCAAAATTTTGTAAGCCGTTGGGTTCTTGAAAATGATTCACAAAATCACTCACTCCAAATAAGTACGCTCCTGCAAACGGGCCAATCAACGCAAATGATAAAGCCGTAACCGCAACCGGGTCAATATTCTGTAATCTTGATTTAATAATGTTTACATTAATTCCGTAACATGCCGAAGCAATCACCGGTAATAACATGTAAACCGTGAAACTTTGAGCTACCTCATGTTCGGCCGAGAAGTAAATTAAACCCACCGCACCAATCAATCCAAGAGTCACTCCTAGCATACTTATGGGTCTGATTTTTTCTTTAAAGAAAACCAAGGCAAAAATCAAAGTAAACAGAGGCGTTAAAGAATTTAAGATGCCACTCAACGAACTACTAATTTCCGTTTGAGCGGTAACGAACAAATAGTAAGGTAATGCACTACCAAAAATACCAACCGCTAAAAACGCCCATCGGTTAGATGGTTTTAAGGCTTTGAAATGTTTTATGGTACTGGGAAGTAAAACCACAAACACCAAGAATAAACGCAAAGCCGCAATTTCTTGTGGAGGGTAAGACTCTAATCCACGTTTCATTAAGATGAAAGAACTACCCCAAATTAATGACAAAAAAATCAAGGTAATAATTTGGACTGCTCGCGAACTAAAATCTAAATTTTTCATGCGGCAAAAGTAACCGCATTTTCAAGTTTTTAGGTGCAATAATTGGCAATTGTCTTTTCTATTGCTTTTGTATTTCTAGGTACTGGATTACAAAAAATAATACCATCAACAAATGCATTAAATTCTTTAGCAGCGATATAATTATACATTTGTGTCAAATCAATTTAATGCAAGACAGAAAGCTCTTATTTCAAAAACTAACGGCAACCAAAATTGTCAATGGGCTTAAATTGATTTCAGGTTACTATGCCAGTAGAATTACTCGAAAACCGCTGCAATGGGGAATGCCTATAAGCATGAGTATTGAACCCACCACGGCTTGTAACTTAGGTTGCCCGGAGTGTCCTAGTGGTTTGAAACAATTTTCTCGTCCTACAGGAAATTTAGACCCTAAGCTATTTGAAAAAATAATTGAACAGGTAAAAGACACCTTGGTGTATCTCACCTTTTATTTTCAAGGGGAGCCTTTCATTAATAAGAATTTCTTGAAGATGGTAAAATACGCTTCCGATAAAAAAATATTTACCGCTACTTCTACCAATGCCCATTTTATTGACGACACAGTAGCCGAAGAAATTATTCATTCTGGATTAGATCACCTAATTATTTCTATGGATGGCACCACCCAAGAAGTATATGAGCAATACCGTGTTCATGGTCATTTAGATAAAGTACTTCAGGGTACCGAAAACATTATTGCCGCTAAAAAACGATTAAATTCTGCTACGCCTAAAGTTATTTTTCAATTCCTGGTGGTGAAACACAATGAGCATCAAATTGATGACTTATATGAGCTAGCCGATAAAATGGGTGTAGATCAAGTGGCTTTAAAAACGGCTCAAGTTTACGATTACAAAAATGGTAGTCCCCTATTCCCTACCAACGAAAAATATTCGCGTTACAAAAAGAACAAAGACGGACTTTTCGAAATCAAAAACAAGCTACGCAACCATTGCTGGCGCCTATGGCATTCTACGGTAATTACTTGGGATGGCGATTTGGTTCCTTGTTGTTTTGATAAGGATGCCAAGTATAAAATGGGTACTATTCAAAACCAGTCTTTCAAAGACATTTGGCATGACGACACGTACAAAGCATTTAGAAATTCAATTATTCAGTCGCGAAAAAACATTGACATCTGCCAAAATTGTACAGAAGGCACCAAAGTGTGGATGTAAGTTACAACACGTATAAATACACCGCAAAAAAGTGACAAACGGTTCCGGCTAGCACAAATACGTGAAAAATAGCATGGGTGTATTTGATCTTATCAAACATAAAAAACACCGCTCCAATAGAGTAAATAACTCCTCCAGCCAAGAGCCAATAAAACCCGGGTAAAGTTAAATTTTCAATTAAGGGCACAATAGCAAACACAATGTTCCAACCCATCACCACATACATGAGGGTAGATAGGATGTTATATTTGCCAGTAAAGAAAAGTTTCAAAATAATACCCCCAATAGCCATGGCCCAAGTGACACCAAAAATCACCCAGCCCACGGTTCCATGTAAAGTAACTAACGTAAATGGCGTATAGCTTCCGGCAATGAGTAGGTAAATAGAAGCATGATCAAAAATGCGGAGGTATTGTCTGGTTTTCCCCTTACTGGAATAGTGATACAACGTAGATGCTAAATACAACAACATCATAGCTACACTAAACACCACACTACTAATAATAGCATAAATATTCTCTGATGAAATGGCCTTCCCCAATAAAAACACAGAACCTACTACACTTAAAACCAACCCTAAAGCGTGGCTTCCTATGTTCCATTTTTCTTCTACCGAATCGTATGTAAAGACCTCTGGTTTTGCCATAATTATGAAGTTGCAAAGGTAACCAATTGTGAATGAACCTGTGTAAAACACGTGAATAACACAAAGTGCAGGTGTGCTATAACAACCCTAAGCTGCGTGTACATTTGACCCCATTAAAACACCTGTAGTTTTGATAAAGACCGTAAAATTTAGAGAAGGCAAAATCCGTTATTCCGATTCCGGAAAAGGACGGGCTGTGGTTTTTCTACACGGTTTTCTGGAAGACATGGAAATGTGGAAGTATTACGTATCTCACCTCCCAAAAAAGATCCGCTGCATTTCCATCGATCTTCCCGGACACGGCAAATCAGATAATTTCGGGTATGTGCACTCTATGCAATTAATGGCAGAAAGTGTACGCGCGGTTTTAAAACAAGAAGGCATTCGAAAAGTCATTCTTGTAGGCCATTCTATGGGTGGGTACACTGCCCTAGCATTTGCTGAAACGTACCCCGATATGATTAAAGGCGTTTCTCTTTATTTTTCTACCGCTTCCGCAGATTCAAAAGAAAAGAAACAAAATCGTAATCGCGCCATTAAATTGGTCGAACAAAATAAATCCTCATTTGTACGAAATTCTATACCCTTACTTTTTTCGGATAAGAACAGAACCAAATACGCTAAGACCATTAACACGCTAGTGAAACGCGCCAACAAAATTGGCGTGCAAAGCATTATTGCCGCTCTAGGTGGAATGCGTGATAGAGCCGATAATGAAATTGTGTTGAAATTTGCCCCGTTTCCGTTTCACTATGTAATTGGAGATTTGGACCCGGTGTTACCGGCCAAAAAATTAATTCATCAAAGTAGCATTCCTCAAAACTGCAAAACAGTAGTACTAAAAAACACGGGGCACATGGGCTGGATAGAAAATAAACGCGCTTCCTATTTAGCCGTAAAAGACTTCATTCAAAGTATTTATTAAATTTTAACAACCCATTTCTTTCGATTATTCAATTAAATCCATTTACTTTGTTTTTCAAAGCACTCTGAAAACATCATCATCATGACGAAAGAAAAATACATCCAAGATCTATCTGATATTAAAAACATGATGGAGAAATCCTCTCGGTTTTTATCATTAAGTGGAAAATCAGGAATTGCCGCAGGTGGTTCTGCCTTGATGGGCGCTTATGCTGGATATGAAGCTTTGTATGGGGGTGATGCCTATTTTACCCGAGAATTAGTTACCGTGGTGCCCTACTCCCTAATTATTAAATTAGGGCTTATTGCTCTAATCACTTTAGTGGCCGCCTTGGGAATGGGCTTTTTCTTTACCTACGAATCTGCAAAAAAACAAGGTCGCCCAATTTGGGATAGCTCTGCGAAGCACTTGGTTTCAAGTTTAGCTTATCCGTTAATAACGGGAGGGTTAGTAAGCATCATTTTAGTATCAAAAGGCTTAATTGGATTGGTAGCGCCAACCACATTGATATTTTACGGTTTAGGATTAATCAGCGCAAGTAAATACACCGTTTCAGATATCCATTACCTAGGTATTGCTGAAGTCATTCTTGGTCTTTTAGCTACCATTTTTATTGGGTATGGATTATTCTTTTGGGCGGTAGGATTCGGAATATTGCACATTCTTTACGGAACCATTATGTATTTCAAATACGAAAAAGAATAAGTTTGCGGCCATGGTAAACCCCATTCAAAATTTAAATAAAGCGTTTAACAACAAGATCCGATTAGGTATTATGTCGGCATTGGTGGTGAATGAATTTTTAGACTTTAAAAGTTTGAAAAACTTACTGGAAGTCACCGATGGAAATCTTGCCAGTCATGCAGGAGCATTGGAAGAACTCGAATTTATCCGCATTGAAAAGTCATTTATTGGTAAAAAACCAAACACCAAATATTTTATCACCCCGAAAGGAAAAAAAGAATTCAAAGCCCATTTAGACGGTTTGTCCGAAATTTTAAAATCATCCCATATGTAAAAAAATTTACCTATTAAACTTTGTTTTTCAAAGTACTTTTAAAACAACTAAAACCAATATTATGGAAGATCAAGAACAAGGATTTATGGAGAAAGCAAGCCACTGGGTAAAAACCTCCATTATGCTCAAAATGCTCACTATCGGATTTTTAATCCTCATTTTACTCATCCCTGAAAACATGGTAGAATCCATGATTCAAGAACGGTCGCAGGCCCGAAACGGAGCGGTTCATGAAGTAAGTAGCAAATGGGGTTCATCGCAACAATTGAGCGGCCCTATTTTAACTCTGTCTCTTATACACATCTCCGAGCCCACGAGACTCCTGAGCATCT
>OLHJ01000251.1_pt1 | contig 19041 bp, 20 predicted proteins | sample 1609491 | NCBI WGS metagenome assembly OLHJ01 (sample SAMN05416861, study PRJEB24817) | seawater metagenome | isolation source: Sea water | place: Canada:Atlantic | collected 2013-11
ACGGTACAGCTAAACCAACTGATCTTGCTCAATGGAGAAACGATCTTCGTACAAAGGCAGCGAATCTTTCAGAATCAATCAGTTCAAAAAGTTCTGTAAAAGAATTAGAAGATATGACGGTTGCTACGTATAATTCTAATAATCAAGTAACTAAAGAAGCTGAGTTTTATGATTGGCCTAAAAATCCAAGAGAACCTTCAATCTAATGTTTAAGTATCTTGCAGCATTTGCTTTACTTATAGCATCAGTTAGCTTTGCTAACGCACAGATTTCTGATAATATATGTAATAATAACACGAGGCAACCTGATGTCAGAAGTTAAACTTAGTGATGTAGATTTAGGCCGACTTATACAGGCAGTTGAAACTTTGACAAGTGAGGTTACAGCTTTGAACTCTCGTGTCCGTGAACTTGAAACACAGTTAGCAAAAGGCAAAGGGTTATTTTCAGGCGTAGTTTTGGTTTCAGGTGCCTGTGGTGCTTTGGTGGCAGCAGTATTAAATAAGTGGCTATAGCTTAAAAGGAAAAATTAAATATGGCTTCAACATATACAACTCGTATTCGTCTTGAAAAACAAGGGGACGGGGAAAACCCAAACAGTTGGGGTGATATTCTTAACCAGAATGTAATTGATCTGGTTGACTCAGCAGTTGCTGCTTATACTACTGTAAGTATTTCAGTAGGAGACGTTACTCTTACAACAAACGATGGATCATTAGATCAGGCTCGTTCAGCATTTATTGAATTTGTAGGTGAATTAACAACTTCAATTAATGTTATTATTCCCGGTGTTTCAAAAGGTTACGGTGTTAGAACAAACTTTTCAACAGTAAGTTCAGGCGCAACTATTACTCTTAAGACTGCTGCTGGTGATGGCTACTCAATTCCTACTAGTGCAGCTAATACTTATGTATTTTGTGATAGTGTATCAGTACATGGTTTAAATGCTTCAGGTCTTGGGCTGGGCAGTGTCGCAAATAGAGATATTGGAACAGGTGCTGAAAATGTTCCTGATGTTTCAATTGCAGATGCACGATATGCAAGATTGTCTGCAACAAACACTTTTACAGCAGCAAATACTTTTACAGAAGCAAATACTTTTACTTCAGTTGTAACATTTAACGGCACTGCAGTTTCAATTGAAGCTTCAGCAACGTCATTTAGAAACCAAGTATATGGTCCTGTTGTATCACTAACTGATGCTACTTCAATTGCACTAGATATGTCAACAGGAAACCATTTTGCAGTTACTCTTGGTGGAAACAGAACTCTTCAAAATCCAACAAATGCAGTTGCAGGTCAGGTAGGACATATTTATGTTTACCAAGACGGCACGGGTTCTAGGACACTTTCATTTGGTGATTCATACCGATTTGCAAAAGGTGTAGTACCTACAATGACAACTAGTATTAGTTCTACTGATATGTTGGTATTTAGTGTTCGTGGTGTTTCAGCAATTGATGTACTTCCTGTTCTTGATTTAACACCTGAAGTGTAAAAATTTATGGCTTCAACCGATTCCAGACTTAATAAACTTGAATTTAGACCGGGGTTTCACCGTGAGTCTACTCAGTATTCTGAGCAGGGTTCATGGTATGACGGTAATCGTGTAAGATTTAGAAATGGTAAGCCTGAAAATCTTCGTGGTTACAATCTTTTTTCAAATACTGCATTTGATGGAACTGCTCGTGCACTTCGCACATGGGCAAACAATGACAGTGAAAAACTTCTTGCTTTTGGTACTGAGCAAAAGTTCTATATCTATGGAACAAACGGCTCAATTACAGATGTAACTCCAATTAGAGATACATTTGATGGTTCAGATATTCAACTAACTGCAAGTAGTCCTCTTGTTAAAGTTTCAATTACAAACCACGGTGTTAACGCTGATGATTGGTTAGAATTTACAAGTTGTACTTCAACAACAGGTGGTTTTAATTTAGTTGATAGCAATTATGGTGGTCCTATATATGCTGTAGCTTCAGTTGAAGACCTTAATGTATTTTATGTAAGTACTGTTTTAGCCCCAGTATCAACTACTACAACTCAAGCAGGTGGAGGATTTTATCTTTCAACTGGTTTGACAAATAGTATTCAAGGCTTGGGCTATGGTGCTGGTGTTTATAATGCTGGTACAAGTACTACTGGTGAACGTGCGTGGAATGAAGCGGCTGAAAGTTCATCTATTACATTTGCATTAACTCAGTGGAGCTTAGATAACTGGGGGGAAGACCTAATTGCCAATCGTAGGGGGGAAGCAATTTTTTACTGGGATCAGGACGCATCTACATCTCCGGTGCGTATGACTTCAGTAACTAATGCTCCCTCCTTTAATAATTCAATTATTGTGTCGCCACAGGATAGGCATTTGATTGCTCTTGGTTCAGTTCCTTTTGGTGGTTCTGAGCTTGATCCGATGACTGTACGTTGGCCTGACCAAGAAGACTTTACTGAATGGACACCATCTGCAACTACAACGGCTGGTGAATTTAGACTTACTGACGGTACTGCAATACGCGGTGCAGTACGCTCACGTAACAACATTAATATTTGGACTGACAATGCGCTATACCTAATGCAATATGTTGGCCCACCATTTACATTTAGTCAACGACAGGTGGGTTCAAACTGTGGTCTTATTTCTCCACATGCGGCAGTGGACTACAACGGTATTTCATACTGGATGGGTGAGAATGACTTCTTTGCTTTTGATGGTCAGATAAAAGTTCTTGACTGTACTTTTAGAACTTATCTATTTGAAAACTTTAATATGGCAGCAGCAGATAAAGTATATGCTGGGGTTAACTCTGAGTTTAGAGAAATTATTTGGCTATGGCCTTCAAATGCTTCAGCAGATACTGGTGTAATTGATTCATATGTAATCCATTCACCTGAAGGTAACTACTGGATTTATGGGTCTAGTTTCTATTCGACATTCCAAGATAGAAATGTATTTAATAATACAATTGCAACTGGCGACAACTACATCTGGAATAATGAACCTGAAGATATTTACAGTGGTTATGATGTTGATACTGGACAAAACATTCCTCTTGCATCCTTTATTGAATCAGCAGATTTTGATATGCAGGATGGCAATCAATTAATGTTCCTTGACAGAATTATTCCTGATTATAATATTAGTGATGGTTCAATTCAGTTTACAATTGTAACAAAGAAGTATCCTAATGGTCCTGAAATTACAAAGGGTCCATATAATATTACTGCTTCAACGCAAAAGATTGATCTACGTGCAAGAGGCAGACAAGCGTTTGTACGTATTGACAGTAACTCACAAAATACTTCATGGTCATGGGGTGCACCAAGAATCTCATTACAGCCTGATGGTGATAGGTAATGGCAAACTATCCTGAGTTACCTTTTTATGTTACGCTTAGTTCAGAAGAACTAAACAGGTTATATAGTGAGATACAGCGGTATGCTGCAGTTCTTAAGCTTGAACTTGAAACACGTGATACTGAAGTTAATAACTCAGTAAGTACAAGAATTTATGCGGTAACTAGTGTAGATGAGATTGGTAGACCGTTCAACGGTAGTGTTGCCTTTTCAACTAGCACTGGTAAATATCGTGGATATGTTAGTGGAACAGGATGGGTGGACTTTAACTAATGGATATTAAACAATTTCTTTTGACATCAAACTATATTCAGAATGTCAACTCAGGGGTAGTTATGCCAATTAATGAGGCATCAAAACCTTTCGGTGATGGTGTGGCAAATAAGCAGAAACCATTGTATAATAAATCAAAACAGAATGAAGTAATTGACGATAGTAGAATGACACAATCTAATGTCGCCAATCTAGGGAGATTTGCATAGTTATGGCACTAATGGTAAACAGAGAAGCACCATACAGCGGACTAGCTAACCTTATGGCTATGCGTGGCCGTATGGGCGATACTGAGCTAGTACATATGTCTAAGCCTGAGATCAAAGGACTTGCTTCTCTTGGTCAGCTTACAATCAATCCTGATACTGGTCTTCCTGAAGCATTTAAATTAAAAAGTATTCTGCCAACTATTGCAGGTATTGGTGCTGCTTTTGCTACTGGCGGTACAAGTCTTCTTGTTCCTGCTATTGCAACTGGTCTTACTTCAGCAGTAGTTAACAAAGATATTGGTCGTGGTTTGTTTGATGGTTTACTGTCCTATGCAGGTGGATCAATTATGAAGGGTCTTGCAGGTGGTGCTGACTTTGCTGGTGCTGCCGGTATAACAGGTGAAACAGCAGGTCAAACAGCCGCTCAAACCGCTACCCAACAAGCCGCTAATACTGCTGCTAATGTAGCTTCTACACAAAACTTAATTGGCAGTGGTGCTGGTGCTGGTGCATTACCTTTTACTTCAGTTCCTGCAGGTGGGTTTACTCCAATTCCTGCATCAATGGTTTCCGGAGCCGCAAATGTTCCTACTGGAACAATGGTAAGTTCTTTTGTTCCTGAAACTGCACTTGGAAAAGTTGGTGAAAGCGTTCTTTATAGTCCCGCCGCAGTAGGGAGCATCGCTGATCCTGTTCGTCTGGCATCTGCTACTTATGGTACAGCACAATCAACTTTACCGGGACTAACAGCAGGAGAAACAGCTAAGTTCTTTGCTCCACAAGCTATTACGGGTGTTGGCAGTGCGATGCTAGGAGATTCAATGACACCACAACAGTATCAACAGCCTGAACTTATTTCAGAAACTGTAAGCACACCAAGAACTCCAAGAACTATTACACGTACTCCACTAAGAAGTACACCAGTAACTGAAGAAGAAGCACTAGCTGCTGCACTTGGTACTGGTCCGGGTTTACGGTTTAGTGATTACACAACTCGTTATGCCAATCAAGGTGGTCTTGTAGGTCTAGCTGAAGGTGGTCGTCCTTTCTTTGAGGGTATGGTTCCCGGTGACGCACACGGCATGAAAGATAATGTTGCATTTAAAGTTCAAGGTGGTAATATAGATACTGCGATGCTTTCACCCGGAGAGTATGTTATTCCTGCAGATGTAGTTGCCATGCTTGGTAATGGTAATGGAGACAGCGGCGCAAAGCAGCTTGATGTCTTTGCAAAGGGTATTCGCCAAAAAGCATTTGGCACAGAGAAACAACAGAAACAAATTAGTGCACCAAAAGAACTAGGGCAACTAGCAACAGCATAAACACATGATAGTATATAAGGTAGAAGCTAAATATATTGAAGCAGTTTTTCCGCATATTGAACATCTTTTACTTAAACCTCTTAGTCGAGGAGTAGGGGAAGTTACAATAGAGCATGTTAAAGAATATTGCAAAGCTGAACAACAGCAATTATGGTTAGGTTTAAATAAAGAAAGTAATGATATTGAACTGGCATTTACAACAGAAATTATTACATTTCCAACTGGACAACGCCATTTGATAATTTACTTAACAGGATCAAAAGATCATACAATTCAAAGTTGGATTGATGATTGGTCTGAACCTTTAGAAAAATTTTGTAAAGAACACAAAGTTAACTACATAGAAACACATGGTAGAGATGGTTGGTTAAAAGTTCTTAAACCTCTAGGATACGAAAAGTATTACACTGTGCAGATAAAGGAAGTAAAATATGATTAACTGGGTTACACAACTTAGCATTAAAGAAAAGGTAAAGTTATTCAATAAACTTTACGATGAACTTGCTAGTTATGGCCGGGAAGGTGATACTGTACTTGCCCATATTAATCCTTTTGAAGCTAAGTTGCTTAGGGCAGTTGGTGGTTCAGGAACAATTAACCCTGTAACTGGTCTGCGTGAATATAAAGGTGGTGGTTCTCCTCCTCCTGCTCCTGCACAGCAAACAGTTCGACAGGAAACAACTATTCCTGACGAGCTTAAACCTTTTGTCACTGATATTCTTGAAGAGTCACAGGCTCAGTATCAGCAACGTCAGGAAGAAGGTTATGTTCCTTATGAGGGTGCACAGATTGCACAGTTTACTCCTGAACAGCAACAGGCATTTCAGGCAACACGTGGTGTTTTTGAACAGGGTCTTGTGGGTACACCACTAGGTCAGTCAACAACTTATCTTGCACCTGCACTTGGTGCTACAACAGCCTCAACACTTCCAACTACTGCCGACACAATTGGTCAGTATATGGACCCATATCTTGAGAATGTTCTTCGGGTACAGGAACAGGAAGCAAGACGTGCAGATGAGATTAGCAGACAGGGCCGTGCAGCACAGGCGGTCCAAGCTGGTGCATTTGGTGGATCACGTGAGGCAGTAATGGAATCTGAAGCACAGCGTGGTCTAGAAGATCGTCTTGCTTCACTACGTGCTACTGGTATGTCACAGGCTTTCCAGACTGCACAGCAAATGGCTGAAGCACAAAGAGCAAGAGAACTTGCTGCTGGTCGTCAGTATGCAGCACTAGGTGATACGGCTGCACAGCAACAGGCTCGTGAGATTGGTGGTCTTGCAGCAACTGGTGAAGCACTTCGAGGCCAAACACAAGCAGGACTTGATATTGCCAAGACACAGTTCATGGAAGAAGAACAGTTTCCACAGTCACAGTTACAACAGTACAGTTCAATCATTCGTGGTTTTCCACTTACGCCAAGTCAGCTACAAACTACACAGACTATTACGCCACAGCCTTCACTTACTCAACAGCTACTTGGTGCTGGTGTAGGTGCTGCTGGTCTTGCTGGTGCTTTTGGTGCATTTGGTGGAAGAAAAGAAGGGGGTCTTGTCGGTCTAGCTGAAGGTGGTCGTCCTATGGATGCTATGCCAATGAAGCCTCGTCGTCGTGCTGCTGATCTTGGTGCTGCTATTGGTAGTCTTGCACAGCGCATGGATACTGGACGCAGCATGTCTCAGATTGGTGGCGGATTGACAAGTGTTTTGTCAGCCCCTGAAATGTCACAAAACATGCAGCAGATGCCACAACAGGCTTCAGCTTCACCAATGCAAATGCCACCACAACGGTTTATGAACGCTGGTGGTAAGGTTGGTTATTATCAAGATGGCACTCAATCTTCAACTATTGGCATGCCAACCCCTATGATTGGTGCTTTGTCTGGTTTTGATTTTAGAAAAAATTTAGAACAAGTTGATGCGGCTGAAAGAGAAGGTAGGATAACAATTCAAGACGCTATGAAGGCTCGGCAAGAACTACTGCAACAATCAGCGAAGCCTACTCCTGAACAGCAAAAATATCTTGACAGATTAAAAGGAATTGATTTTGCTAAGAGGCAGGCTGATACTGAAGAAGAATACAAAGCTTCTTCTGAGGCTCTAGATCAAAGCAGATACTTGGCTTTGGCAAAGGCTGGGCTAGGCATTGCTTCTCAAGACGGAAGTAAGGGACTACTAGGTGGAATTGCTTCTGGCATTATGACTTCAGGTGCACTTGATGACGTTGCACAACTAGCTAAGGATGAACGTAGTCTAGCAAGAGAGAAGAGAAAAGAGCTAAGGCAAATCAGCGAATCTGAACTAGATAACCTTGCAAAAGTTGCTGGTATCAGTAAAGATCAGGTCGCTGAAATGCAAAAGGCTCAACTTCAAAAGTATTCTGATACAATTGCTACTTCCACTCAAACCATTGAGGATGCAAGGGCGGCGGCAGGACGTGGTCAAACGGCTGCGTCGGACGTTGCGGCAGAAAAGAAAGAGCAACTAGAGTATGTGGCTGCAAGAATAAAGGCACAAAAGCCTACTGAAATGAAGTCAGGCGACTACAATGCACTTAAAGGTTCTGTTGCTACAAGGCTTCAAGCAGTTGTTGATGATCTTGGAAATATTACTCTTCCCGGTGGTCGTCCACTAGAAGAGGGACAAGCTTCAGAAGCAGTCGATTTGCTTAAAAGAGCTACTGCAGAATATAACAGAGTTCTTAAAGAAGGTGGCACAACTGGAGATGCTTATATTGCTGCAACTGGAGTTATTGAACAAAGACCTACTGCTGGTAAATCAGGTAGCGGTGCACAACCTCCAACAGTTAAAGTAATTAAGGGTAAAGCATATAGCTTACAATCTGACGGTAGTTACATGGCTGCTGATGGTACTGTTCTTCCATAATAGTAGGTATTCGAGTTAATGGGACAAGTCAACATAGAAGGTCTGGGGCTAGTTGAGTTTGCAGGTGATGCACCTACAGCAGAAGAACTTTCTGCTATTCAAGAACTTCTTGATGCTGCTAATAAACCTACACCTGAACAACAACCTACTGTAGCACCAGAGCCACAGGAGCCAGTTTCTGCTGTGCCTACTGCTGCACCTGCTGTTCCTGTTGAAGAACCACAGCCCGTGCCTGAACCAAAAGAGCCAACTTTATTTGAGCGAGTAGGTTCTTTTGTAGCTGAAAACTTTCTTGGGGATGCACTAGCAAAGCGTGAGCCTTTTAATGTAAAAGCTGCAAGAATAAAGGCAGATGATCAGAAAATTGCTGATCTTCTTAAAAAAGCTAAAGATGGTACTGCCTCTGTTGCTGAAAGAAACCAACTAATGCAACTAGCATTTGCAAAAGCTAATCTTGCAGGTCAGGTAGGGGTTGCAGAAACTGTTGTTAATACTGCTCTTGATGTAGTAAAAAGTCCTTTTGAGTTAGCTGGTGTTGGGTTAGCTGTTGTTGCACCTGAAACATATAATGCTTTGATGGCTTCTCCCGTTATGCAAGAGGTTAATGAAGCAATTGAAGCCATTACTCCAGAGTTAAATACACAACAAGAGATTGCATCAACTATTTTAGGTTTTGTATCTGCAGGTAAGATTGGTGTAGAAGGTGTTAAATATTTAATAGAAAAATTTGGTAGAAGTAAGGGCAAAAGATTTGCACGAGAACTTGAAATAGCTCTAGACAAAAAAAGCATGACAGTAACTGAAATAGCAGCAAAAGTAGGTGACACTACAGCAAAAGTAGGTGGCGCTGCAGCAAAAGTAGGTGGCACTACAGCAGGACTTATTGGTTACGATCTTGCAGTTAGAAAACCTGATGAAGTTATTATTCCTGAAGTATTTAGTGCAATAGGTGAAATTGCTGAAATTGACAACCCTGAAAGTAAAATGGTTCAGGTTGCACAATGGCTTGATAACAATATTCCTAAAGAACTTGTAGAAGCTTCTGAAAAACTTCAAATCAATCCTGAAGATACTGCCGCACAGGCTAAAGTAAAACAGGCAATAGATGCTTTAGCTCTTGAGGGTGCAGCAACTGGGGTTATATCAGCGGCCATGCTGGTTGCTAAGTATGGTTTAGTTGGTGCACGTAATGCTCTTATGTATGCCGGTGAAGGTGCTAAAGCTTCTGGTAGGGGTATAGCAAAAGCAGCAGATGTTGTTGTTCCTGAATCAGTTAAGAACGCTATAGGAAAAGTAAATACAGTAAGTGGCAAGATACTGTCATCTACTGCCGGTCTTCCTGATGAGTTAGCTGAAGCTGCACGACGCAGAGGTTCAGCAATCCAAGGAATTGAACAGCAGGTTAAGTTTGATACCTTACAGCTAAAGCGTGTTAAAAAGAAATTTAATCTTAGCGATGACAAGATTAGAGAGTTTCTGGCAAATGGCAATAACCAAAATCTTCCTGATGAGGCCGTTGAAGTTATTTCAAATCTTAGAAATACGATTGAAAAAAACCAAAGAATAATTAACAAAGAACTTGGTCTTACAGGTGACAAACGTATTGGCCTACAGTGGGACGACGGTGAGGTTTATTTAACAAGAACTTATGCAGCTACATCTGATCCCGGATATGCCAAGCGTATGACAAAGTTAATTAACAGGTATCGTAATACTGGCAGTACTTCAGGTGCAGACATTACTGAAGATGCTCTGGCTAATATGCGTTTAAGTAGAGAAGATCACCAGACAATTGACAATGCTTACGAGTTTGTTAAGAGAACACTTACTGATGAAAAGGGTGTAGCCCCTACTGACGCTGAAATTAAAAAGACTTTGTATTCAGTTTTGGACAATGTAACACCGAATGAAAAGTCAGTGATTGACTCAATATTTGGTGGACGTTCAATTAACAATATTATTTCAAACAAAGTTCTAAAGGAGCGTCAAGATATTGACGAGTCAATTAGGGGTTTACTTGGTGAGGTTACTGATCCGCTAAAGAAAGCTGAACTAACTTTGCTTAATCAAAATAAACTTATGTCTGAGATTAAGTTTATTAGAGATATTGAAAAGTATGCTGCTGAAAATGGTAATAGAAATATTGAAATGGGTAAACTTATTCCCGGTATTCGTGGTCAAAAAACAGGGTTCTTTACTGACAAGCAATATGTAGATAATATGGCTAGACCTCTTTCAGAAATATCTGATGAGGCATTGGGAAGATTTGGTTCAGGTACACAATTGTTGGATAACATTTATACCAGCCCAGTAATGATTAAGTATTTGCAAGATGGTTTGAATCTAGCTAATGTCAATAAACCTGCTGGTCTAGTTACAAGATTGTTTAGCCGTGCTTCAGCATTAGGTCAGTCAACATATACCGCACTAGATACAGGTGCTTATGGATTGCAGCTAGGTGGTGCGTTGTTTCAAGCTTTAGGCAATGGTTATCTAACAAGCCTTACTACTCCAAGGGCAATGAAAGAGGCTGCGTACTTAATGAAAGAAGGGATTACTAGAAATGATCCTGAAGCATCAAAGCTTATTGCTTTTCTAAAAGAACAGGATGTTATTGCTGGTGATCCTACTGGTAGGTCAATTGTTGAAAACGCAAAAGTGTTTGCGACACCACCAAAAACATGGGCAGGTAAGGCTTATGATAAAGGATTTGTACGAAACCTTGAGCGTCTAGGTAAAGCATATTCTCAGCCTGATAACTTTGCAAAAATAATTGCATTTAAAGCTGAACAAGCAAGTCTTAAAAGTATGTTCCCACGAGGTGCTGAAAGTGTAGCTGACTATAATCGTCGTATAGATTTAATGGCAGCAGATCGTGTGCGTAAAAACATGCCAACATATTCTACTGCTGCACCTATCGCCAAGACTATTGCTAGAACTCCTCTTATTGGTCAGTATCCTCTGTTCTTTACAGAAATGATGCGAACCAGTAAAAACATGGCAAAGACTGCCTTTGGTGATTTGCGTCAGGGTTTGCAGACAGGTAATGATAGACAGGTTATTGCAGGTCTTAAGCGTCTAACGACTTACGGTGGTGTACTAGCTGCACCAGCACTGTATAGTATGAAGACTAAAGAAGACTATGCTATTGAACCTAAACATGAAATGTATGTTAACCACACTGCTCCATCATGGTACAAGGGTGGTAATCCTGTTTTTATGGAAGGTTTTGTCAGGGATGAAACTATTGAGCCTGAACAGCTTGAACAGCTTCAGGCGCAGAAAGCAAAAGAGCTTCGTAATAGTGGACAGTTTCCTAAAGGTAAAGGTGAACCAGAGGAAGACTATATTGCTCGTTCATTAAGGCAGTCGCAGGTTGCTGATCCAAGGGCAACAGAACCTTATATCAGAACTAGATATATTTTTTCTGATACAGCGGATACATTTGCTGCAGTTAAAAAACCATTTGAACTTTTACTTGCAAAGTACATGAACTCTGAAACAGTTTCAGATAAAGACCTTGATAATACATGGGGGTTAATTGCTGAGTCCCTTGGTGGTCAGTTTGTCAGCCCACGTTTCTTGACCCAAGGTTTGATTGCTGCAGTATCAGGCGTTGATCCTAAAACTGGCAACCCTATTTATAGTGATGCTCCCGGCACAACTGCAGAAGAAAAAATCAAGGGTGTTGTAACTGCAATTGCAGATACTCTTGATCCACAGACAAGAAAACAAACTATACAGCTTTTGGAGTCAATGGATTCAGAAGAGCTTCTTGGTGTTTCTAGAGGGGAGAGAGCTAACGGATTCCCTCTTAACTCACAAGATATTATTATGAGCATGGTTACAGGCATTAAACCAGTAACAGATAATGTTGATAAGAAGATAGCATATAGCCTTGGAACTGGTATTCGTGATCTAGACAAAGTTGACAGAGACTTTTTTAAGTTTGTTAGTGATAAAGTTGGAGTGGGTATTCCACTAACAGGTGAAATTCGTGGTGAAATTATTGATGAGTACGTAAAGTCTCTAGAACAAAAAAGAAAAGCCTATCGAGACATTGGCAAAGAAACTGAAATGTTTGTGGGTATGCCGTACACAAGAAAGTTTTATGCTAACGATCAAGATAAGAAAAATAAAAAAGTTTCAATTGAAGAAAAAGAAATTGATCTGCCATACCTAGCCAACGCAGTTACACGCTCTGGTACATTTAGTCTTTCAGATCAACAAGCAATTAATGTCACCAATGCTTTTAAAGCACTTAATGACAAAAGATTTATTACTGAAAGTCCTGCAGATAAAGTATTAAATATTGGACTTCAAAATGGTTTTTCAAGCGGAGAACTTAAATCTTTGTTACGTGATTTAAGTGCAGTTCATACACAATATATTAAAGAGCCATTATATTCTGGAGAAGAAAAATAATGTTTGGTAAAAAAGGTTGGAAGTATTTTACTGAAGACGAAATGAAATGCAAGGGCAGTGGCAAGTGTGAGATGGACCCACAGTTCATGGTCAAACTTGATGCCTTGCGTAAGAAGTTTGGTAAGCCTATAATTATTACGTCAGGATACAGAAGTCCTGAGTACAATATATCAATAGGTGGCTCAAAGAACTCAGCACACGTACAGGGTAAGGCCGCTGACATTGCTGTAAGCCACGCTGATGCGTATAAGATTGTAGGGATTGCCATTGAACTAGGCTTTACTGGCATTGGTGTCAGTCAAAAAGGAAGTGGTAGATTCATTCACGTTGATACTGCTGACAATACTGCTAAACAACCACGACCACATATTTGGAGTTATTAATGGCAATCCCATCATCAGTTACAAGGTTTGGAAAGACTGAACCATTTGAGTTACAAGTAGTAAGAAATCAAGTCTTAGACCATAAGACAGTTTTTAAGTTTGGCTATAACCCAGACATAGACGGATCAGAAGAAACTATCTGGGATGTAGGCGGTATCTATGCTTACCCCAGCTCTGCCGTTGTCATGACGGTAACAACTGACGCAGGTACAGCCGCCGACGACAATGGCGTAAAGGTTGTTGTGCAGGGCCTAGACGAAGATTACAACGAGGTTAGTCAGGAAGTAACTCTTGCTGGTTCCGGTACAGCTACGACGACACAGACATTCTTCCGTGTCTTTCGTTCCTATGTCAGTGGATCACAGGAACCAACCGGGAACCTGAACATCACCAATGGCGGGACAACATACGCTCGTATTACCGTTGGCGAGAACCAGACGCTGATGGCTCTGTGGACTGTTCCTGCCGGATACACAGGATTTTTGGATCATGTCAACATTGCTACTGGCACAACTAACAATAACCAATACGTTACTGCTCAAATTGTCCAGCGTACACAGGGCGGCGTGTTTCGAGTTATGATGAAACAGACGCTTGGTTCAGGTGGTTCTGCAGAGTTTCTTTTGCGTTATCCAATTGAAGTATCTGAAAAAACTGACTTAGAAGTACGAGCAGTATCTTCTGGGTCTAATAACTTAATTTCTGCAAACTTTTCTATGGTCTACATTAAAAATACTTTGTAATAGTAGGAGAAGGTCGTGGAGTTTGACTTTAGGCTTTTGCTTACAATTGGTGGTATGCTTATATCGGTTGTATCTGCAGCCGCCATTGCAAAGCAACAAATCAAAACTTTGTCTGAACATATTCAAGATATTGAAACTAGACTACGCAAACTAGATGCACGATTAGATAGGAACGATACCCAAACGGATGTTACTGTTCAGCGTCTGGATATTCTGTCAGGGATGATGGACCCTCCAACAATGGATCGTCGTTCTCGTGAGCTTGAACGTCTTCGTGCAGATGTAGATCATCTTCAGAAGAAGATAGCTGGTTAAAGGAACAACGACTGACAAGTTCAATCACTTTCTTTTCACCCAGTATTTCCATATAGCCAACAATCTCAGCTTCAATAGCATTAGCACTTGAGGCTTTAGCTTTACCATCATTAGGTCCACGTACCTTTGATAGTAACTCTAGAGCCTTAAGTGCACTGTTGGTATGTCCGCTGGACTTGGCGGATTGAAAAGTATTCTCTAGCTCCTTGATAACATTAATGTCTGTGGTAAGCTCTTGCTCTAACTCTTCAATCCGCTCAAGTACTTCTTCCATCTGTAGCAGACGGTAGCCTTGGTTATAGGCAGAGCTTTCAGAATACCCTGCCTGTTTTGCTGCCTCAGTTGCGTTGCGGTATACAACGTAATTCTGGCAGAACTTTTCCTGTTTTTCGTTAAGCATTTTTCTTGTTTTGATTGTCAATCATTTTGTCTGAACCTGAACTGCTACCAAAGTAATAGGCAACAACAGTTGAGGCTGTGCCGCCTAGCCAACCTACTGCAATATTAACAAAGCCTACATCGGCCATAACGGATGCTGGAAGGAAGGTAACAAGTCCAATGTACCCAAAGAAGGCAACCATTGTTAACACCGCTAGGACAGCCGGAATCTTGTCTTTAACGACCATCTCACGCTGTCGTGCACTGTTACGATCTGCTGCACCTAGACGAACAAGATCAATATCCAGCTTCTTCATCTGAACTTTAAAGTCAGCATCAATACTCTTTAGCTTGGCAAGTTGTTCAGGGGTAGCATTTTCAATTGCCTTTGATACTTCATCAGGAGTACCATCAGGTTTACCTAGCAGTGCTTCACTAATAGCCTTGACTGCCATGCCACCAAGAGGACCACCTACGGCAGTGCCAATGGTAGGAGCAACGGTTTGGATAATTGATTTAGCTACGTTAAGTAAGTCCACTGTTTTCTCCTTATAGATATTCAGGCTTAAAGCCGCTGTATTCTTTTAGCTTATCGTCAAAGGACCGCTTTAGGTTTGCCTCTGACTGTAGGAATACAGACCCTGCAAGGGTATCTGTCCCATAGAAATAATACTTTACATCAATATCATCCCTAGCAAATAGTCTCTCACAGTCTTGTGCCATAGCCAATAGCTCACCTGTTGTCCAGAAGTAGTTGTCATTGTGTTCAACGCGCATATACTTTAGTCTGTCTTGCTCGACTTTGTCTAGCTTCTTCTCTTCAGTCATCTCCGAATCAGGGATAGTGCAATCAAAGCCAAACAGATGGATGTTTCTAAATCCAAGGATGTGTGTCATACCAATGGCCCTCGTTGCTGAACACGTACCGCCTGTAACAAAGACTGCATTAGCAGCAATCTGTGGCTTACCATCAATGCTGAATTTGCCTTCGTCGTAGCTTTGTTTTAGAGACTGTGAATAAGCGTTCCATCCGTAAACATTGTCAGTCTTTTCCAGAAGGAACTTTGTAACAGCGGAGTTTGTCATGGATGCAACAAGGAATTTAGTGTAGCTATCAACAGTTTCAAACAGTTCTTTACGTGGTACACCGTGAGTACTAACACCATCAAGGGGGCGTGGATCAAGAATGACACAGCCGTAAGGTTGGATACCGTTCTTTAGCAGTAGTGGATAGCTATGCTTTACACAGAAGATGTGTGCCTTATCTCCGTACTGTTTCTTTACACGCTTAACTTCATCGAAGTCCAAGGAAGGACCAGCGGAAACAATCAACGCATGTTTGTCATTGGGTGTTAGGCTTTCAACAAAGTTCCAGTCTTTAATGATTGTTAGGTTCTCATAGACGTTATCAAGGATGTCTTCCTTGGGCATAGAGTCACGAGGCTTAACAACAATAGGTACACGTGTGAGTTCAGGTGGAATGTTTTCAATGTCATTATCCATAAGGATAACTGCAAGATGTGTATGTCCACCACCCTTTACCCTGTCAGTAGATGGCAATACGATACCACGCTTGTCTTTGATCTCTGCTACCAGTCGGTTGGTTCCAAGATACTCTTCACCAAGGATACGCCCTTCTTCGTCTTCAGAGAAGTAGTCATCAAACACAACAACAGGTGAGTGCTTTAGATGTTCAAAGTCATTGCGTACAGTAGGCTCACTGTGTCCACCATCAATGTAGGCAAAGTCAACCGTTGCAATGTCTTCCTTGGCCTGTGCTAGAGTTTCCTTGGAGTCACCCTTATATAACTTAAAGGTAAATGTCTTGCCTTCGTCCTGCATTTTTTCTTGGAAAGAAGCTAGTCGCTGGTTGATTGCTTCAATAGTATTGTGTCGTTTGCTATTAAGTTCAACCTTATCCATCTCTTCAGTGGCTTCCTCAAATAGATCAAAGCCTACGTAGTTAACTATGTCACTGTTTTCAAAGGCAGCAGTTACCATCTGAATGGCACGGCCACCATTCCACGTGCCTACTTCTACAATGTTCTTTGATTTGTAATGTCGGATAAGTGTATTGAGTTGTTCGTAACGCGGGAGGCGTACATCTGGGGCAACGTCATTACCAATCTCTGCCTTGCGGTTTCCCTTGTAGTGTACCATGTAGTCTGACAATTCAGAGTTGGCAAACGCAGCAAGGCCATCAACATTGGGTGTAAGGTTGTGGACATTCATGCCATGAGCAATGTAAATCTTTAGCAGCCGCTCAATAATAAAACCATCATGCCACTCACGGTATGAAGTAACTTCCCCAATATCGTAGCATCCACGTAGATCACCAAGCATAAATCCCGGTGACTCGTAGTTAAGGTTAAATGCTAGGAAGGATGTCTCACTGTAGTCAACGTCCTTTCGGCCAAGATAAACAAGTTCAGCCTGTGATGGAAGGATGTTGGTAAAGCTGTCTGGCTTTAGCAGCTTGGTTGTTACCGTGTCTGCATCCAGCCAGATCAGCCACCCCGCCTGTGCCTCCTTCTCCATCATTTCAAATGCAAGGTCTGTCATTGCATAGACCTTGTGACACCACTTGATTGCATCTAGTCTCCAGTTGTAGGGAACATTACCACCCTCAGTACCATCGTGTACTTTCATACGATCACGATAGTTAAGCATGTCCTGAACTAGATTAAGATTACGATACTCAATGTTCTTTGCCTTCGGCATTGCATCAACTGTTTCTTTATTACAGTCATGGTAGTAGGCGACCAGTTTTAGTGAAGGGTGCCACTTATCAGCAACTGACTCAAGCATGTTCTTTGCATACTTGTAAAAGCCATCCTGACTAAAGGATGTGACAAAAGTTAGTTGACTGTTAAGCATTGAGTTCTCCTAGCGATTCATTCATTGTTAATTTGTTTCTAATATCTTTCCATTCGAGTGCGTACTCTTGGTCGATAAATCTGTTTGGTCTCCAGCCAGAAAAAGCTGGACCGCCTGTTGTGAAGTGTACGTTGTAAGGATCATTCGCTGTAGAGTGTCCGTCCAACCAGTTCCACCGTTCGGAGATTTCACCAATCTCATTATCATTGAGCCATTCAAAGCCATGTAACCAACTCCCATTCTTTGTGTTAACGTCATCGACCGTTAACTTATAGTGTGAAGGATGAGAACAGTTCCACATAACAAAGCTTGACCAGTTCTTTCTACGATACACTGTTTGTACCTGCTTGTCCATCTTTTCTTCTGCCTTTGGCTGATAGTTATGTTTAACTACCTGCACTGCGTAATCAGTACGTGATCCATACTCAGCAAACAACTTGGTAATGTCAGTGCGTAGCATCATATCACAGTCCATAAACAGTGCCATGCCGCTGTACTGATTTAGAAACGGTACAAGGAAACGTGTAAAGCTAAACTCAGTTGAGAAAGGTTTGTTGTCAAACGTATCAACAACCTTTCCATCCAGTTCCTTACCTGCTCTCCGGTAAAGTCCTGAACGTCTTAGGTCTGGCATTGAAAGAGGAACAATGTTATATGGGCTTCTGGTGTTTTTAAGAATTGAATGTCGCAACACTTGGTAGTTTGCGTTTTCCTTTGGATCGTAGCCAATATAGATTGTGGGGAGTTTGTCTGTGTGGAATGTTGTCATGTTTACCTTTGGGGTAGCCGCCTGATAGCAACGCGCTACCAGACGGCCCCTTCTTAGTCGATTGAGATTTTTCTTTCTTGGTCTTCTTCAGGTACAACCTTTTCAATTTCAATTACAAGCATACCGTCTTCCATCTTGGCAGCTTTTACTTCAGTGTTGTCTGACAATGCAAAGGACCTTTTGAACTTACGGGTTGCGATTCCGCGATACGCAATGTTCTTATCATCTTCTGCTTTGGGAGTATTGCCACTAATAGTGAGAACATTCTTTGCCAAAACAACGTCAACATCTTCTTTCTTAAAACCTGCAAGAGCAATCTCAATACGATAGGTGTTGTCATCCTTAATAATATTGTAAGGGGGATAGGAAGTGGATGACAAAAAATGATCGTGTGCTTGGGACAAACGCTCAAACTGATCTTCAAAACCAAAACCAAACTGATCCATCTTATCCAGTATAGCTTGGAAGGCTGGATTAATTGTTACTAGTGCGTTCATTGTATTCTCCTTTTAAGCAAGATTGAACACTGCATCAGCCATGTCTGCGCTGATATGGGTATTATATGGGTATTTATATAGATATGTCAAGAAAAATTGGCGATCCCGGCAGGGGTCGAACCTGCAACCTACAGCTTAGAAGGCTGTTGCTCTATCCATTGAGCTACGGAATCATCCAATCCTATAAGTCTCTATTGAAATTGTGGTTCACATAGCTAATAGTAGTATATATCTTAACTGCTAAGTCTTGTAACTGAATTTCCTGCTGTAGTGTTGTATAACGTATGTCATTTGCACTATCAAGTATTTCATTTAACTTACTAATTAAGATATTTATTTCTTTATCTTTATTCATGGTGCGTTGTCACCATATCCACCAGTGGGCCAAGGGTCATCGTCACTCTCCTGTTCAAGTCCATTGTATTCTTCTATCTCTGCTGTTGTCCAAAGGTGAGCGTTGAGTTGAGCATCGGGCCAATTATCAAACACCATTGGTTCAAGGGTTATCTCATCCACAACATATAACCAATCATCTTTATCTTTTGTCGGGTAAACCTTAACTCTCCACGGCATTTGTTTTACTCCCTCTCCACCATTTCACCGTT
>OLHJ01000252.1_pt1 | contig 18898 bp, 20 predicted proteins | sample 1609491 | NCBI WGS metagenome assembly OLHJ01 (sample SAMN05416861, study PRJEB24817) | seawater metagenome | isolation source: Sea water | place: Canada:Atlantic | collected 2013-11
ACGAGATGCTCAGGAGTCTCGTGGGCTCGGAGATGTGTATAAGAGACAGGCGTTCAAGTGCCGAATTGAATATTAAGTATGCGGCTAAGCAATCACGTATATCAAATGCTTGGAAGAAATATAAAGGACAAATCTTAGGGTTAGAAAAAACAGATGCCATGGGTAAGAAAATGGCTATAGAATCAGAATTTCAGTCTAAGGTTAGTTCGAATTCCAACTTTGCAAAATATGACGGGGTACTGGATGCGTATGCGAAGGAATATTCGGATTATAAAATCTACTCGATGTCACGCAGCATGTTTATTGAAATCTACTATTATGGTCCAGAGATCTTAAGGTTCTCTCAACGTTTTAAGAAATTGAGCAATGCTGATTTACCCGAGGAAGAAAGAAAAGAGCTGATTGAAAAGCTGAAGGTTTCAGCTGAAGACTATTTTAAAGACTATGATGCTTCAGTAGATGAGGAACTTATGTTTCATATGATGCCAGAGTATTTGGTTTCCATTACCACAAGCCTAGTTCCTCCAACGGTGTATCACATGTTTGGAACCAATGACCCTAACAAAGCCAATAAAACAACCGAGCAGATGTACAAATCTTCAATGTTTGCAGACAAGGATAGGTTATTTGCATTCTTAGATTCGTATTCGGATAAGTCGTATAAAAAAGTATTGCAAGATCCTGCCTTTGTAGTGTCATCTGATATTTTAAAGAATTATTCATCGGTAGTGGCACCTGCTTACAGAAATGGGCAGGCCAGAATTGACAGTATTCAGCGCGTGTATATGGCGGGGTTAATGGAAGTTTTACCCGATTATAAAAACTATTACCCAGACGCTAATTTTTCTTTGAGATTAAGTTATGGAAAGGTTACTGGTAGTGAGCCGGTAGATGGAATGGAGTATAAATATTATACCACCATGAAAGGTATTGCACAGAAGAGAGATACTAGTTCGTATGAGTTTAATGTGCCACAAAAATTGATGGATTTATACGATTCACAAGATTTTGGTCAATACGCAGATTCTACTAATCAAATGCACGTTTGTTATACGGCAACTAATCACACTTCAGGAGGAAACTCAGGTAGCCCAGCATTAAATGCTAAGGGAGAATTGGTAGGGTTAAACTTTGATAGAACATGGGAAAGTACCATGAGTGACATTATGTTTGATCCAGAGATTTGTAGGAACATAATGGTGGATATCCGATATGTATTATTTATTGTAGATAAGTATGCGGGGGCAGGTCATTTAGTGAAAGAAATGGATATTGTGAAGTAAACCCATACGAGAAGGAATAAAAAAAGGGCGATTAATTAATCGCCCTTTTTTTATGGTTGTTTTTCTGCTTTTACAATGTAGTATTTCTGCAGTGCATCCGGTCTTGTTCTTGGATTTAAAAACGAAGGGGTTAATTCCGCATTCGGGAAATTAAAAACCTCTTTCTCAATGACGTAGGTGATTTTGGCTTCTTTAAGGTGGCTAAGACCTTTTTCTGAGGAATACAAGTATAGGTCTTGCGTTTTGGTAAAGTCCTTAATATGCTTGTTATTGGTAAAACCGTATACATATTCATTGGTATAGAAATACGTATTGTGGTAGTGTTTATCGTAAAAACGAAATTGCGTATGATCAATGTTGTTTTCATTAATCCAATCTGCGGCTAACTTACCGGATTGATATTTATTCAATTCAGGATAGAAATATCCGTTCATCAGAGTATTCATGAGTATCAGAGCAATGATAGATGGCCCCATAATTTTTACCACTTGATTTCTTTGAGTCACCATAAAGATAGTTCCAGTAAATATACCCAATGGTATTAACCACCAAACGGCATGCGTTACTGGGAACACATAGTAAATGATACCTAATGCTAAAAAGCCAATTAAAAATGAAAAGACCAATTGAATCCACTTAAAGGCATTGTATTCCTTTTTGTTTTCCTTTCGTAAAATGGTGTCAATATATGCTGCGGTAAAAATGGCTGCCAAAGGCATAATTACCATGATGTAGTGAGGTAGTTTATAGTGTGAGGTGGATAGGGCGATAAAAGGAAATATAAATCCGCCAATGGTATACATTTCATTATTGGAATTAGGTTGAAACCTGTCTTTTATTAGTTGTTTAATTTTCACACAGAACCCCGCAATTCCAATTAAGGACCAAGGTAAGAATTCCCATAAATAATTATGAGTAAAGAAGAAATAGGAAGAGTCATCTTTCCAAACGTTTTCACCTGTAATTCTTCCAAAACTTTGTTCCCAAAAGAAAAATCGTAACCCAGAAACACCAACACGACCATTAACTTTTGCCATAGGGTCTGCATCAAATTGGATATAGAGACCATATAACATAGGGGTTAAAACAATTAAGACAATAATTATACCGACAGCCCATCTCCAATTAAATAGGTTAGACCAACTTCTTTGATACAATAAATGAGTACCCAAAGCCATAACTGGAACAACTGCGCCAATGGGCCCCTTGGCTAACATAGCCATACCTACGGCAATAAAAGCCCAAATAAAATTGGTAATTGATTTGGTTTGAAGGTAAGCCACTCCTTGCCAAATAGCAATGATTACAAAATTCGTTAATAAAGTATCTGTACGAACATCATGATTGTGGAGTATATATACCTGACAACTACTTATTACTAGGGCGGCCATAGTCCCCACATTTTTGTTGTAAAGCCTTTTTCCTAAAGCGAATGTAGCATATGCACCAATAATGGTAGTAATAAAGGTGGGTAGTCTATATGCAATATGATTTACCCCAAATATTTTCATGAAGATGGCCCCAAACCAGAAGAGTAATGGGGGCTTATCTAAATAGTGCCCTTGCAAGTGGTACACCTTTAGGAAGCTATTTGTTTTTGCCATTTCCATACTGATAGATGCATATTGGGCAGCATCCACTTCCATGATATCAGGAACCATAATACCAATGAGGTAGACAATAAATAACCCGATAAATGAAATGATGGTAAAATTTCTAGGTATGAAATACATATACTTGAAAATATTTGAGTGCAAATTTGAGAAATAAAAGGAGAAACAAAAGCCGCATTACTTTTTTATTTGAGGGAGCCACATTTTTATTAGAAACTAACAAATTGAGCTTGTGACCAAATAGTTATAATTTGTGACTAAAAAATTCTGGGAACGAAATGACCACAATATATTTGCTTCAACTATAAACCAACCAATATGAAAGTTACTAAAATAATTACGGCACTGGTCGCCATATTCGCTTTAGCGTTTGTTTCAACGATCGAATCATGTAGCAATAATGCCGATTCGAATGCTGCTACAGGCAAAGAAAACTTATTGTCATCGGATGCGTGGATTTTAAAATCTGCAACCATGGATATGGGTTTACCTACAGGTCCTATGGATATGTTTTCATTGATGGAAGAAACGGATAAAGATGATTTATTAAGTTTTAACGCAGACCATAGTGTAAGCAGAGATGCTGGTTTGCTGGTTTATGGGGCTTCTATAGCTCAAGTAGAACAAAAAGGCACTTGGGCTTTTCAAAACGAAGATTCGCAAATTATTATTACAGAAAATAACGAAGTTGTGGAAATGACATTAGTTAGTTTATCTGCGAATGAATTGGTTCTGGAAGCAACGGAATATGATCCTATGTTAGAAAAGGATACCAAAATGACTTTTAGGTACTCGCATTAAGAGGTTACTGCATACCACTCCTAAAAGCCGCTTTTTGCGGCTTTTTTTTATGATATTTTTTTGTCTGTGGGTCTTTTGCTTTTGTTTACCTGTCAAAATCTATTTTTTCCAGTATCAATCCCGAAGCCGGAGCGATGGTCATTAAGGGCTGATCCTGCCGTTTTTCTAGCATGCCCTCTAAATCATCGAGGCTGATTTCTCCTTGACCTAATTGAATAAGTTGCCCCATCATTAACCTCACTTGATTCCGCATAAATCCGCGTGAACTGATACGATAGATAAAACTTTCATCAGGAAAGAAACTTGCCGTGTATTTGGTATTAGGAATAATCTCTGAAATCAATACCTCTCTTTCAAATTGTGTTTTGGGTTTAGGTTTGGTAACGAATGTTCCGAAGTTATGTGTTCCTAGAAACATCTCAGCTCCTTTTTGCATAAGTTCAATATCTAATGCATTCGGAATAAAACTCATAATAGCTGCTCCCATGGGGTGCGGTTTCTGCCCATGGGCAAAAATATATTCGTAATGTTTGGTTTTTGCGGTGTTAATGATGTTGAATGTTTCGTCTACTATTTCTACTCCAAGGGCTCTAATATCAGAGGGGAGGTTTTTATTAAAAACCCTAAGAAATTCATCGATATCTTCTAACTCTTGGGTTAAAAAAAGTTCAAAAGCACTGTGATTCGCACTCACCAAAGCATCCGTTCTGCTGGTCCCCATAGTTTTGAAATTGGTGTGCCCTAAAGCAAAACGCATGGTTTTGTCAATTAAACTATGTACTGTTTTTAATCCCGGTTGTTTGGCCCACCCATGTAGACGAAAACCTAAATATTGGATGTGAATGAGGTAAAAAAAATTCTTTTGAAACACAGTAAAAAATTATGAAATTGGCATTAAGTCGTAATCGTCAAACTCGTCTAGTTTAAGTATGGCTTCGCCCTTATGGTTAGAACCTAGGACTTTTCTGAATTTAGCTCCCCAAATAATTTCTTCACTTTTATAAGATGCTCGGGTATGAATTTGTTGCGAGTAAGTTTGGTCGTAGGCATCTACTTGCAAGAAAACCTCTACGTTGAGCTCTTTGAGCATTTCTAAATTCCAACCATTCATCGGACTGGAATCAGAAATAGGATGCACAATGGTCCAACTGGAAACCAACATGTCAATATGTGAGAATTCTAAATCTAGCTTTTTAAATCTTCGTTCTTTTTTACCATTATTATCATCCAACCAAGATAAAATCATGCTGGCATTGACGTTAATTAATTGGTCGTCATTTCTGTTCACTAACCGAATCATTAACGCGCGTTCACTTCCTTTGTATGGCGAAATCAAGGCATTTTTGGTAAATAATAATTTAGCCTTAGGCCTTGAAAATCTACCGTATAATAAACCGGTAGACGTTGCGAAACTTAATAATCCAAGAAACGACTCTAAACTTGCAATAAGGTTGTGAGCTTTTCCTACAGGACTAATGGCTCCATAACCTAGCGTAGTTAGGGTTTGTGAACTGAAATAATAGGCCTCTAAAAATTGATTCCAAAATTTATCAGAATGAGGACCTGATAAACCATCAATACCAAAAATGACATACAATAACCCGAATGCGATATTCACAAGGATGTATCCAATAAGAAGGAATCCAAAAAACTGAACCCAACTCATATTAATTAACCAATGAAACAAATTAAAACGCTGCGAAAAGGCTAATCCCGTGCGCTTAACATTTACCTGCCCATCCTTATTAATTAAACGGGAGCCTTCATTCTCTGGAATAGAGCTGAACCCCGTGTTTTTTAAGGAGTTGATGATGTTTGTTCTAATTTTCATATACCGTCTTCGGGTCTAAAGATAAGTAACCGAAAATTATTTCTCTCCTTGGTAATCGTAGCCTAGGTCTTTTACCTTGTTTTCAACAATCGCACTGTTTATATTTTCACCTTTAATATGAATCGTTTTAGAGGCTAAATCCACTTGAACAGATTCTATTTTATCTAACATACTTAAGTTTTTTTCAACCGTGGCTTTACAGTGATTGCAGGTCATTCCTTCTACGGAAAATACTTTTTCGTTTGCACTCATGTTCTCTAAATTTAATTTTTTAGGTATGTACTGGATACGGAAACCATTTAATATTAATACGAGCAATGTGCCTGCGCTTAACCATTCAAACCATCCCAAAGTTAAGGCATCATGATTATGCCCTTCCAGACTCATCCCAGGCAAAATAAACCATTCCGCAGGCAATTGATCTACAAAAGCACCCATCAATAATGCGCCTCCAATGATGCTTCCTAAATAGGCGTATAAAGCTTTGGACCCCATGGCTTGCTTAATCACCGTCATGGTAGCGGCATTGGTGGCCGGCCCAGCCATTAAAAAAACAAAAGCAGCCCCAGGTGATAAACCTTTCATCATTAATACTGCCGCAATTGGAACTGATCCAGTGGCACATACGTACATAGGAATAGAAGCTACCAAAACAATGAGCATGTTTAGGTACGGGTTACTCAGGTTATTGCCTATAAAATCGTTTGGAATAACCGCAGAAATCAAAGCGGCAATGGCCAATCCAATAAGTAACCACTGAGCAATGTCTTGCAAAAACTCTACAAAAGCATAGTTTAAGGCAGCTTTGAATTTATTGCCTTTGATAGGTGTTTCTGGTTCGTTTTCGTATAGTTCTTCGGGGGTTTTGTCGGTGATATTAGTGATTTCGCCTCCCACTATTCCTGTAATAAAAGCAGCAACCGGCCGAATTAAAGCAAAAGGTAAGCCCAATAAAGAGTAGGTAACCAATATAGAGTCAACACCAGTTTGTGGAGTAGAAATTAAAAAGGAAACCGTAGCGCCTTTACTTGCGCCATTCTTACTAAAAGAAATTCCAGTAGGAATAACCCCACAAGAACAAAGCGGAAGGGGAATACCTAAAAGAGCCGCATTTACCACTGATTTTAGATTCTTTCGTCCTAAGTATTTGGCTACTTTTTGTTTCGGAAAATAGACATGAAGTATACCCGCCAGCGCAAACCCTAAAAGCAGGTAAGGGGACATTTCGGCAAACAAATAAACCAACTCAATGGCGAATGTTTTTAAGAAATTTAGAAATACTTCCATGGTGGATTATTTTGCAAATTCGGCATATTGCTCACGTACGTTTTGAGGAATGGGAGCCGCATCACCAAACTCATCAATTCGTACAAATGTAATTTCTGTTTCGCATACCAAAACTTCTTCCAAAGTTATAACGTTATGCTTTCGCGCCTCTACTTTTAAGGTAACCGAAGTTCGGCCCATTTTGCAAACCGTTCCATAAATTTTGATGAGGTAACCTACCTTCACGGCTTTACGAAAAACAACTTCATCAATTTTGATGGTCACCATATTGGGCGATTGACATACAGCTGCAGCCATTGTGCCTGCCGCTTCATCAATCCAACTGAGCATATTGCCGCCAAAAAGATTGCCATGAACCCCGAGGTCCTTTCCCATACAAATACGTTGATTAATGAATTCCATTACCTTTTGTTTTTTGCAAAAGTAAGTCGAAATTCACCGATTAATAGCATAGAAAAGTGCACAAACATGTATGTGTTTATAAGAACATATAATGCCAGCTATTTGAGCTGTTTTTCATTGCTATGTTTAGGCTAGCGTAAGGGTACTGGAAATCTTTTCCATGCCAAAAAGTAAACTATTGATTGAGTAAGAGTTATGAGAATTCATTTTATTGCTATTGGTGGAAGTGCAATGCATAATTTGGCCTTGGCCATGCATGATAAGGGGTACCAAGTTACCGGAAGTGATGATGAGGTTTTTGAGCCTTCAAAAGGAAGATTAACCCAAGCCGGAATTTTGCCTGAAGATTTTGGGTGGTTCCCTGAAAAAATTCATTCCGAATTGGATGCTATTATTTTAGGGATGCACGCGCGTAAAGACAATCCGGAATTGTTAAAGGCGCAAGAGCTAAAATTGAAAGTGTATTCTTATCCAGAGTTTATTTACAACCAATCTAAAGATAAAACCCGAGTGGTAATAGCAGGAAGTCATGGAAAGACGACCATTACCTCTATGATTCTTCATGTACTGAACTATTTTGAAAAAGATTTTGATTACATGGTAGGTGCGCAATTAGATGGTTTTGATAGAATGGTGAAACTGACTAAAGAGGCTCCAATTATTATACTGGAAGGCGATGAATATTTGTCTTCACCCATCGATATGCGCCCCAAATTTATTTGGTACAAACCGCATGTTTCGTTGATTTCAGGAATTGCTTGGGATCATATTAATGTGTTTCCCACTTTTGATTTTTACGTAGAACAATTTGCTGATTTCGTGAATACCATTGAGGAAGATGGATCCTTGATATACTTTGATCAAGACCCAGAAATTTTAAAAGTGGTTAGAAATGCAAATTCCAGTGTGAAATGTTACGGTTACAATACCCCAGGACATAAGGTGAGGGAAGGCAAAACTTCATTGGTTGTTGGAGACCAAGAGGTGCCTTTGAATGTTTTTGGAACCCATAATTTACAAAATTTGAACGGTGCTAGATTGGTTTTGAATCAAATTGATATTACCAATGAGATGTTTTATGAGGCTATTCAAAATTTTGGTGGGGCGGCTAAAAGGTTAGAGACCGTAGCGCAAAATGATAACACGGTTATTTATAAAGATTTTGCGCACTCTCCTTCCAAGCTGAAAGCCACATCAAGTGCCGTAAAGTCGCAATGGCCAAACAGGGAGCTGGTGGCTGTTATGGAGCTGCACACGTTTAGTAGTTTTAATCCAGAGTTTTTGAAAGAATACCGTGGTTCGTTTGATACGCCTGATTATGCGGTTTTGTTTTATTTACCTGAAACGGCTCGCCACAAAAAATTACCCGATTTAAGTATGGATCAAGTAAAAGAAGCCTTTGGTAAAGATGACTTAATTATCATTAATACGACAGCAGATTTACAGGCCTATTTAGAGAAGACCTCTTGGGAAGGGAAAAATTTATTGTTTATGAGTTCCGGTAATTATGGCGGTATTGATATTGATGGTTACGCTGAAAGTTTGATTCAACTATAATTTTTCAAATTCTTGTTTCCCCTTTGAGGTAAAGTAGGGGAGTAGGAAGCTTAGAAGTGTATTGGCATAATGGGCTATTTCTTCATTTTTTATTTCTGAAACATACAGCTTGGAAGAATAGAGCCAGGTATTTCCGTACTGGACCATTCTTTCAGCTAAATATTGCGCTTCTTTTTCAGATGCAAATCCATTTAAAAGATTAAAGGATTTCATCTGTTTAAAAAGAAATAAACAACCATTGATGCGTTGTAGATAAACCTCTTGAAAATGAGCGTTCACCTTTGGGCTAATTTGAAGAAGTTGATACAGGTCTGTCCAAAAGAAAGTATAATGCACCATTTTCTGCATGCTGCTTAACATGTCTTGGTGAATTTGACGCATACTAATCTCGGTTTGAGGTAGCTCGGTTATTCTTTTATCAAATTCGGTCACCATTTCAAAGTAAAGCGATTCAAAAATAGCCTCTCTTTTTTTGAAGTGGTAATTAAGATTTCCTGAGCTCATTTTGAGTTGATTAGCAATCATTCTGATAGTGACTTGATAAAAGCCTTTTTCATTAAATAATTGCCTAGATGTATCTAAAATTAAATCTTTTTTTGAGCTCATTAGTAAACCTGTCCTAATTATTAGTAAATTTGTCCTAAAAGTAAGATATGCCATCATTATACAAGTCGGAAATTGGAAAAAAAGAAATTATTTCATTGTACGACTCTAAGTTAGAGGAACTTCAAATAGCTTATGACAGTACGTTTATAGATACTTCTTTTGGTAAAACGCATGTTTTGGTAGTGGGTGATAAATCTAAACCACCTTTGATGCTGATCCACGGTAGCAATGGCTGTGCTCCTATTGCTTTAGAGACGTATCCCAATTTGACCCAAAAGTATCAAGTATTTGCCGTAGACGTGTTAGCGCAACCCAATAAAAGTGCTGAAACTAGATTGAGTATGAAGGATAACACCTATGGTGAATGGATAAATGAAATTCTTACCTTCTTTAAATTGGAGGAGGTAACTTTAGTTGGTTTTTCGTTTGGGGGCTTAATTATCTTGAAGACCCTATTAGCCAATGAGAATAGGGTGAAGGAAGTTTTTCTTGCCGCTCCGGCTTTTATTGTAAACGGAAACCCGTTAAAAGCGTTGTTCAAAATTTTCATTCCCATGAAGCGGTATATGAAAAATCAGAAATCCAAGTTTTTGCAAAAGTTCCTAAATGAGTTGTTTAGTGAAAAAGACACGTTTGCATTGGCCTATTTAGCCAAGGTGTTTGTTTATTTTGAAATGGATTTTACGCCAGTTCCAGTAATAAAAACAGCGGAAGCTAAAAAAATAACTACGCCCATAACTTTAGTAGCTGCCGGACAAGATTTAATGTTTCCGGGTGAAAAGATGTTGAAACGTGCTAAAAAAATATTTCCTACCTTAAAAGGATCGGTTTTGCTAGAAAACTCCAAGCATGTGCAAGACCGAAAGGGTAACAACCTAATTGAACATATGATTTTGGAATAACGAACTGGAAACTACATCCGGATAGGTAGAATTAATTATTTTAGAAGGTTTGAAATCAGTTGATTGAAATATCAATTTAGAAACTCAAACTTGCTAAAATATGGTTGAAGGAACACATAATTCCATTGAAGATCCTCGGAACAAAAATGTCCAAATATTTATTAATGATGAGCTTTTTGCGCGAAATGAGGCGAAAATTTCAGTATTTGATAGCGGTTATTTAGTAGGTGATGGCGTTTGGGAGGGAATTCGATTACACGAAGGTGTTTTGGTTTTCTTAGATCAACATTTTGATCGTTTGTGGGAGGCTGCCGCTGTAGTGGGAATAAAGCTTCCCTTCTCCAAAAAAGAACTAGAAAGCAAGATTTGGAAAACCCTCAGTGCAAATAATATGCACGATCACGTGCACGCTAGGGTAATGGTGACTAGAGGTGTGAAAAAAACACCTTCTCAAGATCCTCGGTTTACAATTTCAGGCCCGAATCTAGTCATAATTGCAGAACACAAAAAAGCTTCAGTAGAAACGAAGAATAAAGGCATTTCCTTATTTACAAGCACGTTTCGTAGAGGGCACCCGGATTATTTAGATCCTCGATTAAATTGCCATAGTAAGTTACACGAAGTGCAAGCTCTGATGCAGGCCATTGAAGCCGGTGCGGACGAGGCCTTGATGTTAGATATTCATGGGTTTGTTTCTACCTGTAATGCCACCAATTTTTTTATAGTACGGGGCAAAGAGATTTGGACATCCACCGGGCAATATTGCATGAACGGAATAACGCGAGGCAATGTAATTCGAGTATGTGAAGAAAATAATATGGTAGTGCATCAAAAGAACTTTTCGATGTATGATGTCTATGGCGCTAATGAAGCTTTTGTTACTGGAACTTTTGGCGGTTTAACACCCGTGAATACCATTGATGGCAAAACGATTGGAAGTCTGGGAAGTCATCCTGTAACGGAGAAATTATCAGAATTATACGAGCAATTAATTCATAGCGAAATCCAAAATGGCAAGTAAGATGGGGCTGGATAACACCAAAAGAATTTGTTTGTGGTCTGGGCCTCGAAATATTTCCACGGCTTTTATGTATGCTTTTGCCCAACGGGAAGATACCGTTGTTTATGATGAGCCTTTGTACGGTTATTATTTAAAGGAAAGTGTGGCGGATGCTTATCATCCTGGAGCATTGGAGGTTTTGCAAAATATGGAGTTAGATGGTGATAAGGTGGTGCAAATGATGCTAGGTCCTCAACCTAAATCAGTGGCTTTTTTTAAACAAATGACCCATCACTTACTGGATTTAGATCGTGGATTTATGCAAGATATGGAGCATTTGATTTTAACTCGAGATCCTCGGTTTATGTTGCCTTCTTTTGCAAAAGAAATTCCCAATCCAACCATGCAAGATGTGGGGTATGAGGCTCATTTGGAGTTAATCCAGTACCTAGAGTCTATAGGAAAGAGACCGATCATAATTGATTCCAAAAAGCTACTAATGAACCCTGAAAAGTTCTTTTTGTCCTTATGTGATGCACTAAATCTAACTTACCATTCCAGAATGTTGCATTGGCAAAAAGGGGGGAGGTCTGAAGATGGCCCATGGGCAAAATATTGGTATAAAAGTGTACATGCTTCTAATGGGTTTTTGAAATATGAAGAAAAGGAAGTTTCCATTTCGCCTGACTTAAAACCTTTATTGAAACGATGTATCCCTATTTATGAGCAATTAATTCAAAGATCTTTCTATTAAAAACTAGATTATGAAAAATCACATCACTATTGAAAAATTGAAAATAAATGCATTTTTAGTTGCTGCCATTGCTATTTTGGGTATAGGAAGCTGTAAAAGGATGAGAATGCAACGAATGTAACCCCACAAGCAAATGAATTGAACGTTAAACTGGACGGACAAGTATGGACTGGAGATATTTTAAGTTGGGCCGTTTCTGGAGGTACGCGCCAAATAAACGCAACTGAGCCTAGTACGTCTATTCAAATTTTTATGCCAGAGGATACCACCGGGACTTTTAACCCATTGGATAATATGATCACCGTTTCCTATTACGATGGCACCACCACTTGGAGTAATAATATATGGGGAGAAGTTACCATTTCCGCTAACTCTGACTATCACGTAGAAGGAGAGTTTAATGTAATATTGGCATCTTATTTTAATTCGGATACCTTGACATTTACCGGAGGTTCGTTTTATTTTAAGGATGAGTAAATCACGAGAATCTTTTAATAACCTGAAATGTTAAAGCATGTTGAATGCAAAGGAACCACCCATTTGAATGGTGTATTATTGTGTTTCGAAATCCACAAAATCCGAATATTTTGTCATCTATACCCAAATTGATAAACCGCCACCGTTTCCTTTATTTTGGAATTATTCTATTCGTTATTGCTTTAGGATTGGGTTCCAGAACCTCTTACATACCTGATTTCATTTATCCGTATTTAGGAGATTTTCTTTATGCCGTTATGATGTATTTCATGTTTGCATTTCTTTTGCCAAAATGTCCTCAAAAAAATATTGCATTCTTAGCTATGGGGATATGTTTTGCTATTGAGTTTTTTCAGATGTATCAAGCTCCTTGGGTTAATGAAATACGTCACACCCGCCTAGGAACATTAACTTTAGGTTCTGGTTTTTTATGGAGTGATTTGCTGTGTTATGCCCTAGGTGGGGCTATGGGATTTGTTTTGGAAACTATTGGGTATAAAGAAAAAGGACATTAATAACTTTTCTGAAAAAAAAAACTAAAAAATAATATGAAATCAAAATTATTAAGTGCCATTTCATTTGTGCTTTTTATGTGCGCATGTAACACGCCAGCAAAACATTACGTTCAGTTTAAGGAACCCCAACCTTTAAATGTTCAGGTAGAAAACAAGATTTCTAAGAAGTGGAGAGGTACTTATGATGCGATAAAATCTAATAAACAACTGGTAATTGATGAGCAACGATTTGTTTTGAATAGTTTTCTGCATTTACAAGGAAATAGATCTGAATTTGAACTTCCAGATTCATTACACAATGCCGCGGACTCCATCTTATTACATGTTTTGAAGAAAGAATATGATTTTGTGTATTTAGAAAAGGATACCTTCTATATGACTAATGTGGGTCGCGATACCCTATTTGAAATTTCGGACCATCAAATCCTTAAGAAAATGAAACGTAGATATTTTCTAAATTCCTCCTACGAGCAAAATTGGCTTGTAAAATGCATCGAAAAACATGGCGACTCCCTGTTTTTTGGTACTATTTTTCCGGGAGATACTTTATTAGAGCTCGATTTTGCGCAAAAAGTAGAGAAAGTTGAAAACCGGGATACTCTTTTCTATATGTATTGGAACCTTCCAAAAAGCAACTTAAAAACATGGTGAAACAAGATAAATTTGAAACGATCCGGTGTTTTGTAAAACAAAAATAGGATCAATTTTTCTTCAAATTTCTAATTCTGCGAACAAATATCTTCCAAGGCTGTTTTATTTTGAGAATTTTCTATAATTTGGAAGACCGAAGTTTAACCGGTTCACGCCAAATGAATTAGAACAATTGAAAGGATTTAAAATTTTCATAGCCGAAGACGATAAATGGTATAGTGAAATTCTTCGCTATCATTTAGAGTTAAACCCAGATTATGAGGTGAAAACCTTTGATACTGGAAAGAAATTACTAGCTGCTTTGTATGAAAAACCAGACGTAATTACCCTAGATTATTCGTTGCCCGATTATAACGGTAGCGAATTATTGACGCAGCTCAAACGAGATGCGCCCGATGCTGAAGTGGTTATAATCTCTGGCCAAGAAGATATTTCAACGGCTGTAGAATTATTAAAACATGGAGCCTATGACTATTTGGTAAAAGATGATGATACCAAAGATCGGTTATGGAAAACCATCATTCACATTAGAGAAAATCAGAACTTAAAGAAGGAAATAGTCCATTTACGCGAAGAGGTAAAAAAGAAATACAACTTTGAAAAGAGCATAAAAGGTAACAGTCCCGGAATTAAAAAAATATTCTCATTAATTGAGAAAGCGGTAAAAACCAATATCACGGTATCCATAAAAGGAGAAACGGGTACGGGAAAAGAAGTGGTGGCCAAAGCTATTCATTACCATTCTGATAGAAGTAAGCTTCCTTTTGTGGCAATTAATGTTTCTGCAATTCCCAATGAGTTGATTGAAAGCGAACTCTTTGGGCATGAAAAGGGGGCTTTTACTGGAGCTCAAAGTAGACGGAAGGGAAAATTTGAAGAAGCTGGGAAAGGGACCATTTTTTTGGATGAAATTGCAGAAATGAATCAAGCTATGCAGAGCAAGTTGCTACGCGTGTTGCAAGAGAGAGAAGTGGTGAGAGTAGGTGGGAACGAGGTGATAAAGTTAAACTGTCGCATTGTGGTGGCAACCCATAAAGACTTAGCAGATGAGGTGAGTGCGGGTAATTTTAGGCAAGATTTGTATTACCGTTTACTTGGACTTCCCATAGAAATTCCTCCGCTAAGAGCACGTAAAGAAGATGTTTTACTTTTGGCTAAACATTTCATTACAGAGTTTTGTAATGATTCCGGTATAGAGAAGAAAACCCTTTCAGAAAAGTCCAACGCCAAATTGTTGTCCTATGCATTTCCTGGTAATATTCGTGAATTGCGGGCCATTATTGAATTGGCAGTTGTTTTAGCAGATGAAGATCTGATTGAACCAGAAAATATTAATTTTTCTTCATCCGATCCATTGGCTAATTTGACTTTAGAAGAAAAGTCTTTGAAAGAATATAATGAAGTCATTATTAGACATTTTCTTACCAAATACAACAATAATGTAGTGGAGGCAGCTAAGGCTTTAGAAATTGGAAAAAGTACGATTTATAGAATGTTAAAAGAGGCAGAAGTTTAAATATGAAAGAAAATGAAAGGAATTGTTTTTACAGAATTTTTAGAACTGGTAGAGGATAAATTTGGCATTGCAATGGTAGAACAAATCATTGATGAATGTGATTTAAAGTCACAAGGGGTGTATACATCGGTGGGCACCTATAGCCACAAAGAAATGTTTGCCATGGTTGGAAAGTTGTCTGAGTTAAAAGATATTCCGGTAAATCAATTACTGGAGCTCTTTGGTGAGTATTTCTTTACTACTTTAAGTACGGGATATCCTCAGTTTATGGATCAACCCAATATGTTCACTTTCTTGAAAACTATTGATAGTTACATTCATCCGGAAGTTTTGAAATTATATCCAGAAGCTGAATTACCTTCCTTTCAAGCAGAAATGAAGGGAGATGATGAAATGTCCTTGAAATATAGATCTACGCGTAAAATGGCCGATTTTGCAGTTGGATTAATTCGTGGAGCTGCTGCATTTTATGGAGAAAAAGCGCGTGTTAAAAAACAAGAGGAGTTTGATGAAGGACAAACCGTTGTAATTAACATTAAAAGGGAGGCCTAGTTTGGACGATCTTGAAATATTAAAACGGGCCATAAAGCGCGAGAAACTTGCACGAAAGCAGGCCGAATCCATCATGGAGGCCAAAAGTTTGGAGTTGTATGAAAGTAATCAAAAGTTGCTTTCTCTAAATCAAAACTTAGAAGCGGAAATAGATAAACGGACGAAGGAAATTGCGCAAAAGGAAATTGAGTTTAAAAGCTTGGTGGAAAGTGCAACCGAAATAATTTTTAAGATCAATACCGAAGGATATTTCACTTATATAAACCCGGTTACGACAAAAATTTCAGGATATTCTGAAAAGGAATTATTGGGACAAAATTTCACCAAATTTGTTCGGCAGGATCATATTGCTAAACTATCGGAACTCTATCTCTCTCAATTAAAAATGCTAACGGAAACTACCGTTACGGAATTTCCAATTGTAGCAAAAAATGGAAAGGAGCTATGGTTTAATCAATCAGCAACATTAATTCTAGACAACGGTGTACCGTTAGAATTTGTAGTGCTTTCTCATGATGTTACGGAAGTAAAAATGGCGCAAGAGGCTGTAGCGCTAAGTGAAGAGAAATACCGAGGTATTATTGAGAATTTAGAACTAGGTATTTTAGAAGTGGATAACGATGATAAAATTTTGAAAGCCTATCCTCAATTTTGTAAATTAACAGGCTATACAGAATCAGAGTTAGTGGGCAAATCACCTAGTGCTTTGTTGCTGAAGAAGGACGGTTTAGCGATTCTTAAAAAGCAGGTAGAAGAACGAAAAAAAGGGAAGTCAAGCGTCTACGAAATTCCTATTACGAAAAAAAATGGCGAACACGCTTGGGTAATTATAAGTGGCGCCCCATTTTATAATTTAAAAGGGGAGCAATTGGGTACTATGGGCATTCATTTAGATATCTCTCATCGAAAATCTATTGAATCTCAACTACGTGACTCAAAGCGGAAAGCCGAGGAGCTTTATAGAGTTAAGGAACTGTTTTTAGCCAATATGAGTCATGAAATCAGAACGCCAATGAATGCCATTATTGGAATGGCAGAACTATTGGAGCAATCTAAATTAGATTCAAAACAAGTAAGTTACGTTTCCGCCATTAGGTCTTCGTCCAAAAGTTTGTTAGTATTGATTAATGACTTACTGGATTTTTCTAAAATTGAATCTGGAAAACTTACACTTGAAATTATTCCATTTAAGATAAAGAATCTTCTGGTTAAAACCAAAGAACTGCTCTTGCCAAAGGCCGATGAAAATGGGGTGGAAATCAGATTACAACTCGATCCTGAGATTCCGGAAACTTTATTTTCAGACCCCACTCGGTTAGGTCAAGTTTTAATTAACTTGTTGGGGAATGCGGTTAAATTTACTACTAATGGAGCGGTAACTATCTCGGTTAAATGTGTTTCCAAAAATGCTGGTTTGTTTCAATTGCAATTTGACGTTCAGGATGAAGGCATTGGTATTTCAAAGGAAGAAATGAATAACCTTTTTGAGAACTTTACTCAAGCTAACCAATCTACGGCTAGAATTTATGGAGGTACGGGATTAGGCCTACCTATCAGTAAAAAGCTAGTTGGTCTGTTGGGTGGCACCTTGGAGGTTTCGAGTACTAAGGGAAAAGGTTCAAATTTTTACTTTACGCTAAACCTGAAGGCTGCAACTTCTCAAGGTAAATTAGAAAAGAACACATTTGAAGTCCAAGGAAACTTTAATAGGGCACAAGTCCTGCTGGTTGAAGATAATCCAGTAAACACCCTTATCGCAAAAACAATTTTAGAAAAATGGAATTGTAGCGTAGAGGTTGCCTCCAACGGGAAGGAGGCTGTTTTGTACCTTCAAAGCAGTTCGGCAGATTTGATTTTAATGGATGTGCGTATGCCCGTAATGGGAGGGTTGGAGGCAACTCAAATTATTCGTAAGGAGTTGCAATTAGATATACCTATAATTGCGCTTACTGGTAATGCTATAAAAGGAGATAACGAAAAGTGTATGGAAGCAGGTATGAACGACTATGTTTCTAAGCCCTTTGAGCAGATTGACCTGAACAAGGTTTTGGTAAAATGGATTTCAATAGATGAAAAAATGTCAAATCAAAACTTAGTAGACTTGACAAACCTAGAAGGTATGGGGGATCAAGAGTTTATGGATAGAATGGTAGCATTATTTGTGGAGGAAACGGAGAAAGAACTGGTCAGCTTTAATCAGGCCCTAGAGGAAAAGAATGCCTCTCGACTGTGTGAAATAGCGCATAAAATTAAGCCTTCGGTTAAATACGTTTGTACTCTGGGCGTATACGAAAAGGTTCGGTCTTTAGAAACGTGGAGCGGTAGCCCAACGGAGTTTTTTGACCTTGCTCGTTCTTTAAGTTTTGATCTACATCAAGTAATTTTACAACTTCAGTAGTTATTCCCAAAATAGGAAAATTTATTCATTATGGGATTTGAACCGTTTCATCATTGGATTTAAGTATCTATTTTTCAATTAATTAAGTTTTGGTACGGATTGGGTATTAATGATTTCGAACAAAAAATCGGAATTATGAAAACCAAGAAAGTATTCATTATCAGCTTTAATAAGTTTACCAGAGAATTCTGGAATCAAGTTTTAAATACTAAAAATGTAAACTTATACCATTGGAAGAATTATCAAAACGGATTGGATAACCTATCTACCGTTTGGCCAGATGTGGTTATAGTAGAAGGAGGGTTTCCTACCAAGTCAACTAAGTTTTGTGTAGAGTCGGCATTAAAATTAAAGTGTGATTCAAAAATATTTTGGATTAACCCTATTCCTGATGATCAGATATTGGATTCGGAAAATGAGAGATTAGTGGTTTCGCCATTAACTAGCGATCTCGTTTACCAAATAAATGAGAGTTTACATTTAAATGTAGCCTAATCCAAAAAGCAATAGTCATGTCAGGTAAGATATTCATAGTAGAGGACAATAGGTTCTACGGACATCTTTTAAAGAGCGAAATAGAAAAGTTCTATAAAGATCAAGTGGTGGTGTTTACTTCAGGTGATTCGTTTATCCATAACATGAACCAAAATCCTGATATTGTAATAATGGATCATCATTTAGGGTCTTACCAAGGGGTTGATTTAGTGCTGTCTCTTATACACATCTGACGCTGCCGACGATCTACTCTGTGTA
>OLHJ01000256.1_pt1 | contig 18725 bp, 21 predicted proteins | sample 1609491 | NCBI WGS metagenome assembly OLHJ01 (sample SAMN05416861, study PRJEB24817) | seawater metagenome | isolation source: Sea water | place: Canada:Atlantic | collected 2013-11
AAACATACGTTTGGGTTTTTTATATATAAGCAAGGATTATTATATTATTTTACTTTCTGTACAATTGCCTTAAAAGCTTCTGGGTTGTTCATTGCTAAATCGGCTAAAACCTTACGGTTTAATTCGATATTGTTTTTAGACGCTTTACCCATAAATTCAGAATAAGACATTCCGTTTAAACGAGCTGCAGCATTAATTCTTGTAATCCAAAGACTTCTAAAATTTCTCTTCTTTTGTTTACGTCCAGTGTAAGCATATTGCATACCTTTTTCAACGGCATTCTTTGCTACTGTCCAAACGTTTTTTCTACGACCAAAGTAACCTTTGGCTTGTTTCATTACTCTTTTTCGTCTTGCTCTACTGGCAACACTATTTACTGATCTTGGCATAATTTAAAGTTTTCTGGAACAAAGCGGTTTTTCAACACTTCATTGAGCTCAGCTCCTGGTTTAACAATGTAACCTAATGGCGATTAAGCCATGTTTAATTGTAATTTAATGCTAGGCATGTCTGCTTTATCCACAAACCCGTCTTTTGTTAAATTACGTTTTCTTTTTGTCGCTTTTTTTGTCAAAATGTGAGACTTAAAAGCATGTTTTCTTTTCAGTTTTCCAGAACCAGTAAGCTTAAATCGCTTCTTAGCACTAGATTTTGATTTCATTTTTGGCATCGCTAATATGTATTTGATGTATTGTATTTGTTTATTTTTTCTTTTTGGGAGCAATGAACATAATCATTCTCTTACCTTCTAATTTAGGCATTTGCTCCACACTTCCGTATTCATCTAATTCTTGAGCTAGTTTTAATAACAAGATTTGACCTTGTTCTTTAAACACAATAGAACGTCCTTTAAAGAAAACGTAAGCTTTTAGTTTTGATCCTTCTTCTAAGAACTTAACGGCATGTTTTTTCTTAAACTCAAAATCATGCTCATCCGTATTTGGTCCAAAACGAATTTCTTTTATTGAAACCTTAGTAGTCTTCGCTTTAATTTCCTTTTGTTTCTTCTTTTGATCGTACAAGAACTTCTTGTAGTCTAAGATTTTACAAATAGGCGGATCTGTTTTAGCTGAAATTTCAACTAAGTCAAGACCAGCATCTTCAGCCATTTTTAGAGCGTCTCTTGTTGAGATTACTCCAGCGTCACCATCTTCTCCACCAACTAAGCGTACTTGTCTAGCTGTGATTTTATTATTGATCTTATGCGGATCTTCCTTTATTACTCGACCACCACGTGATCCTCTTCCTTTTTTCTTTATAGCTTGGTCCTCCTGATAATTAGGTACAACAATAAATATTTATAAACTCGCTGTTTGGCGATCTACTTCTTCATTAATCACTTTAGCGAATTCTTCAACAGACATAACTCCTTGATCTCCTTCGCCATGTTTTCTTACGGCAACGGTGTTTTCCGCCACTTCTTTCTCGCCTAAAACTAACATGAAAGGAATCTTCTTCATTTCATTATCTCTAATTTTTCTACCGATCTTTTCATTTCGGTCGTCAACGAGCGCGCGAATATCGGATTTATTTAGCAGATTTAAAAGGTTTTGCGCGTGGTCGTTATATTTTTCACTTAATGGTAATATGGCTACTTGCGTAGGCGTTAACCATAAAGGGAAATTACCGGCACAATGTTCTGTTAAAACGGCCACAAATCTTTCCATTGAACCAAAAGGTGCGCGGTGGATCATTACCGGGCGATGTTTCGCATTATCTGCTCCAGTATATTCCAGCTCAAAACGCTCTGGTAAATTGTAATCCACTTGAATCGTACCCAATTGCCAGCTTCTTCCTAACGCATCTTTTACCATGAAATCAAGCTTAGGGCCATAAAATGCCGCCTCGCCATATTCCACAACTGTTTTAATATCTTTTTCGCCTACGGCTTCAATAATTGCATTCTCAGCTTTCTCCCAATTCTCATCCGAACCAATGTATTTATCATGGTCTTCGGGATCTCTTAAAGAAATTTGCGCTGTAAAATCTTCAAAATCTAATGTTTTAAAAATGTACAGTACGAGATCAATAACTTTCTTGAACTCTTCTTTTAACTGCTCTGGCATACAGAATAGGTGCGCATCATCTTGCGTAAACCCACGTACACGTGTTAGTCCATGTAACTCACCCGATTGCTCATAACGATAAACAGTACCAAATTCCGCAAAACGGATGGGTAAGTCCTTGTACGAGCGTGGTGAAGATTTGAAAATTTCACAGTGATGTGGACAGTTCATTGGTTTCAACAAAAACTCTTCTCCTTCATGAGGAGTAGTAATAGGTTGAAATGAATCTGCACCATATTTAGCGTAGTGTCCAGAAGTTACATAGAGATCTTTGTGTCCAATATGTGGAGTAATTACCGGTTGGTAACCTTGTTCTTTTTGCGATTTCTTTAAAAATTGCTCTAAACGTTCTCTCAATTCAGCCCCTTTTGGTAACCAAAGAGGTAAACCAGACCCTACTTTTTCCGAGAATGTAAAAAGACCCAATTCTTTACCTAGTTTTCTGTGGTCGCGCTTTTTAGCTTCTTCTAAAAACTCAAGGTATTCTGTTAATTCCTTTTGCTTTGGATAAGTTACCCCGTAAATACGTGTTAATTGCTTACGACTTTCATCACCTCTCCAGTAGGCACCTGAAGTACTTAAAACTTTAATGGCTTTGATAAATCCAGTATGAGGGATATGGGGTCCCCGACATAAATCAGTGAACTCACCTTGTTGGTAAAGTGTAATAGTACCGTCTTCTAAATCCTTAATTAAATCTAGTTTGTACTCATCATCCTTATCTGTAAAATAGGCTAATGCATCTGCTTTAGAAATGTCTTTACGAATGTACTCTGATTTCTTTTTTGCCAATTCTTTCATCTTATTCTCAATCTTTGAGAAGTCGTCATGATGAAATTTATAATCGCCAAAATCAACATCGTAGTAAAAACCAGTTTCAATGTTTGGCCCAATACCAAACTTAATTCCAGGATATAAGGCTTCTAATGCTTCGGCCATTAAGTGAGCCGAAGAATGCCACATCGTATCTTTTCCTTCTTTGTCGTTCCAGGTTAATAATTGTAACGTAGAGTCCTCGGTTATTCCGCGCGTTGCGTCAATAACTTGGCCATTTACTTTGGCTGATAATACATTTCTAGCTAAACCTTCACTTATTGATTTAGCGATGTCCAAAGCAGTTACTCCGCTTTGTTCTTCTCTTACAGTGCCGTCTGGCAAAGTGATTTTTATCATCTCTACTAATTATTAAAAGTGCGCGCAAAGATACAACTTTGATTGAGGTTGGAATAGGGGTTTGATTAATTAATTATTGCTTAATCTTAGGTTGAAATACCGCGTAAAAATCTAATTTAGTAGCTATCAAAAATGCTTTATTTCTATGTTTAAAGATTTCAATTACCAACAGCTTAAATTAGCAAAAGATTACGAAGGGGAAGTGGAAGCTACCTTTATAAATGCCAGCACTAACACCTATAAACGTCCGGTATTTTTATACATTCATGGGTTTATTGATTATTTTTTTCATCCACATGTTTCACATTTTTTAGATGAAGTGGGTTACGATTTTTGTGCCTTAGAATTACGTAAATATGGGCACTCCATTTTACCGCATCAACATCCCAATTATTGTAGAAACATTGAGGAATATTTTGAGGAAATTGATAAAGCAATTCTGAAAATTAAAGAGTTGAATCAAGAAGAGTTAATCTTAATGGGACATTCAACCGGAGGACTGGTTTCTTCTTTGTATTTGAACAAAGGGAATCAACACGATAAGGTGGATGCTTTAGTTCTGAATTCACCATTTTTAGAAATGAACGTTCCCACGTTTTCCAGGAAATTTCTAAAACCTTTTTCTAAGTGGGTAGGATCATTATTACCTTTTGGTAAACTTGATGGAATGCTGCCTCCTACCTATCCGAGTAGTGTGCATAAAGATTATAACGGAGAGTGGGAGTTTGATTTGAAATTCAAGCCCATTGAAGGATTTCCAGTATACTTCAAATGGAGTAGAGCAATTATGAATGCTCAAGATGAATTGAAACAGAATTCCAGTATTAAACAACCCATTTTGCTAATGTATTCACATGATTCGTATATTCCTATAAAGCATGAAGATCGGGTTATGAAATCTGATATAGTGTTGAATGTGGAGCATATGAAAAAATATGGACCGGGGTTAGGTAAGAATGTGACCATGATGGAAATTCAAAATGGGATGCACGATTTATTTCTGAGTCCGAAAGAAGTACGCGAAGAAGCATTAACTAAAATGACAGACTGGCTATCAGATTCTGTTTAAAATATTAAAGAATACCCAATGTCAATTACAAGAATAGATTCCACTCCTCGAATGAGCCGAATTGTGGAACATAACAATACGATATATTTATGTGGTCAGGTGGCTAAAGATGCCTCTCAAGGTATTAAAGAACAAACCCAGACGACCTTGGAAAAAGTGGAAGAATTATTAATAAAAGCCGGATCTGATAAGAGGCATATTTTATCGGTGACTATTTATATTCGAGATATGAAAGACTTTGCTGCCATGAACGAAGTTTGGGATGCCTGGGTGGCAGAGGGTCACCAGCCCGCAAGAGCTTGTGTAGAAGCTAGAATGGCTAGGCCGGAATTATTGGTAGAAATGTCAGTTATTGCGGCAAAAATGTAAGTTTCCCGTACTGGAAATGTAGGAGGGCAGAATTTATTCTTCTAAACCAGAATAGACTTTCAATAGTACTTTCTCTTGTGCTTGCCAGTTGGCATGTTCTCTGGCTGTACGCGCGTTTTTTGAAAGACGCTGATACAATTCGTGATCAGAAAGCAATTGATTAATGGCTGTTGAAATATTATCAGGTTCAATGTTTTCTATTAATACGGCCACTTCATCCTTCTCGTTAAAAGACGCATATTCTGGATAGTTCATGGCAATTTGTGGCACTCCAGAATGCATGTAATCAAAGAAACGATTGGCTAAGGAATGCCAATGGCTCAATCCGCCTTTTGCAAAAAGAGTTAGTCCAATTGTAGCACCACAGGTATACTCACGTAATTTTTCGGGTTGCACAAATCCTACAAAATGGATTTTATCTTCAATATCTAAATTCTGGGCTAATTGGTTCAAAGTAGGCAGCACATCTCCATCGCCACAGATGTATAATTTACTATCCACCTTTTGCATGGCCATTAACAATTCTTCTAATCCTCGACCATAATTCACCGCTCCTTGGTACAGAATGTACTTTTCGTTTGTGATGCAATTCTCAGGTGGACTACTCAAAATAGTTGCGTTTCTAACAATATTGAATTTGGTGTGGTACTCTTTTAAAAACAAATCAGCATACCCTTGCGAAACGGTAATAGCCGCATCTACTTTCGGAATAGAAAAACGTTCAATTTTTTTCCAGAATGATTTTAATGCCGGGCGATTCACAATTTCCTCCTGTTCTGTAAAATACTCATGGGCATCATATACCACTTTTGAACCTTTCATTTTTGCCACCCAAATGGCGGGCAAAATGGTGTCTAAATCATTGGCATTAATGATGTCGTACGAGTTAAACAACAAATGGAAAAATAAACGGATGTTGTACTCTGCGTAGAATAAAACAGAGCGCTCAAACCAACAGTTTAAACGCTTTCTATGAAAAGGTTTAGAATCTAAAGTACCGGAAGATTTACGTTTACGCCCAATTAAGGTCACGTCATAACCGTCATTAACCAAAGCCGTACAAATACGGTTCATTCGTTGGTCTTGATGTAAATCGTTGGTAACTAAACTCGCAATTTTCTTCATAAATTCAATCGAGGGGCGAATGTAACTTTTTAGCTTGGAATTTCATTCCTCCAATTAGGGGAAAGGTCAAATTTTTGACCTTTAATCATACAAAATGGGGGAGGAAATGGTGGAAAGTAAGTCGCTCGGATGTAACGATCAATTTTTTCTTCAGACCAACTCAAGTCAATTTCCTTAATATCGTTGATTTCCTTTCTTAAATGAAAATTTTGCTTTCTAAGTTGGTATAAAGTGGATTGCTCAATTCTAAAGTAGTTACCACGAAAAATATTTTCAATGGAGTTTTTGAAAATACCAATAGAAGCGTTGGTGGTTTTTTTATGCAAAGTTTGGGCGGTGTCATTTGTATCTACGGGAAATCTATTTTCAAATAGCAAATCTCCTGAATCAATACCTGACTCCATAACATGCAGGGTAGTCCCAAACTCCTTAGCTCCATCAATTATAGCAAACGAAAATTGATTACAGCCACGATATTCTGGTAAAGGAGCCATATGCAGATTAATGGCTAATTCTTTAGCGCAATCAATATGTTTTTGTTCTAGAATTTCATGATACTGGACAGAAATTAAAAAATCAATATGAGAAAATGTCAACAAATCATCCAACCTTGAAATAACCGGAATGTCATTGGAAATTGCTAATTCTAAAACGCTATCCGAATTTTCTGATATTTTCCGATCGTTAGAAAGAACTCCAATAACCTCAATTTGAAGAGGAGTGGAAAAGTCAATTAGATGTTTGAAAGCTGCAAATCCAACTTCTTTACTTCCTAAAAAAACAACTTTTTTCATATTATAATTACCTTACGTCAAAAGTAATCATAGCCGTGAAGAACGATGAATAATCCTTTATGAAATTCATATAATATGGTAGTTTGACTTTAAGTTTGTGATTCTTATTAGATCATGTTAAAAATCGCATTCCATCCAATTTATACGCATCCATTACCTGAGGGACACCGATTCCCCATGGAAAAGTACGACCTACTTCCTGCGCAATTGTTGCATGAAGGAACCTGCGATCAAGAGGCATTTTTTGAACCTGATTTTCCGGAAATGGAACATGTTTTAGCAGTGCATTCTAAAGAGTATGTGGATGGATTACAATCGCTAACCATTGATAAAAAGATGGCACGTAGAATAGGATTTCCGTTAAGTCAGCAGTTGATTGATAGAGAGTTTATTTTAGCGCAAGGCACTATTGATGCATGTGATTTTGCTATGAAATATGGTATTGCCATGAATATTGCAGGAGGCACGCATCATGCGTTTAGCAATAAGGGAGAGGCGTTTTGCTTGTTGAATGACCAAGCCATAGGGGCAAGGTACCTACAGAGTGAATTTAGGTTGAAGAAAATACTAATGGTTGATCTTGATGTGCATCAAGGAAATGGAACCGCTGAAATTTTTTCGGAAGATGATTCCGTTTTTACTTTTTCCATGCATGGAGAAAGTAATTATCCGTTCGTTAAAGAAACTAGCGACTTAGACATTGCGCTGCCCAACGATTGTGGAGATGCGGAATATTTGGAATTATTAAAAGAAACCCTACCCAGTTTGATAGAAACCCAAAAACCTGACTTTATTTTTTACCTAAGTGGAGTAGATGTGATTGCTTCCGACAAACTAGGGAAATTGGGTATGACTCCAGAAGGCTGTAAGGAGCGAGACCGTTTTGTGTTACAATCTTGTTTTGACCTACAAATACCTATGATGTGTTCCATGGGAGGCGGTTATTCTGCCGATATCAAAGTGATTGTGAATGCGCATGCCAATACCTATCGTTTGGCTCAAGAAATCTTTTTTAGTTAAGATACTAACTAGCCATATTCAATAACTTTTGAATTCTTTAAGCCCCCATTCTGGTAAGCTTTGTATTTTTGAAAATCTAAGGATTTTGCACCATGACAATCATTAAAAACCAATCATTAAAAGCATATAATACATTCGGAATTGATGTAAATGCAGAGCTGTTTGCTACTTGGAATTCTGTACAAGATGTGATTGATTTTACTCAAAACCCAGAGTTGAAAAGTAAAACCCGATTGGTTTTGGGTGGAGGTAGCAATATGTTACTTACCAAAGACTTTGAGGGATTGGTGATTAAGAATAATATTCTTGGTCGTGAGTTGGTTTCTAAAAATGAGAACGAGGTCATTTTAAAAATTGGAGGAGGAGAAGTTTGGCATGAAGTGGTGCTATGGTCTATTGCTCAAGGTTGGAACGGAATGGAAAATATGTCGTTAATTCCAGGAAGTATGGGAGCTGCCCCAATTCAAAACATTGGCGCCTACGGCAGAGAGCTTAAAGACATTTTTGTGAGTCTGGAAGCGGTTCACATAGAGACCGGTGAGGTAAAGACCTTTGATTTAGAAGCGTGTGCTTTCGGGTATAGAGAAAGTGTTTTTAAAAATATTTACAAGGGACAATATGTTATTGTTTCCGTAACCATTCGATTAACTAAAACAGGTGATTTCAATACGAGTTACGGCTCGATTGGAGTAGAGCTGGAAAAGGCTGGGGTAAAAAAATTAACCGCAAAAGCCATTAGCGATGCGGTAATTACTATTCGTCAAAGCAAATTGCCAGACCCTGTTAAACTTGGTAACTCCGGTAGTTTTTTCAAGAATCCAATTATTCCTGCAGCTTTATACGATGAGTTGAAATTTGAACATCATGGTCTGCCTGCTTATCCAGCAGAAGAAGGATTTATGAAAGTTCCTGCAGGTTGGTTAATTGATCAAGCCGGTTGGAAAGGAAAACGAGTGGGTAAGTGTGGCGTTCACACAAAACAAGCTCTTGTATTAGTTAATTATGGTGGGGCTACTGGCCAAGAAATTTTTCAATTATCCGAACGCATTATTGCGGACGTTATTCAGAAATACGGGATTGAATTGGAACGTGAGGTGAATATTTTTTAATTGATAATATAGTATGTAAAGGGTTGAGGATTGGGAATTGAGTCTCCTTGATAGTCTGTAAGAGTTGAAATGATGATTTCTTTTTTATTAAATAAAACAATTTCCTGAACATAGTTTTTAGAAAACCCAACGTCAATGCTTTCTACGTATTGAACTACTCTAGAAAATTCTAATTTGTATGTACAGGGTGATAGTTTTGAAACGGTATACTCAAGAATGAATTCACCACCATCAGAATATTCATTTTTAGAAAAACGATGAGTTTGAATTTCTATATTATTAATTCGTTCAACGGTAATAGATGAATCAGAGTTTACGTATTTTAAATTTCGAGGTAAGGAGCAGTCTTTATCCTGAGCCAGGATAGAAAAGGGGAAAACTAGAAAAAAAAGAAATTTCATGAATTGATATTTCCAATAAAACGGAAATAATAACCAGTTCTTATACGATGTAATTATTAAAACTTCATTGCGAGCTTAAACACAAAGCTTCTTCCGGGTCTAGGAATACTGTTCCAATCTAAATGATCCCAGTAATTAGCATCAAATAAATTATTTACCCTAAACGAAGCATTCCATTTTTGGTTGAATAAAGTAAATGGAGATTGCGCGTGAAAGTTTACAATTCCATACGATGGAGTAGAAGATTCTCCCGCATCTACACGTGGATTGTTTTGCATGGCAGCTACCATAGCCTCTAATCTAAATTCTAAACTTTTGTAGATGTACCCCAATTTGGTTGTGTTTTGGAGGGGTGGAATCATTTGAAGTGGGTGTTTGTCGTTATCTAAACCGTAACTAAACTGGGTCGAATTTTGAAATTTTACATTTCTAAAAAGTTGAGTAGCAAAGTTTATTTCAAATCCAGAAATGCTAGCAGAAGCATTGTTTTCATATATTTTTACTCCCTCCGAACCAATAGTCATTCCATCAAAGGTAGAGTCCACAATTCCAATAATGTAATCTTGAAATTGGTAGTGGAATACTTTTCCTTCTACTTGAGTAAAGTTCTTTTTCCAATTTACACCCAAGGTTCCTTTAAGTGCTTTTTCTTTTTTTAGACTCGGATCTCCAATATAATCGTAGGCATCCATACTATTAAAAAGGTAAAAGCCAAAACCTTCTGAAACGGTAGGCTGTCTTTCTGCATATCCGGCTTGCCCAAATACTTGCCAATTTTCGTTTAATTCTTTTTGGTATAAAACGTCAACATTTCCTAATAAATAAGAAGAAGGTTGCGATCCATCTTTTCCAATAGCCTCTAGTTGACGCAAACCAAAATCACTGAAAACTTTGCTTGTCACATACTCTATTTTACCACTGTAGGTTAACGTAGAGGTATTATTCATTTGGAACTTATCCGCTACCAAAACAGACCCAGAATGGCGTCTTACATCTGGCCAAGTAATCATATACATTACGGGTTCTTCGGGTCTATTCGGATCGTTAGGATACATCTTCATATCCGCAAAAGAAACGTTGTAATAATAATCTGGATTTATGGTGAGCGTATGTTTTTCGTGAATGCGTAATTTGGTATTGGCAAAAGCTCCATAGGTGTCACTTCTGCCAGGCATATCCATATGAATGGGCACAAATTCTCTTTTAGTGTCATCCATTATGTGCTCAATATTGTTGCCGTATGCTTTCAAGTCAAGCGATCCTTTCTTTAAATATTTTTTATAGCTAAGCGAGTAAATTCTTCCTCCGGCAAAAGATACATCCATAGGAAGTGCAGGGTAGCCTACGTTATAGGCATCGTCATAAATAAGTTGGGCTTTTACAATTTCCGTACTGGATAACATCCAAGATGCAGATAAGGCAAAATTTACTTTTTCAAATTGGGTATATAAAATCTCTTCGCCACCACCAGCATTGTAATTATCAAATTTTTGGTAGTTAGCATTTAGGTTAACGGCCCACGCAGAATCTCCATAGTTTAAATTGAAATCAGCCAATCTACCGTTTCCGTTGGTTTGGTATCCAAGTCCAGCTGAACCAGAAAACTCCTTTTCTGTGCTAAACATGGGGCCTTTGGTTTGAAAATCGAAACCGCCACCTACATTACTACCTTGAGAAGTGTGGTTACTATTGGATGATACCGAAACAGATTCTAAATTATTGGAAGAAACATAAGAACTTACCGGGTCCATTTTATCGGTACAAGCCCCAAAAATTTTCATTCCGTCAATAGTCACACTTAATTGCCCAGATGACATTCCTCTAAAAGTGGGTTCCGCAGCATAATTACCTCTTCTAATCATACTCACTCCTTCGAGCTCTTGTACCACTTCATCGGTACGTAAATCTGAAGTTGGGTCTAGGGTTTTTATTTCTAAATCTACACTATCGCCAAAAACAACAACGCCATTTAAATCAATGGCACTCTTTAGCGAATCATTAATAATGATTTTTGCCGTTTCTTCACTGGTCTGTGAAAAAGCGTAGGACTGAAAAATCAGTCCTACGATAATTGCAATTGTTATGTGTTTGATAGTGTTCAAAAGATCTTATTGAAAAGTGATGTCAAAATACTGACCTGTTTTCACAGTATCATTATTAGCTGTAGTAAAATCCAAGTTAACTTTCCAGTAACCTGTCATGGTAAAGTTAACTTTTCCTTCGTACATACCGTTACCTACTGATACTGGATCTACATTATTTGGTGAACCATGTCCCATGGTTGGCATTTCTGGCTCCATAGAAACTACCAAATCATCCACAGCAGGGAAGCTCATCATGCTTTCTCTTTTGTAAATTCCTAAAGTAAAATCATTAATTCCTACCTCAGGTGATTTAGGTTCGATTCGAGTAACAAAAAGTTTTGTTTGATCATAATCAGATTCAAAAGTGATCAATTTAGGCTCAGTTGGTTCCACCACGGTAACTGGTAACATAGCCATTCCGCTATGACCATTAGCGTGATTATGAACATGAACTCCTAAAGTCCAAGATCCAGCGGTAGAAGGCATGATAAATACAATGGCACCTTTAAATGCTTGTGTAGTTGCGTCCACCGTAGTTGAAGGATCTTCATAAGGACAAGCGTGTTGATGCATTCCCATATCCATTTCTGGCATAAAGGTTATGTGTCCATCTGTTAATTGAGTGGAAGTATTCGCTGAATCGTAAACAGCTACATAAATATTATTGTACCCCACAAAAAGAGGTTCGTCTGCATAAATTTTAACGTTGGCTCCGGCTCCTACGGCACTAGTTTCTCCAATATAGGTTAATCCTGCAAATGGATCCGTTGGAGTTGGGGTTGGTTCTGGGTCATCGTTGTTACAGCTAGCGAATGAAACTACGGCTAAGGCCATAAATAGGTATGCAATGTTTTTTAATGTTCTCATGATTTGAAATGTTGTATAGTGATAGATGGTCTATCTGAGTGATATAATAATTTATTGAAAATGGAGGTTGATAAACTCAACCCCCACTAAAGATTTTTATTAATTACGTTTTTCGTCATTCTGTTTTTTTGTAGAAAAATCTTCAAAACATAAATCATAGGTGAAGCACTCAACCCGATTTATAGACATAGATGATTGTCCAGAAAATCTATGGCATTGAAAATTGTCAAACAGAGGAAAATGATAGTAATTAAATAGTTTAGGCAGAACGCCTCACTATTATACCTTAGGAGGATGGAACAAACTGTTCTCTGTAAGGAAAGAGTATAAGTCATTCTCATAAAAGCTATGAGATACTAGTTCTTCGCTTACTTTAGAAAGGGTGATTTCTTCGTTGGAAGAGAATAATTGAATTTCGTTAATGTAAAATTGCTGATTTGATTCAACCGGAGAATCTTGTTCCTGATTGATTACTTGCTTTTTTAAATGACACACCCCATGACAATTCATTTCAGGTTTGTCAGTGTTTTCACAAAATAGATCGGTGATTACCTCCGTGTTTAATTCATAGTTTACCCACACAGCGGTATTGTACACCTGAGTGAACATAAATAAACTTAGAAGGAAAATGCCGAATGGCTTAAACATATCTATTTTTTAACAATACAAATGTAGAGCGGAATGGTTAATGACTCAAGAGAGGTTTGTCACATTAAAAAGTGATTAATATCAGTAGGGTATAAAAAAAGCTCCAAATCATTTATTTGGAGCTTTTCAGAATTATAATCGTCTGTATAATTTTTCAATATCTTGACGGGTCCATTTACTTTCCCAGTCATCCCCAATAGCGTGGCGCCACATGTGAGGAAGGTTGTAAGCCACTTCAGCCATTTGGCTAATTTCATCGTCCGTCCAATCTTTAGAAAGATTTTGAGGCAATTCAATATTGTTTTGTTTGACCATTTCCTGAAACTCAGCTACGGCATCACCGTAGAATTCTTCCAAATGGTTAAATGCTAAACAGTTTGCGTATCCATGTTTGGTTCCGAAAACAAAGGACATCCCGTACGAAAGCGCATGACAGGCACCTACTTCAGAATAGGTTAATGATAAACCACCAAAAAGAGAAGCCATCATTAATTTTTCATTATTTACTGGAGTTTGCCCCGCTTTATCACCTAAAAAGACATCTCTACAAAGTTTTAAAGATTGATCACCGTAAACTTCACTATAGGTGTTAAAATACTGTCCCGATTCCGCTTCAATACAGTGAATGTAGGTATCCATGCCCGTATAAAACCATTGGTTTCTTTCTACTGTAGCTGTAAGATCTGGATCTAAAATTACTTGATTGAAAACGGTCCAATCACATTTTAGACCTAGTTTTTTCTCTGGCCCTGATAGAACTGCGGTCATTGAGCACTCCGCTCCAGTCCCAGAAATAGTAGGAACCCCGGCATGATAAATACCTGGTTTCTTTACTAAGTTTAGTCCTTGGTAAAGGGTAGAAGAACCTTCGTTGGTAAACATTAGAGATCCTGCTTTAGCAATATCCATGATACTACCGCCACCAATACCAATAATACCTGCAGGTAAACCATTTTCGGCTAGTACGGTATCACGTAATTCGTCAATTTGTTCTGTGGTAGGTTCTTTTGGATCTACATCAATAAAACGGAGAACATCTTTTTTCTTTACTGGAATTCTGTCAATGAAATCTTGTTTGTTATGAAAGTAATGATCTACTACAAATACCATAAAGCCATCGTTATGATGTCTCTGAGAACTTAAAATATCATCTAATTGATCAAATGCCCCACGGCCGTAAACAACCTTGTCTACATTTTTGAAATTATTAAACATAGCTATTCGTTAGAAGCCCGAAGCGGAATACCGAAGTATACTGCTTAAGGACAATTATTTATTATGCTAAAACTTTTTTGATAGAAGCTACCATTTGGTTTTTGAATGCCTCCAATTCATCAGCAGGCCAGTTAGCCTTTACTCCTAATGAAATTAATCGACCCACCACCTCATTAGATTTTGGAAGTTCTAGTTTGTTGTAATCTTGTGGAGCACCAAAGTGATGAATACCTAGTTTGTTAGGTGATTTTAAATCTTTAATGTGATTCCATTGGTTAATAAAATGATACATATTGGTATACCAGTAATTAAATCCAGCTAATCCATCTTCAGCAAATTGGGCCATTAGCTTTTGAGAAAGCTTAGTGGTAGGCATAAAGAAGTTTAAAAATGTAGCTGAATCACCTTCAGGGTCTGGCATATGACGGAAAGTAATCCCTTCAATTTGAGCTAATGCATCTTTTAAAATGGCTTTGTGCTTTTTGTTGTTATTACGAATGGTTTCAATACGTTGCATTTGTACTTTCCCAATAGCTGCATTGGTTTCACTTAAACGGAAGTTGGTGCCAATAATATGGTGATCTTCCATGCCTCTATTAGTACCAAGATGGGTGTGTCCGTGGTCTGAATATTCAGCCATATGATTATATGCGGCTTCATCGTTTGTGATACACACGCCACCCTCTCCAGCAGTAGTGATTTTAAAGAAGTCAAAAGAGAAACATCCGGTTTTACCAAAAAGACCTACCGAAGTACCTTTATGAAAAGCGCCTAGAGCTTGACCTGCATCTTCTACTAGGATTAGGTTGTTTTCTTCTACGATGGGCATAATAGCATCCATATCTGCAGCAGCACCACACATGTGCACTAATGCAATACCTTTAGTTTTTGGGGTTAGCACCGCTTTTATTCCTTCAGCACTCAAGCACAAAGTTTCATCAATTTCTGCAAAAACAGGAAGGGCACCTACTAATAAAACGGATTCAACGGTTGCTACGTAGGTAAATGGAGTAACGATAACTTCATCACCCAAACCAATTCCCGCTGCCACTAATGAAGCGGTCACTGCAGTCGATCCACTTGATACCGCATGTGCATATTTTGCCCCGGTAAATTTAGCGGCCTCCGCTTCTAATTCTTTGGCTTTAAACATTCCCTTGCGGGCTTCGTCAAATCCATATCTAAATAAGATTCCAGTATCTAAAACTTCATTTACTTCTTTGCGTTCTTCTGCGCCAAAAAATTCTGCACCTGCCATAATTTGTTTTTAAAATTTTGAGCGGCAAAAATACGAAAAATCATCATGGAAAAATGTAGTAGGAAAGGATGTAAAAAGAAAAGTTGAGAAACAAAAAAAGGAGGCTATCGGCCTCCTTTTTTAATATCGTTACGAAGAAGTAATTACGCAATAATACCTGCTACTACTGAGAAAACAGTTACTAATGCCATTACTACCCAAAAAATACCAAATCCACTCACTGAAGAGTCAAACATTTGGTTTAATAATGAGTCTTTTTCTTCTTTAAAATCGTTGCTTACCATGACTAGTTTTTTATGATGTCACAAATGTAGTAATTTGATTCTTACTGACAATTACCTAAAAGTGTTTCTATTTCTTTTGGAGTGAATTTTTTCTTGGTGGTGCTCCAGCGTCCATAAACGTAATTGGCAACATTGGCAATTTGAGTGGGGGTAAGTTGTTCAATTCCAGCCATTGGTTGCGTGTAACTGGTTCCGTTTACAATAACTTCTTGATCCATACCATACCCAACAATACACGCAAAATTATCTTGGTTTGCATCCAAGTAATTAGAATCTGTTAGTGGTGGAATTAGATTACGAAAACCCTCTCCTTCATTACCATGGCAACTGGCACAATGGTTTTGGTATACTACCTTTCCTTTTTGAGGTGGACGAGAACAAGACCTGAAAATCATTAAGGCCAACAGAATAAGAACAAAGCTGCTTAAAATGACTACTCTTAAATTAACGTTCATTTTGTTCCTTTTTTAAAACCTTAATATCTGCTATAAGCTGTTCGGTATCCTCTTCTAAAGTGCCATCGTAATAGCCTCGAATTCTATGTTGGCCATCCATTAAAATAAAGGCACCGCTATGCATATACCCACCCGGTGAATTTGGGTCTTCGGCAGCGCTTACCATGTATTGTTTAGCTAAATCGAAAGTGTTTTCCTTACCCGCATAAACCATGTGCCATTTTTTGGATGAGATACCAATTTTATTAGCGTATTTTTTTAGCTGCGGAATGGTGTCGTTTTTAAAATCAATGGTATGTGATAAAAATAGGACTTGGTTATCCTCCTCATACGCATCATAGATTTTTGCCATGTTTTTGGTCATTACCGGGCAAATGGTTGGACAATGCGTAAAGAAAAAGTCTACGATGTAAATTTTGCCTTTGAAATTGGCTGCAGTCACAATTTGGCTGTCTTGATTCACCACCTCAAAACTGTCAATATGCAAAGTGACATTTTCAATTACTTCTTCTCCATGCTCATTGGTTACTAAAATCTCAGTTGAACCGTATACCTCTAACTTATCCTTTTTTTGAACACGTTCAATACAGGAATTTAAAAGGGAAATTGTCCCTAGTAGAAATATGACTTGTGGAAATTTCATGGCTTATTTTTCTAAACTTGAAATAACACCTTGAGCATTTTTAATGGCTGCATTCATGTGGTCTCCTACCACTAAAATGGCAATTTTCTCATCTTCTAGGTACTGGATGATAGAGTCTTGGTCATCCCCTTTACGAGGTTTTTGAATATTAGCCATCCAATCCATCATTTCAATGTCAGCTTGCTCTAAAATTTCGATAGCTTGTCTTAACGTGTCCTGATTTTGGAATAAAATGCTTGTTGAGTCCGCCTTTTGACCATGTTCCAAAAGGCCGGAAATTTTCCGACTCATTTCACTTGTGTATTCCATTTTTAACATTACCTCGTCATGTATCTTCATGGTTTCTTCCCATTTTTGGGTTACTTCTGATTTACAGGAAATGAGAAAAATGGAGATTACCATTAAAGAAAAAGTAGTTGTTGACTTTAACATTTTATGTGTGATTTAATTCGTGCAAAGCTATCCAAGATAAAAGTGCCATACCAGTTTTTAATGCACTTTCATCCACTGTAAATGTAGACGTATGTAATCCCGATGAAGGATTACCTGGTTCACTAGTTCCCAGGCGGTAAAAACAACCGGGAATTTCTTGGGTGTAATATGAGAAATCTTCTCCTCCCATTCTCAAATCTAGGTCAATAACGTTTTCTTTACCTAGCAAATCCACCGCATATTGTTGCGCTCTAGTAGTAAGATCTATATCATTCTCTAAGTAGGGATAACCTTTGGTAAGATTATTTGTGACTGATCCCCCCATTTCGGACACAAGGTCATCACAAATGGATTGGATTTTTTGGTGAATGGTAGCCCGCCATTCTTCATTCATGGTTCTAAATGTACCTTGAATGTAAACTTGATCTGGTACTACATTGGTGGCGCCCAGACCTTCTACAAATCCTACAGAAATTATGGTAGGGATTTTAGCTTCCTTACCCAATTCATTTAATTCATTCAACCTCAAAATAATTTTTGAAGCCATGATAATAGGGTTGGTAATTCGATCCGGTTCCGCAGCATGACCTCCTTTGCCATTTACGTTTAAATGGATTTCATCACAGGAAGCCATGTACATTCCTTTTCTAAAACCCACTGTACCGGCTTCAAATTGTGGATAAACATGTTGCCCAACTATTCCCGCAGGTGCAGGATTTTGCAGCGCTCCTTCTTTAATCATTAAAGATGCACCTCCAGGTAAAACTTCTTCGCCCGGTTGAAATATTAATTTGATAGTTCCTTCAAATTGGTCTTTGATTTCATTTAATATGGCTGCAGCTCCTAGAACACTGCTGGTATGTACATCATGGCCGCAAGCGTGCATGATTCCAGAGTTGACAGAAGCAAAAGGTAAATCTGTTTTTTCATGAATAGGCAAGGCATCCATATCTCCGCGTAGAGCAAAAGATTTTTTATCTGGATTCTTACCTTTAATATGAGCTACAATTCCAGTTTCCACAAAACCTGTTTGGTAAGGAATTCCCATTTCATCTAGTTGTTTTGCGATATACTTAGATGTTTCAAATTCTTTGAAAGATAATTCTGGGTGCTGGTGTAAGTGCCTACGTTGTTTAATTACTTGCGGTAATTTGGAGGAGGCCAATTCCAGTATGCGTGCTTTTGAAATCATTATTTACTGGAAAAAATTAGTTTTAAGGAAATCAATAACATTAAAACACCGAATACTCTTTTCAGTGTGCTTTGATCAATTCCTAAAGAAATTTTAGAACCAAAATAACCTCCAATAACAAATGCCGCTGCTACAATAAGTCCGGCCTTGATATCCATTTGCCCGGAATTATAGTAATTGTATGCGGCAAGAATTCCAATAGGAAAAAGCATTAAGCCCAAACTGGTGCCTTGCGCTTCGTGTTGCGACATCCCTAAGAAAAATACAAAGGCAGGGACAATTATTACTCCGCCACCTACACCAAACATTCCGCTCAGCACACCACCTGCAATCCCTATTAGAATAAGGACAATAATTTCTGCCATTGTGTATTTTTTTGATTTCATGGATATGAATTTCCAGGGGCAAAAATACACTTTGTTGCGCAAGGTTAAGTGCGCTTTGTTACCTTCAATGAAGGTATTGCTTATTATATCCTGTCTCTTATACACATCTCCGAGCCCACGAGACTCCTGAGCATC
>OLHJ01000257.1_pt1 | contig 18661 bp, 13 predicted proteins | sample 1609491 | NCBI WGS metagenome assembly OLHJ01 (sample SAMN05416861, study PRJEB24817) | seawater metagenome | isolation source: Sea water | place: Canada:Atlantic | collected 2013-11
AGAGTAGATCGTCGGCAGCGTCAGATGTGTATAAGAGACAGCTTGTGTATTCTCTATGTGATGAAGTGGGTAAGAAACACGTGTGTTTTCTGTAATAGATCCATCTTCGTAATCACATTCGTTAGTACCTTCTTTATATACCACGTTTTCTAACAAAGCACCTGGCTTCACTGCAGCGAAAATATCTGGTTCTTTTTCAGCTGATAAATCGATACATTTAGCGTAACATCCACCTTCAAAGTTGAATACCGTGTTTTCAGAAGACCAACCGTGCTCATCATCACCAATTAACTTACGTTTTGGATCAGCTGATAAAGTTGTTTTTCCAGTACCTGAAAGGCCAAAGAAAATTGCGGTATCACCATCTTCACCCACGTTAGCAGAACAGTGCATAGACAATGTATCTTTTTGGTGGGGTAAAATGAAGTTCAATGCAGAGAAAATACCTTTTTTGATTTCTCCTGTATAACCTGTACCACCAACGATAGCGATTTTTCTTGTGAAGTTCAAAATAGCAAAGTTCTTTTCACGAGTGCCGTGAATTGCGGGGTCTGCTTCAAACCCAGGAGCATCAATAACGTTCCATTCCGGATCAAAGGAAAGAATTTCTTCTTCCGTTGGACGTAAGAACATGTTGGAGGCAAACATGTTTAACCAAGGTAATTCAGTGGTAACACGTAAGTTCATTCTAAACTTTGGATCGGCACATGCATAAGCATCTCTAGTCCAAACTTCTTTACCTGAAAGATACTCAACAACGTCATCGTATAACTTGTCAAAAGCTTCAGAGCTAAATGGGATGTTAATGTCTCCCCACCATACTGCATCTTCAGTAATTGCATCTTTTACGATGAAACGGTCTTTGGGAGAACGCCCTGTGAATTTTCCGGTTCTTACGTTAATAGCGCCAGTGCTATTTTCGGTAGCCATGTTAAGTTCGATGGATTTCTTTGCTAGATCAGCTGGAGAAATGTTCCAATTTACAGTCGCATTTTTGATTCCCAAATCTTCTAAAGAAGCACTTGGGTTTTTAATACCATTTTGCGTCATTTTATTTGTTTTTAGTTTCTAATTTTTCGATAAAAATAAAGCGACAAACTTTGTCATTTTTTTGCACATAGACCATGACATTTGCTAGCTTTTTTTAGGGGGTTACAAACATCAATTTTTAGCCTTTAAAGCCCCAGTTGCAAGGCTTACCCAACCAGATATTAACACTAATCCACCCATAGGTGTAATAGGTCCAAGAACGGATTTTGCTTCAATTCCAGTAATTGAACTCGTAGATAAAAGATAGATAGACCCAGAAAATAAAACAGTTCCAATTAAAAAAGTATAGGTGCTAATTTTGAACCACTTAGGATGGATGTGATGTTGGTTTCCTGCTAATGCAACTAAGGTAATGGCATGGACCATATTATACCGAGCTCCAGTAAGGTAACTTTTTAAAGAGTTTGGAGAAATTAACGACTCCAAGGCGTGAGCTCCCATGGCTCCCATTATTACGGCAATGGCACCTAAAATACTTGCTATAATTAATACCTTTTTGCTTGTCATTTTTTTGGTGCAAATCTAATTTCTTTAAGTTCTTGATTTACGCTTTTTATATCAAAAAAACAGAATGACTTTTTACTCTTTACAAGGGTGTTAGTACTTATGTGAAATTAATCGTGGTTTGAACCGTTTTGTTGTTATTTTTGGCAGTTAATCAGAAAAATGGAGAGACCCAAAATTGGTCTCAAAAAATACTGTGTTTATGAAATTATTAGTTGGAAAAACAGCTCTTATCACAGGAGCAACTAGAGGTATTGGAAAGGCAATTGCTGAAGCTTTTGCTTCTAATGGAGCTAACGTAGCTTTCACATTTGCATCGAGCGAAGAAAAGGCAAAAGCCATTGAAAGCGATTTGATTACAATGGGTGTTAAAGCCAAAGCCTATAAAAGTGATGCGGCAAATATGGATGCCGCGCAAAACCTGGTAAAAGAGGTTCTTAAAGAGTTTGGAACCATTGATGTATTGGTTAATAATGCAGGTATTACAAAAGATGGTTTGTTAATGCGTATGAGCGAAGAAGATTGGGACAGAGTGATGGATACCAATTTGAAATCGGTATTTAACATGACTAAATGTGTGATGCGCACGATGATGAAAGCTAGAACTGGTTCTATTATCAACATGAGCTCTGTGGTAGGTGTTAAAGGTAATGCTGGTCAAGCAAATTATGCGGCATCTAAAGCCGGTATTATTGGGTTCACAAAATCTATTGCTTTGGAATTAGGTTCTAGAAATATTAGATGTAACGCCATTGCACCGGGGTTTATTGAAACTGAAATGACAGGAGCTTTAGACCCTGATACGGTTCAAGGTTGGAGAGAAGCTATTCCTATGAAACGTGGCGGTACTCCAGAAGATGTGGCTAATTTAACTCTATTCTTAGCGTCTGATATGTCGTCTTACATTAGTGGACAAACTATCAACGTGGATGGAGCGATGCTGACATAAACCACTTAAGGTAAATGGAAATTACGACCGAATATAGTTCGTGGTATATTATTGGGTGTGCAGTTCTAGCGGGATTGTACACCTTTTTTCTATACTGGAAAAACAAAAAAAATGCAGATGTTTCTAAAACCATTGTGCGTTTCCTTTCCGCGCTGCGATTTGTAACCGTATTCATATTAGCCTTTTTATTACTAAACCCAATGATCCAGAAATGGATTACGAAAACCGATAGCCCAGTAATTGTTATTGCACAAGATGTTTCGGCATCCATACTTAACAATAAAGATTCGTTGTACTACCAAACGGATTATTTAAATGAATTAGAAAACTTAAATCAGAAAATTTCGGAAAACTTTGAGGTGGTGTTTATGCCTTTTGGTGGAGAAGTATTGTCTGATTCCACTTCCTTGTCCTTTTCTGAAAAACGTACAAGTTTTTCTAAGGTTTTTGATGAGATAGAAGCTAGATATGCTGGAGATAATATTGGAGCTGTTATTCTGGCTTCAGATGGATTATTTAATAACGGGGCAAATCCTAAATATTACAATTTTAGAGATTCCTATCCGATATATACCCTGGGCTTAGGTGATAGCTCAATAAAAAGTGATATTGGAATTGCCAATTTAAGAAGTAATGAAATTGTATACTTAGGTAACGATTTTCCAGTAGAGGTGAATATAAATGCGCAAAAGTTAATTGGAGAGAAAGCGGAATTAACTATATCTAGAAATGGGAAGATTTTACATACAAGGACATTAGAAATTAATACCGATAATGCTTTCTTTACAAAACAATTTTTATTGACAGCGAATGATGAAGGAACCCAACGTTACAAAATTAAAGTAACCACTTTTGAAAACGAGTTGAATACGATCAATAATTCACGTGAGGTATTAATTGATGTGATTGATAACAGAGACAAGGTTTTATTATTATGTAGTGCTCCCCATCCCGATGTGGCTGCTATTCGGGCTGTACTCGAAGCCAAGGAAAATGTGGAGTTGAATGTTGCCTTCATTTCTGAATTAGATAATGTATTGTCTTCCTATAACTTGATTATCGCTCATGGGTTTGGAGACCAAAATAATATGCCTATTTGGCAAAAAGTGTGGGATACAAAAGTACCTCTTTGGGCCATTGTAAATAGTACTACTTCTTGGGCTGGTTTGAATAGGTTTAAACCTAGTTTTAGCCTTTCCGGAAATAGTAATAAAACGAATGCCATGACCCCGGGGATAAACCCTAATTTTAGTTTCTTTCGACTTTCTGGGGCCACATTAGAATTCTTGGAGGATTGCCCGCCATTAACTTGTTCTCATGGTGAAATATCTGGAGTTAATGATGGAGATGTATTTCTTTATCAAACCTTGGGTTCAGTAGTTTCAGATTATCCTTTACAGCAATTTACCACTCGTGAAAATCAAAAAACGGGATGGTTAATGGGGGAAGGTATTTGGCAATGGAGAATGTTTGATTACCTAGAGTTGCAAAATCATGAAAGGTTTGATGAATGGTTAAGCAAAACGGTTCAATACCTTTCTGTAAAAGAAGATAAAAGTAGATTTAGAATAGCGGTAAAGAAAAGGTTTACTGAGGGTGAGCAGATAAATTTAAGAGCTGAACTATACAATAAATCATATGAACTGATTTCTACCCAAGAGGTTCGCCTAAAACTGATTAATGAGAAAGAGGAAGAGTTCAACTTTGTTTTTAACCCAATGGGCGAAGTGTATGAATTAAATCTAGGTCAGTTACCTGCTGGTGTATATTCTTATAGCGCTAAGACTTCATTGGCGGGTGAAGGTTTCACTAAAAATGGAAAATTTGTGGTGAAACAGTTAAATGTAGAATGGCAAAAAGTGTCGGCTGATTTTACGGTATTGAAAAACCTATCAAAACGCACGAGTGGGGCATTTTTCTTAACCAGTCAGTTTAACGAATTGGAAAATTTATTCTCTGAAAAAAAGAACTTTCCATCCATTTCGTATACCAGCGAGACAAAAAAATCTATTCTTCATGAAAAATGGATTTTCTTTTTAATTCTTTTGTTACTTACCATTGAGTGGGGGGTAAGAAAGTATAAAGGAAGGTATTAGTTTACTGATACTTTTGTTGGTATTTCATCTCCTATTTGAATAAAGTAAAATCCTTTTGCAACCCCTAGGTTAATTAGGAATCGTTGGGTATTTATAGGAATTTGTTTTTCATAAATAAGCTTTCCTACCTGATCAAATGCACGAAGCTGATGAGCCTTATTAGTGGTGTTTTCAAAGTGAATTTCAAATTGCCCATTTGATGGATTTGGAGCTACTAGAAACGCATTTTCGTTTACCTCAGGTATTCCTGTGGTCCAAAGATCAATAGTCTCGGTTGAGTGACATTTTAAGTTTTCCGTTACAGTTACGGTATAGGTCCCGGGTAATAAACCAGTAATATTAGGGGTTGTTGCCCCATTATCCCAAAGGTATTCGTATGGCGAAGTTCCGCCTGAAGGGTTTACTTGTATGGCCCCATCTGGTGTAGTACTATTGGATGCAAGAGTTCTATCATAAGGAATATCCACAGTTACTGATTGAACAGATTTTACCGCTTTGAGCATATTAAGTCGCCCGCTGGTAATGTTTTTCCCAGCTAAATTTGAAACGGTGTCTACTGATTCTAACAATTTCTGACGCACCCAAAGTGTTAAACTATCTGGCCTAGTTAAGGCGTCTTCCAAATCAAATCCACACATGGCAGAGTACATCGCACCAATCACTCCGGCAACATGCGGAGTTGCCATGGATGTCCCTGTTTTAAAAGAATAACCATTATTCAGTACGGTAGAACGAATATCTGTTCCAGGAGCTGCTAGATCAATTTGCGTAGCTCCATAGCCCCCGAGTAAATTTCCAATTTGGTTGATATTAGAAACGGCTACCATGAAGTCACTTGGACAGGTTGTCGGAATATCTCCGTCTACATCTACATCCAACCCAGCATTACTTGTAGCACCTAAGTTAATAATACCCGCTGTCCCTAAAGAATCATAAAATGCACACCATCCCGGGTAGTTTGCAGGATCCCCAAAGTTTATTCCAAAAGAAGAATTGGTACATACAATAAAGGCACCTGAGTCGCCATTGGTTTCGTTATATTTAGAACGCAGTTCTAAGGCATAACCGTAACCCTCAATGACTACTGCTTCCTGAGTGGAAGATGCCGAAATCGGAAGGATTTGACCACCCCAAACTATTCCCGCAATCCCTTCATTATTATTCGTTTTTGCGCCCATAATTCCGGCAACATGGGTGCCGTGGTCGTCTTGATCAATAACTCCATTTTGGTCATAGGCATTCCAACCGTCATAGTCATCAATGTAACCGTTGTTGTCATCATCAATTCCGTTATTTGGAATTTCATGTATATTTTTGAAGAGATTTAAATCTACATGACTTAACTCCATGCCCCCATCAACCACAGCCATTACAATGGTATCACCACTCATTGTTACATTATCAGTAGTAATATTCCAAGCCTCAGGAGCAAATATTCTTGCTGGAGATGTTCCGCCTAAAGACCATTGTATCGGATATTCTAAATCGTTTGGAGTGGTAGTTCTTTGTTTAATGTTGTTGTGATTTGGTTGAGCTATAGAAACGCGATCATCTTGCTTGAGAATTTCCATGGCTTTTGCTACGGTAAGAATATGGGGGTTAAACTCCACTAAACTTACGTGTGCACGAGCTGAAAGAACACGGTTTAATTCAAATTTTGCTTCGGGTAATTCTTGTTCTAAATCAAAAAGCACATCGTTAATGTCAAACTGACCATGTACAAAAACAATTACCTGATCATTAAAAAAGCTCTCTTGACTTAGTCCTAAAAATGTAAATAGAAATAAAGTAGCAGTGATAAAAATATTCTTCATAAACTCTCTTGATTTGGCGAATATAAAGTGAAATCTTATGTAAGCCAATTTATTAGGATTTGTAGGATGTGAATTGACGTGAAATAGACAAAATGAATTTTAAATTATGAAGAAGGTGTAATGAATTACATTTTGAATCATGTATCTTTCCCCTCTTAAAATCATCCTATTTAATGAGCTTTTTAGTCTATAAATCTTCGGCCGGTTCTGGTAAAACATTCACCCTTGTTAAAGAATATTTAAAACTAGCTTTGGGTACTGATAACCCAATGGTTTTTCGTCATATTTTGGCAATAACATTTACTAATAAGGCCGCCAGTGAAATGACTGATCGAATTTTACTTACACTGGAAGAAATGAGCGGAGTGCGCCAACCGATGAAGTTAGGAACAAAAGACTTGATGAAGATTTTGGCTAAGGAAATTGAGGTTTCAGAAGAAGTATTACAAAAACGAGCTCAGGTTACCTTAAAGAAAATTGTACATAATTACCGTGATTTTTCAGTTGGTACCATTGACAGTTTTGTACATCGTATTATTAGAAGTTTTTCTACCGAAATGGGCTTGAGTCAGCAATTTGAAGTAGAGCTGAATGCAGATAATATTCTCAAAAGAGCCGTTGATTTAATGTTAGATCAAGTTGGGGTGAATGAGGTACTCACTCGATTTATAAAACAGTACATTGATGCTAAGTTTGAAGAAGGTCAAACTTGGAAAATTGACGAAGACCTTTATGATTATTCTAAAGGACTGTTACTTACTCATGAATGGTACTATTTAAATCAAGCTAAGAAAATTTCGTTGGTGGAGTATTCAGAGAAGTATGAGCGATTATCAAAACAAATTAAGGTATATGAAAAACATTTATCCAAAATTGCTAAAGGGGCATATGACTTTGCGCTTAACGGAGTAAATATGAAGGCTTATGCCAGCAGTGGAGTAGTGGTTAATTACTTTAAAAAGATCACCCAGCGAGATTTTCAGCCGGAGTTGGTAAAAACCATACAGCAACTTTTTGAGAAAGATTCCAGTAAATGGGCCGCAGGAAAAGCTACCGTAGCTGAAAAGGCTGAAATTACTGATAGACGAGGTAAATTAGAAGGCTGGATTAAGGAAATTGAGAAATTCCGTTCTGAACACGAAAAGACTTATTTGTTTCATAAACTTTTATTAACCAATATGTATCGAGTGGCTTTGTTGTCAGAAATTGATAAATATGTGCAGTTGATAAAACAGGAAAATGACTTGGTTTTGATCTCTGATTTTACGGAACTGGTAGGCGAGGTGACTCGCAACGAGATGGTTCCCTTCATTTTTGAAAAGCTTGGAGAACGATACGAGCATTTTTTGTTTGATGAATTTCAGGATACATCTTTAATGCAATGGCATAATATGTTGCCTTTGGTGGAGGAAGGGCTGTCAAAAGGCGGAACTAGTTTAGTAGTTGGAGATGCCAAACAATCTATTTATAGATGGAGAGGTGGGGTTGTGGAGCAGTTTGAAAACTTGCCTCATGTGTACAATCCATACAAGGATCCGTATGTAGCAGATCGGGAGATTTCTTTAACTGGGAATAATTTAGATGTTCCTGGGTTGATTACCAACTACCGCTCAAATGCCAATATTGTAAAATTTAATAACCTGTTCTTTTCCAATAGTAGTCGCGCATTTGGAGGAATGATTGAGGAGTTTTACAGAGATGTTCAGCAAGAAATTCGTGACAAAGAAAGCAAGGGATTTGTAACGTTTAAATTTTTTAATCAGAAGACTTCAGCTGAGGCTGTGGTTGCGATTAAAGAAGAAATAGGTGAGCTAATTCCAAATTTACTGGAAGACGGATATGCCTTAAGAGATATTGCCATCCTTACTAAATCCAAGAAAGATACTCCCGCTTTGGTGGAGTTTTTAAATGAGCGTAATATTAATGTAATTTCAAGCGAGAGCTTGTTGGTTAAAAATTCGCCTTTAGTAAAATTAGTTGAAAGTACATTGGCCTATTTCAATAACCCCGGTGAACCTTTTTACATGAGCGATGTTCTTATTAAGTTCAATGAAGTTTACGCACAAAACAATTTTCACTCAGTAATTAATGAACCCCAAAAACGGAATGAAACCCGATTTAAATTAATATTAGCAGAGTGGGGTGTGGTACTGGAAAGGAATGAAATTCTAGCACTTCCATTATACGAAATGGTATCAGCCATTTTAGAGGTCTTTGGGTTGCAAAAAATGCAAGACAATAGGCTAGCTGCTTGGATGGATTATGTATTTAATTTATCTCAAAAATCTGGGATTGGAATTTATGATTTACTGGATGATTGGGAAGGCCAAAAGGATAAGTTGAGTATTCAAATACCAGAAGATGTGGATGCTGTGAATGTAATGACCATTCATAAGTCAAAAGGTTTGGATTGGCCAGTGGTTATTTTGGCGCAAGGAAACTGGCCCATTAAACATAACTCGCACACCATGTGGGTTGATATTCCGAATGAAGACCCATTACCCGTAATGATGGTTCCAGTAAGTGATAAAAAACTAAAAGGAACGCATTTTGAAAAAGATTATGAACTGGAATATCAACGTTTGTTGGTAGATAGTTTTAATGCTTTGTATGTAGCGTTTACCCGTCCGGCAGATCGTTTGTATGTGATGACCAGCGAACCAAAAAAGAACTTCTTTAAAGAAGTCTTTCCCACTTTAGAGGATTTGAGTACGGGTGATGATTTTCATATTACCTATGACGATTCAACGGAGAAAATAGAAATGGAAACTCTTTCGTTTGGTAAAGCCCTTCCAGTACAAAGGCAAAAAATGGATGCATCAACAGATGTGGTTAAATTGAAGAATAGCAAAAATTCACTGTATCGAGAAAAATTGAAGGTGAAGAAGAATTACCTGAAATGGATGGATGATTCGGGAGAGCGGAATTATGGGAATTTGGTGCATAAAGCATTTTCTTTTATTCACTCGGAAAGCGATTTAGAAACGGCCATTGAAAAATTAGTTCAAGGCGGAGATATCGATACAACGGAGGTGGAACAAGTTCGAAAGGAAATTGCCCAAGTCTTACACCACGAAGACGTGAAACCCTTTTTTAAGAATGGAACAACGGTTAAAAATGAAGCGGAGATTATTTTGCCTAATGGTGATTTGTTGCGTCCAGATCGTGTGGTTTTTGACGGAGAAGAAGTGGTGGTGATTGATTTTAAAACTGGTATGCGAAAACCTCAACACGATCAGCAGATTTTAACGTACAAAAATCATTTATTAGAAATGGGTAATGCCAAGGTAAGAGCTATTTTGATTTATACTGGAAGTCTAGAGGTGCTGGAAGTTTAGCCGTTCAAGTGCACATACCAAGTACGTAAACAGCTTTCAATTTCTTTGGTGGTGAATGGCTTGGAAATGTAGTCATCCATACCCGCTTCAATGTATGATTGTTTATCAGTGCCCATGGCATTTGCTGTAACCGCAATAATCACAGGTTTGGTATTACCGTATAAGCGAACAATCTCTTTAGTAGCGGTTACGCCATCCATTACCGGCATTTGCACATCCATAAAAATTAAGTCGAATTCTTGAATTTTTAATTGATCTAAAGCTTCTTGACCATTGAATACAATTATTGGGTTGTACCCCATTTTGTTCAAGTTAATTTTTATTAGTTTTTGGTTGATTTCGTTATCCTCAGCTACTAATATCTTTAATGGACAACTTAAACCTAACTCTTTATCAAACTTCACTTTCGTTTTACTGGATGAGGTAATAGGTTTCTTTGTTTCTTTCTCTGACTTTACTTTTAGTTCAAACCAAAAAGTAGAGCCTTTCGCAAATTCACTTTCTAAATTAATTTGAGTCCCCATCATTCCTAAAATACCTTGCGAAATAGATAAGCCTAGTCCAACACCCGCATATTGACGACTTACCTTAGAATCTAATTGGTTAAAGGAAGAGAAAATTTCTTTTTGTTTTTCTTTAGGAACCCCAATTCCTGAATCAGCAACTTCAAAGCGAATGGTAACTAATTCGCCATTAAGTGTAGGTTCTGTTTTGATAACGAAAACTTTCCAATGTACATATCCCTTATGGGTAAATTTGATGGCATTACTCAATAGGTTAACCACCACTTGCCTAATACGTGGAGCATCAATAAATACAACGGAAGGAATATTTTTATCAATATCTACCTTTAGGTCTAATCCTTTTTCAACGGCTAAGGGCTCAAACATGTTCACTACATGCGTAAGTTCTTTTTTCAAATCGGAAGGTTGGAGTTTGATATTTACTTTTTTGGCTTCTACTCTTGAAAAGTCTAGAATATCATTTAAAAGAATTAATAGATTGTTACTACTAATAGATATATTATTCAGATAATTTCTTTGAAGTTCCGTCAGTTCTGTTTCCGATAGTAATGAACTCATACCAATAACAGCATTCATTGGTGTTCTAATTTCATGGGAAACCATGGCAATAAATTCTGACTTCACTTTTAAGGCTTCTTCAGCCATAGAGTGCGCGCGCATCAAGTCTTGTGTTTTGCGTAAATTATCATCAATTTGTGCTTTTAACTCGATAGATTGTTTATGTCTAATTCTTGCCTGACGGGCCATTGCTATGGCTACCGAAAGAGTAATGGCAAATAAGGTGAAAGTGATTAAGAAGTAGAACTTACTTTTTTCTTTTTCTTGTTCTCTTAATTCGCTTATTTCTAAGAGTTGTTCAATAGATTTTTTGTCGTTTAAAGAATTATATTTCACCAATAGTTCGTCAAGTTTTGCCGTTTTTTCGATGGAAATGATGGAGTCGGACATTATATTGGAAAACCTTAAGTAATGATATGACATTTCATAATCTCCAGCTTTATAAGAAATATTGGCGAGAAGATTATATGATTTTTGTAAGGTTTCTTCATTAGCCACCCCCGTAATACTAACCGATTGATTTAACCACACTTGGGCCTTCAAATTATTTTTTGTTTCGTAAGCGATTTTTCCAAGATCAAAATAAATTTCAGATAAAAGAACGGGATGATCTTTTTCCGTTAATTCAGATAAAACAGCTTCCAAATTAGCTTCGGCTTCTTTCCACCTTTCTAACTCCATTAAAAACTCAGCGTAGTTTTTAACGGTAATTTTTAAATGGCCAAAGTCATTAATACTTGTAGAAATATTCATAGACTTTTGGAAATTTTCATCTGCAGCTTTTATTTCTCCTAGGGCCTGATAAACTTTAGCTAAGTGAAACCATACTTCTGCCAATTGCATTTGTTTATCATATTCCACTGCCAACTTTTTTGCTCGGTTTAGATATTCTATTGCTTTTTTGTAATCCCCTAACAGTTTGTAGTTATGGCCAATATTGATAAGGGTGGAAATTTGTTCCCATTTGGGTGCAAAGGCAATTTTTAGATCTAAAGCTCTATTAAGGTAACGAAGCGCATTCGCATAATCTTTGGACTGGGTACTTAAAATACTTAAATTGTTAAGTGCCTTTGCCATGTTAATACTATCGGATGTCGATCGGGCTAATTCATAGGAGTGGTTAAAAGATATTAACGCCTGATCACGTTTACGAATGGAAAGAAAAACAGCGCCAATGGAACGTTCAATGTTTATTTGAGCCGTTGTGTCATTTTTAGATTTAGCAATGTCAAGCGCCTTGTTTAAATAGTAATAGGAGGAGTCGTGTTTAGTGTCTTGGAAATGCATTAATCCTTTTTGATGTAATGCATGACTTAATACCGTAGAATCTTTTATATCATGTGCATAATCTAAAAAGGAGTTACTTATATCAAAAGCAACCTCAAAAGAACTGTTGGCCTTGGTTTGAATGGCATTTTCAAAGCCCAGAATATTTTCTTTTTTAGAATTTTGTGGATTATAGAAGCTCAGGGTATCGTAAACAATTTTCGCTCGCAATTGAGGAGCAATAGTAGCTACGCAAAGTATTACAAGAAGAATTGATTTGAAAAATGCTTTCACAAGGCCAAATTTAAATTTAATAGCTCTATGCAAATGAAATTTTTTCTTTTTTTTGTGCAAAACTATTACCATTGAAAGATTCCAAAATTGCCACACTTGAAGCGCAGAGAATAAGTTTGTTACATAAAATAGAATCTCTGACAGACGAGCAGTTTAATTTTTCCATTTCTGAAAATTCTTGGTCTATTGGTGAAATTTTAGACCATATTATTACAAGTGAGGAACTCTCAGTGAATTATGCTTTAAAAAAAGTGCAGGATCCTAGTTTACTCCACTCTGTATCTATTTCTGGAAAATTGAAATTGATAGTAATGAATGCTCTACTAGGTTTTAACCTAAAATTTAAAGCCTCAGAAATGACATCTCCTAAAAAGAAAACTTCATTTACTGAATTAAAAAATAGATGGGAGGATTGTAGAGCAAATCTAGAAAGCCTTAGTAGTAAAGCACCAGATGTATTGGAGAAAGGAATAATGAAACATCCAAGAACGGGTTATTTAAACCTTTCTCAATTACTTGATTTTTTTAGCTCCCATTACGCCCATCATTTAAAACAGATAAATGGATTGGTAGAATTGGGGAATGAAACGAAAATTGAGGGTTCTGTGGCTTAAATTATTGTTTTTTCGCCTCTTCCCAATAAACGTCCATTTCGGCTAAAGTCATTTGGTCTAAAGATTTACCCAACTCCTTACTTTTTTGTTCTAGGTAATTAAAGCGTTTGATGAATTTTTTATTGGTACGTTCTAGGGCGTCTTCAGGATTTACTTTTATGTGACGAGCGTAATTGATTAAAGAAAATAATACATCTCCAAATTCATCTTCAATCTTGTCTTGAGCGGCACCTTTTGAAACCTCGACTTCCAATTCCGAAATTTCTTCTTTTACCTTATCCCAAACTTGATGGTCGTGTTCCCAGTCAAACCCAACACCACGAACCTTATCCTGGATTCTATTAGCTTTAACCATGGCCGGTAAAGATTTTGGAACTCCTTGTAAAACGGTTTTACGTCCCTTTTCCTTAAGCTTAATTTTTTCCCAATTGCGTTTTACTTCCTCTTCGTCCTGAACCTTTACATCTCCGTAAATATGAGGGTGTCTTCTTACCAATTTATCGCTTATGGCGTTTAAAACATCCGTAATATCAAATTTATTGGTTTCACTGGCAATTTTGCTGTAGAATACCATATGCAACATGATGTCACCAATTTCACCCTTTAACTCCTCATAGTCTTTTTCAAGAATAGCATCTGAAAGTTCGTAGGTCTCTTCAATAGTTAAATATCTTAAAGATTCTAAAGTTTGCTTCATATCCCATGGACATTTAGCACGTAAATCATCCATTATATTCAACAGTCTTTCAAAAGCTACTAGTCTATTATCCATACCACGTTTTGTTTCCACAAAATTACTATTTATCCAGTGTTTGAGGTTAATAGAAAACTTACTTATAGTGGCTTTTTATTTCCTGGTTTAATATTCTAAAATGTGTTATATGTCACGTTTAAACTTTTATTATTCCGTACATTTGCAACATGGTACTTAAATTAATTTTACTTTCAGTTTCTTTAATGGCTTTAGCCTTTGCAGGCTTAGGTATTAAGATTTTAGCAAAAAAAGATGGCGAATTTGCGGGCACTTGTGCAAGTAAGAATCCATACCTTGTTAAAGAGGGTGTTGATTGTGGCTGTGGCGGAGCTGGAAGCTGCGAGAATGAATAAAATTTTTCGTCTTGAAAAGTTTTGAAATTGTAGGCACTTCCGGGTTACCCATTACTTTTGATTTTCATTTTGGTAATCAAAAGCAAAAGGGGCCTGTAATCATTTTTTTACATGGATTTAAAGGGTTTAAAGATTGGGGACATTGGCCTCTTTTAGCCAAAGAACTCTCGGATGTAGACTTTCATGTTTTACGCATGAATTTTTCGCATAATGGCGTAACCCCACAAACCCCCAATAATTTTTCCGATTTAGAAGCATTTGGTAATAATACTTTTTCTATTGAAGCACAGGATGTTCAGGACGTTTTGAACTTTATAGAAAATGAGCAGAGCCTTAGCTCCCATATTGATTTCAACCAAATTAATCTTTTGGCTCATTCTAGGGGAGGAGCTATTGCATTAGTAACCGCCAATGAAGATCCAAGGGTTTCACGAGTAGCTACTCTTTCTGGAGTTGGCAATTTAGTGAGATACTCCGAAAAGGAACTTGCTTACTGGAAGGATAAAGGTGTTTGTCATATTATGAATGGCAGAACCCAGCAAGAAATGCCTCTCTATTTTTCGTTAGCTCAAGATTATCTGGATAATGAGAAAAGGTTTGCACCCCATTTAACGGTTCAAAACATTAAACAACCTTATTTAATTATTCACGCAGAAAAAGACGAGACGGTTTTATTATCTGAAGCCGAGAAATTGAACGAGTTAGGTACAACATCTCAGTTAGTGGTAATTGAAAATGCAAATCATTCTTTTGGGGGTGGACATCCGTTTTCTGATAGTTCATTACCATTGGCTACCCAAAAGTCGGTATTTCACTTGATTGATTTCTTTAAGTCCTAGTATCTTTTTGCGTATTGGCTACATTTGTGGCATGAAAAGAAAAATACTTATTGGAATAGTTATCGTTTTTGCGATTTTACAGTTTTTTAGAATTGATTATACTCAACCAGAGTCAATGATTGAGAATGATTTTATTGCTATTACAAACCCACCTGAAAGTGTAGCTAACACTTTAAGAACCTCTTGTTATGATTGTCATTCTAACCAAACTACCTATCCGTGGTACAGTCAAATAGCGCCAGTTTCTTGGTGGGTTGGAGATCATATTCATGAAGGAAGAGAAGAATTAAACTTTTCGGAATGGGGAACTTTCTCAGAGAAAAGAAAAGCGAAAAAATTACACGAAATTGAGGAGGAAGTTGAGGAAGGTGAAATGCCTTTAGAAAGTTACTTAATCATGCATTCAGAATCAAAGTTAAGTGAAGAGCAAAGAGAAGAATTAGAGGCTTGGATTAAATATCAGGAATCTGTACTTTAGAAAGAAATTTCTAAAAAATGAAAAAGTTTCTTCTTTCCGCTCTATTCCTACTTGGCGTTCTTCCGTCTCTTTTGGCCACTACCTATTATACCGTTGATGTGGGTAATGGAGGAGAATGGTCCTTAGATGCAGTTACTCCTTGCAATTGCCAACCATTAGGTAATGCAGAAGATGACAATCTTCTGGTTGGTCATGATATTAATTTTCAACTTACTCAGTTTAATGGTAGAATGGAAATTGATTCCGGTACGGTAACCATTAATGGATCTTACAATTTTTCTAATGCAGGGTTAGTTATTTTATCGAGTGGAGAGCTGAATATAACCGGGGCAATTACTTTTGATAATTCTCAGATTTTGGTTATTGGAAGTATAGTAGCGAATGGTTCGGTGGTTCTAACAAATACCAGTATTTATGGTCAAGGTGTTTTAGATTTCACAAATGCGAGTGTATTTTCAAATTTATCATCAATAAATGGGACTACAATTGACGTAACAACAAGTAGTTCCACTGTGGATTTGTCAACTCGAAATCTAAATGTTTGGGATGGATCTAATTGGAGTAAAGGCAGGCCTCCAAGAAGTTGTAATGAATATGCTTCTATTTCTGGCGATTATTCAACCAATAACGGGAACATTAATGCCGGCCTTTTAATTATTGGTGATTATGAAGTAAATGTGGAAGCTGATGATTACGTGGATGTTTGTAATTTACTGGTTAATGGAGGCAATTTTATTATTAAAAATAAGGGAAGCCTAGTTCAACGTTTAAATTGTGCGTTAATTAACTCGGGGAACTTTAAAGTAGAACGAGAAGGACAGCATAAAGATTTTAAATATAATATTTGGTCTAGCCCAGTTCAAAGTGGTAAGCATTTAGAGAATATATTCCAGCAAACTAACCCATGCGATATGTTTGTTTTTGACTCTGAAAACCAGGTGTGGAAATATGATTATTCTGTAGGGCATCAAACCACTTGTTTAGGAAATCCAGTAACTTTTGGAGTAAATGATGTAATACCAGGAGGAAATGGTAATATGGATATTGGGCGCGGTTATTTTGTTCCCGGTCCAAATAGTTCGGCTTCTTTTACTAGAGAATTTGAAGGTGTTGTAAACAACGGAGATATTACCGTTCAAGTTTCCACAACTGCTGAAGGTGATACGGAATATTGGTATGGGGATGACTGGAATATGATTGGGAATCCATACCCAAGTTCATTAGATTGTTTTGAATTTTGGGAAGAAAATGCTGGAAAACATGGGATATTGACCGATGGGATTTATCTATGGGTGGAAGATACAGAATCTCCGTATGACCAATTTGCAAATTACTTAGTATGGAATCCAATGGGCGCAACCTACATTAAGAAAAAACCGGATCAGGGCGGTGGAGAAGATTTAACGAATTCTCAACCATTTGATGGGGTTATCCCTTCTTGTTCGGGTTTTTGGGTAACCACATCTGGTAATGATGGCGGAGGTCAAGGACAAGGTAATGCAACTGCCGTGCGTGATTTGCATTTTAACAATAACATGCGATTGAGACAAGGAGAGGATTTAGTTCCAAAATCTCAATCCTATGATTTACATTCAGAAGCACTAGAGCGCGCATGGTTTACCCTAACCACGGATAGTTTTAACTACGATCAGATTTTAGTGGGGCATCACCAAAAAGCAACCGACAGTGTTGATTTATTGTACGATGCTAGGTTTAATCCTGCTGGAAATGGCGTTTTATTTGCATCTGTAATTGATAGTGTACCTTATACTATTCAGGGTTTAGCCCCACGTTTAAATGGAGAAACCTACTACATTGAATTACTAGTAGCTACCACAGATACCTCTCAGCATTACATAACTTTAGATTCGGTACTTAATTATTTAGGTAACAAAGAAGTCTTTTTGGTAGATTCCGTATTAAGTACAAGAGAAAAATTGTATAAAGATGTGCCACAAGCCATTCAATTAGATTCAACGGGTGTTTTTGCAGAACGTTTTTATTTAGAAGTAATAACACATCCGGTTTATGTAGAAGATGCTCCCGAATTATCCTTTGATGGGAGAGTTTGGGTAAATGATAAAACGCTATTTTTTGATGATTTCGAGGTGCAGGTTTCACAAATGGAGGTGTTTAGCGTGAGTGGTCAACAACTTTTGTCCAAGCAGGTGAATAGTCGCAATAGCAGTATTTCAATTCATAATTTGGAAGCGGGAATTTATTTTGTGAAATGCGTAAGTGTGAATGGAGAACTCCTTACTAAACGTGTTTTTGTACAATAAACCAATGAAAACTTTAATGGTCCTGTTTCTTTTGGAAACGGGACTTTTTTTGCCTTAACATTTTTTATCGCTTCAAAAAAAATATCTTTACTCCGCTATCGTTTACCATTTCAAATTTTTTATTAAATATGCCAAGACGGATTTTAAAATGGGGATTTATTATTCTAATAAGTGGCATTCTTGCTTTTATTCTTTTCGTTACTGCGGTAAACTTTGAGGTATTTGGCCATCTATATAGCAAAAAGGAACTTAAGGCATTTAAAAACCACGTAGCTACTCAAGTTTACTCCTCCGATAATCAATTGATAGGAAAGTTTTTTGCCGAGAATAGAACCAATGTTACCTATGAGCAAATTCCGCCCTATGTAATAAACGCTTTAGTGGCCACCGAAGATGCCCGATATTTTGAGCATGAAGGGGTAGACTCTAGAAGTTTGGTTCGAGTATTATTTAAGACCATTTTACTGAATGATAAAAGTTCAGGAGGCGGAAGCACCATTACGCAACAGCTCCTGAAAAACATGTACGGGCGCAAAAGTTTTGGGCCGTTGACCATGTTAGTCAATAAAACTAAAGAAGCGTTGTTGGCAAATCGATTGGAGGAAGTGTATAACAAGGAAGAAATTCTGGCTTTGTATTTAAATACCATTCCCTTCGGTGAAAATGTATATGGAATTGGCTCTGCATCTCGATTGTATTTTAATACCAATGTAGAAGGTTTGAGTATTGAGGAAGGAGCGGTTTTGATAGGCATGTTAAAGGCCAATACGTATTATAATCCAAGACTACATTCTGATCATGCATTAAGTAGAAGGAATGTGGTTTTTGCTCAAATGGAGAAATATGAATACTTATCAGAACAAGAAACGGATTCGCTACAAGCTCTACCCTTAGTGTTAGATCTGTCTCTTATACACATCTGACGCTGCCGACGATCTACTCTGTGTA
>OLHJ01000261.1_pt1 | contig 18510 bp, 20 predicted proteins | sample 1609491 | NCBI WGS metagenome assembly OLHJ01 (sample SAMN05416861, study PRJEB24817) | seawater metagenome | isolation source: Sea water | place: Canada:Atlantic | collected 2013-11
GAGATGCTCAGGAGTCTCGTGGGCTCGGAGATGTGTATAAGAGACAGAGTTTATACGGGGCCTGTTTTTGAACAACATATTAATGACAATATCTGGCACTCAAGTTATGAGCTAAATGCAAGTGCGCACTATATGATTCCTGGCACGAGCAATTTTATTGGGGTGGAATTTAATCAGCAGTTTGATCAAGGCGATTTTGATATGACCATTCGACCACAAATGCGAGTAGGAATTACAGAAAACCTCTTGGTAGGTATTGTTGCAGGTATCCCGGTTAGTCGGGAAAATGAAAGGTTTAGTTCTTTTGTTCGATTGATTTGGGAACCCATGGGTTTTCATAAAAGGAAGTAGTAAAACATTATTTTTGACTAAAACTATTTATGGCCTACAATGAATTTTTAGCATACCGTGTGCGTAATCAACTTTCGCAAGTTTTTGGTGTGGAAGAACGAAAAATGATGGGCGGGTTGATTTTTATGGTCAATAACTAAATGTGTTTGGGGGTTGACATTGATAAAAAGACCCAACAAGATCGGCTAATGGTAAGAGTAGGGAAATTGCCTTACCAGGATTTACTGAACGTTAGAGGGAGCAGGGTAATGGATTTTACAGGTTCTGTTATGCGAGGCTTTTTATTTATTGATCCTGACGGATTTGATTTGGAAGAAGATTTAGAGTTTTGGATTTCCAAAGCCTTAGAGTTTAACGCACTGTTGAAGTAGTTATTTTTTTATAGCCACAACTACATTTCGTTTTATGCTTCTATCCACCATATGTTCAAATTGATCAAAAGCACCACCCTTTAAGGTATGGTAACCATGACTTTCCATTAATTCACGCATATTTTCCATATCCAATAAAAATGAATTCCAAGCCAAAACAATAGTTCCTCCGGGTTTTAAAACATCTAACCAGCTGTCTAGGCTGTCCTTTAAAAAGGTGTAAGGGTTTCTGGAGTTATTGATAGATTTGCTGGCATTATTATGGGCAATACCATAGGGAAGGTCACCTACAATAAAGTCAAATAAATTCGATTTAAAATATTCATTTGCCAAAGCCGAATTGCTTTCAATAAAACTTACTTTTTTCTGGTTTACTGGATTTTTGAATAATTGTTTGTCTTTGGCATAAACAAACTCTAATTTTTGAACGGTTGGGTTTTTCGACTTTCCTTTAAGCTTGTATTTATCAAATCTATGTTTGATTTTTTCTGTTTCAAAATACTTTTTTAAAAACTGGGTAGCCTCTTGAACGGGCTGCGGTTTGATCTCCATTCCAATAACATCAAAACCGTAAATCATACCTTCATACAAGGTGGTACCTCTTCCTGCAATAGGGTCAAATAACCTTGGTGTTCCTTTGCTTGGTTTACCTGTTAATCGGGCAATGTTTATCATCATGCGGGTAAACAACTCGTTGGTTTTACCAGGATATTTTAGGATACTAGAAATTTTAGGGTCAACGTTTGGAACAAATGATTTAGAAATTGGAATAAGAACTTCTCTGCCATTTGAATCTTTCTGTTCATAAAGCGCAAAGGCAAAAGACATTTGCGAAAGAAGCTCCAAGCTTTTTGCCTCTAATTCAGCATTACTTTTAAAAGATAAATATCGAATTCCTGCAATATGAAGAATAGCTACATCCGAACATTGCTCCGTAAACTTTTCACAGGTTAAGGTCAATTCGGCCAATGCCAATTGTTTTGATTGTTCAAAGTAGACCTTGTTATGACCGGGGTCCTGAAGTACCAAATAAGAATACATACCGTGTTAAATTCTGAAGATGCGAAACTAAAAATCGCGTAAATTAATTCCAAATAGTGTGGGGCGTAATTGTTTCATCCGTGATTTGTGATTCACTATAAGTGAAAAATGTTTAAAGAATTAGAGGTTTAGCTACTAGATTTGTGCAGAATTAGTTTTGCATAAATAAAACAAAATGGAGAAGGAGAAAATTGCTATTGTTTTAGGGGCTACCGGGTTGGTAGGAGGCCATTTGGTTAATCAATTATTATCCGATTCGACTATCAAGGAGGTTAAAATATTTGTACGTAGACCGGTGGCCATTAATCATCCTAAACTCACCGTTAATATTGTTGATTTTAATGAACCAGTCTCCTTCCAAAAACAAGTAACAGGCGATGTGGTTTTTTCTTGTATGGGAACCACCATTAAAACCGCAGGCTCGCAGGAAGCACAATATACCGTAGATTATACATATCAATTTCAATTTGCACAAATGGCGTCTGGTAATAAGGTAGCCCAATATTTTTTGGTATCCTCCTCCGGTGCAAATTCAGGTTCTAGGTTTTTCTATCCTCGAATCAAGGGTGAGTTGGAAGAAGAGGTAAAGAAATTACCCTTTCAAAATATAGTCATTGTACGACCAAGTTTGTTACTGGGTGAAAGGCCCGAAAGGAGAATAGGAGAAAAATTTGGCGAGAAATTGTTTAAGGTTGTAGGTCCAATTATTCCCGGACTTAAAAAGTACAAACCCATTCTTGGAGCACAGGTGGCTAGTGCCATGTTGAATGTCTCTAAATCCAATAGTCAAAATTTTCTTCAGTTAGAATTGGATGAATTATTTCCATTTTCCACCGTAAAACAATAAAACCATGTTGGGTAAAATAGTAAAGAGAATACTTCAAGGATTAGGGGTTGTTTTAGGCCTAGTAATTCTAATCGGAACAGTTTTTATAAATGTGAGTCCTGAGTTTGGTGGCACACCTACAGAACAGGATAAAGAAAACTATATAAAGTCTGGCCATTTTAAAGAAGATGTTTTTGTAAATATTCAAAAAACCACCATGGATATGGGATGGGATAGCATAAAGTCCCTAATTAGTGAAACCATGGAGGGAGGTCCTAATAAACGTCCAGATTTTAATATTCCAGTATTGCGAGTTACTCCTAGTGATTTGAAGGAGGTCAATGCTACGCGATTAATTTGGTTTGGACATTCTGCTTTTCTTTTACAAATAGATGGTAAAAACATACTTTTAGATCCCATGCTCGGTGACGTTCCTTCTCCACATCCCTTATTGGGTACAGATAGATTCAGTAAGGAATTGCCAATTGAAATAGCCGATCTGCCTGAAATAGACGCTATAATAATTTCGCATGACCATTACGACCATTTGGATTATGGTTCTATTGAGCAATTAAAATCAAAAACAAAAATGTTTTTTGTTCCTCTTGGGGTAGGAGCACATTTTAAGGCTTGGGGAATTGAATCAAAACAAATAGTAGAAATGGATTGGTGGCAAAGTAACTTAATGGATGGTTTATCCATTTCTTTTGCTCCTTCAAGGCATTTTTCTGGTAGAGGAATTTTTGATAGAAATTCAACGTTATGGGGTTCTTGGGTGATAAAAGGGAAAACAGATAACATATACTTTAGTGGAGATGGTGGCTACGGCCCACATTTCAAGGAAATTGGTGAAAAATACGGTCCCTTTGATTTGGCACTAATGGAATGTGGACAATACAATCCTAAATGGGGACAAATTCACATGATGCCAGAGCAAACGGCTCAAGCAGGTATGGATGTTCAGGCCAAAACGATCATGCCTATTCATTGGGGAGCTTTTACTCTGGCCTTACATACGTGGACAGATCCTGTGGAGCGCGTTATTCGTAAATCTAATACGTTGAATTTACCTATCATTACGCCAAAAATTGGTGAAGAAATTTATGTAACTCAAGACGGTTCCATGTATCACGAAAAGTGGTGGGAAAATTAATTAAAATACATAAAGAATAAATTAAGTGTACTTTTTGTTTAATTTTATTTAAAAATATATTTACTTTGTGTCAAATTGTTTTGACGTGAAGAAAATACCATTAAACTGTCCGAGTTGCGAAACACCTTTGGAAGTTACGGAATTAAGTTGCAACGAATGTGATACTCGGATTTCGGGCAAATTTCCGCTTCCGTTACTCTTAAAACTCCCACCAGATGAACTAGAGTTTATTCTTCAGTTCGTGCTAACCAGTGGTAGTCTAAAAAAGATGGCCTTGGAGATGGAAAAAAGTTACCCTACTGTTCGGAACAAGTTAGATGATGTTATTGAAAATTTAACCCGAATTAAAAACGCCTAGTATGAAGACTTTATTTTTTAAACCTTTTGAAAGGTATCAGGAAAGTCATTTGCTAATTGTTGGAGTAGGAGCCTTATTAGCAGGATCTTTTTTTGGGGCGATATTTGGGGCACGTTTTGACGGAGTCTTAGATTTACACTTTCGTAGGGACGTTTCATTTTACACGGTACTCTTAGACAACATTGTGAATGTTCTAAGTTTGTTTATCCCCCTTTTTATTTTAGGGAAAACTATTAATTCTCATACTCGAGTGGTGGATGTTTTTAATACGGTTTTAATTGCCCGTATTCCGTATATGGTATTGCCCTTATCTAACTTGAATGGGTTGATTACCCAAAACACTTCAGAATTGATGGAGGTAGCATTAAATCCTGAATTAGCTTCGGAAATTAGTTCAAGTACTTATATTATGTTAACCGTTTTCGGATTGATTTCATTAGGTATTATGGTTTGGATGATTACCCTTTTATTCAATGGGTTTAAGATCTCCGTTAACCTTAAAAATAAGATGCATATTATTTGGTTTGGGCTTTCTATTCTATTGGCCGAAATTCTTTCTAAATTGATAATTAATAAGCTTTAAATATGAAAAATATTCTCATTTCTTTATTCCTATTATTTAGTGTAACAAGTTACTCTCAAGATATTGATGTTACTTTTCCGAGTGAAAACCTGGTTTTAGATGGAACCTTAACCTTGCCAAGTGGTAGCGGTCCTTATTCCGTGATTATTTTAGTGCATGGTTCTGGGCCCAATGATAGAGATCAAACCTTAGAATTAGCAGGAGGTAATGCGGCTTGTTTGTTTCCTAATTTATTAGGAGATACCATCCGAAACTTTAAGGATATTTCTGATAGCTTGGTTGAAAATGGTTTTGCCGTTTTTAGATATGATAAAAGAACATTCACGCACGGAGCTCAATTGAATCCTAAAACTGCCTCGCCTTTTGACTTTGTTACCGATGTTCATAGTGCCATAAATTACCTTAAAACTAGAACGGATATTGATACGGGCTGTATTTCATTATTGGGGCATAGTCAGGGTGCTAGTTTGGTTCCATTAGTAGCTAATCAACGTAATGATATTAACGCCTTAATTTGTTTAGGAACTCCAGCCACCCGCATTGATACATTAATGGCACAACAATTTCGTGATTTGTATATCATTTGTTTAAATGATTCGGTTACTGGAAATGCCTATTACAATCAAACTTTGAGTGATTTTAACCAGATTAGAAATGGCTCTTGGAATGCAAATACCCCTTATTTAGGAGCCTATCCGTTATTTTGGAACGATTGGATGGACATTGCAGAGGCTTCCATTTCGGATTTTAATTCATTAACAGTGCCCTTTTCCATTGTCCATGGTGAAGATGATTTCAACGTTCCGTTAACGGATTATCATAAACTACAAACTGAAATTACAAACTCCTCAGCTGAATTTACGTTGTTGCCAGGCATTAATCACTATTTTACTACCAGTACCTATCCTCATGTAGATACTGAGGTAATAAGCAACATTACCTCATTTTTAAAAAAACTACCTTGTTTAATTCATTCCATTTCTGAGCCGGAAACTCCGCCAATAAATATGGTGTATGGAAACGAGAAAATATGGATAGAGTCTTCCTTAAAGGTTGATTTTATTAAGGTATTTGATATTACGGGTAAATTAACTTTGTTCAATTTCAATAGAAATAATATAAACGCCCAAGGTTTGGTTAATGGAATATATCTTGTTCAAGTAGGGATGGGAAGTACTACTGAAACCAGTACCATTTATATTCACTAATTATTCTTTTTCTGGTAATGAGGGAAGGGTAATTTTTCTATTTTGTATACCCAAAATTGAATTGAATGTTTGTACACAAGTCATTTTCTCCGGCACGGATGTTTTTTTTAACGAAATTCCATATTTTATGGTTAACACTTTGGGTTTCATTTGTCACAATATTATTTGAGGTTACTCGGTGGGAATGGTTAGAAATTCCATGGTTGCCAATATCCGTTATTGCTACCGCTGTCGCTTTTTATGTTGGGTTTAAAAATAATCAAAGTTACGATCGCGTTTGGGAAGCTCGAAAAATTTGGGGAGGAATTGTAAATAGTAGCCGCTCATGGGGGAGTGTAGCCAAAAGTTTTGTAACGGATGAATTTGCCGTGGAGCCCATCGAAGAAAACGAACTGCAAGACATCGTGAGAAGGTTAGTACATAGACAAATAGCGTGGACATATACGTTACGCGCCCAATTATTAGTTCCAACGGCATGGGAACATTCTAATCAACACCGTTATATAGCTGAACATGCTCAACGCACCATTGATCTTTACGGAGTTGGGACTGTCGATCAGGAGCAAATTAAAAAGACCGTTAATACGTTACTGGAGGACCGAGATATTACGTATTTGGAAGACAAAAAGAATAAGGCAACGCATATTTTAGATTTACAATATCAAGATTTAAGAGAATTACGAAAAAAGGGATTAATTAATGATTTCCGACATATGCGTATGGAGGAAAATTTGAGTGAATTTTACACTTTCCAAGGTCAATGTGAACGCATTAAAAAATTTCCTCTTCCCAGACAATATGGAGGAATGAGCTTTGTTTTTGTGGTAATTTTTATTTTCCTATTACCCTTTGGAATGGTTTCAGAGTTTGCTAAAATGGGTGATTTGGTTATGTGGCTGGCTATTCCTGCTTCGGTTTTGGTAGGTTGGGTATATTTGGTTATGGAACTGGTTGGAGATTATTCTGAAAACCCCTTTGAAGGGTTGCCACATGATATTCCAATGATGAGTTTATGTAGAACTATAGAAATTGACTTAAGACAGATATTAGGCGAAGAAAATATACCTACACCCACAGAGGTGAAGAACGGTATTTTAATGTAGGATTTTAATAAAGGGTATAAAAAAACCGCTAGATACTCATCTAGCGGTTTGATGTTATTAAGAGTTTTAATTCTATTGTTTTAAAACTGCTTTTGTATATGAACCATCTTTGGTTATGATTGTAACAAAGTACATACCCTCAGAGTAAGCCGTTAAATCTAAACTAACGGTGTTTTGCCCTGCTGTGGTTTGTAAATGTTGTATCTCAACTACCTTACCTAAAGCGTTTAATACGTTTACTCTTACATTTTCGTTACCTGCATTTTCAAAAGATAGCTCTGCAGTTGCCACAGTTGGGTTTGGATACACTTTCATATCCACGTCATTGGCCTCAATATTTTCAACTGAAGTCAAATCCCAATTATTTTCAAAATACGTTTTGTAAGCTCCAGCGCCATGTGTAGCTACTACACAAAATCCATCGCTTTCTCTATAGTTGATTTGTTCAATTACAACGTTTCCAATAACATCAGAAGCCTGTTGAACCCATACCGTATTTTCGCCATCAATATAGTTGGTAGCAAAAAGACCCACTGAAGTTCCAAGTAATAAGGCATCACCACCTTCTGCTTTAATGAACTTTGCCCATCGTAATGATGGCCCATTTCCACGGTAATACAAATTTGGCGGAACCCCTGGATCCGGATCTCCTTTTAGATTTCCTTCAATACTTTCCCAGGTAGCGCCTCCATCCGTAGTCGACCATATACTTATTACGTTATAATTGGAATAAACAACAATTACATTATCACTGTTGTGCGGATCCACTTCAATATTTGAAGCATAACTACCACTAGTAATTCCATTAGATACATTTATTACCGTAGCAGTGGAACTTCCATCATCAATAATTTTGTATACTTTTCTACCGGAAGCACCAACATACACCACACCAGGATCACTTTTAGAAGCTCCTACTGCAGTAATTTCACTTCCAACCGAAGCAATATTTTCCCAGTTTCTTTGCCCATTATCGTAACCTGCTAAGTTGTAGTTTCGCCAAAGGTCATCACCGTTAGGTAAATACATTTTATTATTATCAGCCGGATCCAAGATAAATGGGTGATTAAATTGGAAGCTTGAATTGGCATTTTGAGGGGTAATATACCTTCTGCTTGAAATGGATCCAGTTTCAGAAATTTTCATTCTTCGAATACTGCCATATTGTGAAGAGAAGTAATATACATTGTTTCCTCCTTCTTTTGCACAATATGCTCCATCTCCACCGTTGGTATATTCCCAATCGGTAAGCGTATCAGCTGTGAAAGTCATCCAACTACCGTTGTCTTGATATCCGGAAAGTACAATTTCATTTTCTTCTAAATGGTCAATCCCTAAACCGTAAAATTGAGTAGTTTGGTATCCATTGTTCAAAGAAGTCCAAATCACTTTAGTTGATTCCGGATCATTGGTATATGATAGTCCCCCATCCGTACTTGCAAGTAATTGATTGGTGTTGTGTGGATTAAAGGCTAAATCTTGCTGGTCTGGATGCTGATTATCAGTCCTCCAGCTAAAGTTAGAATAGCCATCGGCATCGTAGCCTCCTAATTGACGCGTTCCGTTAGCAGAACTAAACCCACTAGAGTTACGAAACAAATTTGTTGCACCAATGTACACCATGTTTTCGTTGGTTGGACTAACCGACATGCTCATGCAATAGGTTCCCTGAGTATTTAGATCATATCCTTGTGCAGGAGGTAAGTTTTGGGATCTATTACTCCATGTTCCCCCAGATCCAGATCCATCTCCATTTACGTAGGTGTATTTAAAAAATGAAACATCTGAGAGTCCCCAATTAGGAGTAACTACATAATAGTAAACAGAGTTTTCGTTGTTGGGAGCAACAGAAATTAAAGCGCGTTCATGATTGGGAGCTAGATCAGCAGGAGTAATATTCACCCAGTTTATACCATCTTCAGATCTCCAAAAACCGGTTTGATTTCCATCTGCACTAATGTGTGCATAACAAACACCTGAGGAAGTAACTACAATTTCACTCCAATCCGCATTTGTGGTGCCACCTAATACCAGTGTCCAGGTATCTCCACCATCTACGCTTCGTCTAATACCTTTTGACGTGGCAGCATAAATTTCATCTTCTGTTGTATTGGAATAGTCCATAGCAATGTTATAGATGAAACTCCAATCTCCTCTTTTCTGAGGCGCTGTTGCGGTTGAAGGCATTTGCGTCCAAGAAGCTCCATCATCTATAGATTTGTACATGCCACTACCATAAAAATTTGCGGAGAAAGATTTACTCGCAGAATTTCCAATAGATTCTCCCGAACCATAATAGAATACGTTGCTTTTACCAGGTCTTTGGTCTTGCATAATGCATGAAACCGCTGATTGATCTTCGTAGTTTGTGGCTCTTTGCCAAGATTGACCAAAATCAATACTACGCCACATACCGCCACTAACAGCTCCTGCAAGCAGTATGTTTGGGTTCTCAATATGATAGGAAATTGCACGAGTTCTTCCGCCTACATTCCTTGGTCCAATTGGTTCAAAAATTTGGTCGCTAATACCAGCGGTTCTCGAAGAAGACTTAGGAAGAGTAGAGGCATATGCCAGCTCTCTCATCTTTATACCTGCAGGAACCAATCCAGTACCCGGGTCTTTTAAACGTTCCAATTCATATTCCGCCCTACCAGCAATACCCATTTCTCTTTTAGAGAGTTTAGACTCTTCATTAAAATGGTCTACTTGGGGTGCAGTGGAACAAGAAATTAGAGACACGCTAAAAGCGTACGCCCAGAAAAGGTGTGATAATTTCATGAAATAATTTTTCAAAATGAGTAATAACTTAACCTACGAAAAAACTCAGGTTTAGTTGAATGAATTCAATAAAAAAGTGAATTATTCGCAGTAGATGTGGGCGAAAATACTTTTCAGAATAGTGCAGTGCAACTATTTTTTGTCACACATTTAACATTTAGCTCAATGTTATTTTTTGGTTGCAACAATTCGTGTTTGCTCTTTCATTTGGATACCTAATCGGTTTTCAAATGCATCGGAAATATGATCATAGGCAGAGTAGTTTTCATTTCTTCGTGCACTGTCTCTTATTTCCACCAAAAACTTAACCATCGCATCCACAGTTTCATCTTTGTTAATGCCTTCTTTTTGACTCTCAATGGTCTGGATAATTAAATCCTCAAAGTGAAACTTATTAGATGTTGATCCCATGTCCAATATATTTTAAAAATTCCGCTTTGGTTGATTCGTTATTAAATTCCCCGCTGTATTCCACGGTAACAGTGGTACTGGTTCGGTCGTTAATACCCCTACTCGTAACGCATAAATGTTGTGCTTCAATAACCACAGCTACCGATTCCGTTTCAAGTGCTGCCTTTAACTCTTCCATTATTTGAATGGTTAATCTTTCTTGGACTTGAGGTCGTCTGGAATAATAATCTACAATTCGATTTATTTTTGATAACCCAATCACATTTCCTGTTGAAATGTAGGCCACATGTGCCTTACCCACAATGGGTAAAAAATGATGTTCGCATGTGGAATTTACCGATATATGCTTTTCTACCAACATTTTGTCGTAACCATATTTGTTACTGAAAGTAGACATCTTAGGCTTCTTTTTGGGGTCTAAACCTTGAAATATTTCGTTAACAAACATTTTAGAAACACGATGTGGAGTTCCTTTTAAACTATCATCGGTCATATCTAAACCCAGAGTTTCCATTATTTGAAAGAAATGCTCTTCTATTTTTGCTTTCTTTTGATAATCAGTCATATCAAAAGCATCTGGCCTCATTGGAGTAACCGCACTAGATGAAGCATGAGAGTCTCCCATTTCATCCATTAACAACTCATCTACAGTTTTGTCGTTTTTCATCTCTTTACATCGTTATGAGCAACACTATAGCTACTCCCGTTCAACCTGCAAAGGTACAGGTATTTTAGAGGTGAAAATCGAATTATCCGATATTCTTTTGTAAAATAGCTATAGGATAATTTAATATTCAATTAATTCCAAATTAACAACTCCTTGCGTTAAAGTTATTTCTTGGGTGTTTGCTCCTGAGGTAAAAAGCTGTCCGGAAAAATTGCAGGTTATTAGGTTTTCTTCGTAACTGTTTATGGTAATTGAAAACTTAGTGTCATCGCTACTTGATCCGTAGGAAACATTTTGATCATTGGTATAAATAGCCGTGACAGTAGGTTGCGATAAATCCGTTGAATACGTTATTGTAACTGGAAGTGCTGTGTTTTCCATATCAAATCGATCAATTTGAAAATTCATTCCTTCGGTGTTGGCATCGGTAACTAGGCGTCTCATTTCTACAGATTCCCCCTTCACGTAATAAGCGTTAAATACCGGATCTTGCAATAAAATTTTGTAATCACAATCAATAAAGTTCCCGTCTGCTTTAAATTGGATGTAATTCTCAAGTAATATGGGAGGTTCTTCCATTGGATCGTCATTATCACAAGAAGAATACGCAAGTACACTTGCTAATGAAAGGAAAGTTAAAAGTTTATTGATCATTTTTGGTACGATTTAGAGACCGCAATTTAATGAAAATAATTCCACTGTTCAAAACTGATATCAATCAGTGTTTTTTTGTTTTGATAGCTTACAATTTAATGTACATTTGCGCTTATTAAGATTTATTCTAAATAAGAAAGATGAACGTTTTTATTGCCGATAGCAATGTGATTATTCGAGAGGGGCTAAAGTCAATTGTGACAAAGGTTTCTGGTGTTGATATTGTTGGTGAATCTGAAAATAGTGGTGAATTAATTGCAATGTTATTAAATAAGATGCCAGACGTTTTATTCATTAATTACGCATCACCTTTAATGTTAGAGAGTGATGTGCAATTGATTATGAATACCATGCCGTCCATTAAAGTAATTGGTATTACTGAAAGACCAGATAGGGTTAGCGTTCAAAAGTATATTCAGAATAACATTGATGGGCACCTATTATATTCTTGCGATACCGAAGAAATTCATGATTGTATGAAATTTGTGATGAAAGACGAAAAATTCTTTTGTGGAAAGGTTTTAGAGGTAATGAATTCTGATATTCAAAAAACTTTCAAATGTGAAGGTATTAGATTATCTAAAAGAGAGATTGAGGTTATTGAATTTGTGTCCAAAGGGTTGTCTAATAAGGAAATAGCAGAGGAGATGTTCTTGTCTGTTCATACAATTCTTACCCATAGAAAAAACTTAATGAATAAATTAGGTTTGAAAAATACAGCCGGACTGGTGGTGTATGCGGTGCAAAATGGCATTCATACAGAATTGGATTATTCGGTGAACTAAGAATTTTTTTCATGAAAAACATCGGATTATTTTACGGTTCTGATACTGGGAATACAGAAGTAATTGCGGGTCTTATTCAAAATAAGATAGGTACGGATATTGTGGATCTATTTGATGTATATGATTGTAGACCAACAGACTTACTAAAATATGACCATTTAATTATTGGTTTGTCTACTTGGCATGATGGCCAATTGGTTAGTGCTTTTGATGAAATAGAGGAAGAGTTGAAAAAATTAGATTTTTCAGGAAGAAAAATTGCATTTTTCGGATTGGGAGATCAATTTGGTTATGCAGACTATTTTATTGATGGTGTTGGAATAGTTGGAAAAATCATGGAAAATAATGGCGGTGAAATTGTGGTGAATTGGTCTAATGAAGATTATGATTATGAAAAATCAAAAGCAGATTTGGGGAATGGGAAATTTTTAGGTTTGGCCTTAGACGAGGATAACCAGGACCATTTAACCGATGAACGGATTAATAAATGGATACCCCAGGTTTTGGAGGCCTTTGGAAGAGATTAATTTTGGAAAACCGATGAGAGTCGGTTTTTTTTATGTCTTATAAATGACCTTTAGCTTCTCCTTACGTACTTTTCTACTGACCCTTTAATTGATTTATTAATTTCGTAAATAAAAATTTAAGAACATGACAAATTTTGAGTTTCAAAACCCTGTGAAAGTCCTTTTTGGAAAAGGTCAAATTGAGAATATCGCCAATGAAATCCCAAAAGAAACTAAAGTGTTGGTTCTTTATGGAGGAGGAAGTATAAAAAATAATGGCATTTATGCACAGGTAATGAATGCTCTATCTAACCACACGGTATTTGAGTATGGAGGTATTCCTGCCAACCCAGAATATGAGGTTTTAATGGGAGCTCATCGATTAATTAAAAAAGAAAATATTGAGTTTCTATTGGCTGTAGGTGGTGGGTCTGTTATTGATGGAACGAAGTTTTTAAGTGGTGCGGCCACTTTTAACGGAATTGACCCATGGCAAATTTTGGCTGAGGGCATTCCCACTGTTAAAGGAATGCCGTTTGGAACCGTGTTAACCCTTCCTGCCACGGGAAGTGAAATGAACTCGGGAGCGGTAATTACAAAAAAGGTGACCCAAGAAAAGCGAGTGATGGGAGGGAAAGGCTTGTTCCCTCAATTTTCAGTACTAGATCCGAATGTGGTAAAATCCATTCCAGTAAGGCAATTGCAAAACGGGGTAATTGATGCCTATGTTCATGTATTAGAGCAATATTTAACTTATTCTCACCCGGCTAAATTGCAAGATCGAATTGCGGAAGGAATATTGCAAACCTTGATTGAAGTAGGTCCCGATATTGTGAAAAATCCATCCAATTATGAATTGGCAGCTAATTTTATGTGGTCATGTACAATGGCACTTAATGGACTAATTCAAAAAGGTGTTCCAACCGATTGGGCAACCCATATGATTGGCCATGAACTAACCGCTTTACACGGTATTGACCATGCACGTACCTTAGCTATTATTGGTCCACATTTGTATCAACACCAATTTGAAAATAAAAAGGAAAAATTAGCGCAGTATGGACATAGGGTTTGGGGTCTATCCAATTCCAGTACGGAAGAAACTGCTAAGGAAGCATTAACCAAAACCATTGAATTTTATCATTTAATGGGAATGAAAACTAAACTTTCAGAAAATACAGATAACTTTGATGCAACCTCCAAAATTGTTTTTGATAGATTTGAAGAACGAGGCTGGAAAGAACTTGGCGAAAATAATGCTATTGGGCCAAAAGAGGCTAAAGAAATAGTAGAGTTGTCGCATTAAACTGTTGCGATGAAAAAAGGTGTAATAATTGGGGTGTTGATGCTGGGTCTGGGTATTTCGTGTCAAAACCAGAAAAATGTTGCTCAAAAGGAAGAAATAAATAGTTCCATGGCTCAAGTGGAAGAGTATCATCTTTTGTTTAATGGCACCGCTTCAGATAATAGCTGGAGTGTTCAATTAACGGATTCTACAATTACGGTATTTCTAGAAAACGATCAATCAGAATTGGTTTTTACCAATGTGAAAAGGAATGTAATAATGGATGTTGCGGGTATGGGATATCATGCAACTGACACCCAAGGTCATCAAATATCTTTAGAGGTTTTTAAAGAGGATTGTATGGATGTAAATGATCAAAAACACACTTTTAAATGCGATGTTTCTTTTACGATGAAAAATCATGAAAATGAAAGCCAAATAACCAGTTCTGGTTGCGGTGATTATTTGGGTGATGAAAGACTTAATAAAAACTGGCACGTTGTAAAATTTAAAGGAGAGCCAGTTTCTGTAATGAATTCGAGTAAGGTGCCTGTGGTTGGATTTAAAACCAAAAAAGCAGAGGTAAACGCCAATATGGGCTGTAATGGAATTGGAGGGAGATATTCTTTAATGGAAAACTCCATGTTTTTTTCTCCAAACTTTATGTCCACTCAAATGTATTGTGAGGGAGCCATGGAATTGGAGCGCGATTTTACGAAAAGTGTTTCGGGTAAAACACTACAATATTTATTTAGAAATGACCAGTTGATTTTTAAAACAATGGATGGCGTTGAAATTTTAATTCTACAAGAAAACTAGATTAATGAAATTAATATCATGGAATGTAAATGGCATTAGAGCAGTTGCCAAAAAGGGACTTATTGAAATTTTGGAAGGGTTTGAGGCCGATATTATTGGTTTTCAAGAAACCAAGGCACAAATCACCCAAGTAGAAGAAGTTTTAGCTCCTTTAGGCTATCATGTTTGTGCTAATGAGGCCGAACGTAAGGGTTATTCAGGCACGGCAATTGCCTCAAAAGAAAAACCATTTAGTGTTACTTTAGGAATTGGTATTGCTGAACATGACAATGAGGGGAGAACAGTGACCGCTGAATTTGAAAAGTTTTATGTGGTGAATTCTTACATTCCTAATTCTGGTCAAGGACTAAAAAGATTGGATTACAGGGAAACCTGGGATAAAGCCATGTTGAATTACTTGAAAGGTTTGGAAAAGAAAAAGCCAGTAATTTTCTGTGGAGATATGAATGTATGTCACCAAGCCATTGATTTGGCACGCCCTAAACCTAATTACAATAAATCTGCAGGTTATACCCAAAAAGAGATTGACGGATTGTCTAACTACATTAATGCCGGTTTTATAGATTCATTTAGAACCATGTATCCAGATACGGTGAAGTATTCGTGGTGGAGTTATCGTGGTGGCGCAAGGGCAAAGAATATTGGCTGGCGGTTAGATTATTTTTTGGTGTCGGAAGAGTTAATGCCAGAAGTGAAAGATTCTCTTATCTTGAATGAAGTGTTGGGCTCAGATCATTGTCCTGTTGGATTGGTTATTTAAAATTAAACAACTTTTTCTTGGGTTGGGATTTCTTTTCTTTTTTACGTTGGGTACGTTCGTCTTTGCTGTTACTGCCTAAAATGGAATCTTCCAACCCATGAAAAGTGACCATCCATAACATCGTAAAGAAGTTTTGAAACGGCTTTTTGGTAATTTGAAATTTACCCTGATGGTAGTACGGAGAACCAGGTATATTTTCCGTTTTTAAAATTCCGTTTGCTAGCCCAGAAGCTACATTGTTAAAGAAACCTGGTTTAGAATTTAAATCTTTTGATTCCAGTTTAATTTTTAAACCTTTATAATGCGCATCCATTGTTCCTATGGCTCCATTATTACTTAGGGTGCTTGCTATTTTTAGGTCTATTATTTCTCCAGCATCCGTACTTACTCGAATGATGGGTTTTAAAACGTCATTGAATTTAACTAAATCTAAATTGGATGCATTAACGGTAAACTGCGTTTTACTAGAGGGGCTGTCCATATGCACCTTTATATTGGATAATATATTCCCCGTTCCATTAATTTTAGTCTTAGCGTCAATGTTTAAAATGGAATGTTCTTCAATTTTATTAGGAATATTTGTAATGTTTGTGGCCAGGATATTCATCTCTGTAAAATTTAATTTACCATGCACGGGGGTTTGATTTCCTAATAAATCGATGAAAATTTCGGCATTTTTAATAGCGGCCTTTTCAATATGGATGGGGTAGGGAACCGCAAGAATCATTTCACCCAACATAGGTTTTATCACATTAGGCGAATGAGGCTTTTTTAGGTTAGAGTGCACCTTTAATTGCGGGTGAATTAGGGAAACAGATTTAGCAAACATCTGTTCATGATTAAGCCATTTAATAAAGTCGATATCCTTAATTTTCAAGCTGTCTAAGGAAAAGTCCTTCCAGCCCTTTCTATACTCCTGTTCTTTGAAAAATTGTTCAGGAGTGTTACCTGGCTCAAAGCCTACCTGGGCCACAATTAATTGATTATCATCACTATCATAATTTACGGCTCCAACAGATAAGGAAGCGTCATCTTGAAGAAGAATAATAATGTCTTCAGAGTCTAATAAATAACGATCCACATTCAGATATTTATTAGAGTATAAAGTGCTTTTATTAGCATTAACTCCATACATTTCATAATTGACATTCTTTACCCTGAAAATTTCAGCGGTATCATTTAATGAGTCAATGATGTTGTAACTTAATTGAATTTTTTCTAAACCTAATTTACCCAAGTCAAAGCTATCGTAATTATCTAAAAAGATGCTTCTAAAGTCAACTGTATCTTGGGTTTCTCCCTCCGGTACAGATAGGTAATCATAGTGGTAAATATCCATTACTGGATTATGTATTTCAAAACTGTTTGCTTTGATTTTGTGTTCGTTTAAAGCCAACATAATATCAAAATGATCTAACGCAACTTCTTCAATTTCCATATTGAAAAACGTGTTTTCAATACTCATTCCATCTGCATCACGTTTTAGAATTACCAAGCTGTCCTTGGGTACAAAATGGATACGTTCTAATTCAACAGTTCCAGAAAATACATTTAAATGGATGTCATCAATAGAAATTAAATAAAGACTTTCGTTTGATTCATTGTATTTCTTAATGAGTTCGTTACGAATGATTTGGTTGGCTATTTTTTCGGCATTGTAGAAAAAGTAAGTTGCCATTCCCCCAAGAATAATAAGGAATAGAATACTTAATATGATTATTTTTTTGCGCAAGTAATTCGTTGTTTCGACTCTAAAAATAATAATAATGAACTAAGGGAGAACTAAAAAAGGGTTAAAACATAATTTATTCTTCCACAGAGATCACAAAAATATCCTCATTGTTGTTTTTCATCAGGTACTTCTCTCTCGCAAATTTTTCTAATTTCTCCTGATCGTTTAATAAATTATCCAGATCTAACCGAGTTTCCTCAATTTTTACCTCGAAATATTCTTTTTCACTTCGAATGGTATTCAGTTCACTACGCAGTTTATACAACATGAATGCATCATTAGAGTCAAAAAATAGCATCCAAATCACAAAGGCAATAACGGTAATAGAATACCTGTTTTTTAAACCGTTTGGAATTTTATCGATGTACTGTTTAAGCATATGTCCAAAAGTAAAAGCTACGCAGAAGGATAAGTACTTACATTAAAAACACTTATCAACATCGAATGTAGGAAACGTCAATTTATCTAGTATATTTTTAGTCTTTCTTCCTGAACCTTAGGATTAGCCATGTATTCATCGTAGGTCATTTGCTTGTTTACGAAACCTTTTGGCCCAATTTCTAGCACTCTATCAGCTACCGAATTAGTGAACGTATGATCATGAGAAGCAAACATTAAAGTTCCTTTAAAATCTACTAAAGAGTTATTAAACGCCTGAATAGATTCCAGATCTAAGTGATTGGTAGGTTCGTTAATCATCAAGAAGTTGGCTTCCGCTAGCATCATCCTTGATATCATACATCTAACTTTTTCTCCCCCTGAAAGTACGTTTGCTTCTTTGAAGGTTTCTTCACCCGTAAATAACATTTTACCTAGAAAACCACGAACGTAAACGTCATCTTTAATCTCTGAAAATTGTTTTAACCAATCAATTAAATTGTCTTTGGTTTCAAAAAACTTCTCATTGTTAGCGGGCAGGTAAGAGGTGGTCATGGTTTGGCCAAAGTAAAAACTACCGCTATCAGCTTCTGAGTCGCCATTCAAAATTTTGAATAACTCGTGAATCGCTAACGTGTTTTTACTGATGATGGTAATCTTGTCTCCTTTCGTTACGTTTAAATCTAAATTAGAACTGTCTCTTATACACATCTGACGCTGCCGACGATCTACTCTGTG
>OLHJ01000263.1_pt1 | contig 18389 bp, 21 predicted proteins | sample 1609491 | NCBI WGS metagenome assembly OLHJ01 (sample SAMN05416861, study PRJEB24817) | seawater metagenome | isolation source: Sea water | place: Canada:Atlantic | collected 2013-11
CTAGAAACTTGCATCAGAACGGAAAAAGGCCGGCGGACATTTGTCCACCAGCCAGTGTGCAACTAAATAACTTAGCGCGTCACTATAAGCAATGCAAATTGTGGCTTAAGATTACTTAAGTTCCACAGAAGCACCAGCTGCTTCAAGTGCTGCTTTAAGTGCTTCAGCATCATCTTTAGAAGCAGCTTCTTTAACAGCAGTTGGTACGCCGTCAACGATGCCTTTCGCTTCTTTAAGACCAAGGCCAGTCGCTTCACGAACGGCTTTGATTACAGCAACTTTCTTTTCGCCAACAGCAGTAAGAACTACGTCGAATTCAGTTTGCTCAGCAGCAGCGCCGCCTTCAGCAGCAGCAGCAGGACCTGCAGCAACAACAGCAGTTACGCCGAATTTTTCTTCCATTGCTTCGATCAAAGCAACAACGTCAGTTACAGACATTTCAGCAACAGCGTTTAGAATATCTTCTTGAGAGATAGCCATTTTTAATTACCTAACTTATGGGGCAAAAAAGCCCATTTAATACTTTAAAAGGAAACAGATTCTTAATTAAAAAATTAAGCTGCTGCTTCTTCTTTCTGATCACGGATCGCGGCAATGGTACGTACCAATTTGCCTGCAGATGCTTCTTTCATAACACACATTAGCTTGGCGATTGCTTCGTCGTATGTAGGCAAGGTAGCCAATACATTAACGTCAACAACTTCACCTTCAAAAGCGGCTACTTTCAGTTCAAACTCAGCATTGTCTTTAGCGAATTTAGAAAAAATTCGCGCTGCAGCACCTGGATGCTCAGTAGAGAATGCAATTAAGCTTGGACCTGTTAGTGCGTCAGAAACACACTCAACAGTAGTACCTTCGATAGCGCGCTTAGCTAGAGTATTACGAACAACCTTCATCCAGACGCCGTTTTCACGAGCCTCTTTACGAAGAGCTGTCATCGCTCCAACAGTTACGCCGCGGGCATCCGCGACAACTGCAGATAGAGCGCCGGAAGCAGCTTCCTGAACCTCAGCAACGATCGCTTTTTTACCGTTCAGATCTAAAGCCACGTTCAACTCCTACAAGTTGTGGTTAGTGCTCATAAAGAGCAAGTTAGGTGTGACTTAATTCAGTACTAAAAATAATTCTGAATGGGGGCACACCATCTGCGCAGGAAATTAAGCAAACCAATTAGAATACTGACTCATAAAGCCACTTAACTGATTTACACCTACGGTCTTTGACAGTCCTTAACCCCTAATTAAAAAGGTTAAAGACCCCAAAGTTCTTGTTTCTAGATCGTTAAAGTTTAAGAGTTACTTAAACCGCATCGATACCAGATAAATCAACAGTAATACCAGGACCCATAGTAGTAGATAGAGTCGCTTTCTTAAGGAATACACCTTTGGCATTAGCTGGTTTTGCTTTCTTAAGATCAGTTACAAGAGCAGCCAAGTTTTCTTTAATAGCTTGCTCTTCAAATGCAACTTTACCTAGAGAACAGTGAATAATTCCGTTCTTATCATTACGGTAACGAACCTGACCAGCTTTAGCATTCTTAACAGCTGTTGCTACGTCTGGAGTTACTGTACCCACTTTAGGGTTAGGCATAAGACCACGAGGACCAAGGATCTGACCTAGTTGGCCAACAACACGCATAGCGTCAGGAGAGGCAATAACAACACCGAAGTCCAAATCGCCGCCTTTCATTTGCGCCATAAGATCTTCCATACCTACTACGTCAGCACCAGCTTCTTTTGCTTTTTCAGCATTAGCGCCTTGAGTGAACACAGCAACACGAACAGTCTTACCAGTACCGTTAGGCAGTACAGTAGCACCACGTACGTTTTGGTCAGATTTACGTGCATCGATACCAAGATTGATAGCAACATCTACAGATTCAGGAAACTTAACCGTAGCCGTTTCTTTTAAAATAGAAACCGCTTCAGAGAACGAGTAAGTTTTTAATACGTCAACTTTTTCACGAAAAGCTTTAACGCGCTTGCTTAAGTTAGCCATTATTCAGCACCTTCTGTATCTAGACCCATAGCACGAGCAGAACCCGCAATGGTACGAACCGCAGCATCCATATCAGCAGCCGTCAGATCAGGCATTTTGATAGTGGCGATTTCTTCTAGTTGAGCACGATTTACCTTGCCCACTTTTTCAGTGTTTGGACGACCAGAACCACTCTTGATACCAGCAGCTTTCTTCAACAAGAAAGAAGCAGGTGGAGTTTTGGTTTCAAACGTAAAGCTGCGATCGCTATACACAGAAATGATTACAGGTACTGGACCTTCCATTTTCTGAGTAGCCGCGTTAAACGCCTTACAGAATTCCATGATATTCAAACCATGTTGACCTAGAGCAGGACCAACTGGTGGGCTTGGGTTAGCTTTACCCGCTTCAACTTGCAGCTTAATATAAGCTTCGACTTTCTTAGCCATAACAACCTCTTTATTTGGGTAATAACGCCTTTCGGCTCCCCGACAATGCCTACAAAATAATTTTTGTTAGGCAGCTTTTTCTACTTGGCCAAACTCAAGCTCAACCGGCGTAGAACGACCAAATATTGTCACCGCCACTTTAAGGCGTGATTTAACGTAATCAACAGTCTCAACCACACCATTGAAGTCTGCAAACGGACCATCAATAACGCGAATCATCTCACCTGGCTCGTAAATAGTCTTATGAGTAGGCTGACCGTCTTTACCATCTTCAATACGTTGCAAGATTGCATCAGCTTCTTTCTTAGTAATAGGTGCAGGCTTATCAGCCGTACCGCCTATAAAACCAAGAACACGTGGCGTATCTTTCACCAAGTGCCAGCTCGCATCATTCATATCCATCTCAACAAGCACATAACCAGGATAGAACTTACGTTCACTCCTGCGTTTTTTGCCGTCGCGCATTTCAATTACTTCTTCAGTGGGAACCAATATCTCACCAAAGCTGCTTTCCATATTATTGTATTCAATTTGTTCTTTAAGCGTGTTCATAACACGCTTTTCGTAGCCTGAATAGGCGTGAACAACATACCAGCGCATAGCCATTTGTACTCTCCTATCCAATAACGCTAGAGATGATCCAGCTTAGCAGAGAATCTAAGCCCCACAACAAGATAGCAACTAAAATCACTACAGCAACAACAATTAATGTGGTTTGAGTTGTCTCTTGTCGAGTCGGCCAAACAACCTTACGGCGCTCGATGTTCGCTTCTTTAAGTAAAATTCTGAAAGCCTTACCCTTAGTCGTCGTAGCTGCAATTGCTAATGCAACCGCCATAAGCGCAACAACGCCGAGAATGCGATAAAGCAAACCGACTTCGGCATACATTTGATTACCAACAATAGCACCAGAAGCAAGTATGATGGCAAGTAACCACTTAACTGTACTTAATGGCGATCCTGTGGCTTCAGTATTTCCACTCATCTTCGCGATTTCCTATAACGAAAAAAAGTGGCACAAGTGCCACTTCTTTAAAATTCTGGCAGGCCAGGAGGGACTCGAACCCCCAGCATTCGGTTTTGGAGACCGACGCTCTACCAATTGAACTACTGGCCTATCCCGATGTACGGGCGGTGCATTCTACGTAACTCCGCATAAAAATCAACTGCTTAGCAGTAAAAACTTTCATTATTCTGAAAACGCCTGCACTTGTGACAACCGCACACCAAACCACCACCCTTTCACCCCACCCAAACACAAAAAAGGCCACCGAAGTGACCTTTCTTTTTTGGCTATTGCCGAATATTAAATCGTCCGACCCATCCCTGAAAAATGCTCCTGCATTTTCAGGATACAGGTCATCCTGACCTTAATTATTCAATGATCTTAGCAACAACACCAGCACCTACAGTACGACCACCTTCACGGATAGCGAAGCGCAAGCCGTCGTCCATCGCGATTGGGTGAATCAAGGTAACTTCCATCTGAACGTTATCGCCAGGCATTACCATTTCAACGCCATCAGGAAGCTCGCAAGCACCTGTTACGTCAGTAGTACGGAAGAAGAACTGTGGACGGTATCCTTTAAAGAAAGGAGTGTGACGACCGCCTTCTTCTTTCTTAAGAACGTAGATCTCACCAGCAAACTTAGTATGCGGAGTGATTGAACCAGGTGCACAAAGAACCTGACCACGTTGAACGTCTTCACGCTTAGTACCACGTAGAAGAACACCACAGTTCTCGCCAGCACGACCTTCGTCTAGAAGCTTACGGAACATCTCTACACCAGTAACGGTAGTAGTAGTGGTTTCTTTGATACCAACGATTTCAACTGGCTCGCCAGTTTTAACGATACCGCGCTCAACACGACCAGTAACAACAGTACCACGGCCTTGAATAGAGAAAACGTCTTCGATAGGCATGATGAACGTACCGTCGATAGCACGCTCTGGCTCAGGGATGTACGTATCAAGCGCTTCAAGAAGCTTCTTAACAGCTGTAGTACCCATTTCGTTGTCGTCTTTGCCTTCAAGGGCCATAAGAGCAGAACCAGGAATGATTGGAGTATCATCACCAGGGAAATCGTATTCAGAAAGAAGATCACGAAGTTCCATGTCTACTAGCTCAAGCATTTCTTCGTATTCTTCAGTACCGTGGCCACCACAGTCTTCAGAAAGAAGGTCAGCTTTGTTTAGGAAAACAACGATGTAAGGAACACCAACCTGACGAGAAAGCAAGATGTGCTCACGAGTCTGAGGCATAGGGCCGTCAGTCGCACCACATACTAGGATGGCGCCATCCATTTGAGCAGCACCGGTGATCATGTTTTTAACGTAATCGGCGTGTCCTGGGCAATCTACGTGCGCATAGTGACGATCAGTTGTTTCATATTCAACGTGAGAAGTGGCGATAGTAATACCACGCTCACGCTCTTCTGGGGCGTTATCGATGTTAGCGAAATCAACCATTTCGCCGCCAGTTACTTCAGCCGCTACGCGAGTTAGAGCTGCAGTTAGAGTAGTTTTACCGTGGTCGACGTGACCAATGGTGCCCACGTTTACGTGCGGCTTACTACGATCGAATTGTTCCTTAGCCATGATAACGCCTCGTTTTTAGTGATAGCTAGATGCAAAAAAAGGCAATTCACTGCAACTACGCTATGAACTACCTTTAAATTCTTTTAACTTTTACTTCATATCTTCAAGATATGGTGCTGATACCAAGAGTCGAACTTGGGACCTCATCCTTACCAAGGATGCGCTCTACCACCTGAGCTATATCAGCGAATAATGGAGCGGGTAGCGAGAATCGAACTCGCATCATCAGCTTGGAAGGCTGAGGTTCTACCATTGTACCATACCCGCAAAATCCTAAAGGCTAACTCATACTGCTTTAAGACTTGCCTTAAATCATGGTGGTGGGGGCTGGATTCGAACCAGCGAAGCTTTCGCGTCAGATTTACAGTCTGATCCCTTTGGCCACTCGGGAACCCCACCAAATTGTGGCGCAGATATTGCCTTTACAGATCCTTGTTGTCAAGTAATTCTCTTTAAAAATTAATTACTTGCAAGCATTTGTACGTGTATCTACGCTTCTCAACAACGATACTTCTTTGCTGTTGAGGGCGCGCACTATACCCAATTTTTTAAGCGATGCAAACACCTTTTAACAACGAATTTGCTTCCACTGCTTTTCTTTACCCTCAAGTAAGCGCTGACGTGTTTTCTCATCAATCACCGAGCGCTTATTTATAGGCGCCACAACCCAGTGTTGATTACGTTTACGCTCCAAGGGCTTCACTTTGGGCACAAGTTTTTTCTTAGCCAGTTTTTTCAGTAACCGATCCACTGATTCTTTTTGGGCAAACAAGCCCAAAGAAATACCATTTGCCAACTCCCCCTCAGTGATAACAAAGCTATCTACGCCACGCTTTTGCAGCTCTTTGAGCTTACGCAATGCCATCTTCTTATTCGCCAAAGGCTCTAAATACACCCAGAACTCCTTTTTAACCACCACCGCCTTATTTTCTAAGCGAGCTGAAATATCTAAGGCCAGCAAGCGGGCATGCATGTTTTTGGCATCGACCTCGATCAAGTACGGCCCCACTGCCCAACACAAGGCCTCATATTTTTCTGGCGCACTTGTTTGACGAGTCGTTTTTTCAGTCACTTCAGATAATAAATTAATAGGCGCCGCACCACTTGCCACCGGCACGGTAATTGTTTTATCTTCAATTAGCTGCTGAGGCTCAGATAACTGCATACCCAGATAAGCTAAATTGATCACCACCAAAGAAATAAATATCCAACGCATAATCCCTAAAGACCCTTAAACAAATTATGAAAAGTGAATCTGTAAGCCATCCAATACCAGGTCAGCTTCAAACAAAACAGGCTCAGCCAAGAGCGAAACTAATCTTTGCCCATCACCGCCCGTTACCCATATTCGTGCATTTGGTTGTAGAGCCCTATGATGCTCAAGCCAGCAAGCCACCATATCTTGAACACCGTGATCCACACAATCTTGAGTTGAGTTCCCTAACGCACGGCCGATCTGCCAATCGCCTTCGGCCATCACACGCTTAGTGCCACCCAGCAGGCTACTTTTCATAAGACTAAAGCCTGGACAGATATACCCACCCACATGACGACCAAACTCGTCAATCACGTCTAGCGTCAGGGCCGTGCCTGCATCAATGACAATATGGGATTGATCTGGAAACTTACTCCAAGCTGCCAGCATGGCTAGCCACCTATCCACACCCATTTTATGAACATCTTCATAGCTATTGCTCAAGCCACTTTGACTCACCTGGCTTTTTGCGAATTGAGCTTGAGGAAACACCTGTAGGATCCATTCATTTTGATCATCATGCACAGAGCTTACCCACACATCCTCTACCAGCGCTTTCCAGCTAGGTTTTTCTGCTAGCGCTGCCTGTAAATCTTTGCCACTATCAAATATTCCTCGGTGATCACACACGCGCCATTTAGCACGTGTATTTCCGGCATCTACTTCTAAACGCATACTTAGGTTTCTCCCTGAGAGATAGCCCTCAAGCTTACCTCCCCAGCATTAAATGACTGCATACCGCTTTCAGTCTCAAGTTGAAGCTCGCCTTTCTCATTCACACCCTTGCAGATACCCTGTATTTCACTGGAGGGTAATATCAACTTAACGGGACTGTCTTTAAACGCATCATTGCTATTCCATTCTTCCTGTAAAGGCGCAAAGCCTTGCAAGCTGAACTGCTTAAGCACCTCACATAAATGACGAACCACATTAGCTGCCACAGCATTTCTATCCAACACTCCGCCAAGCTGCTTTATGCCGGTAGCGCTTTGATCTATCTTGGCTAAATCCTGATTATTAAGATCTAAATTCAGCCCTACCCCAATGACCACCTGACACGCATCACTCACATCTCCGGTCAGCTCAATAAGAATACCACCTAGTTTAGCGCCCCGAGCTGCCCCAGCACTCACCAAGATATCGTTGGGCCACTTTAAACCCACACCTTGAACTCCCTGCTCACTTAGACTGCGCTGAACCGCTAAACCCACCGCCAAACTCAACCCCTGAATAGCCGCTATGCCCTGAGAAAAGGGCCATAGGACAGAGAAATACAAATTGCGCGCAAAAGGGCTGACCCACTGCCTTCCTCGGCGACCACGACCCGAAACTTGCATTTCAGCAAAACAAATATGGCGCTGATCGTGGTTTTCTTCTGCTTTGCGCATCATGGCGTCGTTGGTGGAATCTAAGCTTAATTCTATCGCGCTCGATGCAAATTGCTGTGACGGAAAACCCTTCGCCACAAGCTTATCAAAACTAAGTAACTCAACGGCTTCAGGTAATCGATACCCTTTACCCTTAACACTGTGCAAGGGAATATTCATACCCTCCAGCTTTTGCAATTGCTTCCATACTGCCGCGCGACTGATGCCTATTTGGGCGCCTAACTCTTCACCCGAATGAAATTTTCCATCAGCAAGGATTTCCATAAGCGCTTGATTCATATTCATCCCACCTTAGCCATCACGTTAACTATCAGCAATACAGCGCCTATCGGCACAAAAACGTGCTTGGCGCACTTCAAATCAAGCCAGACCTTAGTCAGGCCACTGATCGAGAATTTCTTTCGCTGCACGAAAAGCCTCTTGTGCAGCAGGAGCTCCGCAGTATACAGCTGAATGTAAAAATACTGCCGCTATTTCTTGTTTGGTTGCCCCATTACGCAGAGCGCCACGGGTATGGCCTTTTATTTCAGTAGGTGCTTTTAGTGCCGCTAACATGCCCAGCGTCACAAGGCTGCGAGTTTTTAAATCAAGATCATCACGGACCCAGCTGGCACCCCATGCATGATCATTAATATATTCTTGCAAGGGCTGGGTCATTTCATCGGCATTGTTAAGGGCGCGATCGACAAATTCATCACCCATTACTTGGCGGCGTATTTGCTCACCTGTTTTCTTAGTCATTGTATTTCCTATCTATTCATTATTTTTGTTAAGGGAAATTGCCACTTCCTAGCAAAAGAAACAATGGCTAGGACTACCCTAATGCATGTGCAATTAGGTTTAGAGTTGCCTGTCTTGGCTTACAGACAAAAAAAAGCCGACTTGCGTCGGCTTCTCACACATTCACGCCGAGAGCAAATTAAAACTCAAAGCTATGACGCAATACGATTGTTTGAACGCGATCAGGGCCTGTTGAAATAATATCAATTGGCGCACCAATGGCTTTTTCAACAAAGCGAATGTAAGCACGAGCATTTTCAGGAAGATCATCTAGATTTTGCGCACCCACAGTGCTTTCCGACCAGCCCGGTAACTCTTCATATACAGGCGTGATTTTTTCAAATTGATCAGCGCTGGCAGGAACATTCATGCGGTTGCCTTCACTATCCTGATAACCCACACAAACCTTAACAATGTCTAAACCATCTAGAACATCTAATTTAGTTAAGCAGATAGTATTTACTGAGTTAACACGAATAGAGTGTTTAACCAAAGCCGCATCAAACCAACCACAGCGACGAGAGCGTCCAGTAGTGGTGCCTTTTTCATGACCCACTGTAGATAAGTGCTCACCTACGTCGTCAAATAGTTCTGTTGGGAAAGGCCCCGCGCCCACGCGAGTGGTGTAAGCCTTAGTAATACCCAGGATTTGATCCAAGTACAAAGGACCCACACCTGAACCACAAGCAACACCGCCAGCGGTGGTGTTAGATGAAGTTACAAATGGGTAGGTGCCGTGATCAATATCTAAAAGCGTGCCTTGTGCCCCTTCAAACATGATGTCGCCACCGGCTTCACGAATGCCATGAACCAGATCCACCGCATCAACAACGATATCTTTAATTTGTGCCGCCCAGTCAATACAAGATGCCAAGGTATCCTCAAAACTTACTTCATCTACGTTGTAGTAATTTTTTAGGGAGAAGTTATGAAATTCCATTACTTCTTTTAATTTGTCGGCAAATTCTGGCTGGTACATATCACCAATACGCAAACCGCGACGTGCCACTTTGTCCTCATAAGCTGGACCAATACCGCGACCAGTGGTGCCGATTTTGGCATTACCACGCTTAATTTCACGGGCCTGATCTAAGGCTACGTGATAAGGCAAGATTAACGGACAAGCATGAGAAACCTGCAAGCGCTCCATTACCGGAATACCACGTTCCTCTAATGCACGCGCTTCTTTTAGTAGGGCGTCAGGCGCGACCACCACACCATTACCAATAATACATTTAACACCATCACGTAAAATTCCAGATGGAATTAAATGCAGTGCTGTTTTAACACCATCAATTACCAGGGTATGACCTGCGTTATGACCGCCCTGAAAACGCACCACTGCGGTGGCTTTTTCAGTTAGAAGGTCAACGATTTTACCCTTGCCTTCATCACCCCATTGGGTGCCTAGTACTACTACGTTCTTGCCCATGAATTAGCGCCGCTCGAAATGTTTGCTCTTATAGAGCTTTCACGATCCACTGATTGTTTTCACAAACCAATGCTGAAGTGCAACCAGAGGCTGCCGGAGTATCATTAACTGATAGCCCACTAATGACTCGTTTGCCTTGTGAGCGTAGCTCACTCACGACAGACCAGTCAGCATCATGTGGAGCAAAAATAGCCTCCACAGTAGATGCGTTGTTATCAATTATTTGAATCCATTGCTTAATATCTGCACTGAAACCTGTTGCTGCACGGGAACGCCCAAATACCGCACCGGTATCATCGTAACGCCCACCTTGAGCCACTGCTTGACCGTGCCCTGCCACATAAGCCGCAAATACAACACCTGTGTGGTAGTCAAAACCGCGCAACTCGGCTAAATCAAGGAAAATACTAACCTCTGGATAGCGAGCTTTTATGGCACAACAGATATCTTTCAAATTCTTTAGGGAAGCGTCTATGTCTGCCACTTCCGACAGTGCTTGTGCCTGATCAAGCACCTCAGTGCCGCCATTCATATCAAGCAAACACAAAAATGCAGCCTGAAGTTTGGCATCCTGAATATGCTCTTTAACCAAAACACTGTATTCAGTCACTGATTTAGTATTAAGGGTGTTAAATATTTGCTCAGCAGCTTGCTCAGACAATGCCGTAGCCGCTACCAACGCCTTATAAATACCCACATGACCTAAGTCTAAATGGATTTGCTTAACACCCGCTGCTTGCAGTGATTCGACCAGTAAAGACAATATTTCAACATCAGCACAAGGGGCAGACTCACCGAATAATTCGGCGCCAATTTGCATAGGCGCACGACTGCTCAATAAAGATTTAGCTTTAGTGTGCAATACTGGGCCGCAATAACTTAAACGATTCACACCTTCTTTAGGCCAGCTATGGGCATCGATTCGAGCGACCTGAGGAGTAATATCGGCACTCACCCCCATCAAACGACCAGTAAGCTGATCAGTCACTTTGAACGTGTGTATATTTAGGTCGCTGCCAACACCGGTTAGCAACGACTCAAGATGTTCTAATTGAGGGGGAATCACTAATTCATAACCCCAGCAGGCAAACGTATCCAGTAGGGTACGACGCATGCTTTCAAGCTGTTTTGCCTCGGGAGGCAAGAGTTCTTCAATACCGTCAGGCAGTAACCAGCGATCGGCTTGGCTCATACTGAACTCACCCTCTCTTTCATGACACTAAAAATAGAAGACCAACACCAGACAGCATGCTCATCAGGCCAATTATACGCATGGTTTTATCGTCAATAGCGGCCATTTGTGCCACTAAACGACGCCATCTGCGTGGATATAAGAAGGGTAAAATGCCTTCAATCACCAACACCAGACTTAATGCGATCCACAATTGCTGCCAGAAAGAGCTGTCCATAATTAGCTTCACTACAATAAAAAAACCGGGAAGAAGCCCGGCTGCGCGAATTCTACACCTTTTTGAGCCTTCACGCCAAGTGTAAGGCCATTCAAACAGGCTGTGATTTATACAGCTTGGTGACAGCGTATTTCCAGCACCACACCAAACAAGTTAGCCAAATACAAATCAAAAACCCTTACACATAAAAAAACCACGCTAGGCGTGGTTCTTTAGAGGCTTACAGGCGTAATTACTTGCCTTTGGAACTCTTCATGTATTTGAAGAAATCACTGTCTGGTTTAAGCAGCAATACATCTTCAGCACCATTAAAGGTTTCCTCATAAGCTTTTAAACTACGTGTAAACGCATAAAACTCAGGATCACGATTGTAGGCTTTGGCATACACACCAGCTGATGTTGCATCACCTTCACCTCGTGTGATTTCCGATTCACGGTAAGCTTGAGCCACCAACACTGTTTTTTGACGATCAGCATCAGCACGAATACCTTCGGCTAATTCCTTACCTTGTGAACGAAGTTCACGGGCTTCACGCTCACGTTCCGCCGACATACGACGATAAACGTTTTGCATTAGCTCTTCAGGTAGATCAATACCCTTCACACGGGTATCAACAATTTCAATGCCGTATTGAGATTGAGCCTGTTCGTTAAGCTGCTTGGTTAAATGAGCCATTAACTCATCACGCTCACCCGACACCACTTCTTGAACGGTACGGTTAGCGAACTCGGCACGAATACCATCATTCACCAAACTGGCTAGCAAGGTGGCGCCACGATAGCGATCACCAGAAGTAGCTTTATAGAATGCTCGCACATTGATAATGCGCCATTTAACAAAACTATCTACAACCAAGAATTTTTTACCGGCCGTTAAGAAACGCTCTGGACGGGCATCCAGTGTTAATAAACGGGCATCAAATTTCTTAACTTTTTGCATGATCGGCATTTTAAAGTGAAGGCCAGGCTGAATGTCATCTTCAACAATTTCACCAAACTGCAATTTGATGGCTCGTTCAGTTTCATTTACAACAAACAAACTTGATGAGCCAAGCAATATCAATAAAAGAGCAACAATTCCCAATACCATAACTTTAGGATTCATTATCTACCCTCCCTAGTACGACGATCAGACTGACGCTGAATTATCTCATCGGTCACGCGATCTGCAATTCTGGAAATATCAGTGCCAGTTGAACTACTGCCAACGGCTTTACTACGGCTTTGTTCCATGATTTTATCCAACGGGATATACATCATGTTATTGCCACCCTCAACATCAACCAAAACCTTACTAGCGTTACCATATACTTTAGAAATGCTATCAAGATATAAACGGTCGCGGGTTACTTTAGGGGCTTTACGATATTCTTTATGTAGCTTCAAGAAACGATCCGCTTCACCTTCAGATTGAGCAATGACCTGCTCTTTATAAGCATTGGCTTCTTCCAGCATACGCTGAGCATTACCACGAGCCTCAGGCACGATTGTATTCGCGTAAGCTTCCGCTTCGTTCACATAGCGCTCTTTATCTAGCTTGGCACTTTGTACATCATCAAACGCTGCTTTCACCTGTTGAGGGGCGGCGGCTTCTTTGATGTTCACTTTATCCACTTCAATGCCCGTATTGTAGCTGGTCATATAGGTTTGTAAGCGTGTGCGTACTGTCGAGCCAAGTAGAGTACGACCACTGGTTAAAATTGGATCCATATCTGTACTACCCACTTCATGACGCAAAGCAGATTCAGCCGCATGAGCCAAAGACTTTTCAGGGTCTTCAACACGAAGCGAGAAGGCAACAGGATCGATAACTCGATACTGAACTTCCATGGCCACTTCAACTACGTTTTCATCTTGGGTCAACATAAGTTCTTTTAACGAGGCATTACGCACTTCGGTTACGTTGATTTGCTTAACGGTTTCAACAAGTGGAATCACAAATTGCAAGCCAGGTTCTAAAGTACGATTGTATTCGCCCAAAGTTAACACAACGCCACGCTGCTGTTCATCAATCGTAAACACAGACTTAAACACCAACATGCCTATTAGCACGAGAACGATCAGGCCAAAAATACCACCAGCCCCACCGCCTGAGTTTTTATCGCCACCGGAGCCTGATGGTTTTTTACCACCAAACATTCCATTGAGCTTATCCATGAGTTGCTTAAGAGCCTCGTCTAAATCTGGTGGGCCTTGATTACCACCACGATTATTATTTCCCCAAGGGTCTTTATCTTTGTTGTTACCACCACCAGGCTCATTCCAAGCCATAAGCACTCCATAATCTAATTGATAATTAAAAAGATAATAATAAGTCATCCAACCTGAATGACTCGCTCATTATTCATGAAAACTCTATTAACGAATTTATGGTAAACATAACAGCGTTACCATTCATCATATCACTTTTGCCAAAAATCCTTTACCTGTGGAATATATCGCTCCACTGGAATGCCTGCTTTAGACAATATTTTCTGCAAATCATCTTTTTCTAAACGAATATCTAAAATGATATTGCCATTCTCTGCCACTGATTCACTTAAAACACCTTGGTGAGCATACAATAATGCACGTAACTGTCCATCTTTAGGCTCTATTTCAATTATTTCTTCAAACAGCGTGCGACTTAACAGCTCGCCCATTGCTTGGCTAATCAACTCTAAACCTTGGTTGTTTTTCGCACTCACCCATACACGCCAAGGCATGCCTGTTTCATCACGATCAATACGTGGCGATTGCCCAGGCAACATATCAATTTTATTAAACACCTGTAAGGTGGGGCGCTCTAAAGCTTCTATTTCATCCAGAACAATTTCTACTTGCTCCATGTTGGCATGACGCTCATCATCTGCAGCGTCAATGACATGCAACAATAAATCGGCTTCTTGGGTTTCTTGAAGCGTCGCTTTAAATGCCTCCACAAGCTTATGAGGCAGGTGACGAATGAATCCTACGGTGTCCACTAATACCACCTCACCTAAACCTAAAATAGGTAAGCGGCGCAATGTGGGGTCAAGTGTGGCGAACATTTGATCCGCTGCATAAACATCGGCATTGGTTAGAGTATTAAATAAGGTAGACTTTCCTGCGTTGGTATACCCCACCAAAGAAATAGAGGGTGTTTCAGAACGCTTGCGAGCGCGACGACTCTGATCTCGCTGACCTTGCACTTTGGTTAGGCGTTTGTTTATGAGCTTAACTCGGTCGCGTAATAAACGGCGATCGGCTTCCGATTGTGTCTCACCAGTACCGCGCATGCCATAACCACCTTGTTGACGATCTAGGTGATCCCAGCCATGAACAAGGCGAGTGGCCTGATGTTGTATTTGAGCCAATTCAACTTGTAACTTGCCCTCATGGGTTCGAGCGCGCTGAGCAAAGATATCCAAAATCAAACCCGTGCGATCTAAGATACGGCACTGCAATTCTTCTTCTAGGTTACGTTCTTGGGTAGGGGTTAAGGCGTGATTAAACAATACAAGTTCAGCCTCGCAAAACTCAACGGCTTCGCGAACCTCTTCAAGCTTACCTTTGCCTATGTAGGTTCTAGGGTCAGGTTTAGAGCGAGTGCCTGTAATTAAGGCTAAAGGTGCCCGTCCGGCACTGCGCACCAATTCGTCAAACTCTCGGGGATCCTCCCTGTCGGCGCCTTCTGGAAAATCGATGTGTACTAGTACAGCACCTTCACCACTATCAGGACGATCAAAAAACAATATCGACTCCGCTACCCACGATGATCATGGATATATTTATAAAATTTATTTTCACATTATTTAGCAAAGCAAAGGCTAGGTGCCTCAATTCATTAGCAACTTGCTAAATAAGGCAATGATAAACAATACATATTCTGGAATGTGTGGCTTTCATGGTTCCCAGAACTAATGCAGCACTGCATAGCCAAGACGACAAAAACACTTCTGAAGCTTTTATTATCTTTGCTTCTATTCGACCCACTATTTATTAACCAATAATAGAGCGAACAGAATAAAGACAGATAGACCGAAACTAATCTTCTTTTTCTTCTTCTGGCGGTGCTAAACGAACGTTGCGAGAAGGCACCACTGTAGAAATAGCGTGCTTGTAAACCATTTGGCTTACGGTGTTTTTCAAGACAATTACAAATTGATCGAACGACTCAACTTGACCTTGAAGCTTGATGCCGTTTACCAAAAAAATCGATACTGGAATGCGCTCTTTTCTCAACGCGTTCAAATAAGGGTCTTGTAAGGAATGCCCTTTTGACATTGTTATTCTCCTAATGATTTGAGCAAAACGCTCAAGCCCTATGCAAATGTGCGGGGACTATGCCACAACTATGGGTCCAGATTCTACTATTTTCAAGGCAGATTGAGCTAAGTTTTCTGCTTCACTGTCCAGCCAATGTAAATTAGACCAGCTTCTAAGCCAAGTTATTTGTCTTTTAGCCAGCTGACGCGTTGCGACTACACCTTTAAAGACCATTTCATCATAGGAAAGTTTCCCATTTAAATGCTCCCACACCTGACGATACCCCACTGCGCGAATAGCGGGTAGGTCTTCATGTAAGTCACCACGAGCTTGTAAGCTTTTTACTTCTTCAATAAAGCCTTGTTCTAACATTTGATTAAAACGTAATTCAATGCGCTCATGCAAAACTTTACGGTCTTGGGGGCAAATGGCAAATTGCGTGACCTCATAGGGAAAAGGCTCTTGTTGTTGCTCTTGCCAGTGTTGAGTTAATGTTTTGCCTGAAATCAAATATACTTCTAATGCCCGCTGAATTCTTTGGGGGTCGTTAGGGTTTAATCGCGCTGCCGACTCAGGGTCTACTTTTTTAAGCTGTTCATGTACGTATGGCCAACCTTTATCTTTAGCATCCTGCTCTATTTTGGCTCGTATTGCTTCATTGGCTACAGGAAGATTGGCTGCCCCTTCTAATAAAAACTTAAAATAAAGCATGGTACCACCCACCAGCACAGGGGTTTTTCCCCGCTTGGTAATGTCTTTCATAATCCTTAACGCATCGGCCCGAAAATCCATGGCACTATAAGGCTCGCTGGGATCACGTATGTCTATTAAGTGATGAGGGTATTGGGCTTGCTCTTGCTTGGTGGGTTTTGCAGTCCCTATGTTCATGTCTTTATAAACTAGAGCGCTATCAACGCTAATTAACTCGCAAGGCATTTTATCAAACAGCGCACAGGCCAAGGCCGTTTTGCCGGAAGCGGTTGGCCCCATAATAAAGATGGCAGGGGGCAAATTGGATTTTGTTTCTAACACAATATTAACGACCAGTAATAAATTAACTAAGAGCTTTCAGACAAACGCCGAACTAGCGCTTTAAACTATAGCCTAACAATGGCGACTAACGACCACGCATGAAGAGCTTATCTAGCTCATTCATAGATAACTGAGTCCATGTGGGGCGCCCATGGTTACACTGACCACTGCGTTCAGTAATTTCCATGTCACGAAGCAAGCCATTCATTTCTGGTAAGGTTAATTGACGATTTGCCCGTACCGAACCATGGCACGCCATGCTGGATAAAACCTCATTGCGAAATTCCACCATGTGGCGTGAAGAACCAGACAATCGAAAATCTTCTAACAATTTAACCACTAACGCTTCACTGTTGGCATTACGCAACAATATGGGCATTTCTCGAATCACTAAACTTTCAGGCCCCAAGCGCTGTAAATTAAAACCTAGTTTACCCAAATCTTCGCGGTACTGTTCCGCAATATCGGCCTGTTGCTGGCTAACGTGAATGGTTTCAGGCACCAGCAATGGCTGCGAGCTAATTCCTTGTTCATCATAAGCAGTCTTTAAGCGCTCATAGGTGATGCGTTCATGGGCAGCATGCATATCAACAATCACCATGCCATGCTCGTTCTGAGACAATATATAAATACCATGCAGCTGCGCCACCGCATAGCCCAAAGGCGGCACCACCTGATTAGGGTCATTTGGCATAGCGGCTGATTGAACCGATTGAACCACATTACCTAAAGCGGGTTCATGCATCTGACCATAGGTGGCCATTTGCTCTTTAACTTGCCCTGCTGAAATATTATTTTGTGATGGTGCCGCATTTTGAGACCAAGCAGAAGGGGTCGAGCTTTGCGCCAAGGCCATGTTATTTTGCCCTGAAAACTCTCCTGCCTGAATACCCGTTACAGATTGCTGGGCACGTAAGTCAACAGCCTGCTCTTCATTTTGAACCTCTGGGCGAACTTGCCCCAATACCTTGTGAAGGGTACGAAATAAAAAGTCATGCACTAAGCGCCCATCGCGAAAACGTACCTCATGCTTTGTTGGGTGTACGTTTACATCGACTAAAGCTGGGTCTAATTCTAAATACAGAACAAAAACACTGTGACGACCATGATATAAAACATCTTGATAAGCTTGGCGAATAGCATGGGCCACTAACTTGTCTCTTACAATTCGGCCATTGACAAAAAAGTACTGCATATCTGCTTGGCTGCGATTATAAGTAGGCAGTCCCACCCAGCCCCATAATTTTAGACCAGCCGCTTCCATATCAATGTGCACGGCTTCTTTCATGAATTGCGCACTTAATAAACTGGCAATACGTTTTTCTTGATCAAATTCGCTACTACAAGGGCGCAGTGAATGAATCACTTTTTGGTTGTGCCTTAATTGAAAGCCCACATCAAAACGGCTCAGCGCCATGCGTTTAATCACTTCCTCTAGGTGATTAAACTCGGTTTTTTCGGTGCGTAAGAATTTGCGCCGCGCAGGGGTATTGAAAAACAAATCACGCATTTCAACTGTGGTACCCACTGGGTGAGCACAGGGCTTTACATCCGCCGCCATGTCGCGCCCTTCAGCGGTCACTTGCCAAGCCTGATCACTGTCTTTTTCGTGGCTACTTAATACTAGACGCGAAACAGATGAGATAGACGCTAACGCCTCACCACGAAAACCTAAGCTTTGTACTGATTCAAGGTCATCTAAATTTTTAATTTTGCTAGTGGCGTGACGACTTAACGATAATGGCAAATCCTCTTTTTCAATGCCAAAGCCATTATCGCGAATGCGAATTAACTTTACGCCCCCCTGCTCTACATCTGTCTCTTATACACATCTCCGAGCCC
>OLHJ01000267.1_pt1 | contig 18086 bp, 17 predicted proteins | sample 1609491 | NCBI WGS metagenome assembly OLHJ01 (sample SAMN05416861, study PRJEB24817) | seawater metagenome | isolation source: Sea water | place: Canada:Atlantic | collected 2013-11
TGCTCAGGAGTCTCGTGGGCTCGGAGATGTGTATAAGAGACAGAAATAGCAGTAACTGTTAGCTAGGGCTATCAGATCAAAATCCTAATAACCCCAACACCCATCACAAAATGAATAATAAATTATTCAATAATGACTTTTTCAAAAGATTTCACTAAATCATCTACCGCCTTCATTTGTGCAAGGTAAGGCTCTAATTTATCTAATGGCAAGGCACAAGGGCCGTCACACTTAGCTTCGCTAGGATTTGGGTGGGCCTCTATAAATAAGCCCGCTATGCCCAACGCCATACCCGAACGCGCTAATTCAAATGCCTGGGCACGACGACCACCGGCACTATCGGTACGACCACCTGGGCGCTGTAATGCATGGGTGGCATCAAAAATCACCGGTGCCATGGGCTTCATATCATCCATGCCCAGCATATCAACCACTAAATTATTGTAGCCAAAGCTAGAACCTCGTTCGCACAGCATAATTTTTTCATTACCCGCTTCTTTAAACTTAGTAATGATATGGCGCATTTCATGAGGAGCTAAAAACTGTGGTTTTTTAATATTAATAACCGCATTGGTTTGGGCCATGGCCACTACTAGATCGGTTTGACGAGCCAAAAATGCTGGAAGCTGAATGACATCAACCACCTGTGCCACTGGTGCCGCCTGAAAAGGCTCGTGCACATCGGTAATAATAGGCACACCAAAGGTGTCTTTAATTTCCTGAAAAATCTTTAGGCCTTCCTCTAGGCCTGGGCCACGATAGGAGTTCACAGATGAGCGATTGGCTTTATCAAAAGACGCTTTAAACACATAAGGAATGTCCAGTTTCTGTGTCACCTCAACATAGGTTTCACAGGTTTTCATGGCTAAATCGCGGCTTTCTAAAACGTTAATGCCGCCAAATAATGTGAAAGGGGCATCGTTGGCCACATTTAACTTTGCAACACTTACCTGCTTAATCATAACTTAATCCTTAAATTTTTTTACACTATACCTATGAATATCCGCGACAAAAAGAAAAACTAAAAAACGAATATTCTGGGGTAAACAATATAAATAGCGGGCACAAAAACCCTCTAATTAGGGAATTAGCGGGCTTTAAATAAAACACTATACAATCAATTAACGCTATTTAACGCTTGCGTGAATTACCTCTTGCTTTTTTGCAATGAAATTTTCCATGGCATCCTTAACTTCAGGGTGGCGTAAACCGTATTCCATATTGGCCAACATATAACCGGTTTTACTGCCGCAGTCATGGCTTTTACCTATCATTGAATAGGCTTCTACGGTTTCATCTTTCATAAGTTCAGCAATGGCATCGGTTAATTGAACTTCACCACCCGCCCCCACAGGAGTTTTATCAAGAATATCCCAAATTGAGCGTGACAGTACATAACGCCCCACCACTGCTTGGTTTGAGGGAGCATCTTTAAGATCTGGCTTTTCAACCATGCCCACCATGGCTTGTGCCACCCCTGGTGATAGATTTTTACCAGCGCAATCAACAATGCCGTATTTATTGACCAGCTCATCCGGAACCGTTTCAACCATCACCTGGCTGCTGCCAGTAGCGCGAAAATTATTCACCATGTCCGCAAGATTATCTTTTGTTAAATCGGATGCCGCATCATCAACTAATACGTCAGGTAACATAACAATAAAAGGGTTATTACCCACACACGGGCGCGCACAGGCGATGGCATGGCCCAAGCCTTTCGCTTCCCCTTGACGAATATGCATGATGGTTACACCAGGGGGGCAAATGGCGCGCACTTCATCTAAAAGCTGGCGCTTAACACGAGCTTCCAAGGTGGCCTCTAGCTCGAAGCTAGTATCAAAGTGGTTTTCAATGGAGTTTTTACTGGAGTGGGTAACCAATACAATTTGTTTAACACCCGCTGCAATGGCCTCGTTTACTACGTATTGAATAAGTGGCTTATCAACTATCGGTAACATTTCTTTTGGAATGGCTTTAGTAGCAGGCAACATACGTGTTCCTAACCCTGCTACTGGAATAATGGCTTTCATTTAATTATCCGTATTTATAAAAAGTTTAAATGCGTGTCCGTTAATTACATTCATAACTACCAATAATTAACTGTGATGGAATTCGCAGTATTCTAATGAAATAAGCGCGATAAATATACAACCCTAGCCACCATATTAGGCTATCGCCTGCCAATGACACATTAATGACAAAGACCTAAAAAGCTACTAAATTTGGGGCCAATAGAATATTGGTGATTACAAAAAAATACCGATGAAAGTGTTAATCAATTTAAAGTCCTTAACCTATGGGCCAAAAACCAAGCCTTTTTCTCACCATGAGCAGCGCCAAAATGTTTTGTAGAGATAATCCCACGGCTGTGGCTATCGCAGCCCCCAACACACCATACTGATCAATAAAAATAAAACTTAAAATAACTGTCAATGGTCCAGAGAAAAAAGTAACACGGCGAAAATCTTTTTCATGACCACTCATATTAAGTAAGTATCCCACTGAACCCGTCATTACATTTATAAATTGCCCCACTGCCATTATTGCCAGTAAATTACCCGCCACTTTAAATTCATTTCCAAACAGACCCATGATTGATTCAGGTAAAAAAATCATAACCGCTACAATAGGCGTAGCCAGCAGTAACATCCCTCGGGTAGACCATTTTGCTAAATGCCGAATTTGATCTTTTTTATTTTCCGCCCAAAGTTTGGCATAACGAGGCGCGACCACCATATTCACCACCATCAATACAAAGCTGGTTAGCATTGCAGTACGCTGCGCTGCTGATAGATAAGCAATATCAGCAGACGATACAAATGCACCTGCAATTAAAACACCCGACCACTGCACAGCCAAACTCATTGAACTGGCCGCCCATAAATTTGAGGCACTGCTCCATAATGGCTTATCATTAATATTAACAACACCCCACTTACCCTTAATTTGGCGATGCCAAAGCACCAATGCCAAGAAACAAGTAAAAGCCGCAGAAAACAAATAAAATAAAGAGGTGTTTTTCAAATTTAAATTTGATGAATCAAAAAAGAAAAAAGCCATTGCAAAAAAAATTAAAAATGAAGAAGACAACCCCAAGTTTTGAAACCAGGTAGCAGCGATTACGCGGTAATTTGCCTGAAAACCAAAACTAAGCAGCGTAAAAACAAGCATTAAGGGCAATGCCCAAATCATTGTGGATAATAGCGGGGAAAATTCTGGCTTTGAGAAAACAGTGCTGGCAATAAAATCAGCATTTAGAAATACCAGTAACGCTGTAAACAATCCGAAAGTCACTGAAACTATTAGACCCGTAGACATTGCCCCTATTGCTTTTACACCTCCGTCGCTAGCGCTAATTAAGCGTAAAACAACACTATCTAAACCCAAACGAAAAAACACACTGGCAAAAGCCAATATAGATATAGCCAATAATAACAGCCCGGAGTCTTCAGCCCCCAATACACGGGTAATGGCCGCCGTCATAAAAAATGCAATGAAGGCAGCAGCCGCCTTAGTGCCACCGGCTATGACTGTTTTAATTAGAATGGATTTGGCTTTCATGAGTTACTTTTTAAATACACCCACAATAGACTCGCCATCGTGAATCAATAGCGAGGTAATGGCACGAGCCTCCATAAGCTCTAATGCATCCTCAACACGAGTACCTACCTTCACCATGGCTGGGTCGGCTACCATTAAATTTTGGGCCGTTTTTGAAAATAATTCACTTTGATATTGCTCAATGGCGCGACGCAAGTCACCATCGGTAATAACAAAAACCTCTGCACCCTCATGCACAATCGCTAAGCCCAAGCCACCATTACTAATAGTGCTAATAACCGTGGCAATATCATCATTTGCATTTAACAAAGGCAGATTTTTAGTGACCATCTCGCTTTCAACACGGGATAACAAGCGACGCCCTAAAGAGCCCCCTGGATGAAAGCGGGCGAAATTCTCTGGTTTAAAATCACGGGCCTTCATTAAGGTAACCGCCAAAGCATCGCCCATTGCTAACGCCGCAGTGGTAGAGGAAGTCGGCGCCAATTGTAACGGGCAAGCCTCTTGCTCTACCCCCACATCTAAATGATGATGAGCGGCACGGGCCAACGTAGACTGCGGATTGCCCGTCATAGAGATTAAAATATTACCGTTATCCTTTAGAAACGGAATAAGCTTAACCACTTCATCGGTTTCACCTGAGTTGGATATGGCAATAAAGACATCATCTTTAGACACCATGCCTAGGTCACCGTGATAGGCTTCACCTGGGTGCATGAAAAAAGAAGGAGTGCCGGTGCTGGCCAACGTAGCGGCTATTTTTTTGCCGATAATACCGGATTTCCCCATGCCGCAAATGATGGCTTTACCCTTACTGGCAACCACGCTATCAACTGACTTTGAAAAATTATCGTCTAGCTTTTCCACAAGCTTGCTTAATGCATCTGCTTCAATGGCTAAGACGTCTTTTGCGATGGAAATATAATCAGTCACTTTATTCACCCCAGTCCTTTTTATTGTCCTGACGCCAATCCGATAAAGCTTGTTTGAATGTGTATAAATATTGGTAGGAGTTATCAGCCAAATATTGAGGAATAATATTGTTAGATTTAACCAACTTTCGCATACGAACCGGGCTAATAGGCTGTTCTATTCCGGCAAGTTTTGTAATGGGATCTATCACCAGAGAAGCGGTATACATAATTGAATAAGGAACGTTAGGAACAAAGCGCCTAATTTCAGCTACTTCACACAGCGTATTTACATACTCTTCAATGGTAGGGCCGGGGTTCATAGACATATTAAATAACACAGGAGCTTGCCCTGCTTTTTCGCTTAATGCCCACCACATGGCGTTACACAGTTCTTTAACATAGGTTCCCGCCTTACGAGTATTTTTATTGCCCATATAAAAGAAATAGCGCTTAACGGTTGCTTTAATTAAGCGAGTGACATTACCTCCCTCACCTGCGCCAAATACCACCCCAGGACGAACAATCACTAGCCTTCTATTATCTTTATCAGCTGCCTGCCAAGTTTGATGGATTTTTTCAGCGGCCAATTTAGAGCCACCGTAAGCGGTAGCTGGCACAGGTAAAGATGCCTCGTCTCGAGCTTCTTCTGATGGTCCATAAGGAGCTATACTGCTAGTAAAAATAATATTTTCACAGTCAACAGAACAGGCCCATTTGCAAACATGCTCGGCACCTAGTAAATTTGTTTCATAGTATTCATGAGGCTCATGACCTGGTTCTCGGTGAACTGCAGCAAAGTTCGCGATTAAGGTCACCTGGCCATCTAAATTCAAGTTAACAGCCTTACGAACATCAGCCTTTATAAAACTGACTTGGCCTTGGGAAATATATGAAGCATATAATTCGGTTATACGGTTTTTATCTAAAGGAGCAATGTCAGCAACCACAACCTTTTCTACAATACGATTATCCAACAAATATTGCGCGAAATGGCTGCCAATAAAACCTGAGCCCCCAAAAATTACTGCAGTTTTCATTTCCATTTAAACCTTTGTAAGTGAATTCATTTCGCGAACATAACGTTCAACAGCGTATTGTTTTGCCGCATGTTTTCGGCCGGCTTCCGATAGCGACAACGCCAGCTTGTCGTTTTCTAACAGCTGACATATCTGCTGCATAGCTTGTGTTACCCCACTAAAGATAAATCCTGTTTTATTGGATTCAATAATGTCAACATTTCCAGCACAATTAGATAATACAGCCACACAACCTGATAGCATGGCTTCGATTGGGGATACAGGCATACCTTCCCATAAAGCAGTAGACAAATAATAACGGGAGTTTTGTAGTAAGACTTTTACTTCATCAGGGGTTTTCCAACCCAGCACTTTCACTCCTGCGTCGATTAACACTTGTTTACCACTCTCTTCGCCATCTCCTACCCAAATAAATTCCACATCATCACGTTGTGCTAATACTGACTTGGCAATTTGGGCAAAACGAACGGGGTCTTTCTGTAAGCGTATGCCTCCAACGGTAACTATTTGTTTTTTTCTCCTTGGCCAATCACCATTAAAGTCCCAGGCTTGTACATTCACGGCATTCTCGACCACAGCACAAGGGCGAAAAGGAATATACTTTTTAATAGCCTCCCCCTCACTATTGGAGCAGGCCACATAGGTGGCTGATTTCAGTGCCCCCGCCCATTCTAAAACAGTGAATAAGATTCGCTTAACTGCAGAAATGTCTTGACGCATAAAAGAGATGCAGTGGGGTAAATAGAAGCACTTAACGTCTTTACCCAAGAGAGCCAAACGCCCCAAAAAACCGGCAAAGGAAGAGTGCATAAATACAGCTTGCGGTTTACTACCTGAAACAAGGTTTCGAATTTTAAGTAAGCTCTTAGCCTTTTCTTTTAAGGAACCCATTTGAACATTAATCAACTTCACATCTGGGTGAAACAAGTCTGCAAGATTACCTGGTGTTTCTTCGCGAACGGAATAAATAACTTGTACATGATACCCCGCCTCGACTTGGGAATTGGCAGCAAGTCTAACCATAGACAAAGTACCCGTAGCGGTGGCCTCAACTATATGAACTACTTTCATTTTGCTCCCCACAACAAATGCCTTGTCCTATACCACCTTATTAGATAGTCCAATAGCACAATTGCAATAGCCTCATAAAAGTAAAACCAGGTAAATGTTTTAATAAAATTGTATATCTCTGACCTAAATACTCTAAACATAATAAACATAACAGAAATGGTAATAACTAATCGAAAACTCCCCCTAAGCCTTTCAAACAATCCAAAAACTAATCCAACCGCAATAAAGTGTAATGCAACCCCAAGTACACCTAAATATAAGTACCCTTCAATCAACCCACTAAACCCATATGTTAATCCACTAACAACTCGATCAGCGTAAAATTCAGAAATAAACCATTCAGAAAGGGCTTCTTCGGAAGGAGATACAACAACCATTGACTTCAACGCAAGCAGATAACTATTGTTTGGCAGATATGTATAATCAAACTCATTAGAAAGCATTATCTCTGAGTTTCGAATCCAGTTTATAAATTCACCAGGATTAAACTTTTCATACTCTTTATCTAAAATAACACCATAGAGAAACCCCTTATAGAAAAACATTAATACAGCCATCACTCCTCCTAAAAACATCAAAGCCCCCATACGAATTCGGCCATGTAGTTCAAGAAAGAAGAATAAGCAAATAAAGTTGTACGCCAAAGCACTACGAGAGATCAACAAAACAGCAAGGAAGATATTATGCGCTAGCACAAAATAAAGTAACTTTTTATCTAACAAGCTCTTTGTTGAAAAATATCTAGCTAAAATAAATGGAAGAGCAATATTCATTAAGTTCGCAACATAAAGAATAGATTGATAACTTTTCATTATCGGAAATCTAGACAATCTATCAATAAAGAAATAATTATATGGCCCAACCATTATAATTACGAACAACTCCGCCATCAATGCAACACCAACAACGATTAACAGCGTATCACTTCTTGGAACATAACCGTCCGCAGGAACATTAATCTTTGCATACCCACGAGAGGTGTAGATATAACCTACGTTAAACCCAAGAACTGCAAAAACGCTCAAATCCAAAATTAATTCCAACTCAGCACTCGTCCCTCCCCCATAAACTATATCAGAATAAAAATACCCACCTACCACAAAGTACAAAATAGAATACAAATTAAAGAAAACAGGAATTGAAAACAATCGACCAGCACGATTCAGGTGAAAGAAAATAAAGAAGCTTTGAAGCGCCAACAGGAACAGTAATTTTACAAAAATCATTTTTTAAGACCTGTCAATAACCCCTGAAAGGTTTTTTTAAAATGCCTTCTAACGAATAATATTAATTTTCGAATAGGATACTCAAGACTAAATACAAAAGGTGACTGCAGTAAATTATCATCCTCAACTTTAATTGATACACACCTCAGATCAACCATTTCACCCAGCACTTTATTTGCAGAACGACTAGAAATACAATTCGATTGGAAACGCATCCTATCTTCGTCTGGCTCAAGGATACTAGCTAATGTAGATTTAAGATCTATTGAACCATGAATTCTCCAACCAGAATTCAAAAAGACGGGGGAATCTCGATAGTCCAATATTGCAACAGGTATACCTAACTCCATAGATGTTTGCACAATTGTTGAAGGGGTGGATATCACACATGAAAATTTAGTAACTATATCCTCAAAAGCTCCCCCGGTTATATTTTCAGAGCCTGCGATTGAGAATCTTGATTTTAAATAATCGTCATAAATTCTAAATTTGAAGGACACTCCCATACTAACCAGCTCACTAATAACTCGCTCTAGCAAATCACAAAGCCGCTCTTTCTCTGCTTCATTAAAATACGGATTATTTGCCGTAGTTATCAATACACTTGCCTGCATGTCGCCCTTACTTACAGGCTTAACCACTGATTCATTTGAGCTATACATACTAGAGTTCACCCCAGTTTTTGATAAATAATTCTGCAGTCCCTTATCAACAACCATTGCATTGGAGTAAGAAACAGGGGACAGTAACTGAACCCCTATTTTTTTTAAATATGGATTTGAAATCGAGTTTTCCCACTCAAAAACTCCGTCCATAATGAGAATCGAAGGGATACCAACTTTTTCAGCTAGAATACATATAGCTCGGCAGAACAACGAATGGTCTATACAATTTACTACAGCGTCATACCGAGATACGTTTTTTTGGAATTGCCGTAAAGAAATAATGCCAAAGTCCGCCTCAAATTCAAGACGTGAAAAGTCAACACCCAATCGCTCGAAGTAGGGTTTGGGTTGGAGAAATAGAACCCTAGTCACATCAGTAACCAAATAACTCAATATCTCGCTGATATAGATGCCTTATCTTATCAATCACCAAGCCATTCAACACTTCAATTTTTTGAGACTTTGTTTTATTAATTTCTGCAAGTTTATTATTACAGTTTATTTTTGAAGCTACGTCAGCAAAGTTCTTCGTAATATTTTCAAATCGCCCCACATAATCAACCGCCAGCTTCCCATCAATACATAAAAACTCGTACTGGGGTACAAAATGAATCCAGGAGTAAAGACGATCTTCGTCCAGCCAGTTTAGAACAAAATCATCAAAAGAAGCCGTTTGTTTTTTCAATTCTCTACCAAATTTTTTATCACCTGCACTCCCACCGCCTTCAATCAAGAAATAATAAGCAGATTTCAACCTCTCTACAGGATCTCTAACAAAAGTAAACTTATAAAAATCATTAAATTTTAACTTATTCTCCATATAATAATCACTCGCATAATAATGGCCAGGCTTATCATCACCATACAACGTAGTCGCCACGCTTTTCCCTGCTGCCTTAGGGATATGGATAAATATAGACCCTGTAGAGTCATAATACTCTTTCAATACAGGTCGGCCAATAATCCTTCGAATTAACAACTTAAGCTTCCTTAAGTTTCCCGGCTTTGTAGTCTTATTATTTATAAACTGAATCATATTCCAGACCTATCTTCATTTAACATACCCCACAAGCGCCTTACGTCATGACATTCATCAATCCCAGCAGCCCCTTTTCTACCACCACCATCAAACTTAGACGCTATATCATCCGCTCCCACTGGGTTATTCTTAGGTGCACGAATACTCACTTGATATGTCAACTCTTTCCCTGAAGAGCTACCATCAATTTCACCTACACACTCAGTCACCCCTTGATTTTCAGTCAAGATGGCATGAGCTCTATTTGGAAATTGATTGGCCAGTTCATTGCCCAACACGCCACTTACTCGGCGTGCCCATTTTTCACAGGGCAACATAAAGATGGCTGCCTTTTCACTTTCATGTATGGCTTTAACCGAAAGGGCTTTTGCCATGTCTTGCTGATAGCCATTTTTTAACGTGGCAAAAACAGCTGGTTCTTTTTCTATAAACTCAAAGGGGCATGAGTATTGAGCAGCAATCTTGTACAAGGCTGCCGGGTGATAGAATAAATCCTCTAAGCTTGCGCCATAACCGTTATAGTTAAAATACACACCCAAGGTGCGCAACAATTCGGTTTGCTCGGTATTGTAATTTTGTTTTTCACACAGCTCTTGTGCCACCTGAGTAATGTTATCCCCAAAAGCAGCCACTATGGCCCAGGATTCAAATTGACTTTTTAAATGGGCATTAACAATAAGAGAAGTACAAGTATTAGCTGCTGTATTAATATGGGCTTGCAAATTACTATGTTGAGGAATCTCACCAGGCTGGTGGTGATCTGCATAAAACACCTTAGCACCCATCGCTAATGCAGCATTTAAAGGGGCTGTATTTTTTTTCATGGAAACATCTAGCACGGTAATATTATCACCCGCACTAGGTGCAATGTGTTTCAGTAAGGCATTATCACGCTTAATACCCGTCACCAAGGTACTTTCTCTTGGCTCGGCCAGGCGCAATTGTATTAGCGCGCAAATGCCGTCGGCATCGCCATTGAATAAATCGTAGTGGGTCATTTTTAAGCGGGCTCGGGTTGGTTCACTGAGCTTTGTGGGCGATCTAACACACTTTCGTGTAATACATTGGCGCTCACTAAATACGCAATAATGGCATCAGCGCACTCTTCGATGGTTTGCTCGGCAGTATTTAACACCACCTCAGCATTTTCTGGGATTTGATATTCAGAATCAATACCGGTGAAATTCTTTATATCGCCGGCGCGGGCTTTTTTATACAAGCCTTTTGGGTCGCGTGTTTCGCAAGTGGCCAAGGGGGTATCCATGTGTACTTCAATGAACTCACCTGCCTCCACTAAGTCACGCACTAAACGGCGCTCAATTCTAAATGGGGAGATAAAAGCAGACAGTACAATTAAACCTGCGTCTACAAACAGTTTAGACATTTCGCCTATGCGACGAATGTTTTCAACTCGGTCACTGTCACTAAAGCCCAAATCTTTATTAAGACCATGACGAACGTTGTCGCCATCTAAAAGGTAAGTGTGTTGAGAAAGAGCATTTAGCTTTTGCTCAAGGGCACCGGCAATGGTGGATTTACCTGAGCCACTTAGACCTGTAAACCAAATAATACAGGGGCGTTGTTGCTTTTGAGTTGCACGGCTTTGTTTACTCACTTCGTGCTGGTGCCAAACAATATTATTCATACGTATTACAAGCCTGTGTCCTTGAAGCTTTCTTCAGGAGTAAATAGATAATGTTTACATTGCCAACCACACTGCTGGTATCCGTTCTGTGTGGTGGGTCAAATTTTGTGCGCATATTACGCCAAATACGGTCTAAATGAAATGGCAAACGCTATTCCAAGTGGCTATATGGTTTGTTTATTCATTTTTCAGCAACCTCATCATTAAATTTTCTTACTTCAAATGAAGCCTTTAATTAATTTTACTTAAATGGTTATTTTTTTATGAAATATCTGTGAAACAGTTGGCAGCACTTTATAAATCGCTATACTGTGCCCCATCTAAATACTTAGTCTCATGGAATGAAAATTATGCGTAAACTTGCAATGGCCCTATTATTGAGCGCCGCACTACCTGCTTTTGCCTCTGTGCAATCTGATCTTACAAGTGGCGTATCTGCTGCCGATGCCTTCGCAGCAGCCAATGCAAGCTGTGATACAGCCGCTTGTACCGATCAAGTACTGGCTGATCTTTTTGCCGCAGGCGTTGCTGTTAAAGACATTTTAGCCATTGCAACCGATGCTGGTGTAAGTGCAGATGCCGCGGGTAAAGCGCTAATTGCTGCCGGTGCCCCTGCTGATCAAGCGCTTCCTGCTACTGCAGCAGGATCAAAAACTACTCCTGTAGTCGTTACACCACCAGCTACACCAGCCAACATCAGCGCCAGCTAGGTTAACTGCCCTTAATAGGCATTATACTTAACGAAAAAATGCCCAGTTTAAACTGGGCATTTTTGTTTTCTACAGCATTTAAAGCAAACACCTTATGACCCGCTGGCAAGCCTATCAGGCCCTTGTATTTATTCTTCCCATTCCCTTTGCTGGCAATGTTGACTGGGCCTGGAGCGTATACAGCTTAACCGCCTTCAGCTTACTGTTACTTGAATTGCATGCTCGCTTTAGTGCAGCTAGCTCTAAATCCCTTAATGTTATTGCACTGCCTGAAGCCCTCAGCAAAGCCCTACCGGTTTTGGCTCTTTTGTTGGCAGGGCAAGTCATTGTTATGCTTCAAGTTATCTTTGGGTTTTCAAACGCCCAGCATTTTAGTTACCAATATTTAATTCAAGGCTTATCCTTATGCTCATTTTTCGCCCTGTCTTTACTGGTGCTGCATAATAAAGAGCGAATTAATCGCATTATTTGGGTCATTATTTTAGCCGCCGCCTTTCAGGCCATATACGGGGCTATCATGGTGCTTACTAAACTTGAGTGGGGGTTTTTCATAGAAAAACCCGCCTACTTAGGCAAAGCCACCGGCACCTTTATTAGCCGCAACCATTTTGCTGGCTACATGGAAATGTGCCTAGCCATAGGCATTGGTTTTTTATTAGCACAAAGCAAGCAAGCCACAGGGAACTGGAAGCAAAAACTAAGGCAAACCATCGAAACCCTATTAAGCCCTAAAATTATCATGCGGCTATTGCTGGCCATTATGGTTATTGCCCTGGTATTAAGCCGCTCACGCATGGGCAACAGTGCGTTTTTTGCAAGCCTAATGATCACAGGGGCTTTGGCGCTTTTATTAATGCGCAATAAGTCACGCTCTACGGTTATTTTATTAAGCAGCTTACTGATTATTGACATCACCATAGTGGGCACTTTTTTTGGGGTAGATAAAGTCGCACAGCGCTTACAAAATACCAGCAGTGAACATGAGAGTCGCGATGAAGTAAGCCGCGATACATTTAACCTTTTTAAGCAGTATCCCATAATGGGCATAGGCGCGGGTTCTTATGAGCATGTATACCCTTCTCACAAAAGCCCTGATGTTGTCAGTAACAGGCTTTATGACCAAGCTCATAACGATTACCTGCAGTTTTTAGCTGAGTACGGCGTTATTGGCTTTATGTGCTTAGCCATGGCCGTATTGTGGTGTCTTTACTGGGCCATACAAGCTATGCGCTTACGAAAAAGTAGTTTGCATAAAGGGCTGGGCTTTGCTGCCACCATGGGGTTAATGGCCATTCTTATACATTCTGCGGTAGACTTTAACCTGCAAATACCCGCCAATGCTTTTATGTTTGTTTTTTTATTGGCCCTTGCTTGCATTGCACGCTGGGGCCCCAGCCGCACTAGCCGCCACACACATTAATTGTTAAAAATATGAAACTACCCAACACTCTTTTAAAGCTATCTATCAATCAAAAAGGACGTGATTTTGCGGTGGGGGATATTCACGGCCAAACTAATCAGTTACTCAAGCAACTATCAGCCTTAGACTTTAACACTGAAAAAGACCGATTAATTTGCACCGGTGATTTAATAGACCGTGGGCGTGAATCTGCTGAGGCACTGGCGCTTTTAAAAGAAGACTGGTTTTATTCGGTACTGGGTAATCACGAATACATGATGGTATGCGCGCTAAAATATAAAATAAGCCAGCAAAAAATGCTGTGGTTACAAAATGGCGGCGACTGGATTGCCAGCAGCAATCCTAGCTTATGGCCTGATTGGTTTAAAACCATTGAAGCCCTGCCCATGGCCATTGAAGTAGAAGGCAGCGGCCACTGTAAATACGGCATTATACATGCTGACTTTCCAGCAGATGACTGGCACGAACTTAATGAGTTTACTGAAAAACAATTACAAAGTTGTATATGGTCGCGCAGTGTTTTTAATTCAGGCTCGCAACATACCATTGGCGGCATTGATTATTTAGTTCACGGCCACAATGTCAGTGAAGGCGAGGTGAAAATGGGAAATCGTTTTTATATAGAAGGGGGCGCTTACCTGGGCAATAACTTTATTATTAAAGAGCTTATTTAATTACTAACTTAGGCTAGCCGCATATTAAGCCATGAGTTTTTCATGACCTTAAAGTTTACCGACACAAGCGCCGTACTTTTTTCCAAGGCAGGTTCACACAAATGGCGGAATGGTTGCCCATTTTTTTGGCTTGGGTAAATACACGCTTTAACATTCCAGCTTTGACTTTAGCTAATTTTTCAAGCATGAAGCTGTGCTGGGTTTTATTTAGCTTAGGCCAAGCAATAAAGGCTATTTCTAGCAGGCTTTTATCCAGCCCACGCTCGTTTGGGGCAAGCTTTATAATATTCTCTATACGCGCTTGAATTGCTTTATCAGGTTTATTAAGTAAAACCTCTACATCTAAAGCGCTCAAGTGGTAATAAGGCCACAAGGGGCTGGCACCAACTGCCAACGCCCAGTAATTAAGGCTTTTTTCTAGGCTTTGTACTTGGGCTTTATTATCCGAGTTAAGCCCTTCATCTACTATGAAGGCTTGCTGGCGATAATAATTGCCCTGCGCTTCAAAAATATCTGGGTTTTGCCAAGAGATAAATTCAGCAGCATCAAGCCAATGATTTTGCTGATCACTAACCTGTCCAGACTTACCTAGCTCAATTAATAAAGACCCAACAAAAACATGCACAGCTGCCACAGCCAATATCAATAGACTTATGGCAAGGGCTTTATAATATTTAGGTGTTAGTGCTGTAATCATAAGCCCCATAGCTGTAACTGTAGTCACCGCCATATTTGGCTTCTTTTTCTAAATCTAACTGGTTAAGTACCACACCCAAAATTCGTGCATTCGATTCATCTAAACGGCGCAAGCCGCTTTTCACTAATTTATCATTGGTGGAGTCGGCCTTAATCACATACACCACACCATCTACCAAGGTAGATAAATAAGCGGCATCACTGACAATATGAGTAGGGGCCGAATCAATAATGATTTTTTGATAACGGCCTTTTAATTGCGCCAGTACTTCTTGAAAGTTTTTAGAGGCCAGTAACTCAAGAGGGTTAGGGGGAATAGGGCCCGATGGCATGACATCAATGCCTAAATCTTCTATGTGGTGAATGCTTTCATCTAGCGTATCTGGGTAAGCCACCGCGTTAGATAATCCCTTGCTACTGGCAGGAATATTCAATTGCTTGGCAATGGTGGGGCGGCGCATATCCGCATCAATTAACAATACTTTTTCCATTTGCCCACAAGCTGCTGAAAAGTTAGCCGAGGTGGTGGTTTTACCTTCGCCAGGCACAGTAGAGGTAAACAGCATTACCTGCACTGGGGACTCAAGACTTGCCAAGGTTACACCGGTTCTAAGGGTACGAACCGATTCCTTAAAGCCGGTATTGTTCCCGTGTACAAAGGCTCTTATGGGGGCTTTTTCAGGGGTAATGGCGATGTCTATTTTTTCTTTGGTGCTTTTAAGTAACGGCAAAATACCCAACAGGGCAAATCCTAATTTATGGTCTATGTCTTCGGCATTTTTAATGGTGGCATCTAAGGCGTCCAACAAGAAAGCCAAGGCAACCCCTAACATCAAGCTCATGATCATTACCAAGGCTACAATTAACGACTTTTTAGGCTTTACTGGTTTTTCTGGTATCACACCTGGGTCTACGATACGTGCATTAGCTGTTTGTAAAGAACCGGTTTCAGAGGTTTCACGAATACGCTTTAAAAACGTATCGTATAACGTTCGATTACCTTTCACTTCTCGCACATAACTGCTTAGGGCAAATTCAGTTCTATTGATTACCGTTACTTCTTCTTTAGCCTTTTTAAGGGCTTTTTCAAGGGCTTTTTCTTGCACTTGGGCAGTTAAAAAATCATTTTTGATACCACTGGCTAGGCGTTTCATTTGCACTAACATGGAATTTTTTACCGCCAACAAATCAGACTGAGCAGCAATCATGCGCGGATGCTTGGCACCGTAACGCTTAGAAAGTTCAGCCACTTTTAGCTCGGCAGCCGATTCGTTTTCACGTAATTTAATGACCAAAGGATGACGCAGTATCACAGGTAAGCCACTTAAACTTTCAAAATTTATCTCTTTAATATTTTGTAATTGCTGGTAAGTACTTTGAAACTCTAAGCGATTACTGCGGGCATCTACCAGTTTTTCGGTAATGTGGTCTAACTCTTTTGCGATTAAGGTACCCACCCCTTTAACATCAACCAATTGGTTTTTGTCACGAAAGCCTTGCAGTTTATCTTCCGATTCATTTAGGCGATTCTTCAAGCCCCCCATGCGCTCAGATAGCCAATCCACTGCTTGTTTTGTTAAGCCCACCTTGGCCTCTAACTGAGACTGAATATACGCGGTAGCCACAGCATTAGAAGCTTTTGCAGCCAATTGTGCCGATTCACTTTCTACCGATATTTTCACCAACTGGGTTTTACGCACCGGTGATATGGATATTTTTTCCCAAAAGGTATCCACTGTTTTAGCCAGTATTTGCTCTTTTGTTAATGGCTCAGGTTCCCCTAACAACATTTCTTTAATAGAAAAGCCTTTGGTATTAGCAGAATGAGCTGGGTTGTATTCAGCTACGCTTACTAGGTTTAATTCCTTCACGACCCGCTCAGCTAAAGCGCGGGACTTTAAAATTTCAAACTGAGTCAGTAAATATTCCGATGAATTACCCGACATGCCATACACTTCTTCAATAGACAGAATACGGGCTTCTTCTGATTCAATTAGCAAGGTGGTGGTGGCACTGTATTTAGGGGTTAATGACAACACCACTAATACCGAAATAATGGTGGCCACTAATGATAATGCGACAATTTTTTTAAGTTGACGACGTACCACATGCCAATAATGGGCGAGGTCAATCACTTCTACTGCGGAGGGTTTATTCATAACATTTACTTCTGACTTATATCCGTATTTAAAAGAAACTTTGTTCAACCGTTACAACATCACCTGGCTGAATCACATCAAACAGTTTCACTTGTTTCTTTTCTATGTTTTCCATTTTATCAACGCCTGCAGATTGATCCTGCACCACATAAATACTGTCTTTAGAGGCGCGCTCGGTAAAACCACCGGAAATAGTAATGGCTTTGTCTACGGTTAGCCCTGGGTGAAAAGGATAGCTGCCGGGTTTTTCTACTTCACCACTTACATAAAACGGGCGGTACTCAACCACCGAAACCGTAACACTTGGGTCAATTAGGTAAGGGCCTTTAAGGCCTTGCGTTAATTTTTTCTCTAAACCTTTTGGGCTTAAACCAGAGACTTCTATGTCGCCCAGTAAAGGAAAAGCAATTTGACCAGACAGACCGATTCGCACTTCAAGTGTTAAATCTGGTTCGTCGTAAATGGCAATGTGAATAAGATCACCGGCCCCCATTTTATAATGAGTAGACTCTGAATTAGAGCCCGCTTCAGATAGACTCAACTGAGAAAAAACCAATAACAATAAACCGCTCAGCAAGCGAACCATAACTTCATCCTGTAATTAAATACGACTATGGCTTTCCAAAGCCCAAAAAAAAACGGCCTTAAAATAGGCCGTTTATTATACAATAACGAAGGTGGCTTTATAAGGCTAAAGTTAAACCTAAGCTAAAGATATTTGCTTCTGAATCTAGGTTGGCAACATTAGAGTTACGCTCTTCAAGATCGTAAGCAACTGTCACATCTAAGAAGCTTTTAGGTGAGTAAGTTAGCTGTGCACCATAAGCTGTATTAATGTCATTACGGTCATTTGCTGAGTTTTCGTACTCATCTTCACCATAGCTTGCTTTAATACCCGCAGATACAAAGTTAGTGTATTCGTGATCCCAAGATACAAGTGAATAAGAGCTATTGATAAAGTCACCGGCACCTGAGGTTTCAGCACTTGCTTGAGAAGTAAACACAGTAACCGTTGAATAGCTTAGTGGCTGCCAAGTAAGGTTACCTTCCCAGTTAAGGTTCGTTTCGGTATCGGTACCGGCTTGATCGAATTCACGCTCGCTTACACCAATTTTAAATTCGCCAGTGGTGGCACCAGAAATATCCCAGCTCGCACCGATAAGAGCTGTACTTTCAGAACCTTCACGATTCGAAGCATTTTCATAGCTAATATCTGAATTCTGTCTCTTATACACATCTGACGCTGCCGACGATCTACTCTGTGTAGAT
>OLHJ01000268.1_pt1 | contig 18031 bp, 17 predicted proteins | sample 1609491 | NCBI WGS metagenome assembly OLHJ01 (sample SAMN05416861, study PRJEB24817) | seawater metagenome | isolation source: Sea water | place: Canada:Atlantic | collected 2013-11
GAGATGCTCAGGAGTCTCGTGGGCTCGGAGATGTGTATAAGAGACAGCAATAGCCCGCATCTGCTTATCCCGCAGACTCAGTCAGCGATGCTGCACTGTGTGGCAGCTAACGATGACGCAGCCGACCCTGTGGCTAAAGACACGCTTAACACCGCGTATGCGGCTGCAGGTATTTCAGCCGAGATAGAGGTGTATACCAATACGCTGCACGGCTGGTGTCCGCCAGACTCGCAGGTTTATGACGAAGCGCAGGCGGAGCGAGCATGGAGTCGCCTGCTTTCACTCTTCGAGATCGCGCTCGCTTAGTGGCGCAGTCTCAAGTTCGAAAAGGGCGCGGAGAATTCCGCGCCATTCTCTGTATTGCTGCTCCATCGTGCCGGACAAGCCGTGCACCTGTCCATTGAGTGCGAGCATCGCGGGCGCCAACTCGTTGTTGAAACCTGCCGCGAGTTCGGTGAACTCGTGTTCGTAAATCTTGCTCCACTTAAATCGATCGTATCGTTGGCTTAGTGCCAAGAAACTACGAGAGTCGCCGTAGGTGGTTGTCGATGGCGGCGTCGCCTCGCGGCTAAGCGTCTCTTCGGTTTGATCGAGCGAATAGCGCCTCCAGAGCACGTAAGCCGGCTGTATATCTTCGTAAAGCGTTTGGTAGTACTCGTCGACTGTGTCGATGAATAAATGATGCCGATAGCGCATGTCGCTTACGCGAGCGAGCATCGGATCGTCGGCGGCGGGGAGTGTGACGAGTCGTAGAAGTCCTTCTTCGTTTTCGGTGAGCGTGCTGGCAAAGCGTTCGGGCGCGAGATCGCGCGCGTAGACGAGGTCGGCGATCTGCAGGGTTTCGGCTAAGAGGCCGTCGTCTAGTCCGTCGCGTGCAGCGAGCAGATCATTTGCTACTCGCTTATAGAGATCGTGGAAAGGATCGACATAATTCGCGCCATCGAAGCGGTTGCCGTAGGTAAAGCGCGTCGATTCTGGGTAGTCGGAAAGCTGAGCGACGTCGGCGTAATCCCGTGCTAACCAGACCCTGCCGCTGCTGTCTGTGGCATTAATATGCACTGCTAGGTCGAGGCCGGTAGAGCTAATTATCTCGCCGCGAATCGTTATAACCAGAGAGGGATCGGCTTCTGGTAACACTCTCACTGCGCCCCATAAATCTGACTCAATAAGCGCTTTGCTCAGAAGGTGGGGTAAGAACTGCGTCTCTTTCTGTTTAATTTCGTCGAAAATCCAATCGCCGAATGCTGCTTTATTGACCGCATTTTCGCGCGTGGTAAAAGGCACTATGCCGATATCGACGCGCGTGCCAAGCGTGTCGCTAGCGAGACTTGGCGCGCGCATTTGCGCGGTGATCAGACTGACCGATCCGACGGGTTCAATCGTCGGGCGCGCAGCGAGCGCATCCGCGGCGCTGGTATTTTCGGGCATTGTGCTGCGTTGTGCACAGCCAGTCAGCGAGGCGATTACGAGTGCAACGACGATAAATACATAGTTCATTGCGGCGAGCCTGCTTGGCTGCAGACGCGGCCGCGGCTTAGGGTTTGTTCGCAGTCGAATTCGGCGCGCGGGGCATCGTAGCGATTAAAGGCTTGTCGCAGATCGAAAGATTCGCTGCCTTTGCTAATGACCGACGTGATTAGATTAAGCAGCAGGCCGTCGGATGACACGCTAAAACGATGAACGACAATCAGGTCATCGGGAAGCATCGTCTGAAAGACTAGCTGCTGTCCGTCCCAGCCACAGGCCTCGACGCCATAGCTACTGGCAAAGGTCTGCACCACTTGCCACCCAGTGCCACATACGAGACTCGAATCTCCGCGGCGCTCAATCCGAATTTCGTCGCGGGTTTGATCGATGCGCAGTGTGGTTTGGCGGCTGATGTATTCCGCGAGGCGTGCAAGGTCTACGATGCTAGCGCCGCGCCCGCGGCTGCCATTGAGATTGATATTACCTATCGAAATAGGCGGAACGCTGACTCTAGCCGCAGCACCGGGGTTGCCACCCTGCCGCGCAGCGGATTCTTGGCGTAGCCGCATTTTGCGCGTGAGCTCGTCTTGCCAATTGTCGCTGCGGCGATAGTCTTTCTCCCAGAACCCACCGAAATCGAGCCGCAGGGGCTGATCAAGGTCGAGGACGGTAAGTTGATCGTCGTCTTGCGCGACCGCAGGCAGGGACAGGGAGCCGAGGTAAACGGCTAAGGCCATGGCAAGAAAATAGCCGGCAGCAGGCCTAACACCTCGGGCTGATTGGAGTGGACTATGTAGCGAGATTTCGATGCTGAGCACTGCGACTGAGTTTCCCTGAGTTCACTGCGTCTGTTGCAAGTCTTCGAGCTAAGAATACATGGGCTTTGCGTAAGCAGAGTAAGAGTATACGTGCTTGAGGGAAAAAACACGCGCCAACCACTGTGGCTAGACTTACGCTCCGTGCGCGCCTACTCTTACCGGACTATTTATCGGACTATTTATCGGGTTATTTATCGCCCCATTTATTTTATTGCGCCACTCGATCGCATAGAGCAAGGAGAACAACATGCCCGCTCGCAGCAAGCACCCCTTCGGTGCCTTTTTGCTTTCAGTCGCACTGACAGCGTTTGCCACAAATGTGAGCGCGCAGCCGAGCGCCGCTAGCGATGCGGCACACACTCTTGTCGATAGTTTTTGGCATGCGCAATCCGAAGAGGCGCGCACCGCCGCTGCAGCAAATCTGCTTGCGGCGAAACCCGATACGCGAAGTGTTTTTCGGGCGCTGGCGGGCGCGGATTTACACAGGCGCGATGTCGCTACCGGTGTAGTGCGCGCGAGTCGCACGAGTAACTCTGGTCTCGAGTTACCCTATGCGGTGCTCGTGCCGACAAGCTACGATCCGAGCAAGCGCTATCCTGTTGAGTTTATGTTGCATGGCGGCGTTGGCAGGCCCGCCTGGCAAGACAATGAGGAGTTTTGGCGCCGCGGGTATGAAAATTTGCTCAGTGAAGACAAAATCACAGTAGTCCCTGCGGCTTGGCGCGATGCGGTCTGGTGGCAAGAAGAGCAGGCGCAGAGCATTCCTGACATATTGCGCCGAGTGAAACGTGATTACAGCGTCGACGATAATCGTGTAACGATGAGTGGCGTGTCCGATGGCGGCACGGGTGCCTATTTCTTCGCTTTCAAGCAGCCAACGCCCTGGGCTGCGTTTCTCCCTTACATCGGCAATGCGGCTGTCCTAAGAAATCCGCAGAGTGGCGGCGGCTATCGGCTCTATTTCGAGAACCTGCGCGACAAACCTCTGTTTATCGTGAATGGCGAAAATGATCCGCTCTATCCGGCGTCGTCGATCCAACCTTTTGTCGATGTGTTAGGCGAGGCGAAGGTCAACTTCGAATTTACGGTTATCGAAAATGGGGGTCATAATCTCGACTGGCTCCCCAATCAGCTCGACCGCATCGAAGCGTTCAAACGCGATAATCCGCGTGACGCATTGCCTGATGTGCTGCAATGGGTTGCCGACCGTACCGACGCGTACAACCGCAATCACTGGCTTGTCATCGATGAGCGAACTGGATTCGGTAAGCCAGCGGTGATCACCGCAACCCGAGAGGGGAATACATTTTCCGTCGATACTTCGGGGGTGAAGGGATTCACACTCCTACTCAGCCCCAGCGAAATCGATTTCACAGCGCCTGTCACCGTGATTTTGAATGGCGAAGAGAGTCAGGCTGCGATTATTGAAGAAAGCACAGAAACCTTACTGAAGTGGGCTCACAGCGATATGGATAGGTCGATGCTGTTTACCGCAGAGCTTGTCATTCGCTTAGAGTAGTCACGAGCGAGCGTGTTAACCGGTTGCCGCGAGTATTGTGCGGTAGCCAAGAACTTGCCACTATGGGGTATCACTTTCTAGAATAATTATTATTAGGTAAGGGAGCACGAAATGCTAAGTAGTCAGTCAACGCGTCGGAATCATGAGAGCGGAAGCCGCCGCGGTAAAACCTCTCCAATCAGGTCGCTACTAGGCGCGCTTGGCACGGCAGTAAGCCTCGTTGCCGCGTCAGCTGCGACAGCCCAGCAAGCACCAGAAGGCAATGCGCGTGGCCCTATAGGCCCGAGCCCCTATGATATTCAGTCGCTATGGCATAAGCCCTTCGCCGAGCCAGGTTTCGCGTTTGGCGGCAATTCTGGCGTGTGGGCAGAATCCCCCGATCGCATTATCATCGCGCAGCGTGGTGAGACAGTATTGCCCTATCCTATCAAAGACGATTTCTTAGGTTTTGCGGGCGACATGGGTATTAACGTGCTATTTGAAACAGAGCGTCGCACATGGAAGAACTGCCTGTACGAGCTCAATGCCGATGGCGAGGTTATTCAGCTGTGGGATCAATGGGATTTCCTCTGCGCCGATTCTGATGGTCCGGGTCCGCATCGTGTGCGCATTAGTCCCTACGACCCAGAGAAGCGTGTTTGGGTAATTAACGAGACCTTCCATCAGATCTATGTGTTTAGCAACGACGGTAGTGAGCTGCTTATGACGCTTGGCGAGAAATTAGTGCCTGGCAATGATGCAACACATTTTGGTCGCCCGCAGGACGTCGCGTTTCTGCCCGACGGTCGCGTGCTAATAGCCGACGGCCTCGATAATCATCGCGTGATGATCATGGATGAAGATCTCAATTATCTAGGTGAATTTGGTGGTTTCGGCGAAGAGCCCGGTCAGTTCAATGGTATTCACGCGTTAGGTGTAGGCCCTAACGGACTCGTCTTTGCCCTCGATAGGTCGGGTGGGCGCATAAACGTGTTCCGCACAACCGATGATCCCGCGCGGATGGACTTCGTCGATGTTTGGGACGGCTTTACGCTGCCCCTCGATATAATCGTCAACGAAGACAGCATCTGGATTACCGACTTAGGTCCCCTGCGCTTTGTTAATTTAGACTTCGAAGGCAACTATCGCTATACCTGGCTCGTTCCGAGTGCATTGCCCGATGGCTATATCGAAGTTCACACGTTCTCTGTAGACGAGGCGCTTAATTTGTATGGCGGCGATAATCAATATGGCCGCTCACAAAAATTCGTCCCCAAACCCGGCATCGATCCTAACCTAATTATTCAGCCACCCTGGGTCGCTAAGTAGACGCTAAGTAGCCGCTGTTTAGCCGCTAAACAGAAGCCACCTAGCAGCTACCTGGCTGCTCGGTAATTAGACGCTGTTTTGCTAACAAAAAGGTTAGACGAATCGCATTTTTCCTCAGCGAGTTTGGCGATGATCTCCACACCATCCATAGCTCGCATAAAGAGGATTAATATGATGATGTGTGAAAACTCGCAGGTGGAAAATCCGTGAGGTTGTTCACAGCGCGAGAATTTTGCCGCCGGCAGCTTGCGCATCGGCAAGGTCATGAGTCACTAATAACGCAGGGATATTCGCTGCACGTATTGAATCGAAGGTAAGCGCGCGTATCTCGCCGCGGAGTTGCATGTCGAGATTGGAGAAAGGTTCATCCAACAAAATCGCCTGAGGTTCAGACAGAAGCAGGCGCATGAGTGAGATTCGCGACTGCTGCCCGCCCGAGAGTGACGCGGGGTCGCGGTCGCCGAATCCACCAAGAGAAATTGCCTCAAGGGCCTGCTCTACGCGGCCGTCTCTGTCTTTTCGGCTTTCGCCTGCTGTGCGAACCAAACCAAACTTAAGGTTTTCGGCGACGCTTAGGTGTGGAAAAAGCAGTGCATCTTGAAATAAGAGGCCGATACGTCGTTGCTCGGCAGGAACCGAATTCAACGCTTTATTCTCAAGAACGATTCTCCCTTCGGCAGTAAACGCCTCATTCAGAAAGCCGGCGATGAAGGCGAGTAGCGTCGATTTTCCTGTGCCCGAAGCGCCCATGACTGTCATCACCTCTCCGGGCGCTATGGTGCAGCTAAGCGAGAGTAGCTGCCGCGAACCGACGCTTAAAGAGACATCCTGTAATTCTAATCCTGTGTTCATTAACATCCTCAGAGCATGCCTTTTCTGCGCGACCAAATCAGTCGAGGAAGCACCAAGGCTAGCATGAAACACAGGGTAGGCAACGCAGATTGGAGTAGCGCCCAAGTACCAATAGTACTTCGGTTGCCCGACGACACGAGCGCGATGGCCTCTGTCGTCAGTGTCGGAATACGACCTGCACCTAATATCTGTGTTGGTAGATAGAGGCTAAGACTAATCGCTAAACCAAGCATGACCGCGGTAACAAGTTGTGTGCTCAGCAGGGGCAGGCGGATCCGCCAAAAGCACACGGTGTTCGAGGCGCCCAGTGTTCTCGCCAGCATTAACCAGCGAGTATCAAACCGAGCATAGCCGCCTTGCAGGGTTAAATAAACATAAGGCAAGACGAAGAGAAAATGACCCGCGGCAACTAGAGTAAGCGATGGAGGGAGCAGCGCACGTTCGGCGAGTATAGCGATTCCCGAGATAAAAACGACTTGCGGGACTAATAAGGGCAAGTAAAGAAAAGTCGCTATGCGGGCTGTCGAGACAGAGCTGCGAGCCTGCGCTTCGAGCATAAAAAGTGAAAGGGCAAGTGCAGCAGTCACCGACAGTAGCGCAATCATCGTGGCGTTAAATAAAGGCGCTCGCCATTCAGAGAGTGCGCTCGTCCATTGCTGTGTACTCCAAACACTCGGCACTAACGCGGGGTAACGCCATTCTGTGCCAACGCTGGTTAGCATAAGCGCGCCAATCCCGATTAAGATAAATGCTAGCGACAAGGGCAGCAACGCGTTGCCAAGCGCGGTGAGCGCCGTGTCGTAAGTGACACGGCGTGCGCTAAGTCGCGACGCGCCTCGCGCCGCAAGAGGGGCAAAGGCTCGAGCAACCACGCGTTCGAAGAGCAGCCAAATACCTAGGGCACTTAGGCTGACAACAAGCTGCAATAGCGCTGCAGCAGAAGCAAGTTGTCGCGACTCAATTTCGGGCGCGACAAACCACTCTAAGAGCCTGACGCTGAGAGTAGGCGGCAAACTCGGCCCTAGAATTAACGCGACGTCGACGGCCGACGAAGCGAAAACGATTACAGCGAAAAGCGGGAGTCTCACCAGAGGGTAGAGCACGGGAGCTACGGTAAGTAGCCATGCTGTCGTCGGTTTATAGCCTAAGGTTCGCGCTAAAGCGACGCGCCGTGGCGCGCCGAGCGAGGGCAGTGCGGCGAGTGAGATTAGCAGAAGAAAGGGGGCTTCTTTTAAGACGAGGCCAAGGATAAGCGCTAGTCCGTTTGGGTCATTGATAAAAAGATAGTCGGGGGGCAGATCCCAGCCTAAGAGCGAGGCGATAACTCGGCTCGCAACGCCCGAAGGTGCAAGCAACAGCGCCAAAGCGAAGGCTGCAGCGGCGTGGGGTATCGCCAACACGGGCGCGGAAAGTTTAGCAATCGCATTGCCGATACTATTGCCCTGTGTCGCCGCCAAGAACAGGAAAACGATCGCCAGAGAAATGGCCGGTGTGAGTAGCCCTGAGACAAGACTCGTTATTGCACTGGTTGCTATCCCTGGGGTCGAGAGTAGCGTTAAAAACGCGGGCGGAAGCAGCTGCCCCATTTGGCCGGTGGAATTCACAACGAGCGAGGTTTGTGTGAACGCCGGCGCCAAGGCGAGAGCGCTTCCAAGCAGCAGTGGCGCCCCGAGCACGAAAAAAAGAAAGCGAGTTGCCCAAGTCATTCGTTACTCGTCCCCTTTCGAAGGTGCACCGCCGCCGTAGCGTTTTAGCCATTCGCGTTCTATGGCGTTTGTCCAGCTCGGGTGCGGCTCCTGAATTTTTCTCGCAAGCTCTGTGGGCGTAACTGCACCAGGCGCCTGTGCGTTAACGCGAAGCGCCGCCTGTTGCTCGGGGGTGAAATTGTCAAAGGCCAGAACTGGCTCGCTTGCCAGTTTTGCATTAATTGCCGCTCTAAACTGCACTTCGGGCGAGAGCAAAAAGTTAGACACGAGCATTGCGCCTTGTTTGCTCGGTGCGTTTTTAGGGATCGCGACAAAGCTCACATTACTCAATGTACCTGAGTCGAACACATAGCTTTTGGTACTTGCGGCGAGTTCGTTGCGGCTAATCGAACTCACTACTTCGTTTGGGCTAAACGCAAAAGCTAGACTAATTTCACGGTCATAGAGCGCAGCACGCAGCTGCGTCCCACTCTGAGGAAAATGACGACCTTCTCTCAGAAGAACCGAATGGATTTCGTCTAAGAATGTCCAGAGCGGCGCGCTAAATGTGTCAAACGCGGCGGTCACAGGAAGAGAGAAAGTCGATTCAACTTCGGCGCTCGATTGCGAGCGATTGACCGCCAGCTCGACAAGGAGTTGCTTCAACAATGTCGTGCCCAGAAATGCGGGCGGGCGCGGATAAGTGAACTCGCCAGGGTTTTCTTTTATCCAGTTTTTAAGGGCTTCGGCGGTCCGGGGCGGTTCAATAAGTCGTTCGCTATCATAATAGAAAATAAGTTGTGACCGCGTCCAAGGCGATTCGAACCCCTCGGTTTTTACGCCAAAGTCTTGGCGCATTTCTGGATACCGGTCGGCATCGACCAAGGCGAAGTTTGGCTGTGCTTCTGCCCAAGGACCGAAAAGTAAGTTTGCACGTTTGAGTGTCGAAAAGTTTTCGCCATTAAGCCAAATAAGATCGGCGCTGCCGCGTTCGACATTGCCCGCGGCGTTCTCGGCAATCAGTCGGGTGACTGCCGATGACGTGTCGGCGAGTTTGACATGAATGAGTTCGACACCGAAGCGCGAAAGCATTTCCTGAGCAATCCAGGTCAGGTGCGCGTTAAGTTCGGTGTCGCCACCCCATGCGTGAAAATAAACGCGCTGGCCGCGCGCGTCGTCGGTAATTTTCTGCCAATTGTCTACGTCGATAGGCTGTTGAGAACTGGCGTTGACAGAAAAAAGAATAGAAAACCAAAAAATGGCAAAGCGGGCGACCAGCAGCGTTTTCTTCGCGCTTTGTGCCCTTGCCGAACTGTTACCCATTGCTCGCGATAACAGATAAGCGCTTTCCGCGGCGCTCACTGCGGCGCTGGTCTAATGCTGCGCCCAGTACTTCTTTATGAAATTTGTCACAGGCGATGCAGAGATTGGCGTAGGGTTCGCCTTTTGGCGTGATAGTTTGTGACTCGGTATAGAAACGCTCTCTGTCCCAGCCGTCGTTGAGGCCCATGCGCTCGGGTTTGCCTGCGTTAATGGCTTCCATCGCTGGCATACCTGCGAGGCTTTCGAGAATATCGAGGAGCGGCTCCTCGGTGAGATTGCCCAGTGGGTGCGCCGTTTTAATACAGCATGGAAATACATCGCCATTGGGGTCTATCGACACTTCGGACCCTGCGAAGCCGTGGTCGAGAAAGTTGAGCCCACCGGACCAAGCATTGCAAAAATTATCGGCAAGCGTAGCGCTCGAAAGCCCATTCTCCCATGCGCGGCCGCGCGGCCAGAGTTTGCCAATCCACGTGTCTTCGTTGGCGCCAAACATATTGTACAGAGGCCCTTGTTCAATGCCGCGCTCATGGCGATCGGCGAATGGGTCTGCCTTGCGCACGCCACCCTCTTCGAGCATGGCAGCAATTTTTTCGGCGAGGGTGATTTTCTTGTCGCCCTCCATTCCAACATGGAAGTCGTCCATGCCTGATACGGAAATCGTCCATACGCCTAAGTCGACAAGCTCGCGGATAATTGTGGGTGTGAGCAGATCGCCGGTTGTCTGCACGACAACGCGCACACCGCCCTGTGCCGCGTATTTTTCCCGTATAGCGGCAAGCGTTGGATAAAGCACCGCCTCGCGCACAGGCTCTGTAAGAACGTCGCCTCCCGAGAGAATGATTTTGCCGATGCGCTCGATGAATAACTCAGACCCTGCTGCGCGTTCTTCCTCGGTCGCCGCTTCGCGGTAGGTTAAGCGCTCGGGCAGGTTGGCGATTACGCGGGGGGCGTTAGCCTTCGCTTCTGCTACTACGCCTGCGAGTTCCTCGCGAATATAGGGCCTAAACCGGTCTTCATAACAATGTTTACAGCGGCGGTGGCAATGCCAACAGAGCACGTAATAAATTGATTCCATGAACTTCTCAATAGTGTTTAGTGAGGCTAGCGTAGCATCGCGGCTGCTAGCTGGCTAACGCCTTTAGTGCAGGCTTGGTAACCTTGCCCATCGCATTGCGTGGAAGGGAGTCTACGACATGCAGTGCCTTGGGGATTTTGTAACCCGACATTTTTCCATCGCACCAGCCTTTGAGATCGACATAGGTGAGGGTTTTGTTTGGCTTGAGCACGACGAATGCACTGACCGATTCGCCCCAAGTCTCGTCTTCGACGCCGATAACAGCGACCTCTGCGATGTCGTCATGGGTTAACAGCGTTCCCTCGATTTCGAGCGCCGAGAGTTTATAGCCACCTGACTTAATGATGTCGACAGACGAGCGGCCCATGATGCGGAAATAACCCTTGTCCAAAACTGCCACGTCACCGGTGCAGAACCAGCCATCGATGAAGCTCTCCTTCGTCGCCGTTTCGTTATTCCAGTATTCAAGAAAAACGTTGTCGCCTTTAATGCGAATCTCACCGGGGATGTTTTCCTCGAGGATAGGTGTATGCGCTTCATCGAATAGTTGTGCGTCGACCCCAGGCAAAGCCTGACCCACGTGGCCTGCGCGGCGTTCTCCCACATAGGGATTTGAGAGGCCCATTCCGATCTCTGTCATGCCGTAGCGTTCGAGAAGTACTTGATCGGTGAGCGCTTGCCATTGCTCAAACAATTTGACGGGGCAGGCGGCGGAGCCGGAAATGTTAAGGCGCATGGCGCGGAAGCCCGCGGTTATTTTCTCAACCTCGTCTTTGGTGAGCGTGTCGAAGAACTGCAGAAGTTTTACGTAAATAGTTGGCACGGCCATAAACACGTTGTAGCGCTTTGCCGCCACTTTGGCGCAGATCTCGGGCATATCGAATTTGCCGAAAAGATCGACCGTCGCGCCGCCCCAGAGGCCGCAGCTGAGAATGTTAATTATCCCGTGAATATGATGCACCGGCAGGAATAGGGGAATGGCATCGTTCTCAGACCACTGCCACGCGTCGAGTAAAGTGGTGATTTGTGCAGCGATCGTCTTATGCGTGCTTACAACGCCCTTGGGTTTATTGGTGGTGCCCGAGGTGAACAACATCATTGCGCGCCGTTCGGGGGCGATATCGGGCAGGGTGGCGGCCTCGTTGGTAATGATGTCGTCTACGCTTAGCAGTTCGATGTTGAGGGCGGCGCAGAGATCCACCAGCGACTCGCGGTAATCGCCGTTGGCAATCATTCGGCTGACGCTTGCCGAGGTTAAGTAATGCTCAAGCTCGGTTACCGCCGACGCAACATTGAGGGGCACTGCAATGCCGCCAGCGCGCCAGATTCCGTGCATTGTGGTGACATAGTCGATACTCGCAGGCATAAAAAACGCGATGCGCTCTTCTTCGAGATCAGCTTTTCCGCTTACGTTCCCGTTTAAAAGCCCACTGGCGAAGCGATCGCAGCGCAGGTTTAACGCGGCATACGAGATGACTTTGTTGCCTTCGACGAGGGCGGTCTTGAGATTAGTGGCGTTAAGTGTGGGAAAGCTGCTGCGCATAGCGAGTCATAACCTTGGTAGTTGTGTGCGTAAAGTGTACAAGTAAAAAGTGCGGTGATGTGCGTTCAGAAAAACAGGCTCACCCCAAAGAATAAAACCGACGGTCCAAGGAGGCAACCGACTCCGGTATAGAACGTAGCCGTCATTGCGCCGTAGGGCACGAGTTTGGGGTCGGTGGCAGCAAGCCCTGCGGCAACGCCGCTCGTTGTCCCCATGAGTCCGCCAAAAACCATAGCCGACTGGGGGTTATCCAAGCCTATCGAGCGAGCAACCAGCGGCGTGCCGATCATCACTAAAATAGATTTAACGAGTCCAGCCGCAACGCTCAGCGTAATCATCTCGCCGCTTGCGCCAATCGCCTCACCCGTTACTGGACCAACAATGTAAGTGACAGCCCCAGCGCCGATCGTGGTGATTGCAATAGGATCGGTATAGCCGAAGGCAATGGCAACCCCCGCGCCTACAATAAACGACACGACGACACCGGCAATGATAGACACGACACCGGCGAGCCCTGCTTTTTTAAGCTCAGACAGACGCACGCCGAAGGCGGTAGACACAATCGCGAAATCGCGCAGCATGCCGCCGCCCATCAACCCGATACCGCCGAGCAGTGTAATGTCCGCGACGCCCTTTGTGCCGCCAGTCACGGTGCCGCCCCAGTAAGCCGCGAGCAGACCCAGAGCAATTGCAATCGCCGAGCCGTGTACCCGTCCGGCGGTGAGTTTGTCGGCAAGCAAATAGGAAAACCACAGGGTGACACCTATTACGGCGAATGCGACAACGAGGCTGTTGCGAATAAAAACCGATTCGATGAGATCGATCATGGCGCCTCTCCCGATTGCTGCGTCTTGGTTTTCGGCCTGCCGATCTTGCTTATAACGGGCACGAGCAGAAAGCTAACGACGACTGCCGCGACCCCTGCGACAAGAGCGAGCAGGCCGCCAGACGCAGCTGCGGCGACATTTTGCTGGGCCGCCATGGCGACGACAATCGGAATGTACATGGCACTCCAAAATTGAATGCCTTGGGCGGCGGCGCCGCTGCTGAGGTCTTTGAATCGAGCTGAGTTGCTCGCTATGACCAGCAGGAGCATTGCGATGCCTACACCGCCCACATTGGCGTCAATGCCTAGCGCTGCGCCGAGCGCCTGGCCGACGAGCATGCCAATAACGAGACAGGTGGCGAGAAGAGCGACGCCGTAGATGAGCATGGAGAGGTTCCTTATTGTTGTTTTACGACCCGAGCGTGAGTTTTAGCCTGTTAGGACACGACTGGCAAGAGGCAGAAATCTGACTTTGGATTAGACGGCTTACGCTGCCCCCATGCATTGACACGCATCGAGCGTTATAGGTTAATTGACCCACGCTTTCGCGTGCCAGAACGGAACTCTGCGGGCGCTTGTGCATCAGGTTAACTAGTTGATATTAAAGAACAATAGGGTAGAGATATGTCAAGAATGCAGAGTTTGCAAAAATCACTTTGCGCCACGTTACTAGGGGGTCTGTTTTTTGCTGGCACGGCGTCTGCGCAAAACGTGACCACCGAGATCCTCGAGGATGCACAAAACCTCTCCGATCGTTGGGTGCATTATGGCCGTAACTACGGCGCTTGGCGCTACATGCCAGACGATCAGATTAACCGCGAGACGGTAAAAGACCTGAGTCCCGTGTGGATCAAGCAAACAGGAGTAACGGGTGGCGCCTTTGAGGTGACAGCCCTCGTGAACGACGGTCGCATGTATTTGACCACGGCGAATAGCCACCTGATGGTGGTCGATCCGATGACGGGCGCGGAGTTATGGCGTTATGACCACAACTTCGAAGACGTCGACCTCTGCTGCGGCCCGCACAATCGCGGCGTTGCGCTTTACGAGGACATGGTTTTCTATGGCACGCTCGACGCGCATTTGATGGCGTTCGACGCGGCAACTGGCACTCAGCTTTGGGACACCGAGGTGGGTGATAATCGCGAGTCGCTTTCGATCACCGGTGCGCCTTTGGTCGTTAAAGACATGGTCTTGATCGGCGTGGGCGGCGGCGAGTTCGGAATTCGCGGCTTTATCGATGCCTATGATGTTCACACAGGTGAGCTGCGCTGGCGCTTTTGGACGACTGCTGGCGAAGACGATCCTAACAACGACACATGGCTCGACGATTCATGGAAAACCGGCGGCGGCCCAACGTGGGTGACAGGTACCTACGATCCCGAAAGCGATCTCATTTTCTGGGGCACGGGTAATCCATGGCCAGATATGAATGCAAATATCCGCGCGGGCGACAATCTTTACACTAACTCAGTTGTCGCGCTGGATGCAGACACAGGCGAGCTCGAATGGTATTTCCAAACCTCGCCACGTGATGAATTCGATCACGACTCGACTTCTGAGCCGATGATTATCGAGGAGATGTGGGAAGGCGAGATGCGCAAGATGGTTGTACAGGTCTCGCGTAATGGCCACGTCTATGGCCTCGATCGTTTTAGCGGCGAATTCCTCTATGCAGGCGAATACACGCGCGTTAACTGGGCCGATCGCGACGAATCGGGCAAACCGGTACTCAAGGAAGCGTTCAAAGAGCCAAAGAACGAGATGGTGTTCCCAGGGCTCTATGGCGGCAAAAACTGGCCGCCGGCGTCTTACAGCCCAGACACGCATATGCTCTATATTCCAACGACAGAGTGGGGCGCGCGCTTCATTCGACGCGAAGGCGAGGGCCGAGCGGGCACGATGGACCTCGGCGGTATGGTGCAGTTCGATAAAAGCGGCACAGGCTGGGTTGTCGCATTCAATATGCTCACAGGTAAAGTCGATTGGCAGAAAGAAATGCCGGGCAACTTCGCTTGGGCGGGTACGCTCGCAACGGGCGGTGGCCTTGTATTCTCGGGCGCGCCAGACGGCTATCTCTACGCGCTAAATGACGAAACGGGCGAGGTGCTGTGGAAGTTCCAAACGGGCAGTGGTCTGTACGCTCCACCTACGAGCTTTACGATCGACGGTAAGCAGTATATCGGTATCGCGTCAGGTACACGCGACCCGGTCTCCCGCGCCGGCGTCGCCTCGGGTATTTCTCCGGGCAACTACATCTTGTTTAGCCTTTAAAAAAGAGACGCGCAGTCTTGCATAGAGGCTGCGCCGATTGAGACGCCGCTCAGGCGGTGTTAGCAAAACGTTGGGAGCAAGAATAGAAATGATCAATTTGAAAAATTCGGTAAATAAGGTGGCAGGTTTTGGCGTTGCCGCATTGATAAGCATGGCGTCGACAACGGTTCAGGCAGGCCTCAGCGAGGGATTGGTTCTGTATCAATCTTTTTGCGCTGTGTGTCATGGCGCAGAGGGCGAGGGTCAGGCGATGGGTAAATCGCTTGTCGACGATGGCGCGAAGTCGCTCGAGCCTATGGATTTGCTCGCGGTCATTAGAGAGGGTCGTTCAGGGACAGGCATGGCTGCCTGGGGCGATTCATTTAGTGCAGAAGAAATTCTAGACACGGCGAACTATATTCGGGCAATGCAGGGCAAGCTCGGCATTATCATTGAGCCTGATGACCCCATAGCCGATGACCCCATTGCACTAGCCGGTCGCGATCTTTTTAACGGCTCAGCCAATTGTATTTCTTGCCACACGGTCGGTGACAAAGGCGGGCAGGTCGGTCCTATACTCGACGGCTTATCAGGTCGACTCGATGCGCAGGGTATTCTTCAAGCGGTCTCCTCACCGTCGGCATCAATCATCGAAGGCTTCGGCGTGAAAGTGATCGAGTTAAATGACGGTACCACTGTGAGTGGTCGCGCGCGTAACGAGACTGCAAACACTGTGCAGATTCAGAGTGCCGACGGTAAGCGCTGGTTCACCTATTTCAAAGATCGCGTTAAATCGGTTAGCGACAGCGACACGTCTCTTATGCCAAATATTTACGCAGGCTTAAGCTCTGCGCAACAGCAGCAGATAGTAGCTTTTCTAAACTCCCTATAGGCTGTTTAGCATTGCGGGCGAGCCTAAGGCGAGCCCGCAATGTGCTCCTTCCCCCCTCTCGCCCCCTCATTTTTTTATTTCCTTTCCGTCTGAGATGAAACCTATTGCTCGCCGGTCTATCTTTTTAGACTGATCGCGCTAAAATCCACCGCGATTAAACGGATGAATTTAGGAATCTCAATATGGAATTTTCACAAGAAGCGGTGACGACTCTCGTCGTGCAGTGGGGTACCTCGCTAGCACTCGCCTTAGCTACGCTCATTGCCGGACTCTTTGTCGCCGGCGTTATAGGCCGCCTGCTTGGCAAGGTCTTAGATCGCGCACAGGTAGACCCCTCTCTTCGTAGTTTCCTCACAAGCCTTACGTCTATTTTGTTTAAGGTCATGGTGTATATCACCGCGCTTGGCGTACTTGGCATCGAGATGACTTCGTTTGTGGCCATTCTCGCTGCCGCGGGCCTTGCTGTTGGTATGGCGCTTTCGGGCACGCTGCAAAATTTTGCCGGTGGCGTGATGATTCTGCTTTTTAAGCCTTTTAAGGTAGGTGATTTTATTGAGGCGCAGGGCTATGCGGGCGTCGTAAAAGAGATTCAGATATTTATTACTGTCATGACAACAGGGGACAATAAGACGGTGCTGATTCCTAACGGAGGCCTGGCGAATGGCTCGCTGATCAATTACTCGACGCAGCCGCTGCGTCGGGTCGATTGGACATTCGGTATCGCCTATGGCGATGACATTGATCGGGCTTATGAGGTTCTGCACGGAATGATCGCCGCGGATGAGAAAATACTGCAGGAGCCAGCACCCTTCGTCGCACTCGCGAGCCTTGGCGACAGTTCGGTAAATATCGTGGTCCGCGCGTGGGTTAAGGCATCAGACTACTGGGAGGTGCATTTCCGTATGAACGAAAATGTTTACCGTCAGTTTGGCGAGAATGGTCTGAACATTCCCTTTCCTCAGATGGACGTACACGTTCACGACGCATAAGGCTTAAGCGTTTGCCCTGTGCACATCGAGCTAGATTGAGTAGCCCCAGAGAGGTGTTTTTAGCGGATGCAGTCGGGGTGCGCGCCGCGAGCCTGTGCTGCATCGAGCTCAAGCTCGGCGGCGGGCATGCGCGCTCGAAGCTCATCCATCCGAGCACTAGGGGACGGGTGAGTAGATAAAAGAGCGGGCGTACGTTCGCCTGAGTTTGCCGCCATATTCTCCCACAGACTGATGCTTTCGTCTGGTTCGAAGCCGGCACGCGCCATTAGCGTTAGCCCAATTAGGTCGGCCTCACTCTCCTGTGTCCTGTTGAAAGGTAGAAACAGACCGAGCTGGGTGCCGACATCGAGTGCGCGTAGCGTGGTATCCGAGGCGCCGAGAATTTGTGCGACACCGAACCCCACATTCCGCAGCGCCGATTGACTCGCTCGCTCGTTGCTGTGGTTAGCGAGCACGTGGCCAACCTCATGCGCCATCACTGCGGCGAGCTGATGCTGGTTTATCGCAACATCGAGCAATCCTTCATAAACGCCGATCTTGCCGCCGGGCAGCGCGAAGGCGTTCACCTGCTCGCTCGCGAAGAGAGTGACTTCCCAGTGGTAGATGTTGCGCTGCGCCTCGGGCAGCGCCTCGACGACGTGGTCGGCGACGCATTGCACATAGCGTGTCGCGCGGGCATCCTCGCTCGCCGACGTCTCCTCGCGCATCTGCGAATAGGCGGCTGCCCCACGGGCTGCCATCTCTGCTTCGGAATAGAGCACGACCTGACGACGCTCGAGGGGCGAACTCGCGCAGGCAGTTAACAGAGTAAGCGAGGCGACGAGGATCGAAGTCGCCGCGCGGTAGTTTGAACGTATCGTCATCTCAATTTTCTCTGGCACACTCTGGTGATTGGTTCACGACTCCGGATACGAGTGTCATCTCGATCGGAGTATAGCGCGAGCAAAGGCGCCGAATCAGCAGTGTTTTAAAGGTCGCACTGAGCAGGGTCGAGTTGGAGGCGAACCTCATTGCCGAGGCTGTCGCGGCTTACATCGAAGCAATTGCCTTCAAGATCTATCAATAGTCGGCGCGTGGGTTCGGTCAGACGGATTGGTGCCTCTGTGATGAGTGGCACAGGGTTGATCACCGTTTGATAAACCACGGTATTTGTCGCTCTGCTTGAGACTATTCTGCCACTCGGACTAACACGGCCGTAACCGCTGCGAAGTAAGGGGCTGAATGGGGGAGCAAACGACGAAATGTGGCTAGGGTACCGAAAATTTGCCCGACGTCTTGAGTCGAAGCGGCGATCGACGTAGCCGCCGTAGTGAAGCGTGTTGCGAGAGTTGCCCGCATAATGCCGGTTTGCGCCACCCTGATTAGCGCTCAATATCGATCCCAACACGACGCCTCCGAAGAAACTGCTGCCATCGAAGCGGTGGTCGTGTTGATTGCCGCCTGTCTCTTATACACATCTGACGCTGCCGACGATCTAC
>OLHJ01000269.1_pt1 | contig 17889 bp, 15 predicted proteins | sample 1609491 | NCBI WGS metagenome assembly OLHJ01 (sample SAMN05416861, study PRJEB24817) | seawater metagenome | isolation source: Sea water | place: Canada:Atlantic | collected 2013-11
CGAGATGCTCAGGAGTCTCGTGGGCTCGGAGATGTGTATAAGAGACAGAGTTTCACCACAGGGCCTGACGGTAAGCTTTATCAACTTCCTGACCAACAGTTTGCCAATTTATATTGGTATCGCCATGACTGGTTTAGCCGCCCTAATTTGAAAAAGAAATTCAAAAGTATTTATGGCTATGAGTTAGATGTACCCGTTAACTGGTCTGCTTATGAGGATATTGCTGAATTTTTCTCGGTTCATGTTAAAAAAATAGACGGTGTTGAAGTTTATGGGCACATGGATTACGGAAAAATGGATCCCTCTCTTGGCTGGCGTTTTTCAGATGCATGGTTATCCATGGCAGGAGCGGGTGATGTGGGCATACCCAATGGCTTACCGGTAGATGAATGGGGAATTCGTGTGGAGGACTGCCACCCAGTGGGGGCCAGTGTGTCTCGTGGTGGCGCCTTAAACGGTCCTGCCGCTGTGTACTCGCTTCGTAAATTTTCAGATTGGTTAGGGAAATACGCCCCACCTGATGCTCGCTCCATGAACTTTTCAGAAGCCGGCGCATGGCCAGGTAAAGGTAAAATTGCCCAACAAATTTTTTGGTATACCGCCTTTACTGCCGCCCTAACCGACCCTAAGTTGCCCGTGACGGATAAAGACGGCAAGCCCAAGTGGCGCATGGCCCCAAGCCCAAGAGGCCCCTACTGGCAAAAAGGCATGAAACTTGGTTATCAAGATGCGGGTTCTTGGACCATGCTCTCAAGCACGCCTCTAAAACGCCGCAAAGCTGCATGGCTATATGCCCAGTTTGTGGTATCTAAAACGGTATCCCTTAAAAAAATGCTGGTGGGCCTAACCCCCATTAGAGAGTCGGATATTAATTCACAAAAAATGACCGATGTGGCTCATAAATATGGCGGACTTATTGAGTTTTATAGAAGCCCCGCTAGAAAGGCATGGACACCTACCGGCACCAACGTTCCCGATTATCCAGCCCTTGCAGATTTATGGTGGAAAAACGCCGCACTGGCCGCCAATAATAAAATGACCGCTAAACAAGCCATGGATAAAATGGCCAAAGAAATGGATGAGCGCTTACAAAAAGTCGCTGATGTGGGTCAAGCTAGATGCCAACCTAAATTAAACACCCCGAAAAAAGAAGAATATTGGCTGTCTCAGCCCGGTTCTCCAAAGGCTAAATTAGCCAATGAAAAACCACAGGGTAAAACTCAAAGCTACGAAGATTCACTGAAAGCTTGGCATTAAAGGAGTGCAATTATGAGAATTTTTTCTATTTTGTTATTCACACTGTTTTTGTCTGTGAGCCATGCTGCACCTCTTAAGCTCATTACCGAAGAGTTGCCTCCTTATGCTTATCGCCAAGGTGGGCAAATAACCGGAGCCAGTGTTGATATAATTAAGGCACTGTTTAAAGAAGCCAATATTCCCTTTGAGATAAAAATATTTCCATGGAAGCGAGCTTATGAAACGGCTAAAGCAGAAAAGGCCTGCATTTTTCCCATTCAACGCTCTCAAGAACGTGAGGTGTTGTTCAATTGGATTAGCCCAGTACTCATTACTCAAACCGCTTTTTTTGCACAAGATAATAGCAATACTCAGGTGAGAACCCTAAATGATGCGCAAAAATTAAAAGTAGGCACCTACCGCGGCAGTGCTGTGGAGGAATATTTAGTGGGACAAGGCTTTCAAGTGGAGTCTATCTCTAAAGATTCAGCCAATGCCAATAAACTGTCCCATGGACGAATTGATTTATGGGCAGCCGATACACTCTCGGCGCCCTATTTTGCCAAAAAGGCCAATATCAACAATTTAACAGAAGCCCTCGTTTACTTTACAACCTTACGTGCACTTGCCTGTAATACTTCGGTACCCAAAGACACCATCACCCGTTTGCAAGATGCATTACAAAGTATTTATAAAGCAGGAAAAGTAGACAAAATATTAGCGAAATATAAATAGCAGCCAATCATTTAAATGCCTTATTACTGTTTTTATAACGTAATTGGGCATGACTTATTTTTAATGACTTTCACACTTTTTCATTTTTCTGAGAAAACAATTGTACTGCAGAGTTTTAATACTTCCAGACTGCCATTAACTGCCCTGTGTTTGCCTATCGGCCATTGCGCCATTACACTAGCCCTCCATTTATCATTGATTTATCCATATGAGACTGCGCGATTTAAAAGGATTTGGCCCTAAGAGCGAAGAAATACTGGCCAAAGTTAATATTAATAATGTTGATGAATTTATGGCCTGTGATCCCTTTGAGCTTTATAAACAATTAAAGCTAAAGGTAAAAGGCACAGGTTTAAATTCTATTTACGCCATCATTGGTGCCCGAGAAGATATTCATTGGCAAGAAGTAGCAAAAACCAGAAAAATTGAAATTTTGATGCGCCTTGATGACATGGGCTTAGCCCCCAAGTAACGCCTTAATACATCCCTTAAAATAAAAAATGTTAGAAAGCCAAATAGCTTTACTGCGCTACCCACGTTAATAATGAGCCGCAGCTGCCTTAAATATTTGAGACAGCGAGTTGCTAAGCGATTAGTAACGCTGTTTTAAAGGGTAAAACAATTCTAACCCCACACTTAATACTTAACTCCCCATCTTAAGATTTAAGCACGAGATTAGTGGCACGAAATTCTTTAATACGACGGTTAATAATAGCGGGCGAAATATAAGGAGGGAATATCTAAGGTTAAAACGATTAAACCCTAGATATTGAAATTTATTGCCAGCGCTAGTGGTAACCTAGGAATAACTCGGCTTAGCATTTAATGGATAAAAACCCTGTTTTTAAAAACGCAAAAATGCCTTAAGAGCCAGCCCTTTCATGTGTAGCCACAGGGCCAAAGATAAAAATAAGCCCGCGATAACATACAAGCTAATGGGTACGCTACTGCCTTGGGCAATCGCTCCAGCCGCCAGCCCTGCCATGGCAGAAACGGCTTGTGAAATGATGGTATAAATACTCATTACCCGCCCACGAATGACAGGCGGTGTATGAAGTTGTAAGCCTGCCATAATTAAACTCACCACGATGCCCGCCAGAGTCGTTGACACCACCAGCACCACACAACTAAGCCACACGCTGGTGATGTAACCAATTAATCCCAGCCCCAAGCCACACAACATCAACATGACGGTAATGCCCGGCCCAATGGCAATACGACTCTTAAACCTCATGGCGGCAATGCCCCCCAGAATGAGTGAAGCAGCAATTAAGCCCAGATACTGGCCTTTTTCTAGGTTATTTAATCCCAATTGCTTCTCTGCCACTTGAGGCAAAATGACCTGCATGGGGCCCATTAAAAGGTAGCCAATCATGGCCGCAAATAGTAATTGAGCAATCACAGGGGTTTGTTTGATTTCAGCAAAGCATTGCCGCCACTCGTGTAACAAGTGGTTATGGCTAGTGCGAGTATGCTGATTAGGAGCATTGATTAATAAGATGCTGGAAACCACAAATAAAATAAAACTGGTGAGCGCCACAAAAGGCCAGCCAAATGCTTCAACCGTCACGGTTAAAATTATGGGCGCTAAGCCAAAACCGATCATGACCAATAAATTATAATGAATGGTGGCTTGGGGGAGCTTATGATCTTCAACATATTGACCCAATGATGCCAAGCGTGCGGGGGCCACAAACCCCCAAGCAATGCCGACACTTAAGCTAGAAACTAAAAATAAAAATATGGCCGACTCTGCTTTAAAGCTCATGGCCCAATACATTCCCACAGCGCCTAATATAAAAAAAGTCTGTGCCAGCAATAAAACTTTTTTAGCAGAGTAACGATCAATATAAGCACCTGCCAGCCACCCAAAAATTATAGGGGTACCAAAACAAAAGCCATAAGCTAAGCCTGCCAATAATGAAGAGTCAAATGCGGCTAAGCTATACATGATGGCACTGTAGTTAAGCATATGCCCAGCCACAAAAGCGAAAAAGCACGATAAATAAAATACAAATAACTTCATGAAAGGCTCTAAATTATAAAATAGTCATTATTTTTAGAGGGGTATTTAACTCCAAATAACCAACCTGTGCACTGTTAATTTATAAAACACTTCCCTTTGCCATCATGAAACTGCATTCAGAATGACCCCTGACAGAATCGCCATGCTTAATACCACCACTAAAAAGGCGATGATCATTTGATTCTTAAAAAGCGATTTCAAAAGAATAACTTCTGTTAGGCTCGCACCGGCACTGCCAATAATCAGTGCCATAATCGCTCCTAAGTCCATGCCCTTATCAAGTAACGCGGCACTCAGAGGAATGACAGCTTCAGCTCGAATATATAAGGGAATCCCAATTACAGCAGCCACAGGAATAGCAAAGGCATTATCTTGGCTGGCATATTGACTAATAAATTCGCTAGGCATAAAACCGTAAATCATGGAGCCTAAAGAAATGCCAATTAGCAAAAATGGCAAAGCACCACGAAAGTCTGCCCAAGTGCTTTGCCAAATTTTTTGCCATTTATTGATAGGCGGCAATACGATTTCATTTTCTCCACAAGAATTAGCTGAAGGCACAACATAAGCCTGTGCCTTCACAAAGCGTTCAAACCCCAACCTTTCCAATATAAAGCCCGCCGCCACAGACACCACTAAAGCCAAAGAAAAATAGTAAACAGCAACACCTACTCCAAACGTCACCACAAATAGCCCAATGATGATGGGGTTTAATAACGGGCTAGAAAATAAAAAGACCATCATGGTGCCAAACCCCGCATTGGCCCTTAATAAACCTTTTAAAAAAGGAATGGTTGAACACGAACAAAACGGCGTAATGGCCCCTAAAAAGGCCGCCCACACATAACCTTTGCCATTTTTAGAGGCCAGTATATTTTGAATTTTTTGTGGGGGAATGTATTCCTGTAATACCCCCACCAGATAACTCACCCCTAAAAACAACAATGTGAGCTCAATTGCCAAGAAGGCGAACATATTGGCCGCTTCTTGAAGTGCGCTTAAAAATTGTGGACTCATTTATAAAACCTTCCTTTATTCTATATTTCTAGATTTATCGAAATATAGAATAGGAGATGGCTTTGGTCAATGTATTTCTGGTAATATCGAAATACAAACTACGCTATGACTGAATTAAACATATGAATACAGAGCTGGTGGCAAAAGCCTTTAAAGAACTAGGACACCCTTCACGCCTAAGCATTTTTCGCGCCCTAGTAAAGGCAGGGCCCAATGGCTTACCGGTAGGCGAACTTAAACAAACTCTAGATATTCCAAACTCTACCCTCTCTCACCATGTGTCCGCCCTAGTGACGGCCGGCCTGATTCACCAACATAGACAGGGCACCACACTCTATTGCATTCCCATATACGAAACCCTAGAGGGTTTAATTGAGTTTCTAATGAAGGATTGTTGTATGGCGCCAAGCAAAGAAGAGGTTTAGGCTTTTTAAAAATTAGGGTTTTCACACAACCAAGTGTGCTTTTATAACCTCGTTTTTTCGGCGCCCTTTATGGCTGGGTGCATCAAACTATTGCTGCTTTATTGAATCGTCATGAACTTTAAATTGCTTCACCAAACCCGCTAGCTGGCTTGATAACTTCAACAAGTTTTCACTGGCGGTGGTGGTTTGCTCTACTGCTTCTGTGGTGGTCACACAGCTGTCGCTGATGCTCACGACATTACGATTGATTTCATCTGCCACAGCAGACTGCTCTTCAGCGGACGTGGCGATCTGTAAATTTAAATCATTAATTTCTTCTACTTTATTATCGATTACCTGCAACGATTCACCAGCCTTAGTGGCTTGCTCGGCGGCTAATCTCGCGTCTTCATTGCCCTTTGCCATTAACGACACAGCTTGCTGACTGCCGCTTTGTAAATTTTGAATCATGGTATTAATTTCTTCAGTGGATTCTTGGGTGCGTTGGGCAAGAGTACGAACTTCATCGGCCACCACGGCAAAGCCACGGCCCGACTCACCCGCACGGGCGGCTTCGATTGCTGCATTTAACGCCAGCAAGTTTGTTTGTTCTGAAATACCTCGAATAACATCCAATACAGAACCTATGGCATTGGTGTCTTTTTCCACTCGCGAAATCACCTCATTGGCTTTATTAATCATATCTGAAAGACCCAAAGTACTGCTTACTGAGGTATTCACCACACCTCTACCATCCTTTACCGCTTCTCTAGCCCCTGAAGTCGAGTCCGTTGCCTGTTGAGTATGACTCGCTACTTCTTGTACCGTGGCGGCCATTTCGTTAATGGCCGTTGCCACCTGATCGGTGGCCGCTTGTTGAGAAATGACTCCATTTTTAGCTTGCGTCATAAGGCTGGCTAAACTTGAAATAGCTTTATCTAAATTGTGGCAAGCCACATTTACCTGTAAAACAATTTCAGAAAATTGCTCCATCATGGCGTTAAAGGCGATTCCGGTTAAGCCAATTTCATCATGGGTGCGCACTTCAAAACGAGCGGTTAAATCCGAGTGCTCATGAATTTTTTCTACGGTACTGCGCAAACGTTCAATGGGGTTGCACACCTCACGGCGCATAATGAAACTGTACAGGCCACTTAATAATACAAATACCACCAGCACCAATATCACCACTTGCAGTAATGTGGCATTGCCTGCCACCACCACATTAGCAGCCTGCTTCACCTTGCCGGCCGATTCTGTCACGACTAATCCCGCTTGGGTGGCTTTTTGATTAATATCTTCAAACTCATTGGCACTTTTTTGCTGAAGGCTTATGACCAGTTGATCAATTTGTGCGGCCAATACTCTCCCTTTTGCCACCAAAGAGTTACCCTGAACTCTATTTTCGTCCACGTAAATATCCACCGCTTCTAGCATAATGTCGTAAAGTTCTTGATTTTTACTTCGTAGTATTTTCGCTTGGGCTTCATCATGCTCAGCCAGTTTATCCAGCAAGGCATTGAGCCTTCCTAAAGAAGCATCAGCTGCGTCTTCCGCTTCATTTAACCAGCTTAAAGATAAGTCTAATAACCAAGCTCTTAGTTCACGCACCTCTTCACTTATCTTATTGGCTAGGGCCAGTTTTTGCAGTTCCTTTTGCTGGGCGGCTAATAAGGCTTCCTGTTTGTGTATGGCCTCCACCTGGTGTTCAACATGCTCGCGCTGTTCTAGACTAATGACAGAAGTGCTGTTAATCGCCACCAATATGAAAATAAAAGCCACCGCCACCAAGAAGGAAAATAATAAACTGCCCGCTACCAATTTGGTGGAAATTTTCATGTGCTTTAACATAAATCACCTCAGCCACTCCCCATAATTTAGTCACTAATACTGGGTGGGCACCTTTCAATTACAGCCTAAATAATAGGCATTATTTAATCAGTATAGATTAGGGTTTGAAATATATCCTTACGGCATATAAACCACAGAACCCTCTGTGTTTTTATATTTCTGTTTGACTAGAACCCTTAACTCGCATAGGTCTAAATTGAATAAGCAGCATCTATGAATCTCACGTAAAAGTACCCTGTGCGGGTAAAATATTGTTTATTGTGAAAGTCGTTTAAGGCTTAAGGAACCTTTAGTCTCAGCCCCCATTTTCAAGCTAAATTTTTGTTGCTCGCCTATGGAAATTTGGGTTTCAATACTGTGTAGTTTGGGCATCCATATTTTTAAATTTTGGAAGCTTTCAGGGAAATCTGTCATTTCAATTTGAAATTGACGCAGGTCTTTTTTGAATTCGACTATTTTATAAAAACGACTGCTAATGGAACCCACCCATGCACTCATATAAAGGTGTAAGCGGCAGCGCATTTCAACAAAAATATCCTCCTCCCAAAATATGTCTTTTTCAAAGGCCGATCCTGGGGGCATGTAGTTTAATTGCCACTTAATGTCACGGCGCTTATCCTTAACATAAATAGTATGCCCCACTTCATCTGAGTTACGTAAACTCATGGTACTGCCTTTGTTGCCGACAATAAGCTTTTCAGTAAAGTCCCCATCAAGGTGATCCATGATGGGCTTTCCTTGTAAGCTGTTATCTTCTGTCCAATATAAGATCATTACCTCTGGCACATCTTGCAGCTGATTAAACTCTACATTTACTTGTAAGCCCGATTTATGATTAAACTCCAATGGCTCAAGCTGACTGTGCATCGGTTTATTTTCACTTTTTAATTGAGTTTTATTAAACCCAAAATCGTGCTCTTCGGGGGTGGGTAAACTCAGCATCCACTTATGGATTAACTCAACCGCGTCATAATCCACTGTTTCACGCCCCAACATGGGCATGCGGTACTCTTCATCAAGACTGTTAATGCGCACAAACATGGCGCTATTAAATAAAGCCATTTCCTCGTGCTTGGCGCCCATGACAATATAAGGCACCAGAGTGAAGTTTTGAGTCACTTGGTTAACGGCTGTCTTATATACGTGAGTATCATTCACCTTATTAAATGCTAACTCATGGCGCAGCTTAAGGTGTCCGGCTTCCTGTTCGGCAGCGTGCCCTATGGGGTTATGGCAGTTACCACAGTTAGCATGAAAATATCCTAATACTTTTTGCTGCAAAGGGTTACCCGGTAAAACCGGTTGCGCTAACGACTGAGTTAAGCGCCTTTCATCTAATAAGGTTTTCAATGTCCATTCGTTATGTCCACGACTTGGGCCATGACCAAAACTATTATTGCCCTGTGCATCACTTAATTGAATGGCATCAAAGCCCAGAATAATGTCGCGGTTGCCTTTATGGCAGGTAACGCAATCTTCTTGGCTGGGAATAGTATGATTGGTGCCCAGTACATGACTGGCCCCTTTTAGTAAAAGTTGCGCATCTTGCTGATCCTTTTGCCACGCGTAGCTCACTAAAGACCAAGCATCAATCCCTTCCCCCTCTTTTAGTTTAATGAGATGGCGAGTCTCCACCTTAATTTCTCGCTCCATTCCTGAAGCCAGAATGATTTTTTTGCGAAACTCTTTAAAAAACTGTGTGCCTTTTGGAAAAGCCCACCTATCAGGGTCATCGGTATTTATGCGGGTATTAACAGGTAAATACACCCAGCGGCTTTTATGGGCGCCATCACTCCATAATTGAAAATTTGGGGTGAATTTATGCAATTGATTAGAAATATCAAAAGAGTCCATGTCTTTATACAAACAGGTTTGAGATAAAAACTGAGGGGCTTGATATTGATCCGATAATACCGCACAGGCTACTGGATTACCTTGTTGTACTGGCATGAGTAAGCAGGAAGTGAGTGCCCCGAATAAAATCGCCAAAATAGACATTCTAAAAAGGGAAAGTGTAAACATGACAGGTTCGCCATTTATTAAAGTAAATACCCGTAAGCCAGATACAGCTGATCCCAAGCAAGCATAGTTGTCAGTGACAATCGATTAACATCCAGTTTAGCTTGAAAGTGGCCGCTGTTTATTAGCAAGTAGCTTTTCTTGGTAAGCACTTAAAAATATAAGTGCTTGCCAAGAAAATTTAAAAACTCACTTGAGTCCACAGCCACATTTTATTCACATCTACACCACTATCACCGGCACTGAAAGCGGCATACTTAAACCCCACTGTCATACCGTTTTCCATTTTTTTAACCGCCAGTAAATCCAGCTCGCTACCCAGGTCGTCATCCCCTGTGACACTATCATCATCGGCACTAAAAGAATGGTAAACTCCCAGCAGTTTCATGCCGGCCATCTTAGTGCCTAGTTTGACATAGGTATCTTGTAAGCCAGAACTGGGCGTGGCTAAAAACACATCCGCCCAACCATTAAAAGCATGCTTAGTGGCCAGATCAGTGCTAAATCCATAAGTGCCATCATCACTGCCGAGAATCTCTACCCCAAGGGCACCATTCACACCCGCCATGCTGGCGCCCCCTTCCACTAGCATATAGGTAGCGTCATTATCTGAGGCAGTGGTTTCACTACTTTGCGTGGCAAACTCAGCAGTATAATTAAACATACCGGCCTTACCCTTAAAGCGCGCACCAAAGGTATCCGATTGAGCATCGGCATCCTTATTATCCAATACATAGGCATAACCGGTGAGCTTGCCCATCATGCCCATTTTATAACTGGCATTGATCAAGACATCACTTTTATCCGTCTTGTCATAGCTTCCCAAAATCCCATTTACTTGATCGATATAGGCGGCAGATAACTGCGCATCTCCTGCTTTAAAGGTGGCTTGTAAGGCATCAAATGTTTGATCATCTTGTCGCCAGCCCACATGCCCTACAAAGCGCATATTGTCATAAACAATGCGTTGTTTACCCAGTTTCACCTCTAAGGTAGCGGACATATATTTTAAATAAGATTCGTTAACTTCTGTCATCTCCGGATCGGCAATGGTGTCATAACCTATTTTGCCATTGCTGATCACACCCTTATCAAAATAATCATTGATGCCCAATAAAGCTTGAACATCTTCAAATTCAATATGCGCACTGATGCCGTTCATGCCTTTGGTTTGATAGGCCAAACGAGTTCTTAATGTGAGCGCTTGGGCGCTGTCTTTCCCTCCGTCATCGGCATCGGCATTTTCAAAGCGCAACCGAAAACTGCCCGAGGCTTCTCCTGCCATAAAATCACTGACAATATTTTTTGCCAAAACCAATCCAGGCATGAAACTCGCGGTAATTAAGCTGATAAGTAAGACGCTAATTTTTTTCATATATATAACCCAAATTTAGGAAAAATAGTGAAGGTAGGGGCATTGCAATCTTTAATTGCCAACAACTATCACCCGTAAAGACCAATACGTTTCCTATTTATAAATGGTTAAACTAATGGCACCACCCAGTTCGCCCAGTACACCCCCTTCTTTTTTACCACCTGTAATATCCAAGCTGCCTTTGGGTGTGCCGTGGCAACTTAAGCAAGACTCTGAATAATATTCAGGCAATATATAACGAAATGCTGCTTTACCTTTCACCGCCGCGTCTTCGTAAAAAGGCTTACCTTTTTCATAGTCTGCCTTGGCAAACTTGCCGGATATAACTGACTTTTCCCATTTATCAGGGCGATTGGCACGGTTACGAACGTATTTTTTAGGCGCCGTGAGTTTGATGGTGACTTTTCCGGCGGTATTTTTACCAAAGGCCGTTCCCACTTGACGAGCAAAAATAGCTGGAAGAAAACCTTTAAACCCCACATCCGCATCATTTATTAAATCTTGAGCGTCATTCATTACCGAACGCACAGCATCTAACATGGCTTTCTTGCCCCCCATGGGGTCATTGCTCATATCCAAGTCCTTTCCTGTGGCCGCTTTAAAATTCTTAAGGGCATCCTCTAAAACATAATCGGCGGTTAATTTTTTTCCGCTACGTTTCTCGTTAATAAGGGCTTGGTTTTTGGAAATTACCTTTCTAGCGGCACGGTACAGGGTTGTCAACTCGCTGCCAGAATCAGCCATTTCACTGGCAATACTGACACTGCTGGTGAAAGGCAGGGTTAACATAAAAACCGGCAAAAACACTCGGCACACCCTTTTAAATAGCTTAGTGACCATGCTCTAAACTCCTTTGGCTGCTCTCATATTTCAGCCATATTATTAATGGGAAAAAAGGTTTTCTTAAGTATAGTGTAAGAATGCACACCCGCCAGTTTCTAGGTGATGAGGGATGTTCTTAGCCTTACTGCTAAGCGTCAACACGACTGAATCGCGCCAAGGGTGACTTTAACTTATTCCTCAATCATTGGACTCTATAAAACCTTTTCCGCATTCTCTAGGGCACCTCTAACATAACTGGATATGGTTTCATCACTGTCATGCACCAATAACATGATCGTTTCCTTTTCATCACAACCTTGTCACCATTAAAGCATCCAACAGCCCAACGCTTAAAACGCCCAAATAATGCCCAGTAAATACTCTCGCCCTCTATTGGCCACACCATCGGTTAGCGCAGCACCCAGTGAAGGGGAGCTGTATTCTTTATCCGTTGGGTTTTTAATTTGTAAAAAGCTTTGTAAATGCTTTTCATGTTGAATACTGAATTTCGCAAACCACAACCAGTTACTGGCTAACTTTATTCTTTGCGATTGCGCATCGGTGGCAGCCAATTCTCGTTCATCGTGCCATGTGGCCGTTAATTTCATTTAACTGCCTCATCCAGACACTGCCCGTTAATTATAGTAAAGCTGTGCTCTATCCCTCATGCCGCATAGACCCAAGTGGCATTAAGAATTCATGACTAATACTTAAGGCACCTCTTTATATTCAAACATTCTGGCCACTACATTTGAGAAGTTCGGTAATTGAGCCGTTAAAGGTTAAAGCCGACACTGAAGGCCAAAATAACAATTCTTAAAAAGGGTGACACATGACAACCGCAACGCTCACGGCTGGCCACACGCATCAAGTGGAGAATCAACCCCCTGTTCTTGAAAACTACAATGCCTATACCTCCGACATTGCCTTGCAAGAAGCCGTTAGACGTGAAGGAGCCGGTTGGAGTGAAGACACGCTCAAAGAATGTGGCCAAGTATTAGGGAGCCCAGATACCATAAAATTGGGGTTTGAAGCCAATGAAAATCCGCCCCGTTTTAAGTCTCACGATCATTTAGGACACCGCATCGACGAAGTTGAATTTCACCCTGCTTATCACGCTTTACATACCCTAAGCCGCCAATACGGATTGCATGCCCAACCTTGGAATGACCCCAAGCCCGGCGCCCATGTTTTAAGGGCCGCCAAAGGCTACATGATGAACCAAGTAGAAGCCTCCCATTGCTGCCCTGTCACCATGACCTATGCTTCAGTCCCCTTACTTCGTGACTATCCTGAACTTGCCAATAAGTGGTTGCCACTCGTTACCAATGCACATTACGACCCACGTAATTTACCGGTTGAGCAAAAACGCGGGGCCACCTTGGGCATGGCGGTCACAGAAAAACAAGGAGGCAGTGATGTTTATCAAAATTCAACTCAGGCTCGGGCAATTGGACAAAGTGGCAGCGGGCAAGCATATGAATTAATTGGCCACAAATTTTTTGTATCAGGCTGCATGAGCGACGCGTTTACGATGCTTGCTAAAACCGATAAAGGCCTATCGTGTTTTTTAGTGCCAAGATGGAAAGAAGACGGCACTAAAAATCTGTTTGAAATTCAGCGCTTAAAAAATAAAATGGGCAACATTGCCAATGCCACCGCCGAAGTGGAATTACGCGGTGCCATGGGTTGGCTGATTGGTGAAGAAGGCAAGGGCTTAAACACCATATTAAAAGCCATTGCCTATAACCGCTTTGACTGCATTCATGGCAGTGCCGCGGGTATGCGACAGGCGGTGGTGCAAGCCATTCATCACTGCCAAAATCGCTTTGCCTTTGGTAAAAAATTATCCATGCAACCGCTCATGCAAAATGTACTGGCAGACTTAGTGATTGAAAGCGAAGCGGCCACCGCTTATGCCTTTAGAATGGCCCGCGCTTTAGATGAAGTAGAAAACAATAAAGAGGTGCAATACTTCATTCGTCTGGGCACGGCCCTTGGCAAGTATTGGATTTGTAAACGGGTGGCCGGCCATGCTTATGAAGCCATGGAATGCATTGGTGGCAGCGGTGCCATGGAAGGCCATATGATGCCTCGTTTGTATCGTGAAGCCCCTATTAATGCCATTTGGGAAGGCAGCGGTAATGTGCAGGCACTGGATGCGGTTAACTCTTTTTTTAGTAACGACAAAATAAAAAAAGCCTTTATGGATGAGCTAGCCTTAGCCAAAGGCAAGCATCCGCTATTTGATGAGTTCCTGGTCAAATTATCTAAAGAATTAGAGAACACCCATCAACTTGAGTTTAGGGCCCGTTCTCTTACTGCGCACATGGCGCTGGCATTACAAGCCAGTATTTTACTGACATCACAAAACACGCTCATCGCCAACGCCTTTTGTCTGTCACGCCTGTCTAATCAAGATCATCACCTGTATGGTAATTTACCCACCGACATTGATTGCTCTGCCATCATTGCCCGGGCTAGCATCGCCACCAAAAAGGATTGAGTAAGCCTGATAAAAATATTCCAGCATGTGCTGGAATATTTTTATTTATTAAATTTTTATAAAAAATTAAAGATCACGTACACAACGAATTAAATTTTCAATACGTAAAATATCCCCTTGTGGGCCTTTATAATAAAAGGCGTTATTGGCATCGATGGCTGAACCAGCACCCGGCTCGGTAGAAACATTTAATTTGTCGTTACTGCGTTGTGACCCTGCGCCGTGAACATCTAATATTGTGCTGTTCATATAGCCCAGTGCCCTGCCAAAAGAAACATAAGTGGCATTACTGGCGTTATCGTCATTATCTACATGAGTAGTAGACGCCCAGTAATAGCCCCAGTCTAATTCACCTTCTTCATTATTAAAGGAGGTGCCATTAAAAATGGGGTTGATGGCAGCGCTGTTATCGGTATCGGGTGAGCGAGTGTAATCCACAATACTTTGTAATTCTTTTACGTTGGGCAAACGCCAATCTGTGTAGGATGCGGTGTTGTCGTTTTCACATAGTTCAATGGCATCGTCCCAATCACTGGATACGCTATCATCTTGTTGCCACATTAGACCGGTGGCATTATCCGTCACGGTAGCATCGTTATTGTCGACAAAATCATTTACACCATACGCTTCATTACCCGCCACACAGCGCACATAAAACTCCTTGCTTTCTAAGGGGTAACCTTTAATGCGCCCATCTACATAATTCACTCCAAACATGGTGGCATCAGCTTGCATGGTGGTCGATACATACAAGGTTGTGGAAGCGTATTGGCCATCAATGATGCGGTCTACGCCTTCTTGCGGGGTAAAGCCATTACTGGTTTGAGTGGCACTTAAATCCCCAAAGGCACGATCAAACACATCATCTAAAAATAACGTTAGCCCAGAAGTATCGGTGCCTTGGTAGTTGCTTGCGTCTTTGCCGCTGAATAAAATGAGTGAATAGGCTTGCTTAATATTGGGTAAGCGCCAGTCGGTTCGATTGGCTAAGTTTAAATCGACACAATAGCTTACGGCTTCATCTTGATAACGTTTATCGTCATAGTTCACTGCCCCATCGTTATTAATGTCGCTGCTCTGGGTCCAGATTAAATCTGTGACATTATCAAGAACGGTTAATCCATCGTCACCAAGCGTATAACTGGGCGTATTTCCTAAATAGTCGGCGTCTAATCCTGTTCCCGTACAAGATATAGCCTCACCGTTATTAGATGAGTAACAAGTGCTTTGATTTGTATCAACAATTTTATAGGTAAGAACAGTGTCTGTTACAGGATCGCTGTTTTCCAAGGGATCGCTGTTATCTGTGGCATCATCATTATCTGCAGTATCGCTAGAGCTGCTGCTGCCGCAACCGGCTAATATTAAAGAAAAAGCTAAACACACTGTAAATTTTTTCATGGAAGACCTTATGGATAATGACATTACCATTAGCCTATGAGTGAATTGTGTAAACAATGGGGACAGGCACATCATGACAAAGCCATCCAATGCATCCTTTGATGTGGGTCAATCTAATTATGAGTTTTTAGCATATCGCCCTAGGTAAAATCAGGCGTTCGCCATGAATCCAAAGGCTATTCATTCACAGCATTAATAGAGGAGTCCTATAGACACGATAACTGGCGAGCAATACATTACCGAATTAAGACATTAATTAGCCGTTAGCCGTTAGCCGTTAGCCGTTAGCCGTTAGCCGTTAGCCAAACAAGATATTAAGAGTCGTGCAAAACCACGCTTAATTCTCTCGATAGTGAGCTGTATTGTTAAGTTTAATTTGTAGAGTGACTTTTTAGAGAAACCACTTATTAGAGGAAGATATTCTTCTCTGGTGAGACCTTCCCATTTTCTTTTTGTAACTCTTTATATGGCTAGTTTATTAGACCTTCTTTTCATAGCACCAATTTCGTTTGGGGTTGTCATAGAAATCCTTTTCTATTGAAATGTTACTTAATGACCTCCTGTCAAATGCAAGAATATCAGTATTGCTCGCTTGCTAAGCGAACCACAACAAATTGATCACCCTGTTAAATTAAAGAATTAAAGAATTAAAAAATTAAACAAATGAAATTCACAGGGAAATAAAGAAGATACGAGAGATATAGCTATATAAAGTAAATCACTTATAAAAACGTTAAATCAATATAAATGACAAAATTCTGATAACAGTAATTGACTAAAAGTAATGATTCAGTGATCTGATAAAAACATAATATCACGGACTATTTTTTCAACATGCTGTGTTGAAATTGGTTTATTTATATAAGCCGCCGGACTAAAATTTAGCGCCTTATGCACATCATCAAGACTCGTCACATTACTCAGAAAAATAACTGGAATATTTTTAAACGAAGCATCATCTTTTAATTTTCGACAAAACTCAATACCATTTACTTTAGGCATTACAATATCCAAAATAATCAAGTTTGGAATAACTTGAGAAATAGTTTTTAACCCTTCTAGGCCATTCTCGGCATATATAACATGAAAATCTGCTTGAAACATATTACAAATGATATCGTAAATAGTTGAGTCGTCATCTACCACCAATATCGTTGGGCGATATTCCTTATTTTCCATGCATCACCCTAAAATTAATTAATGTAATCTTCACAAGTCATTTTAAATATAGCCTCTTGAATGCAGTTCTCCAATTAGGAAGGGGTAGTTTACTTATATATAACCTTTCGCTCTATCCCTTCACCCCACCCCTGTTAATTGGAAATATAAGGGGGCATTAGATAGGCCTTATCTTTTATTATCTGTATTAAATTAATCTATAGAAGACTATTGTTTTTTCTCAGAAAGTTAGATGCCGTCTATAATTAATCTAACTTTATAAAATTTATAGCTGAGGGCGTAGATGAGCTCTGATGCCTCAATTACCAGAACCGTTCTGATTGTAGACGACGAACCCGTCAATGTGAGGGTTCTATCGGGTGCATTAAAAGACGATTTTCATATTAAAGTTGCCATCAACGGCAAGATGGCGCTTGAAATAGCCTGTTCGGGTGATCCTCCCGATATTATTCTATTAGACGTGCTCATGCCTGGTCTGGATGGCTACCAAACCTGTGAAAAATTAAAGCTGAGCAGTCAATCTATGGACATTCCCGTAATTTTCATTACCACCAAGGACCAAATTGAAGATGAGAATAAAGGCTTTATGCTAGGCGCGGTAGATTACATATCTAAACCATTTCACTTGCCCATTGTATTGGCCCGTTTAAAAACCCATCTAGCTTTAAAAGTAAAATCAGATGCCATTAAGAGAGAATCACTCACGGATGGCTTGACTCATTTGGCCAATAGGCGGGCTTTTGATGAGCGCCTAGAGCAGGAGTGGAGTCGAGCAAACAGGGAAGGTAAGCCACTTTCTATAATATTGGGCGATATTGATTACTTCAAATTATTTAATGATTTATATGGCCATGTAAAGGGTGATGAGTGTTTGAAGATAGTCGCACAAACCTTGAATTCCTGCACAAGACGGCCAGGAGATTTGGTTGCCCGCTATGGCGGAGAAGAATTCGTTTACATATTGCCAGCTACGACACAAGAAGGGGCTGCCGCCATGGCGAAGAGTATTGTCCAAGCAGTATATGATTTGGATATCCGGCATGAATCATCAAAAACAGCAAATAACGTGACGCTCAGTTTAGGCGTGGCCACTCACAACAACAAAGAAGATTTTAAAACATCGCAGGCCCTAGTACAGGCCGCAGATTCGGCACTTTATAAGGCCAAAGAACATGGCCGAAATGGTTTTGAAATCTATAATTAAAAAATTGAATAAATAGCCTAAATTTTCCCACTTAGCCTAACCTTTCTTTTTATCACAGGTCTCTCTCTGTCTCTTATACACATCTCCGAGCCCACGAGACTCCTGAGCATCTCG
>OLHJ01000275.1_pt1 | contig 17615 bp, 16 predicted proteins | sample 1609491 | NCBI WGS metagenome assembly OLHJ01 (sample SAMN05416861, study PRJEB24817) | seawater metagenome | isolation source: Sea water | place: Canada:Atlantic | collected 2013-11
CGAGATGCTCAGGAGTCTCGTGGGCTCGGAGATGTGTATAAGAGACAGTTGCTCTACAGTGGCTAGAGTTAAACTTTAAGTCAGTACACAGCGTCATTGAAAACCCATAAATGCACCGTAAAGCATTGAACTCTTAACTCCATATGGAAAAACATGCATAAGAAACGCAAGTCTTATGTCCCCAATCTTAAAAGTTTGGCGGCCATATGCGAGAGCAACTACGTATTGCTGCTTAAACTGCTTCCTGAAATGGACACAGGTGACAGCCGCGAATTTACCATTAATGGCGGTGAGAACCACGCCACTCGTATTCGCCTAAGTGTCAGTGAACAATTCAAATACACCCTGAGCATTAACGTTGAACAGGTCTCTCACCTAAATGATTTTTTAAGCCCGCCCACAATGGTGGTGCGCATGTATCAAGATGTGCGCATGGCCGAAGTCATTAGTTTTGACAATAGCCATAGGTTTAATGGGGTTTATCATTACCCTAATCCACAAATGCGCATGCCCGATGAAAAGCATCAAATTAACCACTTTTTACAAGACTGGTTAGAGCATTGTTTGCGTCATGGTGAAGCGGATATAGAGCTCAATTTTCATCCACACACACTAAAATGTGACGTTAGCACTGGAAGTGACTAAGCTAGTAATTATATAGTAGGCGGAATTAGGCGCTGACCCCGCCCAAGGATGGGTTAGGATCCAAACTGAACATGCAAAGATTAATACAAATTACAGACCCCCACTTGTTTGCGGATACCCAAGGAAAATTACTGGGTATGGAGACGCAGACCAGCCTTGATGCGGTTCTTAAGCGCATGCATGAGCAAGTGGCACAGTTTGATTTTTATTTATTAACTGGCGATTTAAGCCAGGACGGCTCTGTTGCTGCTTATCAGAGATTAAAGCAACAAATAGAAAAAGACGGCAAACCCCAGTATTGGATTCCCGGCAATCACGATCATCGCGCTAATATGCTGCAAGTGGTGTCTGAACAGAAAGAAATGTCGCCTGTGATTAAAAAAGGCAAATGGCAAATCATCTTACTAGACAGCCAAATGCCCGGCAGTGTGGGCGGTAACTTTGCCCAATCTCAATTGGATATTCTTAAAAACGCCCTTGAAGCCGATTCCACCAGCCCCACCCTCATTACCATGCATCACCAGCCACGACCCATGGGCTGTAAATGGTTAGATAATCATTTAATTAAAAATAGCCAAGAATTCTTAAACATTATTAAGCAATATAAAAATGTAAAAGTACTGTTATGGGGGCATGTTCATCAAGATACCAATGAACAAATTGACGGAGTGCACTATATGTCTACGCCTTCTACTTGCGTTCAGTTTACTCCAAAATCAGATGACTTTGACATAGATAGCGAAGGGCCAGGCTACCGCTATTTAGAACTGCACGATGATGGCTCGGTACAAACTTCAGTAAGCCGCGTAAACGACGTAGACTTCCATATCGACTACAGCATCGGCGGCTACTAATTCTCTTTAGTCTGGCCGTAGCTCACACGACTAGCCCCTTTCTAATTAAAACCTTTTTCTAAAATCGCTCCGCTAGGCTAATTGATGCTCGATTAATTCAAAGACCTTTTGCTTGGCGCCCATATTACTATCCACCACCTGTTTTGCCTGTAAGCCTTTTTCAATAATCGTATTTTCGCTTAGTAACCAAGAGGATAATTCAGCTGACAATTCAGGCGCTTCCAGTGTCTTCAAGCCTCCTGCTTCTTCCAACTGCTGACAAATAAGCGCAAAGTTAAACTGGCTTGGGCCCATTAGCACAGGCACTTTTAACGCGGCAGGCTCCAGCGGGTTATGACCGCCATTCTCCACAAAGCTTCCGCCCATAATGCACACATCACTAGCCGCTAAAAATTCCATAAGCTCCCCCATGGAATCAATCAGTAACACTTGGCAGGTATTTAAATTCACTTGATTGGTATTTATTAATTCAGAGCGCCTAACCAATTTTAATTCTTGATCAACAATAAGTTTGGCCACGCTATCAAAACGCTCAGGATGTCTTGGTACCACAATTAATAACGGGTTTTGACTGAGCACTTCTTTTGGCAATTGATTAAAAGCGTTAAGAGCAATGATGTCTTCTCCTTGATGAGTACTGGCCACCATAATCACCTTACGCGCCGCTCCCCATTGCCCTCGCCATTCTTTGCCTTTCGCTAATAGCGATTCTTTAATGGTGATATCAAACTTAATGCTACCCGTCACCGCCATGTTATCCACAGGCATACCAAGCTTAATAAACCGCTGGCCATCGGTATCATTTTGCACCGCCAAGCAATCAATTTTCTTAAGCATTTGTGCACTGAGCTTAGCCAGCTTGCCATAGCCTTTAGCTGACTTTTCCGACAAACGAGCATTAGCCACCAACACTTTAGTACCATGATGATGACAGCAATGAATTAAGTTGGGCCACAATTCTGTCTCAAGGATCACTAACAGTTCAGGGTTTAAACGCTTTAAAAAACCCTTTAAAAACCAAGGTAAGTCATAAGGTAAATACACATGAAACACCCGCTTACCCAATTGCTCTTTAAAGCGTTTCACCACCTGTTCACTGCCAGTAGGCGTGGTGGTGGTGATGACGATGGCGCGACTTTCATGGGCCTGCATCACTTGTTCAATAAGAGGCAGCGCGGCAATGAATTCTCCCACCGACACAGTATGAAACCAAATAGGGCCTTGCCCTTTGTTTACAGACTTCACAAATTGGGGCTTTTTGAAAACACCAAAACGCTCTAACCAACGATCCCTATAAGCGGGTGCCTTACGAGCACGCATCATCAACCTAATTAAAATAAAGGGCAGTAAAAGTGTGAAAATAAGGCTGTAAATAAAACGGGCCATGAAAAATTCTGTCATTATCAAAAACACCGATTCTATCCTATTTAACGTCAATGCTTATAGGGATAATACGGCTGTGCTACCATGCCCTCCTTAAAAATTGATCTAATAAAAATCGGTGGTTTAATTTCATGTCGCTATCCATTCCCAACTTTGCCAATGCCCGTGTCCTGGTAGTCGGAGATGTGATGTTGGATCGCTATTGGAGTGGCCCAACGTCTCGCATTAGCCCAGAAGCCCCTGTGCCCGTGGTAAAAGTCAGCGATATAGAAGACCGTGCTGGCGGTGCTGGTAACGTGGCACTAAACATTGCAAGCCTTGGCACCCAAGCTGGTTTGTTGGGTTTAGTGGGTCAGGACAATAATGCCCGCGCTCTCGAAAGCACTCTTGAACACCCACATATCAACACCCAATTCAGCGCCCTAGACAGCCACCCCACCATCACTAAGTTAAGGGTGTTAAGCCGCCATCAGCAGCTTATCCGCTTGGATTTCGAAGAAGACTTTCATCAGGTAGACACCTCCGATATGTTGGCCAAATTTAAAAGCCAGCTAGATAACTGCGATGTGGTGGTGCTAAGTGATTACGGTAAAGGCGCGCTAAGTAGCATTGAGCCATTTATTAAAGCCGGCCGCGATGCCGGTAAAGCGGTATTAATTGATCCAAAAGGCAGTGACTTTAAACGCTACACCGGCGCCACATTAATTACCCCAAATTTAGGTGAGTTTGAAACCGTCATGGGAGTCTGTAAAGACGAAGCCGATTTAGTTGAAAAAGGCTTTGCATTAATGGAAGACATTCAACTAGACGCATTGTTGGTGACTCGCAGTGAAAAGGGCATGACGCTATTTCAAAAAGATCAGCAACCTATCCATTTGGCCGCCACTGCCCGTGAGGTATATGACGTAACAGGCGCGGGCGATACGGTCATTAGCGTATTGGCTGCAGCCGTTGCCGCGGGCGACACGCTCAGCAATGCCACTGCGCTTGCCAATGTGGCCGCGGCTCTTGTGGTTGCAAAACTGGGTACTGCCACAGTAAGCCTTGCAGAATTGCGCCGTGAAGTGCGGGCCGACGAACAAGCACACTCTGGCATATTAGATGAAGATACCCTTGGCCAAATGATTAAAGACGCGCAGGCCAATGGCGAAAACATTGTCATGACCAACGGTTGCTTTGATATTTTACACCCAGGCCACGTGAGCTATTTAAAAAGCGCCAAGCAATTGGGCGATCGCTTAATTGTGGCGGTGAATAGCGATGACAGCGTTACCCGTTTAAAAGGCCCTGAACGCCCTATCAATCCGGTAAGCCATCGAATGGATGTTCTGGCTGGCTTACAAAGTGTCGACTGGGTAGTGCCGTTTAGCGAAGATACACCTCAGCGCCTGATTGCCAAGTTATTGCCTAACACACTGGTGAAGGGCGGCGATTACCAGGTAGAAGACATTGCCGGCGGCAAAGAAGTTATGGCCAATGGCGGACAAGTAAAAGTCTTGAATTTTGAAGACGGTTGCTCCACCAGTAACATAATCAACAGCATTAAAAAGCACCAGTAACACCCGTGCTTGGTAACCATTAAATTACATGTGACGCAAAAATCATTATGAGCAACAGCGATTCTAAAAAAGCAAACGATGAGCCAGATACAAGCTTACTTAAGCTCGAATACTTAAAACCCAAATATTGGGGCGTGTGGCTCTTTGTGAGCTTTTTATTCGTGTGCAGTTACCTGCCTTTTAAAGCCCAATGGCAAGTGAGCCGTATACTGGCCTTTCTTGCTTTTCACCTTGCCAAAAGCCGACGACATGTGGTGCAGGTGAACGTAGACTTATGCTTTAGCGAGAAATCCGACGAGCAAAAAGCCACTTTAGTGAAGAACATTTTCCATGAGAATATGCAAGGCTACCTAGACAGCGGCACCGCTTGGTTTCGTGATATCAATGCCTTTCGAGACCGCATTGAAGTACGTGGCAAAGACATTCTAGATAGAGAAACCGCCGACGGAAAAGGCGTGTTACTGGCCGGTGCCCACTTCAGCATTCTCGATTTAGCAGGGGCCTTAACCAGCCTTGTATGTGATTTAAACGTCACCTACCGCCCCCTAGACAATAAGCTTATGAATGCTGTGATGATGCGGGGACGTATGCGTTTTGTTGAAATGGCCTATCACAAAAAGAATATGAAAGGCTTTATTAGCTGTATGAAACGCGGCGGCGTTTTATGGTATGCCCCCGACCAAGATTATGGCCGCAAGCACAGTGCTTTTTCACCCTTCTTTGGCCGAACTGCCGCCACCATAACTGGCCTAACCTTTTTAGCCCGAGCAGGTAAGGCACGCATCATGCCTTATAGCTACCACAGAGAGGGCTTGACTCAAAAGTATGTTTTAGAATTTTACGAGCCATTACCGCAAACCGGTGTAGAGGAAGAAGACGCCGCCAATTACAACGCTTGGCTTGAAGGGGTGATTCGTCGCTACCCAGCCCAGTACCTTTGGCTACACAAGCGTTTTAAAACCCAACAAAACCCACAAGACGCCAACCCCTATAAGTTGGCCGCCAAACGCTAGCGCTGATGCCAATGGTGCACACCCTGTGCACCATTCAATTTCCCTATTTCCACACCCCACTTTCACTTCTATATTGGCTAAATTGAAATTAACTGCGCTGTGAGTTGACTGGGAAAAACTATTGGGTAATCCTAGCCAGCTATTGTTTATTACTGCTTCCATTTTTTATCATGACGACTTTATTTTTAGGCCTTAGAGCCACTATTTTTTACATAGGTTATGCCCTATTGGTGATCTTTTTCAGCACCACTGGCGTGGTATTTTTTAGCTTACTGCCTTATAAAATTCGCAGTAACTACATATTTCTATGGAACCGATGCACAGTCTTATGGGCAAGAATCATTTGTGGATTGAAGTTTGAAGTGATCGGCAAAGAAAACCTACCACAAGGCCAAGCCTATGTGGCACTTGCCAAGCACCAAAGCCAGTGGGAAACCTTCTTTTTGCAGTACTTTTTAGCGCCAGCCAAAATTGTCTTGAAAAAAGAACTCTTAAAAATGCCAGTATTTGGCTGGGGCTTGAAATTAACAGACCCCATTGCCATTGACAGGGGCAACCCCAAAAAGGCCCTAAAGGACATTCAGCAACAAGGAGTGGCTTCCATTGAAAGTGGCATATCGGTGTTAATTTTCCCTGAGGGCACCCGTATGAACCCAGGCACCCAAGGCAAATATGCTCGCGGTGGGGCGAACATTGCCGTGGGTTCTGGTGCGGCAATTGTGCCCATCGCTCATAATGCTGGGGTATTTTGGCCTGCCGATAAATTCATTAAAAAACCCGGCACCATTACCGTCGTCATTGGCAAACCCATTGAAAGTGAAGGCACAAATAGCCGTGAGCTTAACGAACTGGCCCAAAACTGGATTGAAGAAACTGTCGCCAGCTTACCCATGAAGCCTTAAACCCCTGTTACTTATATAATAAAGCCGGTACAAGTTGATTCCGGTTTTTTATGGCTCATCTATCACCACGCAATTTCTACCTTGCTCTTTAGCCTTGTATAGGCATTTATCGCTACGTGCCATAATGCTATCAGTATCATCCCCATGCTGCGCCATAGCCAAGCCAAAGCTCACAGTCACCTGCGGCACATCAGGGAAACTAAATTGTGCAATTGTTTCCCGTAACTGCTCCATTTTTTTAAAGGCTTGTTTTGCTGATGTATTAGGCAAAATAATAATAAATTCTTCGCCACCCCAGCGCCCTACAAAGTCATGTTGATCAGCACTTTCTTTTAATAGGCTGGCCAAACACTGAAGAATTTTATCTCCCGCTAGATGGCCATAGTTATCGTTAATCGCTTTAAAAAAATCAATATCCAATAACACAGCACACAAGGGTTGATTACTTTTAAGCGCTTCTGCCAACGCTTTTGGAAAAAAAGCATCCGTACGTGTGCGATTATTTAATTGAGTCAATTTATCGGTAATGGATACGTTTTCTAAATTGACGTAATCTTGTTCCAATTTATCAGACAACTTATTAAACCAATAAATCAGCACGCCTAATTCGTCTTTAGCATTGCGCTCCAATCGCTGACTAAAATCACTGCCCCCTAACGCCAGTTCTTTCATGCGAATCACTACTTCATGCAGATTTTTTCGCGTAGAAAAAGATACAAACAACATGACCATAGTAATAAAAATCATAGACAATAAAGAAATCACCACACTCCAAAATATCATGGCATTAAGAGAGTAACTGGTTTCATTTATAATTTGTCGAAAACGAATATCAATACTTTCACGTAGGCTTTTAATTTGTAAAAGCGTGTCATTATGATAACGCTCTACATTACTAATAATGTCTTCAGTGTGACTAAAGGATTTTTCATCCATTAGAATACTTTTAGCCAGTGCACTGGCGTTTAAATAGTAATGCTGGAAATTTTCACGGGTCTTTTGTAGCTGATAAAGGTCAACAATTTCAGGGTATTCCTGTAATTTTAATAAATTACTTTCTACCCTTTGCTTAATTAAAAGTGTGCTTTTAATCCAGTTGCTTTCACCTGCCAATACCGCATCTTTGAACTTTTCCCGAAGGTCTTCAAAAAGCTGGGTGTTTTCATGAACAATTGCTAACAAAGGTAGGTAATTGTCGCGAATAGACTCAATTTTTTCACTGCTTTGTTGATGCTCTGAATAACTGTAAAAAATAAATACAAAATACAAGATTAAACTGAGAACAGGCACTAAGAGCATTTTTTGAAAAATGGTCATAAGTTTCCAAATTACAGATATAGACTAAAATTAACTTACTGTTTTGTATGTAATTTTAGCCTATATATTCGGAGTTCCCATGCCAATTAGGAGCATCGCTTACGTGACCAAGCTCCTATGCTGTCTAGTATTTGGCTACTTTGGGCTGATTTCTGGGGCTTTTGGTGAATCTTGGAAAGATCGCGTCTATGCCCATGGCTTCTACACACTAGATTTCACCTATTCAGATACTGAGCTGGGTTTAGTCAGCATTGATAGCTCAAGTCGTTCTTATGAAGATGATGCCGCGGGCCTTAATAACTCCGTCATTGGCGGGCAAGTTGAGGTTTTAATCAATGATAACCTTAGTGGTTTCTTGCAAGGTAAAGCCTTCTTCAACCAGGATGACGACGCCAGTACCAGCCTAGATTGGGCCTATTTAAGTTATGATTTTGGCGACGACATAACGGTTCGCGCAGGTAAGTTCTTGGTGCCCTTATTACAAGGCACCGAATTAAGAAGCATTAGTTATTCTCGGTTATGGGCGCGTCCGCTTATCCCCATCAACGGTGCCAACGGCCTTGATGAATACACCGGCTTAGAGCTACTTAAACATATCCAACAAGACTCAGGTAGCTGGCAACTGCAACTATCCACAGGTAAACCTAGCCACGAAGAAGAAGATGGTGAAATAGAAAGTAAGAACTTGAAGCTGCTGGCTGCGCGCTATCAGCATGGCAATTTCTGGCTGAGAGCAGCGGCTTTGCATGGGCGTTTCTCAGTGAGGGGGGCTGATGATAAAGTTCTTGATGATTCTGCTAGCTTTATCATGGGCAGCCTCGAAAGTGAATTCATCATGGGCGCCTATGTTTTAAATTTGGGCTACGCCACCAGTCAATCAGATATCATAGTGAACGGCAGTATTTACTACGCATCACTAGGCCTACAAATGGGCCACATAACGCCCTTTATTTTTAGCAGCCTAAGTCGCGAACATTATGATAATTACGATGAGCCACCACCACCCGGCTTTGATGATGGAAATGGGCCACCTTTACCCGATCCTGCACCACTACCTCCAGACCCACCGCCCGGTGACGACAGAATTCGTGATGGTGATTATGACATTAACAGTATCGCCATTGGCGTACGCTGGCATGCCGGTGAAGGCTATGGTTTTAAAATACAATGGGAAAAAATAGAACAAAAAAATAGTGCAGGGGTAGATACCGACGATCCAGCAAACGATGGCAACACCTTTACGATATTATTTGAAGGGGTCTTCTAATGAAAGCCTACTTCTTATTTATGTGCTTATTGGTTAGCACTCATTGCCTAGGCCAAATGGTGGTAGTAATGGCAAAAGACGCCGACATTCAAAATTTAAGTGATCAACATGTTGCTAATATATTTTTAACTCGCTCCAATCGTTTTCCTAACGGCTTAAAAGCCATTCCCATCGAATTAAAAAACAGTACTATACGTGCCAACTTCTATGAGGAAATATCAGGTAAAAACCCCACCCAACTGATGGCTTATTGGACAACGCTTATTTTTTCAGGAAAAGGAAAACCCCCCAAGGGGTATAACGATGTCAGTTCACTCATCGCTCGCTTAGAAAACAACCTTGGCTGCATTAGCTATATGTCATTAGCACAGGTGACCGATGAATTAAAAATTGTTTACCGATTTCCATAAACTCTTAACACCTTGGCTACATTTTTAAATTAAAGGACTGTATGTTATTTATAAATGGTTTAAGCGTATTGTTACTTTACCAACTTATGGGGGAAGTAACGGTGCGTTGGTTAGGGTTACCCGTGCCAGGCCCGGTATTAGGCATGATCATGCTTTTTATTTCGCTGCTGATCAAAGGCAGTACCCCTTCAGCTTTGCAGTCTTCTGCCAACACCATATTAAGTCATTTATCATTATTATTTATTCCCGCAGGGGTGGGCATTATGGTGCACTTTGAGCGCCTTCAAAATGAATGGCTGCCTATTAGCATTGCCGTATTACTCAGCACTGTCATTACATTGGTTTTCAGTGCAACGGTTATGCTGCTAATGAACAAAATGTTTAATTTATCAAAAAAACCGACTGAGGATATGCCACTAAATAAAAGTCTAGATCAGCTACAAAAAGAATTAATTGAAAAGGAGAGTGATCATGGCTAAAGAAGGTTTATCTGAAATTTGGGTGTATCTGTCTGCCTCTCCTTTAACGGGTTTAACCATTACCTTATTGGCCTATAGTTTTTCCCACAGAATTTATCAAGCCAGTCATAACAATCCACTTTTACACCCAGTTTTAATTTCAGCAACCCTACTGATCTCTTTTCTTTTAATTACCGACACCTCTTACCAAGATTATTTTAAAGGCAGCCAATACATACATTTTATTTTAGGCCCTGCCACAGTGGCTTTGGCGATTCCCATGTATCAGCAAATCTCTAAAATCAAACAACTCTGGCTGCCCATTACCGTCACCATGATAAGCGGTGTTAGCGTGGCCGCCATTAGTTCCATACTAATTTCTAGAGTACTGGGGGCAAGTATTGAAACTCAGATGTCACTGGCCCCTAAATCGGTAACGGCACCTGTGGCCATGGGAATATCTGAAAAAATTGGTGGACTACCTTCGCTCACCGCAGCATTAGTGGTGATCACAGGTATATTAGGAGCCATACTGGGCACTAAGATTTTGCACGCTTTAAAGTTAAAAGATCACAGCATAAAGGGCATAGCCATGGGCATTACCGCCCACGGCATCGGCACAGCAAGGGCCTTTCAAGTGAGTTCTGAGATGGGGGCGTTTTCTGGGTTGGCCATGGCGTTGGCCACGTTTACCACAGCCTTTATTTTGCCGTATTTAGTAAGGTGGCTAAATTAATGATAACTATTCAGGTTCAAATTAATTAATAAGCAGCAGTACTAGTTTATTAAACCTTCCGTTTTAAGTAACCAGTATCGTATTTTTTCAATTACGATTTCTGTTTCAAATGGTTTGATAAGAAAGTCATTCATACCTGCCTGCAAACAACTTTCTTTAGTTTCCTGCAGGGCACTGGCGGTTAATGCTAAAATAGGAATAGACTGGCTATTAGCATGGCGGGATTCACGAATGGTACGGGTGGCTTCATAACCATCCATGACAGGCATCAAGCAATCCATTAAAATAACATCAAACTCTTCATGTTTAAATTGCTCCACTGCCAAGCTACCATTGACAGCAGTACCCACTATAAAATCATTTTCTTCTAATATCACTTGTGCAATTTCAAGGTTAATTGGGGTATCTTCAACCAATAAAATTCTGGCCTTATGTCCTTCAGAACCAAATCGACTACTTTTCCATGCTATTTCTAAATCGTTATTAACCACAGTATGTTCTTTTTTCTTTTTGTTTAGTGATAACTTCACTGTAAAGTTTGATCCTACCCCAAGCTCACCCTCGGCGGTTATTACGCCGCCCATTTTTTCAGTGATGCGTTTACAAATGGTTAAGCCTAAACCTGTGCCACCATAATCTCGTGTGGTGCTAGAATCTGCCTGAGTGAATTCAGAAAATATATTTTCTATCTGTTTTTCATTAATGCCAATGCCACTATCAACCACTGAAATATCAAGCTCTATTTTATTATCGCTCTCTTCAATAATCGTTAATTGAACCTTCACTTCACCGTCATGGGTAAATTTTATTGCATTACTAATTAAATTAATAAGTACCTGTTTTAGACGTACTTCATCTACCTCCACATCCAGTGTGTTTGATTGACTGTTATGAGAAAATAGCAGCTGAATGCCCTTTTCATGACACTGCACCATAAATAGGGCAAGGCAGTGATCAATAGTGGTTAACAAATCACAAGTAATTAAATTTAGCTCCATTTTTCCAGATTCGATTTTTGAAAAGTCTAAAATATCATTAATAATTAATAGCAATTGCGTCCCTGACTGATTAATCGTATTAACATAATGACTTTGCGATTTATCCAAATTAGTAGAGTTTAATAATTCGCTCATACCAATAATACCATTTAAGGGTGTGCGAATTTCATGAGTCATGGTGGCTAAAAATTCACCTTTGGCTTTTTCTGAGCGCTGTGACTTTTCCTTTTCTAAAATAAGCTTTTCCTGTTGTGAATCAAGTGACTCCATTAACGTATTATATTGAGTGGCAAGCTTTCCTATTTCATCATTTGAATGATACCCCGTGGATATGGCCATAGATTGATGCTGCCCCTGTGCCATCACACTTACAATGCCATTAAGTGGCGCCACCACGATCCATCTAACCATTAAAAAGATTAGTACCACAGTGAAGGCCAGCAGAAAAATAATAAGTAACAAAAGATAATTAAAAAAAGGATTAAGAGATTTATCCATCACGCGACTATTCAATACAATGTGCAATACTACTTTATCAAATGATTTCTTATCCTGTGACACCAAACTAAAATGGTAGCTATAGCTAAATTTCCCACCGACTAACACCTCAAATATATTTTTTTTATTATTAATCGCCGCCTGCAATTGCTGGTTAATTACAGGGTCACTAATTTTTGATATGTGTTTATTTTTAAATTGATGCTTATTGCTGGCTAATATTTTTTTATTTTCAAACCCTAAAAGAAAAATAGTTTCTATATCTTCGTAAGAACCTAATGAATCAATTATACCAAGAATGGAAGATTGATTAGAAGTACGAATAATGGAAGAAACTGCAATTTCAGACAACTCTCTTGCTCTCTGCTGGCTTTTTTCTTTTGCCATATCGGCTGACAAAAAATAGAAAAACAACAAAAATGACAATGTCGCCCCAATTAAAATAAATAGTAGCGGGACTATTAGCTTAAATGAAATAGAACCTATGCGAATCATTCTTTCACTAAATAAGGCAATAATAAGTCATTAATATTGCTGCAACTAAATTCAATAGTATTGGCCGATGCCAACGTTTGGCAAACTTTATCGATATTTCGCTTCAGGTTATTTGATGCCAAACTCTTTTGGCTTTCCTTGGCACTCAATAACTGCAACCCATTTAATGCATCTTCAAATTCAGCGCTACTGATGCCCTCTCGGGCAGCCATAATTTCGTAAGATTCCTTTTTATTATTTTTTACATACGCAAGCGTCTTATCCCACACTTTTATAAATTTGGCAGCCCAGCGAGGTTTGTCTTGCAACACCGATGCCCGTAGCGCAATGGAGTCAATCACATCGCCGGGCAATTCGGCACTGGTTAATATTTTTTTAAATTGCTTATGCTGTTGTATCACGGTTGCATATGGCGGGTATGAAACGAAGGCATCAATTTCACGATTTAGCATGGCCTGCTCACCGGCCAGCTGTTCTACATTTAATATTTCTACATCACTTAGCTTTAAACCGTTTTTATCAAGGGCTAATGACAGAATATACATGCCCAGCGACCCTATTTCGGCACCAATTTTTTTGCCTTTTAAATCTTTCACCGACTTAATGCTATTGTGAGCCAGAATAATATCAGCCCCATTTGAATAGTCAGGGATATGCACAATAGCCAGTGGCTCCTGAGTATTGCCAGCCGCGTGTACCGCCTCAATGATGGTACTGGCTAAACCATCAGCGCGCCCTTGAATATAAACCCGCTGCACGTCAGCTAGAGAAGCCATTTCAACTAATTCTATGTTTAAGCCTGCTTGTTTAAAAAATCCCTTTGCTTGGGCAAGATGTAAAAATTCATAACCAGGCCAAGGATTAATGGCGATGCGCACCAAATTTTGATTAGGGTTGCTGCAGCCTACCAGCCAAATAGGCAGGCTTAATATTAAGCCAAGCAATGCCACAAGAGAGTTGGCTTTCATTGATTCGTCCTTGAAATATATAGGTCCCTTTAAGCTTAGTGTATGGTGAATAAAAGGCGAGAGAGCTATTAGCCAAAGGAGCTGCCAATGAACTACAGCCCATGCCTAAACGGCTCGTTCTTTGTAGGCGTTAAACTTATAGTGCTTAAAGCTTAGAAGAAATCAGACACAGTCATCAATGAGTTGGCCCTAAAGAAGTGGCCGGCATGGGACAAGCCATTAATAAACTCACAAGCCTTAAGGTTTCGTATTCGCTACTTTGCACGATGCCATCGTGTAAAACGATATCCCCACATACATCCATTACAGAGCGCTTTAACATGGGGGATAAATGCTTTAGTTTTTTAAGGGAAGTAAAGATGGCTTTGCTGTTGGCTTCTTGCTTGGTTAATAAAGTATGTGTGTTATTAGTTAATACTCTTATCATGCGTTTATGTAGAGTACACTTTTCATTTTCACTGCCCCCGGCTGCATGAATGAGACAAGATAACACTTGGTTAATGTCCTGTTCTACCACATTATATTTATTAATCGTGTGTGATGCGGGTGATATTTTACGGCTCTCAAACGAAGTTTTTAATAAGCTATATAAACATATTTCAAATATGCTTAATTCACCATCCCACTTGGCCAAAAATAAAACCTGCTCTAACAATGACTTTTTGGAAGCACCATCCAGTGTTTTTAAAATTGGAATCAATAATTCGACCAAGGGCAATGCCAAACGCTCTTGCAACCCTTGAGAAAGAAATAACAATGTTTGCAAATAGTCCTTGCAGATAGGTGCTTGTGTGACCATCCATTCTTGTTGTTCTTTTCTGATTTTAGGATCTTCATCCAACAATAAATACAAAAGCATGGTTTTGGCTTGCTCGCGACTGTGCAAAGCTTGGCGATATTCATAGGGAATTTGATCATGCAGACTCATGGCGTATATTAGGTTGTCGGCGTTAAGGGTGCCTATCACATCATGCATCTGCTGAGTGCCAGTTTGCTGAAGCTGACTTACACCACCACTGTACATGTGCATTTGCAATTGTTTCTCTTGGCGCTTTTGAGATTTTTCATGCTCGCTTCGCTGGGTTTTTCTGGCCCGAGCTTGAACACGCATTAAAAAAGTATCATCTATAGCATTAATTCGATCCTCTAAGGGAGGGTGACTGGCAAAGAAAAACGACTTTTTAGAAGGGCTAATACACATATGGCTGATTTCCTCAGCACGTGCACTGCGTAAAAATCCTTGATGAGAGTTTTCACTAATTAAATTAAGAGCTCCTGCTAAAGCGTGGGGGTTACGGGTAAACTGTACCGACGAGGCATCGGCTAGGTATTCACGCTTACGTGAAATAGACGTTCTAATTAAACGACCAAAAAAAACCCCCACATAACCGATTATAATCAGCGGTATTCCCAAGAAAATAACCGAGACATTAGAACGCCGTGTAGCACCATAGGAGTGGCTGGCGGTGGAATCTAAAGGAACTTTAAACGCTAGCTTAGAACCCAGTTCACTTATCCATAATATGCCTGCTAAAAGCACCAATAATTTAATATTAATGCGATTATCACCATGGAGTATGTGACTAAATTCATGGCCCACCACAGCTTGCAGTTGATCGCGATTCATATTTATTAATAAACCACGGGTAACGACTAATGCACTGTCAGAAAACTCATAACCTGCCACAAAGGCATTAATACTGGATTCATGATCTAACACATAAATACCTGGCGGGGTAATCCCCGCTGCAATGGCCATTTCTTCTACCACATTAATAAGACGTTGTTCTTTATCATCATTAGACGCAAACCCTAAAGAACGAGCCCCCATGTGGATAGCCAAGCCATTGCCCCCTTTACGCAGTTCAGACCAACGCCTAAGACAACCAAGGCTTATGAGACCAATACACAGTAAAGATGTCAAAACGCCCGTTACACTCACTTGCCAACTAAAGAAATTCTGAAAAGACAATTCACTTAGCTGGGAGCTAGGTGCTTGATCAGCAGTGAAAATATGTAACAGGCCATACACCACGCCATCCACACATAATACGATGGCCACACACACGAATAAAAATAAAAAAAGCAGCCGACGACTGGCTGCTTTGGCTTGTACTTGATGCTCGAAAAAATCCATATTAAATGGTCACTACTTTAAATATTTTAACTTAACCAAAATTCACTTTAACCGGCTTTGTGATGTCTTTGTCTTTAAATTTCAGCAAGGTGGCTTCTTTAAAGGCAAAGTTATTAGCAATGAAATTACTGGGGAATTGCTCGCGATAAGTGTTGTAGCTCATCACGGCATCGTTAAAGGCCTGACGGGCATAACCAATGCGATTCTCGGTAGAGCTTAACTCTTCCATTAATTGCTGAAATTGCGCATCGGCTTTTAAATCAGGGTAAGACTCACTCAGTGCAAACAGCTTACTCATCATGCCGCCTAACGCTTCTTCGGCACCGTTTAAGGCGCTGACATCTAACTGACCTTTTTCATTTTGTAATCCCTTCAGGATAGCACTGGCTTCGTTACGAGCTGTAATCACCGCTTCAAGAGTTTCACGTTCGTGTTTGGCATAACCTTTAGCGGTTTCTACCAAATTGGGAATAAGGTCATAACGGCGCTGCATTTGAATATCAATTTGAGAAAATGCGTTTTTATGGCGATTTCGCAGCGTCACCAATCGGTTAAACATGCTGATGATATACAACACAAAGGCAATGATAACCGCCCAAATGATGATGTCGTTGCTCATGGTTATTATCCTTATTAATCGGGCATGAAGATTTATTGAAAAGCCAGCTTAGCATGGCTGGTTTTGACGGGGTAGATTGATGACTCATTTTTGAAAGATAGCTATTTTAAAATCATCACTGTCTCAAACTGTCACAATTCGGCTCATCACTCCTCTTTGATATGGGTATAATTCCATTAACCGTCAAGCCTATGAGCACCTACTTGCCATGACTCACCCTAGCCGACCAGATCCATACCGTTTAATGGTAATCGAAGACGATTTTGAGTTAGCCTCATTAATTGGCGATTACCTTAGCAAGCATGGCTTTGTAGTGGAGATCGTTGCTGACGGAGCACAGGCCGCTAAAGCCATAGTGGCGCAACAACCCGACTTTGTATTACTGGATATTATGCTACCAAGCATGACCGGCATGGAGGTATGTAAGCAGGTGCGGCCCCATTACACAGGGCCCATTATTATGCTTACCGCTTTAGATGAAGATATGGACCAAATGTTAGGGCTAGAATTGGGGGCCGATGATTATATTATTAAGCCTGTGCAACCGCGCTTGTTGCTGTCTCGTATTCGGGCTTTATTACGCCGCGTACAAACGCCTTTACCCAGCACTCTGCTCTCGACCCCCATGGGCGAGCCATACAAGGATAATAATACAGACACTGTTCAAGTGGCTGAACTTACCATTAGTTTAAGAGACCGCATCGTTAGGCAGCATGGTATACAGCTTGAGCTGACCACTGCCGAATTTGAATTATTACTGATGTTGGCCAAAGAAGCTGGGCAAGTGGTATCACGGGATCTTATTATTAAACAGTTACGCGGTTTAGATTACGACGGCCTAGACCGCTCCATTGACCGGCGTATTTCTAGGCTTAGAAAAAAGCTTGAGGTTCCCAATCAACAAGCAAAAATAAAAACCATAAGAGGCAAGGGGTACCAGCTTTGTTTAAATTAATGCTGCACATTCAAGCCACTTTAAAAAGAGAATTTTAATTATGATCAAAGCCTTAACACGTTTAACGCTGGTGATCATTATTCCGATTTTGCTACTAATCTATGTGCAATCTTATAACCCCATTCAGTTAATTCGCAACGAAGTAACTAAACAGTATTTTGTTGAGAGTTATCGCGGCACTTTTTATTTAATTAATGAAGCCCTTAATAACCATCCAGAGTCTCAGTGGCCAGATCAATTTAAACTCATTACTGCACAATTTGGCCTGCCCATTAAGTTTATTCAATTAAAAGACACGCATTATGATGAGACTGAAATCAGGCAATTAAATAATCAAGAGTTCATTTATTCAGAAGGAGAGCCCACAGTATTAAGCCAAAAAATTGCCGATACTTCATGGG
>OLHJ01000277.1_pt1 | contig 17531 bp, 21 predicted proteins | sample 1609491 | NCBI WGS metagenome assembly OLHJ01 (sample SAMN05416861, study PRJEB24817) | seawater metagenome | isolation source: Sea water | place: Canada:Atlantic | collected 2013-11
CTACACAGAGTAGATCGTCGGCAGCGTCAGATGTGTATAAGAGACAGGATGGTGACAGTGCAGGGTTTGCCCAGCAGTTCCGACCAGTCGCCTTCAGCCTCACCCTTGGGGTCGAGAGCCAGCATACGCTGCGTGCTCTTGGCCCGCTCAGCACGGAGGCTGAACAGCGGGAAGGTTTCCGTCAGCCAGCGGGGCTTGGACGTGTCGGCGTTGCCGTCCTCGTCGAGCAGGAACTCGTCGCTGAGTTCGTACGTGACGAGCAGTTCCTGTGCATCAGGCTTAGCTTCACCCTGATATGGGCGCTGGGCCTGGATGCCGAGGTCCACGATCTGCACCAATCGAGCGGGGTAGCCGCCAGCTTCAAGGGCAGGGATGTCCGTCTTGGTTGTGGATGAGGTGGTTGAGTTGTTGGTTGCTTTGAGCGACATGTTGGTAGTCCTTTGTGTTTGTGTTTGTTGGCAGTGAGTAGTATGTGGTGTGCCCTCATGCAGGATGCAAGTGGGTAGGTGAATTATTATTCAGTGGCACTCCTTCCAGTTCATCCCGAACTTCGGGTCGCCCTCGTGTGGGCAGGTGATGCCGAGGTTGACACCTGACTGGGCGATTGCCCAGCAGGCCACGTTGGCACAGGCTTCAGTGATGTCAGGCGTGCGGCCTTCCATCTGGAACTCATCGTGATACCAGATCAGCATCCGCCAGTCAACACCCTGCTTGTAGCCGAGACGCTCCATCTCCTCGTGGATCATGACGTAGGCATGTCCCATCTGAATGGCTTCGTCCGACTGCAGCATGAAATTCAAGACCTTGTGCGGGCTATCAATCACGATGCGCCTGCCGTCCAGTCCCTTCACCCAGCCGTCACGTAACGACGTGGTGTTCCGCTTGCTGTCCCACCCCGTCTTGGCTCGCTTGCCCCATGCCTTCTCTAGGCTGATGAGCAGCTCGTCTAAGCGCGGCATGTTCCTGCGGTAGCGGGCAGTGATTGCCTTGGCCTCAGCGGTGGACACGCCCAACAGCTTAGCGATGTTGGCCGTGCCTGACCCGAAGAGGAAGGCATAGAGAAACGTCTTCGCCTTGGCGCGGGTTCCTGTCCCGGCCTTGATCATGTTCAGTGTGTGGATGTCCGTGCCCTTGTCAGATGACCCGGACACAGCGGCTTCAGTAAACTCCTCATCACCCATGCGGGCTGCTAGTTGACGGGCTTGATTGCCCTTGCTGTCGACGCCCACCATAGTCCAGCCAGGCGTGGCTGTGAACACCGACCGCATCTGGCTGGCGTAGAATGCACCAGTATCGGGTGACGGTACGTTGACCACGCCCTTGTGGCGTAGCCGGCCAGTAGCTGCTAGTCCCATGACCGGGGTGGGTATCCGTCCATCATCCCTGACCGACGAGCGCCAGCCCTGCATGATGGACAGCCGAGCCTTGCACTGCACACGGCGAGCAATGAGTTGGCCCACCCTTCCGGTGACGCCGACAAACGCGTCCGTCTTTGACATCTTGGGTGAGGTTTGCTTTCCCTCGTCATTGTAGTTCCACTCCTCTGGTTGCCAGCCCATGCTGAGCAGGTAGTTCTTGATCTCGACAGGCTTGTCGATGTCTAGCCTGCGATACACGACACGGCTGAAAGGACCAGCAATACTGAGGTCGTTAAGAACACCAAAGCTACTGTCGATAACGTGACGAGCACCAGCAGCGAGCTGGCCTGACTTGAGATAAGGCTTCTTGAGGTATCCATAGTCTCCATCCTTCTTGACCTCCAGAATATCCATGACTTCTGGCAGGCTTGGGTTGATGGCGGATGCGATCATGTCGATCCACCGTTGTAGCTGACGAATGTTCCTGTCGAGCAGGGCTGTGTCAACGTGCCAGCCTGCCTTCTCTTGTTCAGCGAGGTGGGCGAAGAGCTTGACGTTGAGCTGGTGCGCCTTGCCCCAGCCCTCGCCATGTCCCTCGTCCATTAGTGCCGCGAAGATCATAGCCGTGATCTCCACGTCTTGGATGCACCGCTCTAGTATGAGCGGCGTGTACTCAGACCAGACATCGTTGGACACCTTGTCGGTGCCCAGCCTGATGCCCCATGCCTCGACCGAGTGGGCCGAGCGGGCACCATTAGGTGTCCGTCTGTTGGGCCGCTGTGTGCGGGACATGAGCATGGTGTCTACCACCTTGCCCTTGTACGTCCAGCCGAACAGCTGCTTCAGCAGTGGGAAGTCGTAGCCCACTACGTTGTGGCCTATCAGTACGTCGTAGCTGCTCAGGTGTGCGAGCAGGTCAGTGGTCTGGTCAGGTCCGAAGGCGCTCACCGCCCCCGTACCCTTGTCCTTCACGACGCCGCACCACAAGCGGGTGACGGTGTCGAGCAGGCCGTCGCTCTCCAAGTCGAAGAACGCTATGCGTGGTGTGGTTGTCATGTCGTCTACTCCTCAGTGGTTGCGGCTAGCTGTGTCATCTCTCGCTTGAACTTGGCGATGATCAAGCGCACCTGCTTCTCAGTCTCAGGCACCATGTCAGGAACCTCTGCTCTCTCCCGGTAACCCATGATGAAGTGCAGGGTCAGGATGTTGCGCTCGTTATCCGGCCTCGCCTTGATGTGATCTCTCACCTCAAGGGCGAACGGGTCAGGCGGAACCTCTCCCCATATGTCCCACATAACTGATGTAAGACCTGCTGCCCTTCTCTCTTTCTCGAATTTCTTCTCAGCGTTCTCTAGTATCATGTTGAACCACGGGTTGAACTCGTCCCGCATTGTTGGGTAGTATCGCAGTGCTAATTCATAAGCCGATTGTACAATGTCGAAGGCATCTTGAATACTCCCACTCCTTCGCCTCAGCTTAACAACTAGCCTGTCGATGTTGGCACGATAGTGCTCCTCGACTATCTCGTTCCTCTCTGTGTAATCCGTCATTGGTTCCTCGTGGTTGGTGTTATTCCTTATGTGGTTACGGGCTTGCAGGATTGCAAGGGCCGTTAGCTTTTCTTCTCTCATCGCCCCGTGTTGACCACGCCTTGGTCCATGTTGTTGGCGTAAACTGCACGGACTTGCCCGCAGCTTGGGCCTTCTTGGTCGCCCGTAGTATCAAGCCTCGGCGCATCCTCAACACATCCTCCTGCGTCTCAACGAACTCAGGCTTTGCCTCTTCCAACTCAGCCTTCATCGCGTTGACCTTGCTGTTGGTATTCATGAAGGCCATGTTCGATCTCCTCAATCGTATGCGTTCGTCTCACGTAGCAGGCCAGTGCGGCAGTCGTACTGCACGTTCACGACACCAGAGGCACCGTGCTGCCTGTCCTCAAGCACAACCAAGCGTCGGCGGTTGCGCTCGTCCTCGTCTAGGTCAGGGTCGCGGTTACCCTCAAGCCCCATCACAACGTGGGCCGACCTCATCATCGCTCGGCTGCCAGCGAACTGGTGCGACATAACCTTGCCGCCCCGCTCGTGTGACTGCCCAGTCTCTGCTGCCTTCAGGTGACAGTACATGATCACGATCAGGTCGTGGTCCAGTGCCATCACGCTCAGCTCCTGCGCGATTGATTGCAGGGCAGAGTTAGCATCAGCCGCAGTCATGCCGTTGGTCAGGTTAGTTATCGGGTCGATCATCACGACCCTACATCCCTGACCCACAGCGTCCAGTATGTCCAGCTTCAGCGTAGGCCAGTCGATAGTCTGGTACAGGTTGATCAGCTTCAGCCTGTCCCCGACCTTGTCCGCTGCTGCATCGTACGCAGCCTCGTCCATCTTGATGTCAGGATCGTGGAACACACGACCAGCCACCTGACCGTACAGGAGTTGAGCTGTCTTCACGTTACTCTCCTCTGGTGCAGCCACGAACACGTCAAGCCCGTGCTCGATCATCAGGTGTGCGGTCAGTGCAGAGCGTAGCGTACTCTTGCCTTGCTTAACACCAGCCCCTATGTAGATCGTCTCGCCGAACCGCAGTCCACGGGTCAGCTTGGTCAGGCTAGGCCACGGGAACGACAGCCCCATCTCAGCCTGCACCTTGCCAGCCTCACGCAGAGACGAGGCGTTCACGACCCGGCTGTTCTTAGGTACTGCTGCCTTGAACAACACGGCCTCAGCCAGTGCCTTGCTCTTGCCTGCGATCAGGCATGCGTTGGCATCCTTCTCAGGCAGCTCGCACACCGTAGCACCTGGCAGCAACTGCACAACCTTGCGGATAGCAGCCTGCCCAGCCTCGTCGCTGTCCATCACAAGCACCACCTCTTTGAAGGCGGCGTTGATCTGTGGCAGCATCCGGCTGATCTCTCGGTGTGCCGCGCTGGCACCTCCGACAATCGACACGACTGCTGGCTCCATGTGAGCCCACTGGCCCCCGGCACTTTTGTCTTTGAGTGCCTGATATAGGGCCAGTGCGTCGTACTCACCCTCGGTGATGAAGAGCTTGCGGCCACCAGCAGTCATTGCCTGCTGCCATCCGAACAAGTCCTTGTCACCTTTGGTCGAGCCGACAGACCACATGCGTTTCTCAGCCAGCAGCCGTGCCTTGTACCCGATCACCTGCTTGTCGCGGGTGATGGGAAAGAACACACTGGTAGGTGTCGTGCCGTCCTGCTGCGACAGCCCGACGTGCACGTTGAAGTGCGCCAAGGTCTCAGCTCGCAGCTTCCGCTCAGGCAGGGCCACCACTGGGCAGTCCATGACCTCCACGATCTCAGCCTGCACCTGCTCGGCAGACTTGGTGATACGCACTGGTGGCGTGGTGCTAGCAGCACCCGTGCCGTACGGGTCAGGCACGTAGGTTGAACAGGCAAAGCAGAAGGCTGTGTAGCCTGACTGCTCATCGTGGAACACCTGCATGCCATCGCTACTGCCACAGTCGTGGCCGATCTTCTCGATGCATGTACTCTCTCTTGTCATCGTGGTTCTCCGTGGTTGGTTGTTGTTACCAGCGTCCGTCCAGCTCGCAGTGTGCCATCTCGAACATCATTTCTTCTTCGACCGGGTCCGCCATGAACCGCTCGATGATGGCATCCATCACCTTGTCGTCCTTGATAGGCACCGGGTTGCGTGCGTTGATCACGGGGCACATGTCGTAGATGTAGACCTCATCGATGCGGTACTCCTCGAGGTGGCTGTCCATCTCTATATCCATCTGAACGTCCTGCTCCAGCAGGCCAAGCTCAGGGATGTCGATGGTGGTGGTGTGCTTGAAGTCGAAGGAGCGGTAGTAGTTCATGTCATTCTCCGTGGTTGCTCCGGCACCGTTGCCGTTGACTAGTATGTAATGCGGGGGGTTACCGGATTGCAACCCCCTCACCTCAATCTTTTATCCGCAGGCAGAATGCCCACAGCTCAGGCAGGTAGCGCACCCATCCTTCTGCACCAGCGTGTGCTCTCCACATGCCGGGCAGGCAGCACCATCAGTCTTCACGACAGGTGCTGCCACCCCACCCGTCACATGCGGCTCCAAGATTGAGCCGATCACATGCAGCAGGCTAGGCACCAGCCGCCCGTTGTACCACTGCCCACCCTTCGGGTCGGCGACAGCCTTCAGCTCCTCGACCACGAAGGCCAAGTCACCAGCACGACGCATCACTGCCGACACCATACGTGTCATGCCCACCATCAGGTCAGCACCCTCGACGTTCTTGCTCGTCACGAACAGCTCGAACGGGCGACCGTCATGGTCAACGTTGACCGTCACGTAGTAGGCATGGACACTGCCAGGCCAGCTCACCTTAGTGGTGGTGCCAGTCAGTACATCAGGCCTACCAGCAGGCTCGTGAGAGGCAGCAGCAGGCACGACAGCAGCAGGCGTAGGCTCGACCGACAGCACGCTGCCAGTGACAGCGTTAGGGCGGTACGTTGTGCAGCCCTTGCACCCGTTGTCGTAGGCCAAGCGATACACTGCCTTGAAGTCGTCGAACGAGATGTCCTCAGGCAGGTTGACCGTCTTCGAGATGGCCGTGTCCACATGCTGCTGCACCGCAGCCTGCATCAGGACGTGGGCCTCAGGCGAGATGTCCTGTGCCGTGACGAATGTCTCAGGCAGCAGCACGTCGTGGCCATCACGATAAAGTCGCACCGCGTAGTCACTCACCTCTTCATCGCGCTTGCTTCCGTCACGCTCCAGCACCTTGCGAGTGTAGGACGTGGCGAAGATCGGCTCGACACCAGACGACACGTTGTCTGCGAACAGCGAGATCGTCCCCGTCGGTGCGATGGATGTCAGGTGACCGTTGCGGATGCCGTGAGCATAGATGCTCTGCTGCAGTGCCATGGGCAGGCTCTTAACGTTCCAACTATCCTTGAACCGATCCTTGTCGTAGGCAGGGAACGAGCCACGCTCACGTGCCAGCTCCATGCTGGCCCAGTAGGCCGCGACCTTCAGCTCGTGTGCCCACCGCGCGGCAGTCTCGCGACCGGACGCTGTGTCGTAACGCTCGTTCATCATGGCCAGTGCCGACGCCAGACCAGTGAGGCCCAGACCCAAGCGGCGTTTGTCCTGTGCCGTAGCCCGCTGCTCCTCATGTGGATAGGCCGACACGTCGACCACGTTGTCCATCATGCGGATGGCAACAGCCACGTCAGTCTTGAACCGAACGCGGTCGAACTCCGGCATGGCACTGAACGGTGCGTTGATGTACTGGGTCAGGTTCATGGAGCCCAGCAGGCAGGCACCGTGAGCAGGCAGCGGCACCTCACCGCAGGGATTGGTGGCGGCAAGCTCCTCACAATAGTTCAGGTTGTTACGCTCGTTAATGCGGTCGATGAACATGACGCCAGGCTCAGCGTGAGCATAGGTCGAGCGCATGATCGCATCCCACAGGTCAGCAGCATTCACCGTGTCGTAGTACTCGCCGTCGAACACGAGGTCGAACGCGCCGTCGTCAGCCACTGCATCCATCAGCTCATCAGTGACAGCCACTGACATGTTGAAGTTACGCAGCATAGCCGGGTCGCCCTTGGCTGCGATGAAATCCAGCACATCAGGATGATCGCACCGCAGTACGCCCATCATGGCACCACGACGTCCGCCTGCAGACATGACCGTTTTGCACATGCTATCCCAGACAGACATGAACGATACAGGACCACTCGCGTCACTGTCCACGCCCACCACCTTCGCACCCTTGGGGCGGATGGTTGAGAAGTCCATGCCGATACCGCCACCGCTCTGCAAGGTCAGCGCTGCGCTCTTCACGGCAGCGAAGATGCCAGACATGCTGTCCTCGATGACAGGTGAGACGTAGCAGTTCTGCAGCGTGACGTCACGGCCAGTGCCAGCACCAGCTAGGATGCGGCCTCCGGGGACGAAGCGCATGCCTGACATCAGGTCGAAGAAGCGGTCAGCCCAAGGGCCAGCCTGCTCCTCGTTGACAGCCAGTGCGTCAGCCACACGCTGAAAGGTGGCGTTGATGTCGGCATCGAGGTGGGCACCCTCGTGCGTGGTGTGTCGGTATTTATCTGCCCAGATTTGGTCAGCGATTGGTGATCGTTTCATAGTTTTGTTTCCCTGTGGTTGATTAGCTCTACCCCCTAAGGCCCGCACCTCCGTAGAGATGCAGGCCGGTTAGCGGGTTAATGGGTTGTCTTACTTGTTGCTTCGGTCGCCCATGTCAATGACGCCAGATCAGACAGGTGCATTCGAAGTGGTCGGGCATTTATACTCAGCATAACTGATTGACGCTGAAGTGGAGAGAAACAGAGCAGTGATAGCAGCAAGTGTGATTGTCTTGTTCATTTGATTAGTTCCTATCGTTGTTGTGTTGCTGGTTGTTGGGTTGGAGTTTTAAGTAAAGCGATTATCCGTTGTCAGTTGGCTGGCTTGTTGCCTCCTCTCGTCAGCGTCAGATTAGAGATACTTTTTGGATCACTTTATGGCCTGCCTACAGAGCATACCCCTATGCGCCAGGCGCATGGCTGTGTCACCAGCTCTTGCGGTTGCCGAATGGCTTGGCGTAATCCATCGTGTCTTTCTGCTCACCATGGTACAGCCCGTCACGCGCCTCATACACATCAGGTCCGTTGCCCTTGTCGCTCGTCAGCTCCTCCTCACCGACCACATCAATGTCAGCGGCTCGACCTTCTGGGAACTTCTGGACCCTGATCTCGCGTCCGTCCACCATGACGGTGTCGGACGTGGGCTGCACGGGGTGGGTGTTGAACGGGATAGCTGGGATTGAGCAGGTGTGTGCGAACTTCATTGTAACGGTTCCTTGTGCGGTTGTTGGCATGATTGCCAGGTTGTTACACCCCTTAAGGCCCGCACCCTCGTGAGGATGCAGGCCTGTTAGAGTGGGGGCGCGTCGGACCTACCGCATGCTGTTGCCGAGCCAGTCATGGGCAGCTTCGTACATGGCGTCAACCATGGCGTCGTCGGATTCGAACCGCTCGACGATGGCCTCGACCACGGTCATGGCTGTGATCGGCTTGCCGTTGAGATACACCGCGTCAATGTGGTGGTCCTCCAGTTCGCCCCCAACTTCGACGTCGAAGGTGACGGTCTGTTCGAGCAAGCCCATCTCCGGGATGTCGATGGTGGTGGTGTGGTTGAAGTCAAAGCTTGCGTACATGGTGGTTCTCCGTGGTTGTTTGTTTCAGTAAGATTTATGTAGGGTCGAGGTCGTCGGATTGCAAGGCATATCTTTCCAGTAGCGTTTCGATCTCGGTAGCCAGCAGCTTGGCGTACATCTCTTTTGACGCCCTCGGGATGTCTGCTTCGGCTTCCGTGCCAGCCGACGTGATGCGGGAATTTGCGTGCTCGATCTGAACCTGAAGCCTTCCGATCTGGATCAGGGCGCGTTCGCGACGGTTCAAGCGGAGGCGTGTGTCAGTCATGTGGAGGTTCCTTATGGGTTTCGTTGGCGTTGACTATTAGATGGTGGCCGTCGGACCTAGATGCAAGTAGGTAAGTTAAATTAAATTCATAACCGGGATGGCCGTGCGCGTCGGATTTTAAGACCTTTGCCACACACTCTCCGACACAACCCACACGACAATCGACGCGACCAAAAGACACAGCTCCGGCTGATCAAACGCCATGGCTGCCCCTAGAATTGCAACGCCAATTGCCGCGATGCGTGTGATGTAGGTCATGCGTTTGTTTCCTTATGGTTGTCGTTGCGTTTTAAGGTGCCGTACGGATGATCAGTCGACTGGATTGTCAGCTATGGCACGCGCCAGAACGGCTGCCTCGTAACCATTGATGAATGCGTTGATGACCGAATAGGTTTCCCGTCCTGTGGCACGGTCTGACAAGTCGCGTTCGCCACCAAACCGGCACCGCTGACAAAGTCGGTAGCCACCATAAGCAGCGTCCAGTGTGTAGGTGTCAGTGCTGGCGACGCGGTTCAGACGTTCTACTGCAGAGCGGAGCGTGGTGATCGTGATGCGATTGGACATGGTTTGGTTTCCTTATGGGCTGTCGTTTCGTTGCCTATTAAGTGGGGGCCGTCGGATCAGGTTGCAAGGGGTCTGGTCTGATTTATTTACCGGGGCCAGGCATCCCACGCAGCACGTCCTGAATTCTGGCCTCGATCCTCTCCCGTTCTGCGGGGTGGCGCGCGTTGGTCAGACTTGCTTCCAGCCAACCTAGCGTACGCATGGCTGTGTCGCGGTGGCTGAATCGGATCAGTCGGATGTCGAGTGTCATGGTCGTGGTTCCTAGTGGTTGGTGTTGTCTGGAATGTAAGGCCCGTCGGATTGATCCGCAAGGGGTGGGTCTGATTTATTTACCAGCCGAGCGCCGACTTGATGAGCGTCCAGGCGACGGTACCCCACCCCACCAAAAATCCCAGCACCCACATCACCACGCACATCATCGCGCAAACAAAGAAGGCGACGTTCCAAGGGAACTCTCGACGCGAGGCCTCAAGGGCCAGTGCGTTCTGCGCCGCGTCGTATTCTGCAGCCAGCGCTTCTGTGCGTGCGATGTAGGCATCAAAATTAGCGTGGTCGAGGGCGCGTTGCATCTCGAGCGTGGTTGGATTGTCAGTCATGGTCGTGGTTCCTAGTGGTTAGTTGGTTGCCTATTGTGTGGGATCGGTGGGACTGGGATGCAAGGCGCTATTTGCTGACAGTCACGCGGCTGGCGTCCATGGACCTGACACGACCTGATTGCCGCGCCTTGACCGCGACCATGCCGTCACGCGGGTCGAGCGCCGTGGTGCTGCGTACTATGGTGCCATCGCTGGCACGCTCCAGCGTAGGAATCTGGTAGGTGACCGCGTCACCCACAGTGATGGTGGTGAGATCGTGCCGTGTGATGGTGTGCGAGTCTTATGCCATGGTCTTAGTTCCTTATGGGTTGTCGTTGCATTCTAAGGTGCCGTACGTGCGTTGTGGATGTGTCCAAGTACCATAATCAATTGCCAGCGGCACGATGCAGCACGCGAACAAGGCGACAAGGTAGCATATGCTCTATTAATGGAGCGCCCTGTTGCGTTCTAAGGTGCCGTACGTGCGCCTTGGCTGTGTCGCGGTACCCTAGAACCACCTAAAGGCCCGCTACACGTATGTAGCAGGCCTGTTGGTGGAGTGGTCGGGGCTATTAGGCTTTCAGGCGGTGTGCCATAGCTGTGGTGTAGTTGGCACGCATGATAGCCTCTGCAAAGCCTCTAGGTGTGGCCGACCGGATATTCTTCGTGCGCATCGAACGTCCGCCTAGCTTGCGATGCATGACGCTAGCAGTGGCCGTGTCCACATCGACGGGCCGTTGCGTAGGCATGGTGAACGACCCGCCCACCCATAGGCATGTGCGTTTCGTGTATGCATCACGCGCTGGGATGACGTTCGGGTGTGTCGGGTGCACGTCATCCATGGGGAGGTAACCTCCAAAGTCACATGGATTAAACTTATGATCCGGCTTGCGCCACGCACTTGAGATGACTCCAACAGGATTTTCTATGTAGTATCCCTTCACGCCGCATGCTTCCATCAGGTCGCGGCTTCTGTAGACCATTGCCATGGCCTTAGTTTTGTAGTCCGGATCACGTTCCAGCTTGGCCGCGAAGTGTCGTGCCCCACTGGATGCAAGGTCAGTGCAGGGCGGGAACGCGAACCCGAACACAGGACGCAGCGCCTGCAGTTCGAACAACAAGCCAGCTGACATGATGTCGGCATGGTGGTACGTGATCTGCCCGCCGCGCGTTCCTACTTCTTCCGTCGTGGTGGTGGTGGTTTGGATGTCATAGCAATGGACGTGGAAGCCAGCTTCCGCCCACGGGCGGCCAGCGTTGCCAGTGATGTCGAAGAGCGAGATGATGTTCCGTGTCATTGTTTTGGTTCCTTTAGTAGTGGTGGGCATGATTGCCCGTTGCTTATAACCCCTAATGCCCGCTCACGTTTCCGTGGCGGGCCTGTTAGAGAAATGGTGAGGCTGTTAGGTGATGGCGTGCACCCGCCGCCAGACCGTCCATGTTACGGCTTGCATGACATAGGCTGGAACGCCTGCGATTTCAGCTGCGACGACGTAACTTTCCGTCAATCCAGCGTACTCTCGGACACCAATGTTGGTGCGGCTGTCGGTCAACCCGACACGCTCGCCATAAGCGATGTTGCGTGCGTGGCCGTCGATGCAAACACTTTCCACATCTCCCCAGATGCAACGTGCAAAATTGCGAATCTTGCGGCCGTTCAGCCGTACCAGCATGGCGTCCTTGTCCTCAATCATGTCGCCCATGATGGACCATGCCTTGCGCTTCATCGCGCTGTAGCAGGAAACTTTGAAGCTCTCAATATCATCACCACTCATAAACGCGGCTACCAGCGTGTCGGCGTTATCCACGTTGCGCGTCCACTTGTTGTTAGGAGACAAGGCGGCAATCACGCCAACGACAGTCACGAGCGGCACGTCATGGGTTATTGCGATGGTTTCCGCGTCGCGCTGTGCATCAAGGTACCAGCGTGCGCCGTCGACCTTTTCTTGGGGCGTGGCCAGATTCCAGATTGCGAGGATGTTGCGTTTGGCGACGATTGATAGTGTCATGGTCTTTTCCTTAGTGGCTAGGGGCATGATTGCCCGGTCTGATACCGCCTATGGCCCGCTCATATTTCCATGGCGGGCCTGTTGGTGGGTGGCGTGGCTGTTAGCTGTTAATCGCTTCAGCAATGCGATCCTCAATCCGGCTAATCTTGCGGCCCAGCCGATCCGCCAGCATGGTGTCGCCATCAATCTTGGCGTCTATCTGGAGGTCATCCAGCATATTAAGTGTAGTGAACAGGCTTTCGATGTTGGCGTTTACCTTGGCGTTATGGTGGTAGGTGAATGCGGTCATGGTCGTGATTCCTTTGGGTTGGGTGTCATTGCGTTGATTAGTCGGCGGGTTACCACGTGAGGTTTGAGGTCCACGCGGTGAGGTCGACGTCGATTCCGATCGCCTTGGCACCCAACAGGACCACGGCCGATGCGGCAAGCCGTGCAACCGTGCTCCCCGTGCCGGGCGCTGCAAGAATCGCGATGATGGGCAGGAGGATGACGAAAGAAGGCGATGTGATGAGCTTGATCATGGTTTGGTTTCCTTAGTAGTTGTGGGCGGTGTGCCCGTGTCGATAGAGCCAATGTAGTGCCGTTAATCGAGATATGCAAACCCTATCTCATCTTTTTTCATCTTTTCTTCATAATAGACGCTAGGTGGTGGCCCGATAGTGGTGCCCAATCCCATCCCCAACCATGTAGGACCTGGCAATAAGGAAAGCATTCACTTATCTAATTGATCCGGCTCACTAATATCCATTATTCGACAGTGTAACATGGGTCGATATGAATGAACGGCATGGGCCTAGTCGTATCAAGAGGAATGTGCGCAGCGCAATCAGCCAGCCCAATGGAATGGCATCACGCTGCATGACATTTATATAGCTATGGGGTGGGGTGGCCCATTAGAAAGGAAGGGGCGCAAATGCGCGTTTCGGTGGTACTGGGGGCCGTCGGATTGTACGTGATGCTCCTAGATGAGGCAGCCAAGGTTTCTGGAAAATGAAAAAAGGGCCGCCTGGGTTGTGCTCTTTAATGGGTGTAATGCACAGTAGATGCACAGCTAATGCGTGTACACATGCCCGTGTGTGTACCCATTCAATTCCCCCTACTGATAAATAATCCCACATATGGTAGGCCAAGGCCGTTTTTTACGGCCTTGGTTTTGGGCTTCTTGCTCCTTCCTACTGCCCACCGAGGAGGTGGGATTATCTTAGCAGTCTTTCTTCCTTGCTTTCTTCCTGTGTCGTTATCGAGACAGTCTGTGGTTAGAATAGGATAATATGTAATTAGTTTCACTTTTCTTCAGATAGAAGGGCCAATAATGCCTCTGAAAAGTATCTCTTATTCAGAAGGAAGGAGTTTATTAGGAACTCCAGCTAGGGCCAGCCCGTCCTCCCGTACGCTGCGCGCGTCCGGTCGGTCTGGCCTAGAACCAAAGAACATACGCCGTTTATCTGCGGAGCAGCAGTCGGCGTCTACTGATAGCGACGTAAGCGTTCGCCCCAGAGATGGAGGCAACAGGGCTATATCCCTGTGCTGGTGAGCAGGCTTGGCTGCTCCGGCGAACGCTTACGGCGCTTACACATTGAACAGAGCCGGGCCTATAGGAGGGCAGTGATAAGGCCCGGTCGCTAAGGTTTCGTGGTTGTACTTGTGCGCCCCGGCTCTGTTCATATTTCATAACGCCCTGTTAGCTCAGTTGGCCAGAGCAATCGCCTTGTAAGCGATAGGCCGGGTGTTCGAATCATCCACGGGGCACCATTTACATCCATCAGGAGACCACCATGAGCCGCGAGACACAAGACAGTGAAATCCAAAAGCGCGTCGAGCTGGTGCGCCTGAAGGCAAGGCAGGCTGGCAACATGGCACCGGAGCAGCCGGGAGTTATGGACGCCTCTGCTAAGATTCACCTTGGCAGGCTCGTGCCGCCAAGAGAACAGCTTAGCCTGGACGCCATTGAAGTGGACAGGCTTCCGCCCCTGCCTGACCCCAAGCCCTACATCGAACTCGTAGAGGCCGAAGTTAACAATATTGCAACGGGCATTACTATCGAGCAGGAAGCAGAAGAGGCAGCAGCAGCTCAGCATGACTTCACCATGCCCGACACGACAGGGCTTGAGGCATCCATAGCAGAACAGAACAACTCCCTTGCGGATGAGGCCAACGCTGCTGCAGGAGACAACATCTCAGACATGTCGCCACGTGTGCGCCTCTCATTCATTGACAGAATAATTCAGGCAGAGAGCGGAGGCGACCCCAACGCTGTCAGCCCGGCTGGCGCTAGTGGCATCATGCAGATCATGCCAGACACAGCGGCAGACCCAGGCTTTGGCGTAACACCCATTGCTTGGGAAGATATATTCAACCCTGTCCTGAACCGCAAGTTTGGAACAGAATACGTAGAAGCTCTTCTCTCGCGCTATGACGGGGACGAAGAGGCTGCTCTGATCGCCTATAACGCAGGTGCTGGCAATGCCGATAAGTGGCTTGAAGCTGGTCGTGACTATGCAGTCCTGCCGAGGCGTGAAGAGACGGAACCCTACGTTAATAAGATCATGAACAATTTCACCCTTGCCCCAGCGACAACGCTGATTGAAGGTGAGGTGAGCATTGATCATGAAGCAGTTGCCATGAACATGCCCCGTTTGGGCGAGGCGACAGCCGCTATTGCCGGAAACGAAATGGCACAGGTTGGTGCTCAGATTCCCGGCCTTAGTCAGGAAGAGAGCATACGCATGTACCTCTACCCTAGAGCAGGCGAAACAACTGAAGACCTAGACCTCAGCGAAGAGCTGGGAGGGCCTCCGGGCCATTCCGCTGGCATTGGCGAGGAGCCCTTATCCAACGCCATGTACGCTGACGTTAAGGCGCACTACGCCTCTCTTCAGGCCTTGGAAGACATGAGGCATTTGCCACAAGTGCAGGAAGCCTTCGTCACGATGCCTGATAACATGTTCATCGCTTGGATGGACGCAACACGCTCGCTCGACCCACGGTCAAAAGAGATAGCCGAGGGCATCCTTCTGGCTAATGGGTTCCGGCCGCGTGGTTCTAGGTATGACGAGATGTCGCCATCTGACAGGTTCTTCAACATGTTCGCTTATGACGGACGTGACGGGTACAATATCGGTGCATACAGCAAAGCTAATGCAGGTAAGGGGCCACTGAGAGTGGTTCTGGACGCTGCCAGACGCATGGTCTTTAACAGATAAAGGATAACAAGATGTCGAAGATTGACCCTAAGCACCGTCTGGCAGTGAACTACTACCTCGGTGGACTGAACAAGAAGGCGTCAGCCGTCAAGGCTGGCTACTCTGCTGCCTCAACCAAGGACGTCTTCGACCATCCTAACGTACGTGCGCTGATTGAGAAGCGCATTGCCAAGCAGGAAGAGAAAACGGACATGGACCGTGAGTACCTGCTGGGCAAGTTGCAGGAGATCATCGCAACTTCAGCGGGCGACCTTCTGGAAGTGGACGAAAAGGGCAAGGCCGACCTGAACTGGGAGCGCCTCAGCCCTGCTCTGCGGAAGAGCATCAACACCGTTACGGTGGATTCGAAGAACCCTGGCGGCAAGTACGCAAAGACCACCTCAACTGTTAAGATCACCACGGCAGATCGCCTTGGCGCGATCAAGGAAGCCGCTACGTTGCTCGGCATCCGCGAAGAGAAGAAGACACTTGACCTCGAAGACGGGCTGATCGCAGTCCTGACCCAGCGTCGGCAGTTAAACAACAAGCCCGACGAGGGCTAAGGAGTTCATATGGTTGCCAAGGCAGCGAACACCCTACTTACAGAACGGATTGCTGACTTCATCGACGACCCGCTTGGGTATGTGATGTTCGCTTTCCCGTGGAAAGACAACACAACCATCCAGATGGTCGAGATGGAGCCTGAATATCAAGAGCGCTTCGGCCTGAAGTACGGCCCAGACAAGTGGGCCTGCGAAATGCTGGACCAATTGGGCGAGGAGATCAGGGATCGTGGCTTCAACGGCACGGACGCCGTTGATGCTATCAGGTTTTCAACAGCTTCAGGCCACGGTATCGGCAAATCGACCATGGTGGCATGGCTCATTATGTTCATTCTGGACACACGACCCTTTAGTATGGGCGTGGTCACTGCCAATACGGGCGATCAGCTGCGTACCAAGACGTGGGCGGCGCTAGCACAGTGGCATCACCTAGCAATTACCAGTCATCTGTGGGAGTATTCCAACTCTCGCGGCAATATGAGCCTGTCAAGGCGCGGTTCGTTCAAGAGCACTTGGAGATGTGACGGCTTGACGGCCAGAGGGGATAATGCGGAAGCGTTTCAGGGATTGCATTGCGCGAACTCGACAGCCTTCTACATCTTTGACGAAGCATCGGGCATTGAGGACGCGATATGGGACGCACGCATTGGCGGCGCTACCGACGGCGAGCCAATGTCCTTTGACTTCGGCAACCCCACCCGAAAGAGTGGGTACTTCTTCGAGAATTGCGTAGGCGAGCACAAGCATCGCCACATCGTCCGCCAAGTGGACAGCCGAGACGTGAAGATCACCAACCCCGTCTACCTCGAACAGCTCCGACAGGACTGGGGCGAGGAGAGCGACCTGTTCAAGGTCAAGGTTCGTGGCATCTTCCCGTCAGTTGGCTCTGTGCAGTTCATGTCCAACGAGTTGGTCAGTGACGCCATGCGGGATAGCCGCTGGACACCTGCAGACAAGAACGATCCTGTTCTTATCGGAGTTGATATAGCGAGGTTTGGTGACAATGACACAGTTCTATTTACACGTATCGGCATGGATTGCCGAACTGTACCGTTCAGGCGCTTTAATCGTCTCGACCTTGAACAGGTCGTTGACAAGATCATTGAACTGGTTAACGACCTCCGTCTTATGGGAAAAGAGGTATCAGGCTTATTCCTTGATGGCGGTGGCTTGGGTGCTGGGCCTGTTGATCGGCTCAAACGTCTAGGCTACAACCCTATTGACGTTAACTTCGGCAAGAACGCCACAGACAGCCGCTACCGCAGGTGGGGCGACGAGATGTATGGACACCTACGGGACGCCATGCAGCGCCTCTCCTTGCCTAACAACCTTGATCTGAAGAAGGAACTCACACAGCGTGAGTACAACGTTGAGACGAATGGCAAGATCATCCTAGAGAGCAAGGCGGACCTCCGCAATCGTGGCTTGCAAAGCCCTGACATCGCAGACGCTCTCGCCCTGACGTTCGCCAAGAAGGTGGCCCATGGTCACAGGTCAGAGTTCAACACGGGTGTCAATGTTGTGCTCAGCGAGTATGACCCGTTCTCAGAAAAGTACATAAACCAATAACAGAAGGAATTAGGACCATGGGCTTCATCGCGGACATCTTTGCCCCCAGCACACCTGCACCTCCCCCGCCCGCACCACTTCCGCCGATGCCCACTGGCCCGTCTGAAGAGGAGATTCAGAAGGCTATTTCCACATCAGAGAAGGCACGTCGTCAGCGAGCTGCTGGGTCTTCCCGTGATGAGACAGTGAAGACATCGCCGCTCGGCCTCAGCCCTTCAGCTGGCGAGACAAAGCCAGCACCAACTCTGCTAGGGGGATATTGACCT
>OLHJ01000278.1_pt1 | contig 17531 bp, 19 predicted proteins | sample 1609491 | NCBI WGS metagenome assembly OLHJ01 (sample SAMN05416861, study PRJEB24817) | seawater metagenome | isolation source: Sea water | place: Canada:Atlantic | collected 2013-11
CGAGATGCTCAGGAGTCTCGTGGGCTCGGAGATGTGTATAAGAGACAGGTGTTTCATTCGGAATACTTTCAGCAGTTTGCTATGCTATTAGAAACCTAATTTTAAAAAAACACATATCGAACTACAATGGTAGTATGTTGATGTTTTATCAAGTATTAATTTTGACCGCTTTATTAATTCCAACGTTATTTGTAATGGATACATCTGCTATTGAAACTCAATATCCTTATGTGTTAATTCTAGCACTATTAACTACAGCAATAGGTCACACTTTATTTGTAAATAGTTTGAAATATTTTAAAGCCAGTACTGCTAGTATTATTTCAAGTACACAACCTGTATTCGGAATCATAATTGCGTTTTTGTTTCTTAACGAAATTCCTTCATGGAATACCTTTGTAGGCGGAACACTTATAATTTCAACAGTGGTCATTGAAAGTATTCGATCAAAACGCAAATCAAAACAATAAAATTCAGATATTTGGCTTAATATTTGAAATCAATGTAGTTGTGAAATAGTAACCATTTCACTTTAACTAAATCATACACATGAGATATTTACTCTTTTTTCTATTATGTTTTCCATTAAGCATGTTTTCGCAACATAGTATCAATGGTACCTTTTCACCAGCTTCAGATTATACCTATGCTTTTTTATATCATGCGACTCCAACAAGTTCCGATTATATTGATAGAGCACAAATTGATGAAGAAGGACATTTCAGTATTGCTTTAGATTCTTCAGTAACTGCTGGAATTTATAAAATTGTATATGCACTTCCTCCAGAAGAAAATAATTTTGATTTAATCTATAATGGTAAAGAAAGTATATCGCTAACATATAGCATAGAAAAGGGTTTAGAATTTACAGATAGTAATGAGAATAAATTATGGTCGTCTTATACGAATAGTATGGATATGGTAAACAGAACCATAAGTAATTATTACACTCAAGAAAGCACAGATGAAAAAGGATTTCATGACATTTTTAAAACTTTAAAGGATACTCAAGTTGCATTTGAAGATGCGTCAACAGGAACAATGGCTTCTACTTTCATCAAAGCAAATACACCTTATATTCCTGAACTCTATGAAGATTTATCTACCTACTCTAATAACTTAAAACGCACATTTTTATCTAATATAGATTTTAGTAATCCCTTGCTACAAAGTTCTGATTTTCTTGTCGATCGTGTATTAGCTTATATCTTCGGAATGACAGCAAACACAACAAATGAGACTTATAAAGCAGATGTAGATTATGTTATGACTAGTATTGATGAAGGTAGTCTCGACATAAAAATCATGCTTCTAGAAATGGTTTGGAGTCGTTTTAAGAATATGGATAATCCAGAGGTGGCAAACTATATTTCTGACACCTATTTAATGGAATTGAGCAAAACAGGGAATTATTTAAGCTTAACTGAAAGGCTTATAAGCTATCAGAATAATCAGATTGGTAAAAAAGCACAAAATTTTGATTTAGCCATTACTAAAAATGGAAAAACAATCACAACAACGCTTCATGATTTAGCTATAGCCGACCAATACTTGGTTGTTTTTTGGAGCAGCACATGTGGACATTGTCTTGACGAGTTACCTAAAGTAAAAACAATATTAGATTCAAAACCAAACTTAAAAGTTATTGCTATTGGTCTTGAAGAAGAGGCTGAAGGTTGGCAAAAAGCCGTTTCTGAATATCCAGATTTTATTCATGTGCTTGGTTTAGGTAAATGGAACAATCCTATATCAAATGCTTATGGAGTAGGTGCAACACCAACCTATGTGTTGTTAGATTCAAACAAAACTATAATTGCTAAGCCTTATGAATATAAAGATTTAGAAAAAGTAATTAATTAAGGATCTATTAAGTCTACATCTACAATGTAGTAATTAGTGTCTCCTTGCCAAGGCATGGCTTTGAAACGTTCTTTATAGCTCAATTTTACACGTTTCCCTTCTGATGCTTCAAGCTTTTCTAAAACGGTTTCATCTAATACTGAGAACTGCCAGAGGTTACCTTCTAAACCATCGTTTGATGAACCTACTCTGAGTCCTCCCATATTAAGTTCTCCCTCATGAGTTTTAAATACAATTCCTTTTTTAGAAATTTTAATTAGTTGACCAGCACGTGTTCCTTCTGAGAACGTCCAAGAACAAGCCCATAATGCAAGCAAAAATAATGCAATCACACCAAGTACAACTTTTAAAATAAATCTTTTGAATCTAGATTTAAGACTTTGTTTTTCACTATTTGAGTTACTCATGGATAGAATTATTAGATCATAAAAAACATGTAAAGATACAGAAAACGCTCAGTAAAACAATTATTTCATCTGAGCGTTTGTAAGTGTATTGATTTGCTTTTTAGTCCATATGTGGAATACGTAATACTTGACCTGGATAAATTTTATCAGGATCTGTCAACATTGGCTTATTAGCTTCAAAAATCACAGGATACTTCATAGCATTACCATAATAGTTTTTTGCTATTTTACCTAAAGTATCACCACTTGCAACCGTATGAAACTGTGCTTCTGGCTCTACATGTTCAACTGTCATTTGATCATCAACTGTTGCAATTCCAGCTGTATTTCCAACAACTAAAATTACTTTTTCTCGAGTTGCTTGATTATAAGCCATACCAGAAATTCTAGCCATATCATCGTCTATAAACACTCTTAAGCCTTCAACGTGTAATTCTAAATCTTTAATTGTTCCTTCAAGGTTTCTAGCTGCCGCATCCTCAATCCTTAATTCTTCAATAGCTGCTTTTGCTGTTGCAGCTGCTTTTGCTTCTGCTGCTTCTTCATCTGTAGTTTTACCTATTCCGAAAACTTTAGCTCCTGCGTTTTTAATAAATGAAAATAATCCCATAATGTGATATTGATTTAAAGTTAATAGTTAATTTTAAAGATATCTCTTAGATATCTATCCTTTAGACACACTAATTTTCAAAAAGTCACAACAAAAGAAAACGCCCAGCTCAAATTAATGAGGTGGACGTTTCTGGAAACTAAATAACCAACCAAAATTTAGCTCCTTTTGTTTACCCTTGGGTTATCTTTTTTAGCAGTTTTCTGCTTACGTTTTTTAAGTTCTTCTCCTTCTGTTTTTCTTCCTTCTGCATCAGTCTCTCGTAAGTACTGAATATACCCTCTTCCTGTAAATTCATATACAGTATCTGATGTTGGATGGTACAATTCTATTCTTTGGTCATTTATAACGCTCAATTCGAAGAATTCATTGTCGAAAAAGTCATAATCTAATGTTAATGTTTTTAAGTACATATTATTGCTAATATTTCCTACACCATATATTCCAGTATAATCCCAGTAAATATTATCTGGGTTTCCAATGTTCGTATCTTGAGAACTTCTAAATTCAGAGTCATTTCCTCCAGCTAAAAACTGTAAATAGTTCTCATTATCAAATTCATTTAAAACACCCATTTCACTCGTATACGTTTTTTCCCATGCTTCATATTCTTGAAGGAAGTAATGAATGTTATCATAAAACACATAGTCATAATCAAAATTGCTTCTTTGATATCCATTTAAAAAATAAGACGTGTCGTTGTAAGGATTATATAACTCTATGGTATTATTATCAATTTGATACACATCAAACGTTTGGTAACCATCAATATCATGATACACATCTAAAATCATATCATATGTATCGTAAGTACCAACATCAATTCCAAATCCGTTACCTTGATTTCCAAAACCAACTAAATTGTTATTAGCGTAAACCAATCCGTTTTTAAATGACATTGTAAATGCAATTTGCAAGAAAGGAGTCTCACCAGATCCTAAAGTTTGATTGATATCTACATACCAAAGCTCATAAGAACCCAATAATTGATTTAAAGAAATACCTGGTTGATTATCAAAATCGTTAATAATCACTTCTTCGGTATAACAAGACGTTAAAAGTGTTGCACTTAGAACAAAGCCTAAAAGTATTTTTATCGTTTTCATAATCTTAAATTTTTGGGTTACTATGGTATCTAATCCAAAACGCGTGCCATAAATAGAAGTCTCTATATTTTGTGTATTTTTGAATAACTAAAAAATTGATGATCCATTTATGAATCAACCTTTAAAATACGCCGTTTTTGGAGCAGGAAGTTGGGCAACAGCTATTGTAAAGATGCTTTGCGAAAATTTAGATGAAGTGGGTTGGTACATGCGAAGCGTGTATGCTAAAGAGCATTTACTAAAAGAACAGCATAATCCGAGTTATTTGAGTTCGGTAGAATTTAAAATTGAACAGCTCAAATTAAGTAATGATATTAATGAATTGGCGGAATGGGCTGATGTTTTGATTTTTGTAATTCCTTCAGCTTTTATGCATTCTGAATTAGAAAAACTCTCTGCTGATATTTCTCAAAAAACCATTGTATCTGCCGTTAAAGGGATTATGCCTCAATCTGGATTATTGGTTGGCGAGCATTTTCATGATATTTATAACATTCCTTTTGAAAATATTGCAGTTATTGCTGGACCTTGCCATGCTGAAGAAGTAGCGCTTGAGCGCTTATCTTATTTAACGATTTCTTGTGCAGATGCTGAAAAAGCGCAAACTATTGCGGATACCTTATCTAGTAATTATATCAAAACCAAAATTAGTGATGATATTATTGGTACTGAATATGCTGTAATGCTAAAAAACATATATGCGATTGCTGCTGGAATTGCTCACGGATTAGGTTATGGGGATAATTTTCAAAGTGTACTTATGAGTAATGCTATTCGTGAAATGAAACGTTTTATCAAAAAGATGCACAAAATGAAACGAAACATTAATAACTCAGCTTATTTAGGCGATTTATTAGTGACCGGTTATTCTACATTTTCACGTAATCGTATGTTTGGTAACATGATTGGAAAAGGCTACACTGTTAAATCTGCTCAAATGGAAATGAGTATGGTTGCTGAAGGTTATTATGCTACAAAAAGTGCGCATGAACTCAATCTTAAAAATGTAAAAAAGACGAGATTGCCTATAATTGAAGCCGTTTACGATATTCTTTATGAAAATAAAGATCCTAAAAAAGTGTTTAAGAAATTGACTGATAAATTAGATTAACTACTCTTCTTCAGAGTCTTCAATGAACTCATCCAACTCATCAATTTTTTCTCGAGTTTGATTAATTTTTCTATTCAAAAAATAAGTCCATCCGAAGATAGAAGCCAATGAGAATAGGTTTATCGGAATATAAAGCACAAGAAACCATCTTACCCAATTATGCTCCCAAAACAAATAAAACAACACAACAGAAATTGTTGTTCTTATGAAATATATGATGAGTTTTTTACGCTTATATTCTGGAGAAAGCACTGTGTTTTCTTTAGCTTTTTTTAATTCATCTTCAAATTGTTGTTTAAAATCGTCCATACTTCAATTTAAATTATTTTACCAATACTCCTTTTAATTGCATTAAAGGAATGGTTTGTAAAGCTTTAGAGTTTATAGTATTCTTTCTAAATAGATACGTTTTATCTAGCATCTGATTGCCTTCAAAAAAAGAGACTTTAAATTCGTTATTCAGTTCTAAAACATCATTTTGCATAAACTCAATTTTCGCATAACTCCTTGCAGGCAATAGCTTAATCGTATGACGCATTATAGGTGTAATCTTTTTTTCGGAATAACCATTTGAAACAATTAAAACTGTTTCTAGATCTACATCTTTATTATTAATGATATAAGCATTCCAGTCGTCGGTTTTATATTCTGGATGTTGCTCTTGAACGACAGCTACAAAAACGTCTTCTACATTAGGAATTTCAATATCTTTTCTCATGTCATTTCGTGGGTATTGTGAAATACTTTAATTTAGGCAAAAATAATCCATTTAATATTTCCTAATGAAACAATGTTCAATTTTCCTGCTGCTTTTAATTACAAGTTTAAGTTTTGCTCAAGTTAAAAACGACTCAAAGCTTACCATAGATCAAATTATGCAAGGTGAAGATTTTGTAGGTTATTTGCCTACCGATGTGTCTTGGTCCAACGATAGTAGTCATATCAATTTTAGTTGGAATCCAGATAATGACACCATTAGATCTACGTATCAAGTTAATACTAATTCAAAACAGATTGAAAAATTATCCTTCAATGCTTTAAAAGCAAGAGATAATGATGGTGATTTCTCAAAAGATTACAGTCTGAAAGTCTATCAAAAAAGTGGTGATTTGTTTTTATTGAATATGAAAAACAAAACGACAAAACGTCTTACTAATACTAATGCGTATGAATCGAATCCGCAATTTTCTGGTGATGATAAATCTATTCTTTACGAACAAAACAGTAATCTCTATCAGTGGAAAATAGCAGATGGTACTCTAAAACAATTAACCGATTTTAAATCAGGAAGAGAACGACAAGAAAGTGAACCAAATACACTAGACCAATTGCTCATGGATGATCAGTTAGAACAAATTAACATCTTAGAAAAGCGTAAAAATAAGAGTGATGCTAGAAGCTACAGAAGCGAGCAGATGCAATTGGATAAATTAAAACCTATTTATTTAGGTGATAAAAGTGTATACGGAATTTCAGCAACGCCAGATTTGAAATATGTAGTGTATAACTTATACGCAACACCTAAAGACACGAGAACTATTGTTCCTGATTATGTAACTGAAAGTAGTTACACGACCGATTTAAAAGCGAGATCTAACGTTGGAAGCCCACAGTATACTTACGAGTCTTGGATTTTAAATTTAGAAACAGGAGCGAATTATCAAATTAACACAGATGACATTGAAGGTATTAAAGACAAACCTGAATTTTTAAAAGATTATGCTGAAAATGCAGATGAATATGAAGACACTTACGAAGACGAAAGAGAGGTTAATATCAATAGTTTGATTTTTTCAGAAGACGGAAAAGCAGTTGTCAATATTATTTCTGCTGATAATAAAGACCGATGGATTATGTCTGTAGATCTGAATAATGGTAATTTAAAATTGATAGACAGACAACATGATGATGCTTGGATTGGTGGACCAGGAATAGGATGGTTTTCAGCTGTAGATATTGGATGGACAGACACTAATAATATTTGGTTTAAGTCTGAAAAAACAGGTTATTCACACTTGTATTCTGCAAATGTGAATTCTGGAAAAATTAAAGCGCTAACTCAAGGTGCTTTCGAAATTCAAGAGGTCAGTTTATCAAAAGATCATAAGACGTTCTTTATAACGAGTAATAAAGTAAGTGCACATGAACAGCATTTTTACCATTTGCCCTCAAAAGGAGGAAGCATGAAACAAATAACCTCGCAATTAGGAGGTCATGAGGTTACTGTCTCTCCAGATGAAAAATCTTTGGCTATTCGGTATTCTTTCACAAACAAACCTTGGGAACTTTATGTCATGCCAAATAAAGCAGGTGCAGAAATGACTAAACTTACAACGTCTACTACAAAAGCATTTGATTCTTACAATTGGATTAATTCTGAAATTATAAACTTTACTGCTCGTGATGGTGCAGAAGTACCTGCTACATTATACAAGCCTGAAGCGGCTAAGAAAAATGGAGCCGCAGTCATATTTGTTCATGGTGCAGGATATCTTCAAAATGTTCATCGTTGGTGGCCTTCATATTTCAGAGAATATATGTTTCATAATATTCTAGTAGATAATGGTTATACAGTTTTAGCAATAGATTTTAGAGCAAGTAAAGGTTATGGTCGAGATTGGAGAACTGCGATATATAGACATATGGGTGGAATAGATTTAAACGACCAAATTGATGGTGCTCAATATTTAGTTGAGAATCATGATATTGATAAAGATCGATTAGGAATTTATGGTGGATCTTATGGTGGTTTCATAACAATGATGGCAATGTTTAACTCACCAGATACGTTTAAAAGTGGTGCAGCATTGCGATCTGTTACAGATTGGGCGCATTATAATCATGGTTATACGTCTCCTATTTTAAATACACCTGTTGAAGATCCAAATGCATACAAACAAAGTTCACCATTGTATTTTGCTGAAGGTTTAAAAGGCCATTTATTGATGCTTCATGGAATGATTGATACTAACGTACATTTTCAAGATGTCGTTCGTTTATCACAACGTTTAATTGAACTTAAAAAAGAAAATTGGGAACTGGCAGTTTTTCCTTTGGAAGGTCATGGATTTAAAGAAGGTTCAAGTTGGTCTGATGAATACAGACGAATTTATAAATTATTTGAAACCACTTTGAAAAAGTAAATAAGAATGTGCCTTAGTAATTATAAGGCACTCTTAAACTGCTCTAAGAAGCGTACATCATTTTCACTTAACAAACGAATATCGCTAATTTGGTGAAGTAATAAGGCTATACGATCGATTCCCATACCAAAGGCAAAACCTGAGTATTCTTTAGAGTCGATACCACAGTTTTCTAAAACATTAGGATCTACCATACCACAACCCATAATTTCTAACCAACCTGTTCCTTTGGTCATTTTATAATCGGTTTCGGTTTCTAAACCCCAATAAACATCTACCTCAGCACTTGGCTCAGTAAATGGAAAATACGATGGACGTAAACGAATTTTAGACTTCCCGAACATTTCTGTTGTGAAGTATTGCAACGTTTGTTTTAAATCAGCAAAACTTACATCTTTATCAATATATAAACCTTCTACCTGATGAAAAAAACAATGTGAACGTGCTGAAATTGCTTCATTACGAAATACACGACCAGGTGAAATAGTACGAATGGGAGGTTTATTATTTTCCATATAACGAACCTGAACAGAACTGGTATGTGTACGTAACAATACATCAGGATTAGTCTGAATAAAGAACGTATCCTGCATATCTCGAGCTGGATGATACTCTGGTAAGTTTAAGGCTGTAAAATTATGCCAATCATCTTCAATTTCTGGACCTTCACTTACGTTAAATCCAATACGTGAAAAGATATCTATAATTTGATTTTTTACGATAGAGATAGGATGACGAGCACCAATTTCAATTGGTTCTCCTGGACGTGATAAATCTCCATAAACACCTACAGAATCGTCTTTACTTTCTAACTCTTCTTTTAAGGCGTTTACCTTTTCTTCAGCTGTTTTTTTAAGCTGATTGATGGTTTGTCCGAATTCCTTCTTTTGCTCTTTAGCTACATTTTTAAACTCAGCAAAATAGTCGTTAAGTAATCCTTTTTTACCTAAATACTTGATACGAAATGCTTCAACCTCTTCTTTAGATTGTGCCTTAAATGCTTCTGCTTCTGTTATGAGTTCTTTTATCTTATCTATCATAATACCATGAAAATGAACCGCAAATTTAATGATTTAATTCAGATTTGCGTTAGTGATGGAGGCATTTGTTGAAGCTCTTATATTTGACTTTTCAGCAAATATAAAGCGACTGCCGAGAGCACGACCCTCGTGGTAACGCCCAACTCCTAATCTATAAACTTTGATTCTACAAAATAGTTAACAATAGCATCTTTCATTAAAACACTTTGCTCACCTGCTTTTAAAGGTGGTAACTCTTCTTTAATTTTATAGTGAGGCCAACCATCTTCATCAGCAAAATCGAATTCATAATAACCATAAGGTGCTAGTAGTTTACAAATGGCAATGTGCATTAAATCAATTTTGTGGTCTTTCTTGAATTTACGATCAAGTTGCCCTAACTCTTGTACTCCGATTAAATAAATAATGGCATCTAAATCTAGTTTATCTCCATCTGCAAATTGATCTGATAGTTTTTTTACCACCAAATCCCATCGCTCTTTTAATTGCTCGTCTCTTGCCATATTTTTCCTTTTGAAATGGAATGTTTTGAATTACAATTTGCAAAGTTAATAAACTATAAGCTCTTGAATTGCGTTATTAATTTAAAATGAGAAAATTTATGTACGTTTGTTAAAATTGAAACACTATGGCTTTAATTGATATTATTTTAGGTTCGCTTTTACTCTTTGGACTCATAAGGGGTTTTATGAAAGGTCTTTTTGTAGAAGTTGCATCTTTATTGGCTCTAATTGCCGGTGTTTATGGAGCGATCCATTTTAGTAATTTTGCAGCTGGATTTTTAGACAGTAAATTAGATTGGGATGAAAAATACATCAATATCGTTGCTTTTGCTATCACGTTTGTAATCATTGTTTTGGCCATTTCTCTGGCAGGCAAAGCATTAACTAAGCTAGCAAATTTTGCTGCATTAGGCATTTTAAATAAATTACTAGGTGGTGTGTTTGGAGCTTTAAAAATTGGTTTGATTTTAAGTATATTACTTATTGTTTTTGACAATATGAATAATACCATTCCGTTTGCTGATGAAGAAGATCTTGAAGACTCTATACTTTATGACCCTGTAAAAGGTATGGCTCCAATGATTTTTCCGAGTATTTTAAACAAAGGGAAAGAGGATTCAAATGAAGCTACTGAAGATGACTCTTAAACATAAAAAAACTGCCTATTAATTATAGACAGTTTTTTATTTATGCAGTAAAAACGTTTACACCATTTCTACTTTTCCTGTATGCAGGCTATACACACCTCCTACAATTTGAATCTCTCCATTATCTTCCATTTCTGCTAAAATTGGACTTTTCTCACGAATTCTATCCATCGTAAGCTGTACATTATATTTTACTGTTCTTGCAACAAATGCTTTGTTGTCTGAAGTTGTTAAACCATCCTCTTCTTCCGTTGATTTTCTAACAGCAGGTACAATATTATCAAGCATTGCTGTAATATTTCCTAATTCTACGCCATCACAGGCAGCTTTAACCGCACCACAACTTTCATGACCTAAGACTAAGACAAGCTTACTTCCTGCTACTTTACAAGAGTATTCTAAACTTCCTAAGATATCTACGTTTTCAAAATTACCTGCTACTCTAGCGACAAAAATGTCTCCAATAGCTTGGTCTAAAACTGTTTCAACTGGCACACGAGAATCAATACAAGACAAAACAACTGCCTTTGGGAATTGACCTCCTGTAGTTTGGCTTACTAATGCCGAATTATCAGTAGCTAAAGAATTACCATCAACAAAACGGCTATTTCCATCTAATAAATCTTGTAATACATTACTTGGTGATAATGCGTTTTGTACGTCTTTTGTAATTGCTATATTTTTCATTTGTTTAAGTTTTAATTTAATATTCGTCTTTTATATTTTGTTTTATAAATTCAATACAATCCTTAAAGTTTTTAAAGATGTGTTCATTAGGAATAAAATCTGGTATAATATCAATACGCTCCATCATGTATCTAGGTTGTTTTAATAAACCAGTAAATAACACTTGGACATCATTTTTCTTAAGCTCTTGAAGCATATCTTCCATTGCATATAATCCCGTTTGATCCATATATTGCATTCTACCTAATCGTAATATGACTGTTTTTGCAGTATTTGGAATTTGTAGAGTTAAGGCCTGAAAATCACTAGTTGAACCAAAGAATAAAGGTCCTTTTACGTGTTTGATAAATACTTCTTCTTTTAAGTTTTTAGGAAAATCTACTTCATCTGCCCATGCCTCTTCTTTTAATGATTTGACATCTGAGCGTTCAGCAGTTAAATCTCCTATTTTCTTCATAAACATCAATGAAGCGATTACCAAACCAATACCTACAGCATAAATTAAATCCCAGAAGGTTGATAATAATAATACAATTATCATGACTAATACTTCTGAACTTAACTTAAGTGGCCCCAATTTTAAATCCTTAGGCAAACTTGGTATTGCCTTTAGGCCTTTGTAATCCATTACTCCAATTCCTACAGTAATTAATATTCCTGCTAATACTGCGGCAGGAATTTTAGACGCTACTGGTCCTAATGCCAGCATAATTATTAATAACATCACGCCTGCAATCATTCCAGATAGCTTTGTTTTTCCACCTGCATTAATATTAACAACAGTTCTAATCGTTGCTCCAGCGCCTGGTATTCCTCCAAATACAGCTGCTATACTATTACCAATACCCTGACCAACTAATTCTTTGTTAGGCTTGTGTTTGGTCTTGGTCATATTATCTGCAACCACACTCGTTAGTAAAGAATCTATTGCTCCTAGAAGCGCTAAGGTAAGGGCTGAAAATATGTATGGTGAAATACTTCCGAAACTAAAACTGGTAAACATCTCTAATTTTGGAATTGGAATACCTCCAGGTATTTCTGATATTGGTCTATATCCTAAATTAAAACCATAAGCAATACCAGACATTACAACTAGAGCAACTAATGTACTTGGTACGGCTTTAGTTATTCGTTTAAAGCCATAAATAATAATAATAGTTCCAAGTGCTAATAACAACTCTAACCAATTAATATTCCTTAAAGCTCTTGGTAATACTTTTAATGCTCCAATTGTACCTGAAGCTTCTTTCGCTGCTAATGTTTCAGATTCATTTAAAATTTGTTCTGGAGAAATTTGATGAGCACGCTCAATCGTCTCTTTAAAATTTTCAAGAACCAAAATACCTTCTCCCGCTTCTTCTTTTAATATGTTTTCAAGCATGAGTTCTTCTGCTTGAGGTTTGAATTGCTCTACAAACTCCATATCTTCTTTAGGGTAATATCCTATTGAAGGTAATATTTGCGTTAGTAAAATTATAACACCAATAGCTGTCATAAAACCAGAAACCACTGGATATGGAATATATCGTATGTATTTCCCTAAACCAATCATTCCTAAGCCAATTTGCATTAATCCTGCTAATAAAAAAACAGTTAGGATTATTGGTAGTGCCTTTTCAACATCACCATCATTTGTAGCAATGATACCTGCAATGATAACCATACTCACAGCAGTCATTGGTGCTGTTGGCCCAGAAATTTGAGTGCTCGTGCCTCCAAAAAGAGCAGCAAAAAAACTAATAAAAATCGCACCATATAGGCCTGCTTCAGGCCCTAAACCAGAAGACACACCAAAAGCTAAGGCCAATGGTAATGCTACAATTCCTGCCGTAATTCCTCCAAAAGCATCGCCTTTTATATTTGAAAATAAATTCTTCATAGTTTAGTTGTTGTGTTAATCTTCTAAGTTAGTTTAATTTTTTAAAATATTAAAAAATGCAAAGCCAACTTTAATTAGAAATTAACAAACGCTATAATATTAATTTGATCTCTTCCTGAGGTTTCAAAAAACTGGTTCATATAACCCAATTCTAATCGTAAAGCTTTTGAGAATTCATAACCTAAACCTCCATAGACTCTATTTCTATCAAAAATGGAAGTTTCGGTGTTGAGAAATATCTCGTTATAAGCCGAAAGGTATAATGGGTTCTTCTGATCTTCTTTATATTGAAGTGGTATCCGAATACCTAAAAAATATCTGAAACGCATTTTAAAATCATCTTCAACGAAACGTTGTTCAAACCGGTAACGATGACTTAAACCTACTTTACCGATTTTTTGCTTGGTTGTTAATTGTTGAAAAATACGATGCTCTTCTACAGCTACTTTATCATTAGTTTCATTTATATAGTTTTCAGATAGAATGTAACCATAACCCAATAGAATATTATTGTTGTTTTCGGTTAAATTATAACCTAAACCTGTTCGCAACAATAGTTGTTCTAAATCTCCAATGGCATCATAGTTTCTATATTGCACTTCGTTATGGATATTCCACTTTTCATTGAGTTTCTTATTCCCAATATAAATGAGCCAATTTCCAAGATTACTGTCTTGAGCAATAGCCGTTTTTGGTAATATAAATACCACTAAAAAAATAGAAAATGAGATGAGTTTTAGATATTTCATATGCATATAAAACTTAGTTTATTAAGTGCTCTCTTTCATTTGTAAAAAACAGAGAAACCTTAACATTATTAACAACATCTTTAATTTCAGATGTTATATCCTTTTGCTTTTCAGTATTACCTCTATTCACACACAATAAATTGACCTTATTTTTTATCAAATAACTTGAAAGCTTTTTAAATGTATTGTCATTTTTCTCAAACACATAATCTACAGTTTTATTAGTTGTACTTACTAATTTCTCTCTAGTTGAGTTTGTTTTTTCAACAATATTAAACGACTTCAAAGATTGCTCTGTTTGACCTATTAATTCGTCAGTAAACTTCAATCCTAATGGTTGCTTTTCATTATTAAAAAAGCCCAACGATAATTCTTTCCCTGGCTCTAAACCATAAGTGTCTGACGCTATCATTAAAGCGCCTTTGTGCGTGTTTAAAACAAACTCTGTAATACTATCTCCAATAAAACTCAACGTTTTTGGTTTCCTTTTTCCTAAAACAATGACATCTGGTTGCGCTAACTTAATAGCGTTTTCAATTTCATTTTTCACATTACCAAAAGCAAAAGACGTCTTAATGTTTACATCGTATTCTTTTAAAATAGGTGCTACAAAATTTTGTATTTTCTTCTCAACAGTAATGTGCTCTTTATTTATCGTGCGCATAGCAGATAATTGACTATCGGTTTCAATAATATCTGTTGGTTTTTTTACATGAAAAAACTCAATATCTGCATTTATCATCTTAGACAAGCTAATCGTGTTTTTTAATGTGCTTTTGGTGCCTTCTTTTAAATCTGAAAGCACCAATATTTTATATTTATTTTTCATATTGTTTTGAGTTTAGGACGCTTTCGGTCTTAGTTTAAAAAATTCAATAAAACTATCTGGATTTTCAACAATTCCACGTTCAGAAATCAATTGAATATCGATGTGTCGCTCTTTAGCTTTAAATGCAAAATCATCTAAAATTTCAATAATATCATTGTCTAAGTATCGAGTCTTTCGAACATCCAATTCTAAATGGGTGTCTCTAGGTAAGCTATCTAATTCTTTTAGAATCGCTCCTTTATTAAAAAACGTAACCTCTTCGGCAAGTGTCATCTTTATTTTATGCTTCCCATTACTTTTATCTTCAATATGTAAGAAGTGAGAGTTTTGGAAACTCTTGATTAATATTACAACAACACCAACAGTTAACCCTAAACCAATTCCCCAAAGTAGATCAATAAATACAATCCCTAAAACCGTCACAAAAAATGGTATAGATTGTTTCCATCCTAATTTGTACATTTTCATAAATAATGATGGCTTAGCTAATTTAAACCCAACAATAAATAAGATTGAAGCTAAGACAGATAACGGAATCATATTTAATAATCTCGGAATCAAAATCACAGAGATTAACAATAAAAATCCGTGTATGATTGCAGACATTTTACTACGTCCTCCAGATTGGATGTTCGCTGAGCTTCGCACAATTACTTGAGTAATTGGTAAACCGCCTATCATACCTGAAATGATATTTCCAGTTCCTTGAGCTAATAACTCACGGTTAGTGGGTGTTACATTTTTGTGAGGATCAAGCTTGTCTGTTGCTTCAACGCAAAGTAAGGTTTCTAAACTCGCTACAAGAGCAATCGTAAAAGCTACAATCCATATTTCATGATTTGTAATAGCCGAAAAATTAGGAAAACTAAACTGTCCTAAAAACGAATCAACACTATCAGGAATAGGCACACTTACTAAGTGTGAAGATTCTATTGCTAACGTTGAATTTCCTTGTGTTGCAACAAAAAATATAATCCCCAAAACAACAGCAACTAAAGGTCCTTGAATAATTTGGAAAATTTTACCCTTTTTAGATAATATTTTATCCCAAAGTAATAAAATAGCTAGTCCAAAAATTCCTATAATTGTTGAACCTAATTGGATATGATCAAAAATATTTAGCAATTGAGTCGTGGTGTTTTCACCATTTACATTAAACAGAGTAAACGCCTTGTCATATCCAAAAAAGTGTGGAATCTGTTTTAAAATAATAATAATTCCAATACCTGTAAGCATCCCTTTAATAACAGACGATGGAAAATAATATCCAATAATACCTGCTTTAAGAAAACCAAATATTAACTGAATAACTCCTCCTAAAACAACCGCAACTAAAAAGTTTTCATAACCTCCTAAAGTTCCAATTGCTGTTAATACAATGGCAGCTAAACCTGCTGCTGGCCCACTAACTCCAATTTTAGAGCCACTTAATCCTCCAACAACAATTCCACCTACAATTCCAGCAATAACACCTGAGAAAAGTGGTGCTCCACTTGCTAATGCAATACCTAAACATAATGGTAATGCGACAAAAAACACGACTATACTTGCTGGCAAGTCGTTTTTAATAGTTTTAAACATATATAAATTCATTTATACCATTGAAATCATTCAATAGCAAATTTTTAATAATTTTTGAGGACAAAGTTGTCCGTTTTTTAAAAATTATAAAATGAATTCGGGAGGTGGGAAAATTAAATTAAGATGAGGTTTTTGATAGGTTTTAAAAGCATACTCTAGATGCTCTCTATTCTTTGAAGTAATAAAACTTTCTATTGAAGTGTCTACCTCAACAACAAATTTTTCAAATTCTTTATTCCCTTCTTTACCTTCTTTTTCTTCCTCTTCCTCAGAAATATCATAGAAAAAAGAGATATCAATTGAATCGTCTATTGCCATCAACACAGTTGGCGCTAAAGCAAGCGACAAAAATAAGAATGAAAAGAAAATGGCTAGAATACTTTTGTTCATGGTTGAATTCGAAAGAGCAAATATAAAGTTTGATTTTGATAATTTTGTTAATTATTATCTAAAAAGTCTTCAACATTTTAATATCATCATTAGCTATCCAACCTGTTTTTCCATCAGAAAGCTTAATTTTTTTCCAATTACTTACCGTATCTAAGACTTGAACTTTAGTTCCTTCATGAAGCACAAAAGCTTCTGAGCTTCTTAAATTTGGTTCGCTTTTAATCTTTGTTTCCTGAGCAAAAACAATTGCTGGTTGATCATTATTAACCAATTTAAACTTATGAAAAGCAAAAATTAATGCTGCAATAGCAAGAAGTAAGGACGCATTACTGGTAACAAAAGCCAATCGTTTTTTTGATGTGGAATATGTGAAGTAGTAAACTATAAAAAACACTACAAAAAGCGCAATAAGTACAACAGATGTTTTAGCCCAAGCGTCAAAACTCATCATGTTAGTGACATTTTTTATAAGTTTTGATATTCCAACTTCTGGAACTGAATCTATAGCATCAACCGTCATATTTCTAGCAAAAGCAATATTGTTTTGGATGTCTTTATCGTGTGGCTTTAACAACAAGGCCTTCTCATAATAATAAATACTAGGTGCTATATGATTCAGCTTATAATGTGCATTTGCCATATTGAAATATAGTTCTGCAGAATGCTCACCTGAGTCAAAAATTGTTTTATATTTTTCTAAAGCTTCAGTGTAATTTGCGTCATTATATAAAGCATTTGCCTCATCAAAAAGTTGATTGTTTTGAGCAAATGTTAGTGTGCTGCCAAAAAACGCTAATATGTAAATTAGTTGCTTCATTAATGTTTTAACTATCTCAGTTCTTTATCAATTATTGAAATTGTTTTAGCTGCCTTGTCGTAATCTTGTTGCATTTCCACATTAGTAATTGGTGTGTATCTTGCCAATTCACAATGCTCAAGGACTGTCTCTTATACACATCTGACGCTGCCGACGATCTACTCTGTGTAGA
>OLHJ01000281.1_pt1 | contig 17409 bp, 12 predicted proteins | sample 1609491 | NCBI WGS metagenome assembly OLHJ01 (sample SAMN05416861, study PRJEB24817) | seawater metagenome | isolation source: Sea water | place: Canada:Atlantic | collected 2013-11
CTAAATCATCTCCATTTAATTGAAATACATCCGCACCTTGATCGTCTGTATTATCCATATAAGGAGTTAAGTCTACTGTTCCCCCATCTACAAGTTCTAAAGAGTTTACATTTAAAGTTAATGCTTGAGCATCTGTATTGTCCATATAAGGAGTTAAGTCAACTGTTCCTCCATCTACAAGTTCTAAAGAGTTTACATTTAAAGTTAATGCCTGAGCATCTGTATTGTCCATATATGGAGTTAAGTCAACACTTCCTCCATCTTCAAGATCTAAAGAGTTAACATTTAAAATTAATTGTTGATCATCTGAGCCCGATGAGCCTGTTGTAAAAGCTGCCCAAGCTGCTCCATCCCAAACATATAAGGTTTGATCATCTGTATCATACACCATTAAGCCTTCATCTGTAGTAGTTAATGCTACACCTGATGCTGGTAAAGTTTCCATAGCGGTTCGCTGTACTGTTGTAACTCTATTTATTAAAAACCCTTTATCTACATCTGCTAATTCTAAAGATGCGTTTTGATTTGGTGCTGTTGTACCAATACCCACACTTACTCTATCTGTTGTTGTTACACCACCTAAAACCATACTATTACTAGCTGTTGTACTTGCTCCTGCACCTATCGCAGTTGCATAAGTTATTTGGTCTGAAACCGCTGTTTGGTCTCCTATTGCAGTAGTAAATTGCCCTAAAGAATTAGACATATAACCAATTGCAATAGAACTTGAATCTGCTACTGCTTCTCTACCAATAGCGGTTGCATTACTATAGGTTGTACTTGCAAGTTTACCAATAGCTATCCCATCTATATGAGTAGTATTTGCTTCACGACCTATACCTATAGCTCCAACACCAGTAACATCAGTTAAATAACCAATAGCTATACCATCATTATTATCTGCATCAGAAAAAGCACCAATAGCTATAGCTCTATGTCCAAAGGTCTCTGCATCGTAACCCAGTGCCACAATATCATCACCTCCACTATTAGCAAATGCCCCTACATATAATCCTCTATCATAATTACCTGACGAACTTCCAGCTATAGGGTCTCCATCACCAGGATAATAACTTGTACTTGTTAATTGATCTGCTCCATATCCCAATGCGGTATTATACGAACCTTCTCTATTCCCTGAACCTGCGCCAGTACCAACATAGGTGTTGTACCAGGCTCTTCTTGATGCTGTTTGATTATTGGTTCTATTATTATCGTACCCAGCATAAGCCCCTATAAAAGTAACCCCAGTTGCATACTCAGATCCTGCGCCAGAACCAGCTCCAACAAAAGTATTCCATCTTCCTGTCGAATTATCTATACCTGCAGAATCACCTACTGCGACATTATGGTGTCCATCTCTATTATCATATCCAGCTTCACTACCAAAAAAAGCATTACGATAACCAGTAGTATTTGTTCTACCTGCTGTACTCCCTACAAATGTATTATCACTTGCGGTAGTATTATTATATCCAGAATCTTCTCCAATAAAAACTAAATCATCTCCTGTTGTATTATTTAATCCTGCTTCTTCTCCAATAAATGTAACATCAGAGCCAAAAGTATTATTATACCCAGCCCTTGTACCAATAAATACACCATCTGTGTCTGTACTCATATAGCCAGCTCCTTCACCAATAGCAGTATTATCTTGCCCTGTTGAATTGGTATAACCCGCTTCATGACCAATATAAGTGTTTTGTTGGCCTGAAGTATTATTATACCCAGCATTCATACCTACCATAGAATTTAATCTACCAGAAGATATATAATGACCAGCAGAATCCCCAATCATGATATTATTGTCCCCAGAAGTTATATTCGCTCCTGCACCAGCCCCTAAAGATTCATTATTAATTTGAGCTATTAAGGTGGTTTGGCTATTTATAAAGAAAGCAGCAATTAATAGTAATAGTAGTTGTTTTTTCATTTCAATAATTTTATTAGTTAGATATAAAATTTGGTATAGTTCAAATATAATATTTTATAATTAAGTTCTTGCCTAAATGGCAGACTAGATTTTAACAAAAAAAGTAATTTTTAAAAGCTTTGTTAACAGCGAATTACTGTGATAAATGATGTTGTTTTATAATTAAATTAAAAAAACATGAAATAAAAAGTTCGTAGTTTTAATAAATCTTGTAATTATGAAGATTATATGGTTATAAAAAACACATTAATTTGAAAAAAGAAAACTCCATACTTTACGGTCTACTTATTACAATCTTGCTAATTTATTGCTGCGGTCTATTTTTTCCAGACTATTTTTGGGCAACACATTTTATTGCATTTACACCTCTAATATTTAAAATTGTAATCTTATTTTTAATAATAAGTTTATTCTTAAAAATTTACTTTTCAAAAAATGAAGATCTTTCTAGAGAAGTGAAATTTGTTTTAAATAATAAAACAATAAGTGTTTTGGCTATTGCTTTTATGGCTTTAGCTATGTTATTCCCAATGGTTAAGGATTTTTATGGAGATGCCTATAAATTTAATTCTTTTCTAACCATTATTCCGTCAACTATTCCTGATGGGACAAATGAAAAATTCTTCACTTTTAGTTTGAGTCCTTGGGCTGGTGAAGGCACTATTCTTGCTATGGTAACCTATATAGCTTACTTTATACAAGTAACTTATAAAACTGCCTTTGTAATTTTTGATGCCGTTTTTGGAGGCCTTTTTATAATTACCTGGTTGCATTTTATAAAAAACTTTATAAAGACTGCTACTTGGAGATTTATTCTTGGTGTTTTAGGATTTACAGCCCCTTTTATATTAGTATTCTTTGGGCATATAGAAATCTATGCCCCAATATTTTTCTTTATTTTATTATGGATTTACTTAGCATTGCTATTTATAAAAAATGAAAAGAATAAGATCTTTTGGTTATTGTTTCTTGTGACGATAATTAGTATAAAACTTCATTCTATTTCCCTTTTGTTAACTCCAGCTCTAATGGTCATTATTTGGAAAAAATATAAAGGAAATTATCCCAATTGGAAACAAATAGGAATTTATATGATAAGTCCTATCTTTATAATTGGTGGTCTACTCTACTTTTTTGTTTTTAAAGACCATATAGATGATAGAAGTTTGCAGACTACAGCAATGGCTTTTGATCATATTTTTTTACCCCTATTTTCTCCACCAGCACCCCTAGATAATTACAACCTTTTTAGTTTTAATCATATTTTCGATTTCTTTTCAGTTCTCTTTTTATGGTCACCTCTAGCCCTATTTTTAGTACTCTACATCACAATAATAAAATATAAAGAAATTAATTGGAATGCTCCAGATATACTAATTACAGGCCTATGTCTTTTTCTGTTTTCTGCATTCTTATTTATGGTGAACCCCTTATTAAGTCTTCCTATAGATTGGGATTTATTTTCGCTACCTGCTCCTTTTTTATTAGTTTTTCTAGGTGTTTTAGTATCTCATGTAGAATTACGTTTTTCAACAAAAAAAATAGGCTATGCCTCATGGATTCTCGTTATTATTAGTTTTCCAATTTTTATTGTTCATCAATCGGAAACTATGCTATCCAAAAGATTAGAAAGTTTAGGGGTTCGTATCTTTTCTACTTATTATGAATGGACTGCCAAAACAATAGAAAGCGCCTATTCTCTAGACGATGAATACAAAATGAACCGTTACGATAGAGGCGATAAATTACTAAATAAATTAAAGCCAAAAGCCAAGAAAGAAATCGATTATGAATATAGTAGTTTATTAATAGATCAAGGGAGATATTATTTGAGAATTAGGGGAAATTCAGAAAAGGCTATAGAATTATTTAATGAAGCTCAAACCTACGATACTGCATATAATGCTAAAATATTATCCTTAGAAGCTTACTTTAATTTAAAACAATATCATAATGCATTTGAAGTATCTAAAGAACTCGTAAACTTACAATACCCAGATCCAAAAAAAGCATTAAAGATTTACATACATTGTGGCTTAGAATATAATAAGTATAAGGATGTTTTTGAAGCTTGTAAAGCGTATGTAAGAAATTGGCCCGAAGACGAAACTGTAAGTGAAGTTTATAAAAGGTTGTCTGAAAATGATCGTATTGGAGAGTTAAAATTTTTGTTTCAAAACAGTAATAGGTAATGGCAAAAATCCTAGGAATAGCAGCATTTTATCATGATTCTTCAGCTACAATAGTCATAGATGGTGAAGTTATTGCTGCTGTACAAGAAGAACGCTTTACAAGAGAAAAACATACAGAAGCTTTTCCAATTCAGTCTATAAAATATTGTTTAGAAGAGGCCGGATTAACAATTGATGAGTTAGATGCTGTTGTCTTTTATGATAAGCCAATGTTGACTTTCGAAAGGATATTAGAAACCTATTATGCTTTTTCACCAAAAGGATTGATCTCTTTTCTAAAAGCAATACCAATTTGGTTAAATGAAAAATTGTTTTTTAAAAAACAATTATATGATGGCTTAAAACAAGTTGAAAATTATAACAAAAAAAAGATAAACCTATTATTTACAGAGCATCATTTATCTCATGCTGCAAGTGCTTTTTATACCTCTCCTTTTTCTAATTCTGCAATATTAACTATAGATGGTGTTGGAGAATGGTGTACTGCATCTATAGGACATGGAAAGAATAACAACATCACGATTAATAAGGAAATGCACTTCCCGCATTCTGTGGGTTTGCTTTACAGTGCTTTTACTTATTTTTTAGGTTTTAAAGTTAATTCTGGTGAATATAAACTTATGGGATTAGCTCCTTATGGTGAAGAGGATTCAGAACAAACAAATTCATTTATAGAAACAATAAAATCTATACTAGTGGATATTAAAGAGGATGGCTCTATATGGATGGACCAATCTTATTTTAACTATGCCACTGGTTTGCGAATGGTGAAGGATAAAAAATGGAATAAACTATTCGGTTTTTCAAGAAGAAAAGAAGAGTCAGACATTGAGCAACACCATTGTAACTTAGCTTTTGCCATTCAAAAAGTTACAGAAGAGATTATTATAAAAATGGCTAAAGAGGCTAAGAAGATTACAGGGTCTCCTAATCTTTGTATGGCTGGCGGGGTTGCATTAAATTGTGTTGCAAATGGAAAATTACTAGAAGAAGGTTTGTTTGAAAACATATATATACAACCTGCTTCTGGAGATGCAGGAGGTTCTTTAGGAGCTGCACTTGCTGCAAGTAATATGTATTTTAAGGACCCTAGAATTCTTGATGAGAATAAAGACCAAATGAAAGGTACTTATTTAGGTCCTGAATATTCAAACAAGGAGATAACCTTAATGAATCGCAAGGAAAAAGCAGTAAGCAGCTATTATAAAAACTTCGATGACCTTATAGAAGAAATTACAACTAAAATCTCTTCAGGGAATGTTATAGGCTGGTTTCAAGGAAGAATGGAATTTGGACCAAGAGCATTAGGAAATAGAAGTATTATCGCAGATGCCAGAAATCCTGAAATGCAAAAAAAGATAAATCTAAATATTAAAAACAGAGAAGGATTCAGACCTTTTGCCCCTTCAGTTTTACTAGAAGAAGCTTCCAAATATTTTGATATTAAAAAGGATTCTCCTTATATGTTATTTGTTGCTCCATTACTAAAAACGTTGCGTAAGAATAATTTAAATGAAGATAAAAATTTAAGCTTTTGGGATAAATTATATCAGACAAGAAGTGATTTTCAAGCCATAACACATTTAGATTTTACCTCTAGACTTCATACCGTAACAAAAAGCACTAATGAGAAATATTGGAAGTTATTAAAAACTATTAAACAAAAAACTGGTTATGGAATGCTAATAAATACTAGTTTTAATGTTAGAGGAGAACCTATGGTTTGTACCCCTTATGACGCTTATCGATGTTTTATGAATTCAGATATGGATTATTTAGTAATCAATAATTTTGTATATTTCAAAAAAGATCAATTAGATTGGCAAAACAAGGAGAAATGGAAAATTGATTTTAATAAAGACTAATTTCTAAAAACAAAAATGGACTTATTAAAAGACATTGTATTATTTATAATGGAGCGAAAAAAATACTGGTTAGCTCCAATTATTGTGGTTTTATTTATATTAGGCTTATTAATTGTATTTGGGGGCAGTAGTGCTGCAGCCCCATACATATACTCATTATTTTAAGGATGCAAAAAGCAAACACAGACCCTCTTAAAACTATATTAATAATTGTCTTAGGCTTAATTATTTTATATTTTAAGTTTCAGTACAATTGGATATTATTTATTGCAGTAATCATCACTATATTAGGTTTAATTTCAAAAAAGGCGAGCGAAATAATAGATTATTTATGGATGCAATTAGCTTGGCTATTAAGTTTAATAGTACCAAAAATTATTTTAAGTGTATTTTACTATTTACTATTATTCCCAATGGCATTAATATCTAAAGTATTTGGAAATAAAAATGGAATTGTATTAAAAAATAACCGGAACAGTTTTTTTTTAGATGTAAATAAAGAATTTAATAAATCGTCTTTTGAAAAACCATGGTAACATAGAAATTTAAAAATAACGATAAAACTTTTCGTTAGCGATTTTTAAAATTTCTTTATCCCCCCTACTATTACCATAAGCATAAATATAATCGGATGTTTTTAAATTATATTTTTCATTAATTCGAGAAACTTTTTCTGGACCAATACAATTATTTCCTTTTAGTTTCCCTGTTAGCTTATTGTTTTTGAATTCAATTTCGGTAGCTATACAATCAATCTCCAAACGCTTACACCACGGCTCTAACCATTGCGAAATGGATGCAGAAACAACCACTACTTGGTGTCCTTGCTCTTTATGCCATTCGATTCTTTTTAGAGCTTTGGGGCGAATGGTTTCATTTAATGGCGATTTAGAATATTGTATTCCTAATTCTGAAAATCTATCTTGATCCAAATCTTTATAAAAATAAGTCAAGAGTTTTTCTTTTAAAAATTGCCCAGAATTTATACTAAGGTAATAACCAATAATTGATATAAAATTAACGATAATACCAATCCAAACTTTTTTTTTGCCTTCCGTAAAAATTATAAAATCAATAAAACTATCTTTTTTAGTTATGGTTCCATCAAAATCAAAGAAAGCAATAATCATAAGTTTAATTTTTTAAATATAAACTCTGGTATTAATCGTATGATACACATAATGTATTTCCATACCCATTTTATGTATACATTGTTTTTTTTGTTTTTATGAGCCTTAAATACTTTTTTAGCTAATACATCGGGGCTTATAGACAAAGACTTTGGCAAGTCTAAATGTGAGGTCATTTTTGTATAAACAAAACCAGGTTTTACTGTTAAAACATGAATATTATTTGAATGAAGCCTTGCTCTCAATCCACTTAAAAACTGAGTAAATCCAGCTTTAGCACTACCATAAAAGTAATTACTTTTTCTTCCTCTCTCCCCTGCTACAGAGCTAATACCAATAATAAAACCTTCTTTAGCTTCTTCAAAATAATTTGCCAAATGACTTAAAATGGTGACACAGCCAATAAAATTGGTATTCAATATATTTAATAACTCCTCCGTATTATTCTCTGCAAGTTCTTGACTCCCTAAATATCCTACACAACAAATTACACCATTCGGTTTTGTTGTTAAATTTGCTACAAATGAATTGTTTGAAATAAAATCTAAAGCATCAAAATGTTTTAACTCTACCGAAATTAAATACTTTAATCGCAACTCTTCTGCAAAAGTATTTAGTTCTTCTATCTCTCTACCAGCCAAAATTAAATGATATCCATGGCCAGCGTATTCTAAAGCAATTGCTTTAGCTATGTCACTTTTTGCGCCAAGTATAAGGAGGTTTTTCATTTTAATTTATTCATTATATCTATTTACAAACCTAATCTTTTAGATTGTAAAGATTGTAATTTTTCAAGATCATACTTCTTTCTAACTTCATTAAATTCTTTTATCCTTGGATATCCTTTTTCAAAGAATGTTTTACTCATTCTTCCATCTTTAGCCAAATATGCTCTTCCGTTATATTCTGAAACTATAACATCTAATTTATCCAAAAAAGTCCATAAACCTTTATTTACTTTAAAGTCCATTGCAATAGTATAGCCTTCCATAGGAAATGAAAGGTGATTTTCATTCTCTTTTCCTAACAGTTTTAAAATGGTTAAATACGAAATATGTTTACTGCTTTGTACTTCAGATAGAATTTTAAAAATTCCTTGGTACCCGTCCTTCTTTGGAATTACAATCTGATATTGTACAAATCCTTTTTTTCCATAAATCCTATTCCAATTATCAATACTATCCAAAGGATAAAAAAAGCTGTTTAGATGAACCTTACTTTCTTTATTTGCATTTCTTATAAAGTAGTATAAATTATGAAGCTTTATACTAATACTATTTAGTATAAATGAAGGGAAATACTTAGGAATACTTATTTTCTTTGAAGTAGGATTTTCAAAATTATCATCTGTTGCATGTTCCCCTAAAAATGTAATTGCTTTGCCTAAACTTGAATTTTTAGACATACCATCTATCCAAGAAACTAAATAAGTGGAAGTATCGAAGTTTTCAAATACTTTAAAGGTTTCTTCTAGATTTGTTGTTGCAACTGTTTTTTGATTTATATAAGCGCTTTTTATAGGTTTTAAGCGGAAAGTCACTTCCGTAATTATCCCCGTAAGTCCCATTCCTCCACAAGTTGCCAAGAAAAGTGAAACATTTTCTGTTTTGGAACAAGATATTAAAGTTCCATTTGGAATTAGAACTTTTAAACTCATTATAAATTCGCTAAAACAACCTGCTTTATGATGGTTTTTTCCGTGAACATCTGCAGCTATTGCTCCACCTAAAGTAATAAATTTTGTTCCTGGACTAATTGGCAAAAACCATTTATAGGGTGTGATTTTATTAATGACTTCAGATAATAACAATCCAGATTGACATTGCAAGATTCCTTTTTCAGAATCAAAAAAAATGATTTCTTTTAAATTATCCGTTTTTACAACATTATCATTTAACGAACTATCCCCATAACCTCTACCATTAGCATTAACAATAAACTCCTCATCTTTTAATAAATTAGGAATCTTACCATTTTTAAGATAATGCAAATGAGAATTTATATTAAAATAATTTCCCCATGATTTTAAGTTCTTTAAAAGTGGTTTTTTGTCTTTCATATATAATGAACAATTATAAAAGTAAATGCCCATAAGGTAATTATCAATTGTAATTTCCAATCACTTAATACAATTCCTGTTGGGTCTTTATATCCTTTATGTTGTTTTAGTAGTTTAAAATACCTATAAACGCCAAGCAATACAAATGCATTTGTTATAATTATTAAAGGGCTCCCTATACGTTCTACAACACTATCGTTTATTGTATATATAAAATAAGTGATACACAACAGAGTAGAAATAAACAGTAAGATATTATTGATCATTTTCAAGGAAAACAATTCAATATTTGCAGGTTTAATATTGGTATGTTCAGACAAAACATAATCGGATCTCCTTTTCGAAATCCCTAAAAATATAGATAAAATAAAGGTCATTATCAATATCCAGTTGGATGCTGGAATGTTAGTAGCTATACTTCCTATAAAAATTCTAATAATAAAACCCAATGAGATTACTAATACATCCACAATAGGAATTTTTTTAAGAAATAAGTTATACAGAACATTAATCCCTAAATAAGTAAGAAACGCATAAACTAACAAAACATTTATACTACTAACTATTACAAGGCTTAATGCAATTAGAACTGCCCCTATAATCGAAGCTTTTTTTACAGAAATTATGCGGGAAGCAATTGGGCGATTTTTTTTAGTAGGATGTAATCTATCCAATTCTAAATCGTAAATATCATTAAAAATATAGACTCCACTAGTCAATAAACAAAATAGTACAAATACGATTAGAGCCTTAAAAAAGGTTGGGGAATTAAATTGAAAATCAAAAAATAAGGCTGCGAAAATAAAAAGGTTTTTCACATAATTATCCACTCTCAATAATCTAAAATAAGTTGTAATGCTATTCAATTTTCAGGTTTAATGAATTATTGATATTTTCTTTTTCATTTATTAAATTAACATCCTCTGGGTATAACATTAATCCTTTTTCTATTTCATTTAAGGCGGTTTTAAAATCTCCTCTATCTTTATAAATAGAACTCCTTATTAAATAGATCAATATGTTGTTTGGATCCATTTTTTCTGCTCTACTTAAATCATATAAAGCATCTTCAAATCTTGATTGATTTATAAATATTTGACTTCGATAAATATAAACTAAACTCTCGTTATCGTTTAATTTTATAGAAGAATTAAAATCTTTAAGTGCGCTATTATAATCCCCATTATTAAAGAATAGAATACCTCTCTCTTTATAAGTATTTACTGTAGATGAACCTTGGAATATCACTTTATTAAAATCCTCTATTGATTTATTAATTTGACCTGTTTCTCTATAACATATTGCCCTCACAAAATAAACATTAGAAATAGTATCGTTGATAGATATAGCAGTATTTGCATCTATAATAGCTTCGTTAAATTTTTGATTGTTTTTAAGTAAGGTTGCCCTATTTAAATAAGCAAATGGATTTTTTGGCTGTATGGAAATTGAAGTAGTAAAATCTAATAAAGCATCTTCGAATCTATTCAAATTAGAATTTAATATCCCTCTATTTTGATAGGCTTGAAAAAAATCATCTTTATTAGTTATAGCTTCAGAATAATTTAATAATGCTTTTTCATTATCACCCCATCTATCATAGATATATCCTTTATTATAATAAGCTAAATAATAATCAGGTTTAAGTTTTAAAGCTAATTTACAATCTTCTAAAGCTTCCTCAAGTCTATTATCTTTTATTAGAAAAGCAGATCTATTTACATAAGAAACAAAGTAGTCTGGGTAATATTCTATGACTCTTGTCCAAACTGTTTCAGAATTTTTCCAAGTTTTAGAATAAGAAATAGTTTTAATGGAAAGGAAGGTAAAAAAAACAATAGTGAATAAAATTGTCGCCTTTTTAAATTTCGGTTTATTTTCAAATACCCAAACTAATCCTGATGAGAAAATAAAGAAAAGTCCAAAATATGGCAAATAAGTAAATCTGTCTGCGGTAACTGATATTGCAAAAGACAAGACCTGTATTACAGGAATTAAAGTGATAAAAAAGAAGCCAAAACCAAAAACTAATACTCTATTTTTTTTAATCTTCGTAATACAAAAAGTCACTAATAACAAAACTGGTATTGCAGAGGCGGTAAAATACCATGGCACAGGGTTACCAGATGGAGTTGGATATGGATGCAAAGAACATAACTGATATGGAATTATCAACTTTATTAAGTAAACCAAGTAGCCATAAAACCCAACACTTAAAGAATCTATTATTGAGTAAAACTCTCTAAATTGTAGTGCTTCCCCCATTTTCTGGGCTTTAATAGAAATAATGGTAAATACAATGCTTAAAATAAAAAGTGGGATTTTTTCAAGAATTAGAAGTTTTAAATCTTTTCTTTTATTCAAATAATCCATAGCTAACAAAACAACAGGAAAAGTTAATGCAGATCCTTTTGATAATAGAGATAAAATATAAAATAAAATGCACAATATAAAATACTTCCATCTAGAAGTGTTGTATTTAGGGTCTTGATAATTAAAGTACATGATTAAGCCTAGTATATAAAACAGGGTATACAATAGATCTTTACGTGCAGTTACCCATGCGATTGCTTCCATATGCATTGGGTGAATACTAAACAATAAACTAGTTAGAAAAGCAATTTTTATATTTTTAGAAAGCTTGAAACTTAAATAGTAGACCAATCCAACAACAGTAAGATGAATTAACAAATTTGTAAAATGAAAAATTCTAGGATCTAGTCCTAAGATACTATAATCTACTGCCCAAGAGAGCAATACAATAGGATTATAAGACCCATTAACTTGTAAAGTAGTAAACATTAATTGTATACTCTCCCAAGATAATTTCTTTATCATTGGGTTTTCGATAATATAAATGGGGTCGTCTAAATTAGTCCAACCATTCATTAAAGTTGGCAGCAGAACTAAAAATGATAGTACTAGAACACTAGCAAAAAAACCATTTTGTTTACTCATAAGTTAATTGAAAACACATCCAACGAAAATAATAGTAAAAACCAAGAATCACTATCAAAAATTAATAAATTCTATTGCCGATAAATTTGGATGGATCGTTTTATTTCAAGTATTTTTGAGTTACTATTATAAAAATTCATATTAAACCATATGCATAAATATATACAATCAAGAACCTTTTACTTTGTTCTAGCATTTTGTATTTTTTCTATGTATTTATTTGGTGCTATATGGCCCGATATTTTTTGGTCTACTCATTTTTTAGCGTTTATACCTGCCCTAGGAAAATATTCATTTTTAATTATTACTTCCTTAATAATACTATATGCTTATAAAAGTGAAGACCGTAAACTAAACCTCCGTTTTTCGCTAAATAATAAGAGTATTCTTATCCTTAGTATAATTGCTGCCTTAATTTTCTATTATTTAAATATTGCCAATGATTATTATGGAGATGCAAAAAATTTCAATCCTTTTTTAGATCAAAAATTATTAGAAATTAAAGATGGTTTATGGAAAGAACTATTCTCTATTCAATTTAAAACAGGTCATGCAAGGTGGGGGGTATTTAATTTATACAGTTTAGTTTCCTATGTATTAAAAACAGATATGTATCAAACTTTCAAAATAATGGATGCATTGTTTGGTGCTGGCTATGTATATGTTTGGCTACATGCGATTAACAGGTATTCAAAAAATACGAATACCAATTTTATTCTAGCATTAATTGGATGCTTTTCTCCAGTTCTTTTAATTTTTTGTGGGCATTTAGAAACCTATGGTTTTGTATTGTTTCTATTAATGGCATGGGGATATCTATTTGTACGTGCTTTTAATGAAAAAAATAAATTTTTACTATGGCTTTTAATTCCTTTATTTATTATTTGCGTACGATTTAATACCCCATCGATAGTATTATTACCAGCATTAATTTTATTATTTATTCACTTTTACTTTAAAGATAACCCCAAAGTAAATGTCTTATTTGAATTGAAAAATTTATTTAAATATATTTTAATTCCATTATTCATACTTGGTTTAATAAGTTACTTTTTCATTTTAGGAGATTATAATGATTCTAGAATATTAAATAATGAAACTAAAGATATCGATCGCTTATTCCTGCCTTTACTTTCCCCAGAAGTACCGTTGGACACTTATAATTTACTAAGTTGGAATCATATTTCCGACTTCTTTATGAGTTTCTATTTCTGGTCTCCGGGCCTGTTATTTCTTATTGGCATTATAATAATCAACATAAAAAAGATTAATTGGAACAACACTTTACTCCTACTCATACTATTAACTATTCTATTGTTTCTAGGTTTTCTTTTTATGATTAATCCTTTAATGTCATTACCAATGGATTGGGATTTATATATTTTACCAATTCCTTTTGTGTTAATATTCTTACTATTAATTTTTCAAAACCATTCTGAAATCGTTTTTAATAAAAGCATAATACTATATATAGTAGGCTTACAACTATTAATAGTTCCATCTTTTATAGTATTAATGAATAAAACAATGCATTCATATCGGGTAGAAAGTGTTGGTGTTAGAGTACACAACACTTATTATCAACATGCAGATTCTTATTTATTATACGCATTACAATTGCTCGATGGAAAGGAACTTTATTCTATAAGAAAAAATAATCTAATAGATAAGTTAAGCCCTACCATAAATGGAAAAATAGATTCAAACTATGCTGCATTATTATTAGATGAAGGGATTAATCTGTATGCAGATAAGGATTATATTAAATCTAGGGACTTTTTACTATTAGCAGAATCGCATAACCCAAATTTTAATTTAACCAAAAAATATTTAGAATTGGTAAATACTGAGTTATTAAGAGTTCCACTAATAATTTCTAAAAAACATTTAGATAAAGCCAATAATTTAGTATCGGAAGGTATATTCTATTTAAGACAAAAAAAGTTTTATAATAAAGCATTAAATAATTTTAATAGAGCTTTTTTTTATAACCCCACAGATTTAAATATTGTTTTATTACAGATGGAAGCATATTTTTCAAAAAAAGATTTTAAAAGGGCTTTAATAAAAGCAGAGATTTTAGCTGAACAAAAGTATCCAAATCAAAAACAAGCTTTTAGGTTTGTTATACATTGCTCATTAGAGGTTGAAGATTATAAAAAAGCACAAGACTTTTCTAAAAACTATTTAAATATTTGGCCAGAAGATCTATTGATAAAATCGATTTACGATAGCCTGAATAACAACAATAACATTAACGAATTAAAATATAAATTTGCCAAAAATGAATAACCATGCGTGAAAAATTAATTATTATATTTTGTTTTTTTATTTTTAATAGTTCTCATTCTCAAGAAGATCACAGTGTAGCTAAAGAGTGGATCGATATTATACTAAATATGATTATTGAAGATGGTCAAGGTCCAACAGTCCAAGCTAGAAACTTATTTCATACCTCTGTGGCAATGCATGATGCCTGGGCTGCTTATGATAAAGACCAAGAAACCTATTTTTTAGGAAAAGAATATCATGGTTTCCAATTACCTTTTAATCCAGATTTTAAAAGAGTTTCCAAAAACACAGATAGTTTAAGGAAAATCGCAATTGCACATGCTGCATTTGGAGTCATACATGGACGCTACAATCAATATGCAAGTAAAGTAAGAACCATTGATTATCTATATGAAAAAATAGAGGAATTAGGATATAATATAAAGCCTAGGTCTAAAAATTATGAAGATGGAAGTCCTGAAGCCTTAGGGAATTATATTGCAAATTATATTATTGAATTAGGTGATAATGACAATTCAAGAGAAGATGACCGTCATGAATCTGAAACGTACAATAATGTTAATATAAATATTAGACCTGATTTACCAGGGACAGGTGTTTTAAAAAACCCAAACAAATGGCAACCAATAGAAATTCGTCCTTATATTGAAGTAAAAGGAAATGACAAAACTTTAAAAGACTGGAATTACCTTTTAATTGATGGTAATAGTCAGTTTTTAACCTCTTTTTGGGGAGAAGTATTTCCCTTTGCTTTACCCTACTCTGATAATGGCTTATATTTCGATCCAGGAAGCCCTCCTCTATTCCATAAAAACGACTCTATTAGTTCGGAGCAATATCAATGGGGTTTTCAAATGGTGCAAGATTGGTCTGGTTATTTAGATCCTAAGAATAACAATGTTTGGGATATTTCACCAAAAGGCATTACCAGTATGGATGATCATTTACCAGAAACATTTCAAGAATATAAAGACTATTATAATTCAATTAAAGAAAATAAAAGAGGCAAAACAATTAAAAACCCTCATTCAAAAGAATACTATCAGAAAAATCAAGCGAAACAAGGGGATTACATTAGAGTAATTGCTGAGTTTTGGGTAGATGGACCAAATACTAAATCCCCTCCAGGACATTGGTTAGAATTTTTAGGAAAAGTATCCTATCATCCCGATTTTGAAAGAAAATGGAATGGCAAAGGAAAAACATTAAGCGCTTTAGAATGGGATATAAAAAGCAATTTTATAATGACAGGAACTCTACATGATGCTGCTATAGCTTGCTGGAGCATTAAGAATTATTATAATTATGTGAGACCCATTACTGCAATAAGATTTTTAGGCAGTTTAGGACAGTCATCAGATGTTAATTTACCAAATTATAATGTCAAAGGATTAAAACTACAAAAAGGAAGTACCGAGTTAGTTAAAAAAAATGATCCACTGGTAGGAGACAATAAAGAGAATTTAAATAAAATAAAAATTTATGCATGGAAAGGTCCAAATGAAGTTGACAATCCTTTAGTCGATACAGCAGGTGCAGGTTGGATTTTAGCAGAAAACTGGTGGCCCTACCAAAGATATACTTTTGCAACCCCTCCTTTTGCTGGATATACTTCTGGGCATTCCACCTTTTCAATTGCAGGTGCAGAAATACTAAACTACTTAACCGGATCACCATATTTTCCAGAAGGGTTAGAAACCTACAAAACAATTAAAAACGAATTTTTATTGTTCGAAAATGGTCCCTCAGAAGACCTAACTTTACAATGGGCAACCTTTTATGATGCCGCTATTGAAACATGTCTATCGCGTGTATGGGGAGGAATTCATCCTCCTGCAGATGATATAGAAGGAAGGAGAATGGGCAAAAAAATTGCTAAGAACGCTATTCTTTTTTCTAAAGATTTTTTAAAATAGTATAACATTACGATCAAGTTGAATATTTGGATTTCAATATGAAAAAATATACAAAATTAATTTTATACCTAATCAGTATTTTTATTTTTCAAGAAGTCTTTTTTAGATTTTTCTTTCCAATTCCTGAGATTAAAAATTTTGATCGTATTAATTTTATGCTTTTACATTTTGACGGGACTGGTTCTAAACACTCTAGAGATCAAATTTGGGAATGGAAATCTACTCTGGATACTTCTGTAACATTTAAACATTATATGAATAGATATGGGTTTAGAGATAAAGAATGGACTGTAGATAAACCACAAAATAAATTAAGAGCATTATTTATCGGGGATAGCTTCATAGAAGGAGTTATGGCTAGTCAAGATGAAACTATTCCAATCGCTTTTGAAGAAGCAAGCAAAAACGAATACGAAGCCCTTAATGGAGGGTTACTTGGCTGTGGCTTAAATTCTTACTTACAGCTTACCGCAGATATGATTCCTATATTTAAACCTGATCTAGCTTTCCTTTGTATTTATGCAAATGATCTTGGAAAAAAAACACCCAAAATTCCAGAACATTATTTAGAACCAGATTTCTTTAATAGGTTTAACCCAAGATTAATTGAATTGTACCATCAATCAAAAACCTATGGCCCAATAAATTTTAGGTGGAAATTAGATAGCAAGCCTTATTTGCCATCCGTACCAAATGAAGGAAATCCTTGGACAGAAAATGAAGATAAATTAATTGGTGAAGTAGCTCCAACAATTGCTGATAATATGAAAAATTCCTCTCTTAATCCTTTTCTTACTAATGCACTGGCTAAGGAAGAGAATTACTTAAAAAAGTCTCCTTTAATAGGGGAAACATTAGAGTTCTTTAATTATGTATGTGCAGAAAATAAAACCAAACCCATTATAGTTTATATCCCAAGTCGAAATCAAATTTCTGATTATTATTTACCATTTGAAAAAGAATACTGTATTAATAAATGTCCAGATTCCATGAAATTAAATAAGCCAGAATATCAAATCTGTCTCTTATACACATCTCCGAGCCCACGAGACTCCTGAGCATCT